>Ga0209083_1000257_pt1 | contig 84551 bp, 54 predicted proteins | sample AM7aDNAmetaG_FD_184132 | JGI IMG/M metagenome (GOLD analysis project Ga0209083, IMG submission 184132) | Freshwater microbial communities from Finland to study Microbial Dark Matter (Phase II) - AM7a DNA metaG (SPAdes) (version 3) | ecosystem: Environmental > Aquatic > Freshwater > Lake ... | reverse complement strand
CGCAACCAGGGCAGTCATGCCAATCAAAAAGATATTAACTTTAATAACCCTGTCTGCGGGTAGCCGCAGACCGTTATATGCCACTTTAAAAAGACAAACATGACAAGGAAATTGGTAATATTGATTTTAGCAATAATAACAATCACGGGCTGTGGCAACAATAATCAAAATATTAATAGGACAGCTAGTGAAAATGCGAAAGAGAAAGAAGTTCAGCAAAATACAAGTAAATCCAAAGACAATAAGACTAATCCAAAGAGGATTGGAGATTATATGTCCGATACAACCAACTTTTTTTGGTGCGCAAAACAAAGTGATACCGCGAGCTATTGGATACAAATTGTTTTCCAGAAAGAATTTGCTGTTTATCAATTTCATGGACAATGCATATATTGGTTTTTTACCAATCATTATTATACTAAGGCTGATAAAATTGAACTTTTATGGTCATATAAAACTGATTGTTTATGTTTATTGACGATGGACTTTCTAAGAAAATCAAATGGGGTTAAAAAGTTTCCAAAAGCTGGAGATGCTTTTTGTGAATACAGTTTATTAAATGACACAGTAATTGTCGTGAAATACAATTTTCCTGAATGGACAGAAAAGATTAATAAAATGGAGAAAGATTCAATTCCCAAAATATTTATATTTAAAGAAAAGCGGCATATAACAGCACCATAATAAGATACAGTATGAAACAGACATTTAAGCTTAAAAAGGTGAGATTTTATCCGACGAAGACAAAATCATCATTCATGACAATGCCAGTAAACAGAAGTGGATGGTGTCATTGATGATTCTTTTGCCAGCAATTTATTCTATTTTGACTTTTTTGAAGTCTTATAAAAATGGAAACCAATTTGATTAAGTAGAGTAAATGATTTGCAAAACGCAGGGGAACTTGAAAAATTCATAGCAACAAATTCGATACAAAATGACAATACAATTGCTAATCAAGACTGCCGGAAGGCTTGAAGCCTATCAGAAAGCGTCTCACCTCATTTTCGAAATCAGGAACTATTCCAGTGCAGAATCGCAAAAACGCCGTTTGGTGGACTATTTTTTACAATGATTTGTATATTTGCATAAAATTAGGCTGATATGGATTTACAGACAAGAAAACTGAATGCGATTGGATACTTGATTAACCTTCAGGATGAAAAAGTATTTTCCAAAATTGAAGCCACCATAGATTCAGTTAGGAATCAGAAAGATAGTCATTTAAAGCCATTTACAGAGAAACAATTAATTGATCGTGCAAACAGGGCAAATCAGGACTATTTATCTGGTAGGTTCAAATCACAGGAACAACTTGAGTCAGAATCTGATAATTGGTGAAAATGAAGATTATTTGGTCAGATTTTTCATCGGAAATTCTTATTGAGATATTTCAATATTACAAAGAGAAAGCTGGATATTCGGTTGCTCAAAAAATAAAATCCAATATCTTTCAATCGACCAAACAACTTATTAAGCATCCAACATCTGGACAGATTGAATTAACGCTTGAAAATCTTGGTGAAGGACATCGATATTTAGTCGAGGGAAATTATAAGATTATCTATAAGAGAGTCAAGGAAGGTATCCTGATTACAGACATATTCGATACACGACAAGATCCAGTTAAAATCAACGATAAAAATAGAAAGCCAAGCAGGTAAACCACAGATAGGCTATTAGCCTATTATACAGACCTTAACGCCACTCCAGAAATTGGCAACCTTTCCATAACAAGTCATCCTGACAAAATTAGGAACAAGCTATTTACAATGGTTTTCCCAAAATTTTAGTGAAGGGACTTACACCCTCCGGGAAAACCCAAACATTGAAAATCCCATTTATAAGCGAAAATTTGTATTTTTACACTTCTTCAAGAGCATAGGACGTAATTTCAAGATTGATGAAAATGAATGAAGAGAACCAACAAAATATAATCATCTACAACACCGCAGACGGTAAAGCTTCAGTTTCGTTGTATGCCAAAGACGGCAATGTGTGGATGAACCAAAACCAGCTTGCAGAACTTTTTGACACCTCGAAGCAAAATATCGCTCAACATATCGCCAATATATTAAATGATAATGAGTTAGATGCAAATTCAGTTGTAAAGTATTTCTTTACAACTGCTTCAGATGGCAAACAATACACTTTTACTTTCTATTCGCTGGATAGAATTTTATGTTTTCAGGATAAAAAAGTTCTCGTATTAACTTGATTAGCAAAAATGGAACGAAGATCATTTCTCAAAACAACAACAGGAGTTGGAATTGCAGGGTTGCTAAACGTAAAACCCGCTTTTTCTTCACAATCTGAAAGTCTTATCGAAGGAAAAGACCCAAAATTGGTTGACTTGAAAAAGCTGATCCCTGGCCCGGTAATGATCGACCAGATTGATCTGCTAAAAAACGGAGGAGATTACTTTGTAAGAGTTACATCAAAGGATGGGGATATCGGAATTGTAAAAGGCAACGATAAAATAGCTGAAACCGCTACCCTGATAAAAAAGTTGGTGAACCCTGCGTTTAAAAAGAAAGATGCCCGCGACATTGAAACGCTGATAGAGGATATGTTTTACAATGCCTCAGCCTATAAATTTACGGGGATTCCACTATGGAACGGTGTTGGACATGTTGAACTGGCGATCCTCGATTTGCTCGGGCAAATTACCAAAAAACCGGTTTACGATTTGTTTGGTGGAGCCATCCGCACTGAGATTCCGGTTTATATGTCGAGTACCCGACGCGATACCACCGCCGAAAAGGAAATTGAATGGGTGAGCAAGCGTGTTTACGAAACCGGGGCAAAAGCCGCAAAAATGAAGATCGGCGGGCGAATGAGCCGAAATGCCGATGCATTGGAAATACCTGTTGCAGGTGGTGAACAGGATTGCAGTTTACATACTTTTCAATGGTACATCAAACACCATGGACTTGATCTTGTGCAACCCGATATGTTTTACAATGGAGGGATAATCCGGGGGCTACAGGTAGCCGCTTTTGCAAATCAATATGGGATGAAAATTGTGCCCCATTCACCGAAGAACGACGCCACCGGCGGGGCTAATCTTCAATTTGCAGCCATTATTCCAAATCTGGGACCTTATCAGGAATTCCAGGCAATGCCTGAAAAACCGGATTCATGGTATTCCCCTTATCTGGAAGTGAAAAACGGAGTTTTGAAACTGCCAACAAATCCCGGATTGGGATTCCAATATGATATGAGATTCATCAATGGCTCAGAAAAGCTTTAAAAAATGATATAACGAAAACTTCAGTAATGACAGAAAACAAAAATAAATTTTCAGGAAATGGTATTGGCATTGGGGCTGCTCTTGGAGTCGCATTCGGAGCAGCCTATGGTGGTTCTTCGGGAAATACTTCGTTAAGCATCGCCTTGGGATTGGCCATAGGTGTTGCAGTAGGTGCGATTTTTGACTTCATAAAAAGCAGAAAATAATTTGATCAATTACAGCGGTTTTCTGAAATTTCCGGGAAGGACTTTTACCCTCAGGTAAAATCCACTTATTGATAATCCTTTTTTCGTATTTTTGTTGAAAATAAAGAAGGGTCGTATGACATATTCTGAATTTACAATAAGAGTTTTAGTCGCATTACTGGCAGGTGCGGTAATCGGCTTTGAACGCCAATGGCATCATAAATCTGTAGGTTTAAGAACAACCGCTTTAGTTTCTCTTGGTTCTGCCATTTATGTATTGTTATCGATCAGTATTACTCAAACTAGTGGCGACGCAACGAGAATAATCGGACAAGTCGTTACAGGAATTGGATTTTTGTGTGCAGGAGTAGTTTTCAAAGAAGGATTAAGCGTCCACGGTTTGACTACCTCTGTTACAATTTGGTGCAGTTCTGCAATTGGATGTTTGGCAGCGGCAGGATATTATATGGAAACATTCATTGCAACATTTCTGATCCTTGTCGTAAACGTAGGTTTAAAATCTGTAGACAATTGGTTAACAAATCGAAAGCCTGAAAATGAAGACCAAAAATAAAATTAAGTGGTTATCAGAACCTGAAAAGAAAGATTATCCTGCGGCAATTTCATATTTAAATTTAATCTTTGATGAAACTCAGGCAAAGTTATTTGTCGACAAACTAGAAAAAGCGATTGTCGTCGAGTTTAAAGCCAAAGACATATTTCGGGCAAGTTCACTGTCACTTTTAGGCATTAGTAACGAACATGTAAATAGAGACATTAAGAAAATCGAAGACGAAATTAGTCTATCTCCATTACTTCTTGTTAGAAATCCGACTATCGGAAAAGTCATCATTGCCGATGGTTACCACAGATTATGTGCAGTTTATTCTCAGGATGAAGACGCACGAATACCCTGTAAAATAGTTTAATTGACTAAATTTCTGTTTATTAGTTTATTACACTACACCAGAAATTCATTACTTTTCCCGTACACATCTTCCCGCTAAAAAATGGGACAAACTGTAAACAGCGGTTTTCCTATTTTAGCCAAGTACCTTACACCTTCCTTTTACAAGTTCTACACTCAGTTTATGCCCCATTTCCCCCTCTCCCCTTATACATAAACTTCAACATTCTCATAATGTGTGAATTATACAAATCATTTTAATAATCGTGTAACAATCAAGCATAAGATTGAAAATAAATTTACATCCTATTTAAAAAATAACTTATGCTTGGGGAATTAAACGAAGAACAAATTGAACATGTACTTACAACAAATGCAATTGGCAGAGTGTAATTGCCTGGGGCACGTTTGAAGAACTGGAAGGTGATGAAGAAAAAAACGCCCTGCAAAAACTTCTCAGAAAATTGATGCCAATGATGACTGGCCAAAACAATCAGCCCGCTCAGGAACTTGAACAGCTACATAAACTTGAGGCTCTCCATTTAAAAGCCACTGTTTACAGAATAAAAATTGAGGAGAAAACTGGCAGGTTTGAAAAACGCTAATTCTTTTTTTTGGTAAAAAAGTCCTATTCGAGAGACAAATTACATCGATGAACAGCGAAAACAAGATTGTTGCAAGGGTCGTAAATGCCGGGAAGGAATACAAGGCAGGTGATACTGTAATCACTGCCTTGCAGGCAAGTTCTGTTGAATTAAAATCGGGGGAACTGATGCTGATCCTTGGACCTTCCGGTTCCGGAAAAACAACACTGCTTTCACTATTTGGCTGTGTAATCTACCCTAGTTTTGGGGAAGTATGGATTGATGGAATAAAAGTGAACGAACTGAGTGAAAATAAGCTTGCTGATATACGGCTTGAAAAAATTGGGTTCGTTTTTCAGAAATTCAATTTAATCGCTCCTCTTACTGCGCTTGAGAATGTAATGATGCCCCTGATCCTCCAAGGTGCTGGCGAAAAAGAAGCCAGGGACAAAGCAACTGCTGCATTGGTTAAAGTGGGCATGGGCGACCGCATGAAGAACCTGTCAAATGATCTGAGTGGCGGACAGCAGCAGCGTGTAGCCATTGCACGTGCATTGGTAATTAACCCCGAGATCATGTTGTGCGATGAGCCAACTGCTTCTCTCGATATTGCCAGTGTCGGCATTGTTATGGAGGAATTAAAACAACTGGCCAAACAAGGCAAAGCGGTTGTAGTTGTAACTCACGACACACGACTCGAACCCTTTGCCGACAGGATAGTTTACGTACTCGATGGTGCTGTCGTTGATAAACCTGCAGCAGAGGCAATTACTCATTCATAAATTTCCAATCATGAAAAAAGGTTTCTATGTTTTAATCTTGTTTTTATTTTTCCTATCATGCAACAATGCCGACAAAAAGAAGGAGGCTGCTGCTGAAAAAGTAAAGCTTGAAAAAGCAAATAACAAGGTGGTTGGTGTTGGAATGATTGTCCCTGAGAACGATATTGTACAATTGTCATCGCCCGTAAATGGTATCGTGACGAAAATATTAAAGAGTGAAAATGATTCAGTAGGTATAGGAACACATGTATTGGAATTGGACCACCAGTTGGAAGACGCAAAAGTAAAGCAGTTGATCAAGGAAGTGGCTACTCAAGCAGCCCAGATTAAAGGGGATGAAGCCAGCGTGGGCGAATATGAGGCGAAATATGAAAATGCTAATTCTGAACTCCAGCGATTGCAACGATTACTGTCAAAAGGAGCAGAGACGCAACAAACAGTAGATGATGCAAATACCAGTTTAAAGTCATTTCAATCAAACCTGAAAAGATTACAGGCCAGTGCCGAGGTTTCAAAAAGTCGGTTAAATGAAACCAAAGCTGCACTAAATGTGGCTCAGTTGGAAAGGGACCAGAAAATAATTTGTTCACCTGTAAATGGAAGAATATTGGAGTTGACTGTTTTAAACGGCGGTTCTGTAAATACCCAGCAATCCTTTGCCCAGATCAGCCCAGAAGGCAAAACAATTGCAGTGTGCGAGATTGATGAGATGTATGCCGGAAAAATTGCAGTAGGGCAAAAAGGATGGATCAGAAATGTAGGTTCTATTGATACCCTGTCAACCGGAACTGTCTATTTTACCTACTCCTTCCTGAAAAAGAAATCTTTGTTTACTGACCAGTCAGGTGAGAAAGAAGACCGGCGGGTCAGGACCATTAAAATGATGCTCGACCAGACCGAAAAATTACTGTTGAACGCGAGAATTGAATGTGTGATTGACATTTCCGGTAATCTTAAAAAATAAGACAATGTTAAAAATTGCATGGAAATTCATACGGTTTGACAAGGCGAAAAGCATCGGAGTCATCGTTGGTATCCTGATCAGCACCTTTTTGATAGGCCAGCAGTTTGGTACATTCCTTTTTCTCTCGGGCCTGATGGGTGCTTTGGCAACAGATGTAAAAGCCGACATTTGGGTTGTGGACAGCAAGACGAATGATGTCAATCAATTGGGCAGGCTGGATATAAGAAATCTTCGGGCAGTACAAGGCATAAATGGCGTTAAGGAGGCCTTTCCGCTAATGATTGCAGCCGCATCATGCAATTTCAAAAATGGTACCAGTGGTGCAATAACACTGATTGGCGTAAATACCACCCATTTATATGCCGTGTTGGATCCTGATAAAATAATTGCAGGAAATACCGGGGATTTGCAATTGGATGGGGCTGTGAGTGCTGAATATTTTGAAAAGAAAAATTTAGGGGGCAATATCGACCTTGGCACCGACCTTGAGATCAATGGGAAAAGGGCCTTCTTTGCTTTGCAGACAAAAGATTTCCGCGGTTTCGGCAGTAGTTTTTGCGTGACCACCATCGAAAGGGCCCGGTTCTATTCCAATCAATCGGTGAATAACATCAGCGCTGTCCTCGTCAACCTGGAAAGTGGTCAGAATGTGGATAAGGTTGTAAATGATATCAATACCCACATTTATGGAGTTCGTGCATGGCCATCAAAAAAGCTGGCTATATCCTCTGTAATGAAAATATTGATGAGCAGTGGAATTGCTTTAAGCACCGGAACGTTGATCATCTTTGCCTTGGTTGCTGGGTTTTTCATTATCGGATTAACGATGTATTCCTCCGCACTCGACCGGTTGAAGGATTATGGAACATTAAAAGCCATAGGTGCCGGGAATAAATACATAAGCCGGTTAATCCTGACACAGGCTTTACTCTTTTCCATTGTAGGCTTTTTGATTGGTCTCTTGTTGCTTGAGGGGTTCAGAAGAGGGGTGGAGCGATCCGGCTTAATTTTCTCCTTCACTCCGCTAATGCTTCTGGCCATGTTCGCAACAATTGGACTGATTTCGTTGAGCGGGGCATCCTTTGCTTTAAGTAGGATAAGAAGTGTTGAACCAGCTACGGTTTTCAGGTGATCATGAAATGATTACTTATACTTTTTTAATGAAAGTTTCTCAAATTTTTAAAGCCATGTTTGTAAATTATAGTTTCAAATGCCAGATTAATAAACTTACCTTTAATGGCTTGATTTACTTTATATTAAAGAAATGGTCATTCATTATCTTAACCATTCTGGTGTTCTTGTCCGTTCCAGTCATAGGCCAGAATGTCCTGACTTTAAGCAAGGCAATCAACAATGGATTTTTGAACAGGAAAAATATGCAGTCCGGCAAATCGGACCTGCTTATCCGAAGGCTTCAAACAGAAGCGCTTTATCAGAAATACTGGCCGCAAGTTTCATTTGAATATACGTATTTATACAATCCCATATTACAGACATCAATCCTGCCAATTGGTATTTTTAATTCCAGTTATCCCGCCGATGCCACAATGAATGTCCGGTTTGGAACGACATGGTCGCAAACGGCTGGCGCAACAGTTGTACAACCCTTGATAGATTTTTCAATTCCCGCTCAAATTAATGAAGCGAAATTGCAGGAACGGATAACGGTAGCTTCGCAGGCCCAAACAGAATATGAACTTGCCTTTACGATTGCCCAAACCTATATCGAAATAAGTTTACAGGAATCAAAAATCAAATCAGCCGTTGCCGATACAAACAGGACTTATATAAGCTATCAATTGCTTGATAATAAATTTGTTGAAAAACGATTGTTAAAATCCGATCTGAACAAGTCGGTGATCAACCATAACAATGCCGTGCAACTACTAAAGGATGCACTGTCCGAATTGATAGAAGATAAAGTCTATTTGCTATTTTTAACAGGCGAAACCGCAATCGAAAAATCAGATTTTGCCATAGACTCCAGCTTTGTAAAACAATACAAATTGACAACTTCGGGTCTCCTTCCTGATGCTGAAGCTATTCCGGAATTGCAGCAATTGGATTTACAGTCGCAGCTCACAGTCAGACAGGTAAAATCACAACAGGCAAGACGCCTGCCGACCCTAAGCATAAAAGGATTTTTAGGGGCCAATCAATATACCAATAAATTCGACCCGACAAAAACCGATTCATGGTTTGGTCTTAGTTATGTTGGCATAGATTTTAAGTTTCCTATCTTGTTTGGAGAGAATGTACATAAAAATATAGAGGTACTCCGGTTGCAGTCCGCACAATACACTCAACAAAAGGAAGATAGATCAGCTCTTTACGCAAAGGATGCATATACCTCAAAATTGAAGATGGAACGTGTAATGTCTCAATTAAAAACACAGGAAGAAAACCTTGCGCTCAGTATCGAATCCATTGCCATAACCCAGGCGCGTGTGACGGAGGGACAGGAATCCGCCTCAACATTGAACATCGACGAAGCCAACCTACAAAGCCTAAAAGCTGATTACGAGACGAACAAAAAGCAGTTATGGAATTTTTGGCTGAACTGCCTGAAAGCCAGCGGACAACTGGATATTCTGTGGAAATAAGGAGCAGGTAGGAGGAAGAAGTACAAATTATGGATTAACATAAATGCCGCCAGTACACAGCAGTTAATCACCACCAGGGTTTTAGAGAATTTCAATTGCTGGTGCTATTTACTGTTTAAAAAGGCCACTATCCCGGAATATTGGAAAAGTGGCCTAAATATCTAAAAATCACGCATGATCTGGAAAAATAATACCTTAGCCAAAATTAATCAGTTTGAAAAACCAATAGATCAATGCGGCAATACCCATCGAAACCGGAATGGTAAGAATCCATGCGTAAAGCAGGTTTACGGTGACTCCCCAACGCACAGCTGAGACCCGTTTTGTTAAACCAACTCCCATAATTGCACCAGTAATGGTGTGAGTTGTACTGACAGGTATTCCAAACGCTTCTGTTCCAAAAAGCATCAATGCTCCAGCACCTTCTGCTGCGACCCCTTCAAATGGTGTAAGTTTGGTTATTTTTCCTCCCATGGTCCGGATAATGCGCCAGCCTCCCAACAAAGTTCCGGCGGAAATTGCTGTGTAACATCCATAAACAATCCAGAGTGGGATGGCATGAATTTTCCCGGCTGCATTGTAAGTAATGTGGGCCCATGCGGGAACGTCAGCAGGATTAACAGCCTTAAAATAGACCAACAGTGTTGCAGCAATAATTCCCATTACTTTTTGGGCATCATTTCCACCATGGCCAAGACTAAATAAAGCGGATGAAAACAATTGACCTACCTTAAACCAACGCTTTAATCTAAATGGATTAAAGCTTTTAAATGACCATAAAAGCAAAATCGAAAGCAGATAGGACATAAGCATCCCAAGAATTGGTGCCAGAAAAATAAATGAGGCAATTTTTAGTATAATGTTAGAGTGTACAACACCCCAACCGGCATAAGCGATAGCAGCTCCTGCGAAACCGCCTACAAGGGTATGTGATGAACTGGATGGGATGCCAAGATACCATGTAATCAGGTTCCAGATTATGGCAGCAATAATACCTGCAAGGATCACCTGTAGATTAATAGCACCAGTGTCAACAACCTTTGCGATAGTATCTGCAATCTTCAATTCGAAAATTGCGTAAGCTGCAAAATTAAAGAAAGCCGCCCAAATAACAGCTTGTAAAGGGGTTAAAACTTTGGTCGATACAACGGTAGCAATAGAATTCGCTGCATCGTGAAATCCGTTGATAAAATCAAATATAAAAGCCAGTACGATAATGGCAACTAAAAGGGTAAAATTCATAAATTGCTAATTAATATTGGGCCTATTTCATAACTAATTAATCACCTTATAATTAGGCGAATAAGAAGAATACAAGCAAATTTAGGAAACTTTTACAATAATGGTGGAAAAGACATTTGCAACATCATCACATTTGTCGATCGCTTTTTCGAGGGAAGCAAGAATATCCCGTTTCTTGATCAGATCAATGGCATTGGTCTCTTTTTCAAAAAGTTCAGAGAGGTATTCCTGGTATAGGTAATCAACCTCACCTTCATAAGTACTGATTGTGGCACAGGAATTGGCAAACTTAAGAAAATCTGATGCACTTTTAACGCTTCGTAACACAAGTTGGATCTCTTTGTTGGCTGCGAGGATATAGTCGGCAATTTTAACAAATTCAATAGGAAACGTTGGTAATTTGTAAAAATGAATCCTAGTTGATGCAGTATGAATATAATCAACAACATCGTCCATGGTCGAAATCAACTGATGGATGTCCTCCCTGTCGAACGGAGTAATAAAGGTGCCATTCAACTCAATAAGCAGGGCATGTGTAATGTCGTCCCCCTTGTGTTCTGCCTCTTTGATCAGGCGGATATACTCTTCGCGTTCGGCCAGATCGTTAACACCAAAAAGTTTGATCAGCAATTCTGAAGCCAAAACCAGGTTATCGGCTGCCTGATTGAACAATGGAAAGAACTTGCGATCTTTGGGAACAAGAAATCCGAAAATTTTGTCCAGATTCATAGTTTATAAAATTAAATTAATCTCATTATTTTCAGTTTGCGAATTTATAACAAACATTTGTTAGTAACTAACGATTCGATGTACCCAATTGTAGATTTTAAATTAAATCGCTTGTTTTATAATTAACAAATAATTAATATTCAACTAAAAACAAAAAGTTTAATCACATCACTTTCAGGATTTTGTATAAGAAACAAAGTCCCTTGTTGATTTTAACAAATTCACTGTCTGTAAAAGCAGGTGCTTGGTCTCTGACATCAACCCGAAGTACAACACCGAATTACGGCTATTGGTCTCTTTCTTTTTAATCCTTCTGATTTGTCTTTTCTCGTGTTCCCTCATCAAATCCAATACGTCCTGGCGTTTCTTTATCAACTCTTCGAGCTGGCCAAACCTTGATTCTTTGACAATATGCAAAGCAAAGTTTAAAAAATCGGTGACTTGTGAACCAAATTCGACCAGGTCTTCGTTTTGATCCTCAGCAAAAGGTTTGTGATTGTTTTCAAGATGTTCGTGTAGTGGCCTGATCACATATTTGATCGAATGGGCTATTTCACGCAAATAATCAACGATCTGGACATAGTAATGCCCTGTTTCAATGGAATCCTGCTGAAGCTTCTGGATTACCCTGTAAGTATTTGCCTTAAGTCCTTTGGCCCTTTGATTAAATTCTTCAACTTCGGTCTGGATCTCGCCCAAAAGCTTGGAGTTTTCCGAATGAAAGCCCGAAATGCCAAGATAATAAGCTTTGGAAGTCATGATGATGGCATTCAAAGTGTCTTCATTGGTTTTAATCAAAACATTCTCTGCTTTAATTGAAGGTTCTGAAAAATCATCCATATCTGAAAGCATGAGTTCACTGTTGTGATTGAATTTTCGGTTATAGAATCGTTGCAATAGTACCCATGTTCCAAATACGCCTAAAATTAATCCTAAAAGCAAATAGAATTTTTCCATTAAAATTGGTCTTTTTTGAACTGACAAAGTTATTTTTGTTCAGGCTTTTAAACAGTGGCTATCGTATTAAATAAACGTTAATTAGTGGGTTTAAGGGAAAGTTTCGTTAGTCCCAATTTTTTTAATATCTTTCAGGACTAAATTATCATCGCATATGATCTTCATCAAATCGGGCACCCCACAAAAATTATCAATTACATCATCCCTAATCATAACTGCTTTTACAACGGTATTGGTTGTTTTTTCCTTATGGATGGGACTGGAGACACTAATGCTTGCATTTATACCTATAATTTCTATAGTGACCTATTTGACAACGCTTTACATCTTATCGGTGTTGATCAATGACAAAATAACGCCGATTTATAAAACTATCAGGGAGGTACCTATAGAAGGGAAAAAGCACACGAAATTGAACATAGGGAACAAAGACATTATCGCAGAGGTGAACCAGGAGGTTAAACTTTGGGCCGAAGGGAAACTTGCGGAAATAGACCGTTTACGCGATCTTGAGAAGTACCGTAAAGAATTTGTAGGCAACGTTTCACATGAACTGAAGACGCCCATTTTTAACATTCAGGGTTATATCCTCACATTGTTGGATGGTGGCCTTGAGGATCCAAAAATTAATAGGCTTTACCTTGAACGGACAGAAAAAAGCATCGACAGGATGATCAGTATTGTGGAAGACCTTGAGTCGATCACAAAACTTGAGTCGGGCGAGATGAAGTTGAACATGGAAACATTTGATCTTGAAAAACTTACAGAAGATGTTTTTGAATTTGAATCGCCTGATGCCAACAGCCGGAGAATAGATACTGTCCTCACAGTGAATGCCACAAGGCCCGTCAATGTAAGGGCAGATAAAAAGCGCATTTTTGAGGCCATTAGTAACCTTGTAGGAAATGCAATAAAATATGGCAAAAAGGGTGGCAAAGTTAATGTCGCCTTTTACGACATGGACAACATGGTGCTGATAGAGGTGACAGATGACGGAATTGGCATTGAGAAAAAAGACCTTCTCCGTATTTTTGAACGGTTTTATCGCGTTGACAAAAGCAGGTCAAGGATGCAGGGCGGAACAGGCCTTGGCCTTTCGATCGTCAAACACATCATTGAGGCACACGAACAGACAATACATGTTAAAAGTCAATTGGATAAGGGGACTACCTTTACTTTTATGCTCGAAAAAAGCAACAAATAAAAAAAACCAAAGAGTGATACCATATTGTCCCAAATAATACTACATTTAATTCATAGAAATATTCAAATTCATTTCATACTTAACACATGGTAGATAAAGACAATACCCCGCGAATATTGCTGGTTGACGATGAGGAAGATATCCTTGAATTTGTTAGCTATAATCTTCAACGTGAAGGATTTAGGGTATATACTGGCCGCAATGGCCGTGAAGCAATTGAGTTGGCAGGCAAAATAAAACCCGATCTGGTCATTCTCGATGTGATGATGCCGGAGATGGATGGTATTGCCGCATGTGAAGAAATCAGGAAACTTCCTGTTTGTAAAAACGTGGTTATCGCTTTTCTGACTGCCCGCGGTGAAGACTATTCACAGATTGCTGGTTTTGAAGCGGGTGCCGATGATTATATTACCAAGCCAATCCGGCCAAAGGTCCTGATCAGTCGCGTAAAGGCACTGCTTAAAAGATCAGGCGGAATATCTTCAGATACAGATGATAATGAGAAAATCCTCAACATTGGTGATATTGTGATTGATAAGGAACGGTATATCCTTAAAATAGATGGTAAAGAACTCACCTTGCCCAGAAAGGAATTTGAGCTTTTGTCGCTATTGGTATCGAAACCAGATAAGGTATTTACACGTGACGAAATTTATAAATCGGTCTGGGGCAACAACGTTATCGTTGGAGACCGCACAATTGATGTACATATCAGGAAGTTAAGAGAAAAAATCGGAAATGATCATATCCGTACTTTAAAGGGAATTGGCTATAAGTTCATTACTTAGGCTAAAGTTCCTTGCGCATCCTTGCCACCGGAATATCCAATTGTTCGCGGTATTTTGCAACAGTCCTTCTTGCAATTTCATAACCCTTATCATTGAGGATCGAAGTCAGGTCATCATCGGTAAGGGGTTTTCTTTTACTCTCATTGTCAATACATTCCCGCAAAATTGATTTGATTTCGCGTGTAGAAACTTCCTCACCTGTATCTTTTTGCATCGACTCGGAGAAGAAATATTTTAGTGGATAAATCCCAAAATGGGTCTGTATGTATTTACTGTTCGACACCCTTGAAATTGTTGATATGTCAAGGCTCGTGCGATCTGCGATATCTTTCAGGATCATTGGATGCATTTTAGTTTCGTCACCCTCCATAAAATACTCCTTCTGGTACATCAGGATTTCTGTCATAACGAGCATAAGGGTCTCCTGGCGCTGTTTAATGGCATCGATAAACCACTTTGCCGAATCGATCTTTTGCTTTACGAACAAAACAGCATCTTTCGCATCGCGGGTCATTGATTTGCGGTTATCCTGATAGGACCGTAACATGTTGGAGTAATGCCGACTGATGTTAAGTTCAGGAACATTCTTCTGGTTAAGTGTGAGTTGTAGCTCACCATCCACAACTTCAAGGATAAAATCAGGAATAATCGCCTGATTGCCATGACTGATGTTGTTGCTAAAGGAACTTCCTGGCTTTGGATTGAGTTTCAGGATTTCATCAATTGCATCCTTTAAGGTCTCTTCGTCAACCCCGAACTTTCGTGAAATCTTATCAAAGTGTTTACGCGTAAATTCCTCAAAAGCATCCCTGAGGATCTGACCTGCCAATTTAATTTCGGGTTTATGGTCTCCTTTACGGAAAATCTGCAACCTCAGGCACTCCCTAAGGTTTCGGGCTCCTACACCCGGTGGATCAAGGTCCTGGATTATCCTTAGGACTTTCATCAACTCAGTCTCGTTGGTCTTTAAATTCTGGGCAAATTCAAGGTCATCCACAATGGCCAGCACTTCACGACGCAAATAGCCATCTTCATCAATATTTCCAATAATATGTTCTGCTATAATACTTTCACGTTCATTCAACATTGCCATGCTGATCTGGTCCTGTAAATACTCATGAAATGAAGTCCCATCTGAAAAAGGAAGATCGGTCAATTTATCATCTTTAGATGTATTGGAGGTATTCAATTTATATGACGGGTAATCTTCTTCATCACTCAAATAGTCACTTACCGAGAATTCCTCGTTGTCCTTGTCTTCGTTCGTCTTTAAATCGTTTTCATATTCATCTTCACCTGAACTATACTCCTCACTTTCAATTTCGAGAACAGGATTCTCTTCCAACTCCTTTTTAATCCTCTGTTCCAATTGTAAAGTGGGAAGTTCCAAAAGCTTGATTACCTGAATCTGTTGCGGCGAAAGCTTTTGAAGTAATTTTTGTTGAAGACTTAATTTCTGCATAATTTGTAAAACCTATATACGTCCGAAAGTTAGATAAAATTTTCGTAGTTTGAAAAAGTAAGAAAAGCCCCGGAAAAATGCATCTCTTCTGGGGCTTCTTAATTTTGGATATCATGTCAATCTTTAAAAATCTTGTATCGCCAAATCCGCTCCCGGTTGCTATCAGCCAGTCGCCAGTTAAAACTCGCAGTTTTTGGGTGTCCGGGCAAATGGGATCACGTCGCGGATGTTTCCCATTCCGGTAACGAACAAAAGGAGCCTCTCAAACCCCAGGCCAAAGCCTGCATGTGGACAACCGCCAAACCGCCGGGTATCAAGGTACCATTGCATATCCTCTTTCGGAATGTTCATCTCCTCCATACGCTTTTCAAGCATCTCAAGCCTCTCTTCACGTTGGGATCCACCGATGATCTCGCCAATCTGCGGGAAAAGTACATCCATTGCCGAAACGGTCTTTCCATTGTCGTCCATCCTCATATAAAACGCTTTGATCTCTTTTGGATAATTGGTTAGGATGACAGGCTTCTTAAACTCCTGCTCTACAAGGAACCTTTCGTGTTCGCTCTGTAAATCAGTACCATACCCAGTAATCGGATATTGGAACTTCCCTTTCTTGTTCTGTTTTGAGTTTTTCAGGATCTCAATAGCTTCTGTATAGGTCAACCTTACAAAATCATTGTCTGCAACGAACCTTAACTTTTCGATCAACTCCATAGAGCGTTGATCGGCAGGCTTATTTTTCTCCTCTTCGGTCAACCGGCCACTTAAAAAGAGCAAATCGTCCATACAATGCTCCAAGGCATAATGGATCAAATATTTAAGGAATTCCTCCGCCAGATCCATATTGTCGTTCAGGTCAAAAAATGCAACCTCAGGCTCGATCATCCAGAATTCGGCAAGATGGCGCGATGTATTTGAATTTTCGGCACGGAATGTTGGCCCAAAAGTGTAAATCCTGGCCAATGCCATCGCAAACAATTCCCCCTCAAGCTGCCCCGAAACTGTCAGGTTGGCGGCTTTGCCAAAAAAATCCTGGGTATAATCGATTCCCCCCTCTTCGTTCAAAGGTGCATCCTTCGGCGGAAGGGTCGTAACACGGAACATCTCGCCTGCCCCCTCAGCATCGGAACTTGTAATGATGGGCGTATGCACATTGTAAAAACCCCTTTCATTGAAGAAGTTGTGAATGGCAAATACCATTGCATGACGGATACGGAATATTGCACTGAAAGTTGCCGTCCTTGGACGGAGGTGGGCCATTTCGCGCAAAAATTCAAGCGTGTGCCGCTTTGGCTGGATCGGATATTTTTCGGGATCGGCAGCTCCGATCACCTCGATCGTTTGTGCCTGTAATTCAACTGATTGACCAGAACCACCGGATTCTACCAGTTTGCCGGTCACCCCAATGGCAGCTCCCGTATTGATGCTCTTAAACAGCTCCTCGCCAAAAGCCTCAACATCTGCAACGATCTGCAAATTATGAATCGTCGAGCCATCGTTCAAGGCAATAAAATTCACATTTTTACTTCCCCGTCGGGTACGCACCCAACCTTTAACTGTGATTTCGGTACCCACCTGGCCCGACTTCAGGATATCAACAATCCGTATATTTCTCATAATCCGTATTATAAAACAATAAATCCATTAGTGGATTCATCGATTAAATTTGTAAAACGCAAAAATATAATATTTGCGCCTATAACCGAAACCAGGAACAAATAAAACTGTCCTGAAAAGAACCTAAAAATGATTTTACAAATTATATTTGCCCATAGGTATAACTATAATGAATAAATAAACCTTTTTTTATTCATCATAGATTAACCTAATGAATAAAATCAGAACTTTTAGCGTTTCGGAACTGTTGATTCCCTATTCAAGATTCTTGAAATACTATGGCTTATCTCTTTTTATAAAAGCAAAAAGCAAAAATAAAGAATGAAAACATTTAAAAGCTGGAATGAATTATGCGACTTCCTGGAAGGGAAGTTTGGAATAGATATAGATTTAAACGGCGTACTTTTCCTGATTGGAATCAGGGAAAAAGGTTTGACTTTTCAGAAGTTCACCAAGGAAGAAAAGATCAGTCTGATCAACCTTGGGAGTTGTACGCTCTATCAGGAGAAAGGACTTGTCGAAAGGTATGGTGAAGATAAGGACGGATGGCCATTGTTCCGCCAAAAAGCACTCGCAGCTGTAATTCCCGAAGAATTAAAACTCAAAACCTTGCAGGATTGCGCTATGCTCTATTTTTCAAAGGTCTTTGAATGACACATGTCGCCAATAGATTGATATATAGATAATTGAACTCTGAATCAAGCAGTAATTACGATCCAGACAGGAAGGATCACTGCAGCCAGCAGTGTAGATAGGATCACCAACCTACCTGTCAACAACGCATTTAGCTGGTACTGTTCTGTCATCGCATAGGCAGTCAGGCCCATTGGCATGGCGGCATCCAAAATTGAAGCCCGGAATTCGAGGTTATTCATGCCCCAACCTTTGGCTGCAAAATAGAACAATCCAGGCAAGATGATCATGGTTACGATAACCAAACCAAATACCGGCCACCATTCCGTCAAACGACCTAACTCTTGCGAACCAAGGAAAATTCCCAACGATAGCAAAACAACTGCTGTAACCGATTGCCCGAAAAGATCAAGGGTTTTGATCAAAGTACTTTGAACCGGGATCTTTAACCCTGAAATTATAATTCCGATGATAACTGAGATCAGAAGGGGATTTGTCACAAGACGTTTCAAAATCCCCACAAGATGAACTTTCTCGTGCCCGGTCATTTCGATGAGCACAATGGCCAAAGTGAACATCCAGATCGGGTAAACTCCTGACAAAAGAATTGCAGAAGGAAGTGCTTCTGATCCCAATGCATTAGCAATCAAAGGGATTCCCAGATAAGAAATATTTCCGAATCCCAGCAGCAGAAAAAGGGATTGCCTTGTTTTCACCGATGTTTTGAGGACGGCACTTACTGGAAACGCCAGTAAGGTGCAAAAAACAAGGTATCCCGAATTCATTACGATCAAAGTGGAATATTCGCTGAACTTAAAATCAAGGCGTACCAGGGCTACCAGGATCAGCGAAGGCAAACCGATCCAAAGGGCGTATTTATTCAATACATCCACCCATCCCCGATGGACAACCTTTAGCCTAACGAGAGTAATGCCGATCAGGATCACCAGAAACAGTGGCAATATTGATTTGGCTGCCAAAAAGAAAGAACTGATCATTAAGCGGATAGGATGTTTTCTATAGTGATCAATTCCTCTACTGAAAACGACAGGTTTTTTTGGGAAGCCAGGTTATCTTTCAACTGGCCTACCGAGCTTGCACCGATCAGCACAGAAGTTACCCTCTTGTCTTTGAGAAGCCATGCAATCGCCATTTGAGCCAGCGATTGACCGCGAAGAGAAGCCAATTCATTCAATTTCTTCACCTTGGCAATGGCTGGATCAACCTGCTCCAATTGAAGGTAACCCCATGCTTTGGCAGCCCTCGAATCGGCTGGTATGCCATGAAGATACCGGTCGGTCAATAGACCCTGAGCTAAAGGGGAAAAAGCTATTATTCCAATTCCTTCATTTTCAACAACATCCAATAATCCATTTTCAACCCAACGCTCAAACATTGAATATTTGGGTTGGTGGATCAAACATGGGGTACCGAGTTGTTTAAGGATCTCTGAGGCTTTCTTTGTTAATTCGGCGGGATAATTTGAAATACCCGCATAAAGGGCTTTACCCGACCGGACAGCCTGATCAAGAGCCATCATGGTTTCTTCAAGTGGGGTTTCGGGATCGGGTCGATGTGAATAAAAAATATCGACATAATCGAGACCCATCCTTTTTAAGCTTTGATCGAGGCTCGAAAGTAAATACTTACGTGAACCCCATTCGCCATAAGGCCCTGGCCACATAAGGTATCCAGCCTTTGTGGAGATGATGAGTTCGTCACGATAAGGGACAAAATCTTTTTTAAAGATCACGCCAAAATTTTCCTCTGCCGAACCTGGAGGTGGGCCATAGTTATTGGCGAGGTCAAAATGGGTGATTCCCTGGTCAAATGCATACCTTAACATATCGCGGCCATTCTCCAAAACATCGACACCTCCAAAGTTATGCCATAGTCCAAGTGAGATTTCAGGCAGCTTTATGCCGCTGCGGCCACAACGCCGATAATTTGTCTTGTTGTTATAACGATCATCCCTTGGTAGATAGTTCATAATAATGTCTTTAAAATTTGTAAACTCAAAAATAGAATATATTAAGATAACCTAACGAAAAATTTCTATTTTTGTTCAATCCCAAAAGGGGTACCAAACGAATTAATTATTACTATTTTAACGACTAATGGAACAAAAAACAAACAGCAACCTTCGCCTTGGCATGACGTTCATGGCATCGATCTTTTTTATTTTCGGATTTATTACAAATTTCAACATCGCAATGAAAGATCAGGTGCAGCTTGCATTTGATCTGAAGACTCTTTATCCCGGATGGGAGAACTTTTTCGCGCAGTTGGTAAACGGCGTGTTTTTCTTTGCCTATTTCTGTTTTAGCTTTGTATGTGGAATGATCATAAAAAAGATCGGTTATAAAAACGGTGTCATTGCCGGTTTGCTTTTGGTGGCAACCGGAAGCTACCTATTCTTCCCTGCTGTCTCTGTATTGTCCTACCCATTATTCCTGGGTGCAATATTTGTAATGGCTACAGGGGTTGTCTTTTTGCAAACAGCTGCAAATCCATATGTTGCAGCTTTAGGGCCACAGGAATTCGCACCTGCGCGCCTTAACCTGACCCAGGCATTAAACGGAGTTGGTACCACGATAGCACCCTATCTGGCTGGAATCTTGGTCCTTGCTCCAGCAGTCCTGGCACTTAAAAATGGTGCATCGGCGCAGCAGGCAGCCGATTTTGTAAAAATGCCGTTTATCATCATCGGATCTATTGTCGTTGTCATTGCAATTGGAATTTTATTTATTAAATTGCCCGAAATTAAAGGGGATGAAACAGTCGCCTCGATGTCGGCTTTGAGGAAACCTCAGGTCCTGCTTGGTGCAATCGGCATTTTCTGTTATGTGGGGGCTGAAGTTGGAACTGCTTCACAGGTAAGCAACTATCTGACAGGGCTATTGGATATGGCAAAAGATGAAGCAGTTAAATTGACCGCCATTTATTGGGGTGGACAGATGATCGGCAGGTTTTTTGGATCGGTATTGCTTGGCACCCTTACAAAAGATTTAAAATACAAATACTCACTGATTATCATGGTATTTGCCTTTTTTGTCGGATGGTTTATCTTCTCGGCAGGGGTTGTGGACGGAAAATTCATTTTTAACTCTCAGCCTGTTTATGGGTTGATTTTCTTTACGATAGCAATCATCAACTTCCTGCTGATGATGTTAGGAAGGGGTATTGCAAATGTATCATTGGGAATTTTTGGTGCAACAAACATGCTGTTGGTTTTGGCCGGATTTCTTTTGCCACCGCAATTCGGAATGTGGTGCCTGCTTTCTGTCGGATTCTTTAACTCGATCATGTTCCCGAACATCTTTTCATTGGCGGTCAACGACCTTGATCCTTCGGAGATGCCAATTGCCTCAGGGATTATCAATACAATGATCGTTGGAGGTTCGGTTGTCCCATTGGTGATGGGTGCAATTACCGATTCTGTAAGTATTAAAGCAGCACTGCTTGTACCGATTATTTGCTTTGGATATATTACTTTCTTTGCATTAAAAGGAAGCAAAATTCGTTAGTATTTACATATATGGTTTAATCATTTATAAATCAATAATTTAAACAATGAGACAAGTAGCAATTGGAATTGATGTCGGCGGAACGAATACCGCAATTGGAGTTGTTGACCATGAAGGGAATATCTTGTACGAAAAGAAACCTCAAATGGCAACTCCACAGAAAAGGGAGAATCCCACCATGACAGGGGCTGTTTCAGAAGAGTTGATCGAAAAGTACATCGCAAACCTATCTTCCGAGATAAAGACTGCAATAGAAACTGTACAGCAGATCAATCCTGAGATTGAAGTCGTTGGTATTGGGATTGGTGCCCCGAATGGGAATTACTATACAGGCAACATTGAAAATGCAGCCAACCTGCCTTTCGTTGGTGCAGTGGCGTTTGCCGATTTGATTCAAGCCAATTTCCCGGCAATCAAGCACATCAAGCTTACAAACGATGCCAACGCGGCGGCTTTGGGCGAGATGATCTATGGTGGCGGAAAAGGGATGAAAAACTTCCTGATGATCACTTTGGGAACAGGTCTTGGAAGTGGTTTAATTGTTGACGGTGACCTTGTTTACGGTGCCGATGGTTTTGCAGGCGAAGTTGGCCATACAACCCTCATACCAAATGGAAGACTTTGTGGATGTGGCGGTTACGGACACCTTGAAGCATATTGTTCTGCAACAGGGATCAAACGCACTGTCTATGAACTACTTACACAATATAATGCAACAGAGAGCGAACTTGCAAAAGTCCCTTATTCGGATATGACAGCAAAGATTGTTTATGATGCTGCCGAAAATGGGGATCCCATTGCAAAAGAGGTTTTCCAAAATACCGGCGAATTGCTTGGGCGTTCACTTGCCGATGCAGTCCATTACCTGAGCCCAGAGGCAATTTTCCTTTTTGGAGGAGCTGCTGCTGCGGGTGAATACATCTTCAAACCGACCAAAGAGAGTATGGAACGCCACCTGCTTCCAGTTTTTCGCAATAAAGTAAAAATCCTCCCTTCAAAGCTCAAAGAAGGTTCTGTAGCTATCATTGGTGCCAGTGCTTTGGTCTGGAAAGAGATGGAAAAGGCTAAATAACACTATATCAATATTTTACAACTCTGAATCCCCAATCAATTAAATTTTGGTTGGGGGTTGTTTTTTGTAGTCTATTTTTGAGATAATGTAAAAGCTCCTTTATTTTAGATTTAACTTAAAAACAACTTTACTTATTGTATCTTCGTGTAACGAAAATATTTAATAAAAGGGAAATGAAAAAAGAAAATGTAATTGAAGCGATGAAAGAGCTTCCCCAAGAATTTGAATTGGAAAAACTTTTGGAGAAGCTTATATTCATTGAAAAAGTAGAAAAAGGTTTAATGCAAATAGAACAAGGCATTACTATACCACATGACCAAGTTAAAGAAATTGTGAAACAATGGTAAGGATTATCTGGACTGAATTAGCTCTTGATGACCTGAAAAATATTCATGATTACGTTTCCAGGGAGTCTCGTGTGTATGCTATTCGCTTAGTTGATAAGATTATTGGAAGAGTTCAACAACTTGAAATTTTTCCTGAATCTGGGAAAATTGTTCCAGAGTTCGGAGAGAAATCAATAAAAGAGTTAATCGAAGGAAATTACCTCATAATCTATAAAATACATTCTGAATATATAGGTATTTCCCGAATTCACCATTCTGCAAGATTATTATATCGCATCTAATCAAAGTAGTTATGAAAAGAGTTATCCTTGTTCGCCATGCAAAAAGTGTTTCCTACGGTTATGATCAGGATTTCGACCGTACCCTCACAGACCGTGGAGAAGACGATGCCTATAAAATCAGCCAGGAACTAAAGAGGTTAAAAATAAAACCCGATCTGATCATCGCAAGTCCCGCTGTCCGCACAACACAAACTGCCAGGATTTATGCCGATGCCTTGGGTTACACGCATAAGGCGATCCTTTTCGAGAAGAAGCTTTTCAGTGGGAAGACACCCGAAAACTTTCTGACGATGCTCAAGGAAGTGCAGGACGACAAAGAGACGGTGATCGTTTTTGGCCATAACCCCACAATCTATTATTACCTCAATTATTTATTGGACGATTTCACTTCCGATGTGCCTACCTGTTCGACAGTAGCGATTGATTTTGATGTCATCAGTTGGAGCGAACTTAAAAGGAACCAAGGCAGGATGGCCTTCAGGTACATTCCAGATATGTTCGACTGAAAAGAGAAGGAGATGGGGGGAGTGTAAGAAGGAGAGACTGTGATCCAAAAAATCATGCTTGAAGAGCTAAGACGTGATTATAAACATTCAAGTAAAAAAATCACAACCTTAAAATTGAGTCCACTCCGAAAAGCCGTCTTCTGACACAAAGGCTCAAGAGCTTCACCAAAAGAAAATAGCAGTGAAAATCTTTGTGAAAACTTTGTGTCTTAGTGGCATTTTTTTTATCTTTTCGGAGTGAGCACAACTTTAAATGCTTAAGCATCAAGCATCTTCTAAACCATGCCTTAAGCTCTCTGCTCCATGCCCTTCGCCCCATGCGCCAGGCTATACATCCATGTCATCTTGTCCAGATAAGTTTCTTCCCAAATCCCAAACGGTTGTCGGTCATTTTTGCATAATCGATCCGAAGTACCCATAAAGTCGTTTCCATAAGGGCAGCAAAGGGGAAACGTTTCAGGTAAGCATGCTTTATCTGATCCGCCATCTCCCCTTCTGGCAGCAACAACTCGCCCGAAAATTGGATTCCCTGAATTTTCCCAACAACCGAGGTTTCCAGAACAATAGAACCAGCAACTTTGGGATTCTGTGTCCCTTCCTTGATATGACGGGTCTCATAACCTGAAGTAAATACCAGGCTCATCGACTGCTCGTTAAATGCGTAAAAGCAATTGGCGCACCATGGCTGATTGTCAACCGTTGTAGCGAGGGTCAAGACATGGTGCTTTTTCAGAAAAGCGATGATTTTCGCATCGGGCACCTCCATTACCAATTGAGGTGAATGGTCTGTTTGACTTCAGGATGCAGGCTCAATGCGACAGGACATGACTTTGTAATTGCCGCAAAAATTGCTTTGTCTTTTTCGGAAAAATTGTTTTTCGGAAATGTGATTTCAATGATGATCTCGCCAATCCTGCGTGGTTCGGAGGACATGATCTTGGTTGTTTCGAGAACTGTGCCAGTCAGATCAAGGCCTTTTTCCATGGCCTTGATCCCCATAATCGTGATCATGCAGTCAGCCAGTGCAGTAGCGACCAGATCGGTAGGCGAAAAAGCCTCCCCTTTGCCCTGATTGTCAACAGGAGCATCGGTAATTATTTTTACACCGGAACGGATGTGCTCATTTTCAGTCCTGAGCTCTCCAAGATAAGTTGTATGCGAAGTTGCCATAAACGATAAATTTTGGGGCGCAATTTACTCAAATCGTTTTATTGTTCATCCTGCCATGCCAATATTAAGATTTTAATCAATTGAGATTGGATGAAGTTACGGTTTCAAAAACAAAGTAATTAGGGATGAAAAATATAATAATTCATATATAGCTGATTATTAGGCCTATAATTAAATATTTCGGATTTATCGTATTTCAATTTTATTTCTTTTGTTTCCAGCCTAAATAAAAAAGTTAATTTCGTTTTGAAATTTAAATTGTACAACATGTTTTCTGGAATTGTTGAAGGAATGGGCACCGTAATTGCCATCCAAAAAGAACGCGAAAACGTTCACCTTACACTGAATTGTATTTTTGTAAACGAACTCAAAATCGATCAAAGCCTCTCCCACAATGGGGTATGCCTCACAGTCGTAAATAAAACGGAAACGACCTATACTGTGACTGCGATCATGGAGACTTTGTTGAAAACGAACCTTGGCTTGCTCAATGTGGGCGATAAAGTCAATCTCGAACGGAGCATGATGATCAACGGCCGCCTCGATGGCCATATTGTTCAGGGACATGTCGATCAGACAGCAATTTGCACAAAAGTTGAAGAATCGGACGGAAGCTGGTATTTCACTTTTAGCTATGACTTCGACATTGACAAGGCCCGACAGGGATATATGACCGTCGAAAAAGGTTCTGTAACTGTAAATGGTGTCAGCCTCACCGTTGTCAATTCCAAAGACGACTCATTCCAGGTAGCTATTATTCCCTATACATACGAACATACTAATTTTCATGCCTTTAGGGTTGGAACGAAGATCAACCTCGAATTTGACATTATCGGGAAATATTTAAGCCGGTTGGCATCGTATAAATAAGGAGATGGGGAAACGGAGAATGAAGGAATTAAAGAATGAAGGAATTAAAAATTGGGATAATCTTATGAAGAATCTTTTGTTTATCGGTTTAGTTTTTATTTTTTCAACTGCCTTTCAACCAGAGCAGAAAGAGACATTGGCCCAAAAAGCGGCCCGGATCCACAATGCCGTTTTTACGGTTGACACACATACCGACACGCCGATGAACCTTGTCGATTCGGATTTTAACCTCGCCGTACGCCATGATGCACAAACTTCAGGAACAAAGAGCGACTTTCCAAGAATGAAGGAAGGTGGCTTGGATGCCCAGTTTTTTGCCGTTTTTCTAAGTCAGGGACCGCGAACTGAAGAGGGCCATGCCAATGCAAACAAGAAAGCACTTGAGATTATCAAGTCGATTTATAAAAGTGTTGAAGCAGCACCCGAACTGGCACAGATTGCCCGGACACCCGATGATGGTTACAAAATCGAAAAAACCGGGAAACGTGCCATCTATATTGGTGTCGAAAATGGGTATGCCATTGCACATGATCTGTCGAACATCGAAAAGTTCTGGCAACTTGGGGCGCGGTACATCACGCTGTGCCATACGTTAAACAACGACATCTGCGACTCCTCAACCGATAAAAAGGGGCCTGAATACAATGGCCTTTCCCCATTTGGTGTTCAGGTCGTGAAAGAGATGAACCGTGTGGGGATGATGATCGACGTTTCCCATATTGCCGATTCCTCCCTTTTTGATGTACTTAAAATTACGACTGCCCCGATCATTGCCAGCCATTCCTGTTCAAGGGCCATGTGCGACAATCCCCGCAACCTCACCGACGAAGGGCTCCGTGCCATTGCCAAAAATGGCGGCGTGATCCAGATGTGCATTCTTAGCGATTATGTGAAAACTCCGGAACCCAACCCTGCACGCGATTCGGCAAGGACAGCCCTACGTGCAAAATACAATAATTTTGAAGGATTGACACCGGAAAAAGAGAAAGCAGGCCATGATGAATGGAGGCAGATCGCACAAAAATTTCCACAGAAACTGGCAACGGTGAAAGATGTTGTTGACCACATCGATCATATTGTAAAAGTTGCCGGTATTGACCATGTCGGCATAGGCACTGATTTCGATGGCGGAGGTGCGGTTTCAGGCTGTTTCGATGTAAGTCAGATGGGGAACATCACCCTCGAATTGGTCCGTCGCGGTTATACAGAAGAACAGATCCGGAAAATCTGGGGCGGAAATTTCATGCGGGTGTTCAAAGCTGTATTGAAAAGTGCAGGGAGACTATCTTAGCACATTTGAACATGTTATAAAACATGTTTGGGAACTTTGTTATCTGATCAATTCGCCGACATCCAATATCCTGTTGCCGGATCTGTTTCTCGCAGGTTTTTAAGAGCAACTGTGGCTTCAGACTTATCGGTATAGGTTTGAACAATTACAAGAAAAGTACCGTTGGGTTGAACTTTCATTTCAGATTTAAAACCGTTGGAACGGAGTTTCTCCAGAAATTTATCGGCATTCTCGCGCAAAGAAAAACAGCCGCCGATCAAACGGTAACGTGAATTCGATTTAATTGCAATAGGTTCTGGTTGTGCTTGATTTACAGATTGTTGCAATTCTACGGATTCAGTCTTTTTAACTACTGGTTTTTCAACTACTTTAGAATTTGACGAGTCTATTTTTAAGGTTGAAGGTGACTTAATTGTCTCATTTAATGTGATGGGCGCTGCACTTGAAGTCTGGAGATTGGGCATTTTATTGTCATTCCTGATATATTTGGAAACAGGCACAAAAATAAGTGCGAGTAAAAGGGGAACCCCAACTGCAAGTGCTTTAACTCTCCGTGAACTAAATACTGGACGCACAGCTTCTTTGTCAACAAAAAGCCGCTTGGTCGGGATCAATTTCTCGTGTTCAAGTTGGGGAAAGTGGAAACCTTCGAGCCCATAAGCTTCAAGCAGGAAATTCTCGTGTACAGCCGGTTCAAAAATCAGTTTCTCGTTCCGGTCATATTTTAAATTGCCAATGCACTTAAATTCAATCCCTTCCCCATTTTCAAGTTTTGACCAGGTTTCGTCAACAAACTCCGAAATGACCTGACGGGCCTCGATATAACCAATACCTTCAGTTTCAGAAATATAATTGACAAGCAAACCATCGTTTTTATTCAGTTTGCCGGTGAATATAACCTCCTTAACAGGAGGATTAAAACTATTCCCGGCAAGATCCATCTCTGCAGGACGATAATTTGCAATAAATCCACCAAGATCAGGTATGATCACACAATCGTGCAACCGTAGCAATTCAACCAAATAAAACGAAATATCCATAATCTGCTTTTTCAGGGTAACAAAGGTATTCAAATAATTGTAAATTTGAATTCAATTAATTTAATATTATGGGACGTCAAGTTTTGGTTACAGGAGGTACAGGTTATATTGGTTCACATACAGTTGTTGAATTGCAAGCAGCTGGATATGATGTTGTTATTATTGACGATTTATCCAATTCCACCGCAGAGGTCATTGACAATATTGAAAAAATAAGTGGCATAAGACCTGCGTTTGAAGAGTTTAACCTGCTCAACAATGTGCAATTGGAGGCTTTTTTTGAAAAATACTCAGATATTGATGCTATCATCCATTTTGCGGCCTTTAAAGCAGTGGGCGAATCGGTTGCCAAGCCCCTTTCCTATTACCGCAATAACCTGGTATCGCTGATGAATATCCTTGATTGCATGTCGAAATACCATGTTTCTAATCTTGTATTCTCTTCATCCTGTACTGTTTATGGACAACCAGACCAACTTCCGGTTACGGAAAATACGCCTAAAAAAGATGCAGAATCCCCTTATGGCAATACAAAGGCAATCAGTGAAGAAATACTTAGGGACGTTGTGCAGGTAACGCCACAAGTTAATGTAATAGCCCTCCGATATTTTAATCCGATCGGTGCTCACCCGACCTCTTTGATTGGTGAGCTTCCACGTGGTGTCCCTGGCAACCTGGTTCCGTTTATCACGCAAACAGCAGCTGGAATTCGTCAACAGCTTAGTGTTTTCGGGGATGATTACGATACTCCTGATGGCAGCAACATCCGCGACTATATCAATGTTGTCGATCTGGCTAAGGCGCATGTCATTGCTATTGATAGGCTTATCAACAAAACGAATGCAGAGCGATTTGAATTTTTCAATATTGGCACCGGAAAAGGGGTTTCTGTTCTTGAAGTAGTCCATACATTTGAAGAAGCTACAGGTGTAAAATTGAATTACAAAATTGTAGATCGCAGACCAGGTGATGTGGTTAAAATCTATGCCGATACTACAATCGCAAATACTGTCCTTGGTTGGAAGGCTGAAACATCCCTGGCAGAAACGCTTTTATCGGCTTGGAACTGGGAAAAAAGTGTCAGAAATTTATAGAACCTTCAAAATTGAGAATCTATTAAAATTGAAACGGTGAAGTCTATTTTGGTTACAGGAGGCGCAGGGTTTATTGGTTCTCACGTGGTAAGACGGTTTGTGAACAAATATCCCGATTACAAAATTGTAAATCTCGACCTTCTCACCTATGCCGGCAATTTGGAGAACCTGAAAGATATAGATACAATGCCCAATTATGAATTCGTAAAAGGGGACATTACAGATGCCCCTTTTATCAATTCACTTTTTAGCAAGTACCAGTTCGATGGGGTTTTGCACCTTGCCGCAGAATCGCATGTAGATCGCTCCATCCTTGACCCTATGACTTTTATCATGACGAACATTGTTGGTACTGTTAACCTGTTGAACGGTGCCCACGAAATCTGGAAAAGCAATACGGACGGTAAACGGTTTTATCACATCTCAACCGATGAAGTTTATGGATCGCTGGGTGAAACAGGTTTTTTCCTTGAAACAACCTCTTATGATCCCCAAAGCCCCTATTCTGCCTCAAAAGCAAGTTCCGACCACCTTGTTAGGGCTTATCACAATACCTATAAACTTCCCATTGTGATCACCAATTGTTCCAACAACTATGGCCCAAACCAATTTCCCGAAAAGTTGATCCCACTGGCAATCCAGAACATCCGGCACAACAAACCGATCCCGATATACGGGAAAGGTGAAAATATCCGCGATTGGCTTTATGTCGAAGATCATGCTTCTGCTATCGATTTGGTATTTCATGAAGGGGAAAACGGTGAAACCTATAACATTGGCGGCCATAACGAATGGACCAATATTGCACTGATCCGTCAGTTGTGCATAACGATGGACAAAAAACTAGATCGTGAACCGGGAAGTTCAGAGCAATTGATCACCTATGTCAAAGACCGTGCCGGCCATGATCTCAGGTATGCCATTGATTCTTCGAAAATTCAGCGTGAACTGGGATGGAAGCCATCGTTGCAATTCGAAGAGGGGATCGAAAAAACTGTCGAATGGTATCTGAACAATACTGACTGGCTCGAAAACGTATCTTCGGGTGCTTACGAAAAATATTACGAAAAACAGTACAAATCAAGATAATAGCGAATTTGAACACCGCCAACACGCCGGTGACCCTCGCCCCAGGCCCTTACTTTCCTTGCGCGATCCATTCGTCCACGACACTCAGGAAAAGTGGAACATCGAGCGGTTTTGTGAGGTAATTTTTTGCACCAGCTTTTATTAGTTTATCGAGCTGCTGAGGCATGGCATCAGCGCTGACAATGATGACAGGGATCTGACTTGTCGATTTTTCATTTTTCAGGAATTCAAACACTTCCGCGCCATGAATATCAGGTAAATCCAAATCAAGCAAGATAATGTCTGGTGCATGTTCGATGGCCAGAGGTACGGCCATCCTACCGTTTTTGTTGGTTATCAGGTGGATATGGGGACGTTCAAGGGAAAGAATTTGGGAAACGAGTTCTATGTTCGAAACATTGTCTTCGATGTATAGGATTGTACCGGATGTATTTTCTGATTTCAATGCAATAGCCTGAATGGCTGTATGTTCATCAATATCATTATTCCCATGTGTGCTTTGTGGGAGTTCGATCCAGAATGTTGATCCTGCCCCAGGGTTACTTTCCACCCCAACGAAGCCACCCATTGCATCCATCAGTTTTTTAACGACTGCCAGCCCTAGACCTGTTCCTTCGGTTTCTGTCTTTTCTGCCCCAATCCGCTCGAATGGTTTGAATAGTTTTGGAATGTCTCCGGCGGATATTCCCCAGCCTGTATCGGTTATTGAAATCCGGATTAAGGGAACCCCATCTGGCCCATTTGTGCCATTTCCGGTTTTTATGGTGACCTTACCTTTTACACAATTGTATTTAATGGCATTGTTGATCAGATTGAGCAACACCTGTCTCAAACGCTGTCTATCAGTGATTACAAATAACTGGTTAGCAGGTGAATCAATAAGTTCAAAAGTAAGGTCTTGCTTCTCGATCGAAGGATGAACGAGATCCACCAGTTCATGGATAATAACGTTGATCTGAACAGGTTCCTGTAAAATAGGAACTTTGCCCGATTCGATCCGTGCAATGTCGAGAACTTCGTTGATCAGGTTCAGTAGGTGCTTTCCACTGCTTAAAATATGGCCGACCCCAGTTTTTTGCCTAGTGTTCAGGTCTCCCATCTGGAGCAACTGGGCAAAACCGAGGATCGAATTCATCGGCGTGCGAAGCTCATGGCTCATGCGCGAAAGGAATTCACTCTTGGCCTGGTTGGCCTTTTCGGCCTCGTTTCTCGCTTCGATTATTTCGGCAACGGCCTTTTTCCGGTCTGATATATCCAGGGCGATCCCTCCAAGCCAGGGTTCGTGACCCTCTCTATCGATGATGAATTTTTGTGTTTCGTAATCATGCAGTTTCCCATCAGACTGTGTCAGGCTTTCCTCAATTTTCTGATAACCCAATGTCATGGAGTTTATATCGTCATCCAATAGTTTTTGACCGAGTTCATTGGGGAAAACTTCCAGCATGGTCTTGCCTATCCAGCCAGAAGCCCCGAAAGCCTTGTCCATATATTTATTTACAAACAATGTCCTCCCTTCGTGGTCTTTTAAAAATACAATTGCCGGTAAATAATCCATAAACAACGAAAACATTTTCTGGCTCTCACTTAATGCTTCCACGATCCTTTTACGTTCGGTGATCTCCTCAAAAATATAAAAACGGCCATAATACTCGTCGTTCGAACCGCGAATTTGTGTTGAAAAGCGCCGTACAGTCCTGTTTCCAGTAAAGGCAATTTCATCTTCTATTGTAATCCGGTTTTCTTCGAGTTGAAGAGGTTTGCACGATTCTGCAAAAGCGGGGATGTCGGCAAGGACTGGTAGACAATAGGGGATGATATCGTTGTTTTTCAGTTCACCTTTTAGTATTTGTTCCGATAATTGTTCAATTCCCCAGATCTGGACAAAGCGTTCATTAAAGTATAAAATGTCATCGGTCCGGTTATCGACCACCAAAAAACCGAGGGGTGATGAATTCGACATTAAATTGAGCAACGACTGGTTCCATTTCAGGATTTCTTCTGCCTGTTTCCGTTCGGTGATATCCGAAATAAAACCATGCCATAGAATTGACCCATCCTCTTCACGTTGGGGCATAGAGTTCCCACCTAACCAGTGTTCGGTCCCATCATCGAGAAATATTCTATATTCATATTGCCAAAGTGCCATTTCCCTTGCCGAATCAAAAATGGAGGCATTAAGAGGTGGCAGATCATCAGGATGTATCTTGTTGAAAATAACCGAGGCATCGTCCATTGCGGCCTGAGGGCTGACCTTGAAAAGACTATAAATGCCTTCGCTTACATAGGGGAAACAATAGGTTTCATCGGTGCGCAATCTGAATTGGTAAACCGCTCCAGGAATCCTGGCTGTAATTTTATGGAGCCGGTCCAATGCTTCATTTAAGGCTGTTGAGGTTTTAATGCGTTCATCTATTTCGATCTGAAGGTTTTCATTGGTCTCAGCCAACTGGGCTGTCCTCTTCTGGATACGGAGTTCAAGGTTCTGGTTCAGATCGCGGATCTCAAATTCAGTTTCTTTCCGACTGGTAATGTCCCTGACAGAAGTCAATACCCTGTCGGATCCAATGGGTGCAAGTCTGGCTTCGTAGTAACTAATTGAATCTGATTTAGATATAGAATATTCGTAGGTGAGGAGCTTTTTTTCGTCGATACATTTATTGATATTTTCGAGGTGAAATCCAGCAGAACTTTCATCAAATATTGATCTTAAATTGGTTCCAACGATTTGGTTAACAGGAATGATCAGCGATTCGGTGTCGGAACTGTAAAACTCAGTGTACGTCCCATCCTTATCGATGACAAAGATCAGATCGGGCATTGCGCTGATGATGGCATGCAACCGTTCGTTTTGCTGCCTGATTTTTTCTTCTGCGATCTTTTTATCGGTAATGTCAATATTGACCCCCCGCAAAAGGATCAAATTATCCCCTTCAAAAACCGGTACAATATTATTTTGTAACCACTTAATCTGGCCATCAGGCATGAACAGGCGCATATCGGTACTAGTGGCTTCCTTCGTTTGATAAATCTCCCTAAGTTTTTCGTCCAGTAAATGGACATCTTCCGGATGTACATGATTCCTAAAGTAATTGTCTGCAACAATTTCATCCGAAGGATTTAATCCCATCAAATGATAATAATTCTTCGACCATTTAACCTTATTGACGGTGAGGTCGAGTTCCCAGGTGCCCATTTTTGCGATTTCCTGTGAATAGTTCAGGTCTTCTGCACGTTGCTTCAGCTCTTCCTCCGCTTTTTTTCTTTCGGTGGCATCCATGACAAATACAGAAACTCCAATGTTATTACCTTCGGCATCCTTTACCGGATTATAATAATTTTCGTAGTACACCCTTTTCAACGATTGGTCACCATATTCTTCAGTAATGATAAAGTGCTCACCTTTAATCGCCCTGTCGAAATTTTCCTTTGCTTTTTTTCGGTCTTCAAGGTTTGAAATTAAACTTGTCATGTCTATTCCAGGGTGGATATCGGCATTCCAGATTGATTTCATTGTCTCCTTGTGGGATTTTGTAAACACCATATAACAATAGCTTTTATCGAGAGCGAAAATATTGAACTCGGTCGGACTGTCAAAAACTGATTGCATGATTGACATTTCCCGCTTCAAATTTTGCAGCTCAATAATCAGTTGCTCCTTCGTTTTATCATTATCATCCATTATCAGGCAATATTTTATTTAATTTTATAATTAGCAATCATACAGCATATTGCATATAAATTATCACTCTCTCTTTCCGTGTTCTTCCTATCTTCCATTACGGGACTTTTTGGACGGGTTGGACAATTTGGACATTGGAACCTGGTTTGAATGAGCCATTCTCCTTATCTCTCATACTGACCCGTTTTCCACTTGCTCCCAGCCCCATGCTTCCAGCCCCATGCTCCATGCTCCATGCTCCCAGCCCCATGCTCCCAGCCCCATGCTCCATGCTCCATGCCATTACTCTTCCTTCCCCACCCATTCGTCAATAGTTAGCAGGAAAAGCGGAAGATCGAGCGGTTTGGTCAGATAATTCTTGGCACCTGCCTTCATCAGTTTTTCGACCTGATGCAACATGGCATCGGCACTGATAATGACAACCGGAATTTTACGGGTGATTTCTTCATCTTTGAGAAGCCTGAGCACTTCCGTACCATGGATATCGGGCAAATCGAGATCGAGAAGGATCAGATCTGGCTCATATTCAATGGCCAGGGGCATTGCCAAACGGCCATTCTTGTTGGTGATCAATCGGATATGCGGACGCTGTGTCGAAAGGACCTGTTCGACCAATTCAATATTTGATACATTGTCTTCGATGTATAAAATTGTGCCTGTTTTACTTGGCGATTTCGATGTCTCAGCCAATAAAATGCCAGTTTTATCAATAATTTCAAGTGGACTTTGGCCTTGCGGGAGTTCGATCCAGAAAGTGGACCCGACACCAGGTGTGCTCTCCACACCAATAATGCCGGACATCGCATCCATCAGTTTTTTAACTACAGCCAGGCCAAGTCCCGTCCCTTCTGTTTCTGTCTTTTCGGCTCCGATCCGCTCGAAAGGTTTGAAAAGTTTTGGAATGTCCTCGGCTGAAATTCCCCATCCTGTATCGGTCACAGAAATCCTGACTTTAAAAGTATCCGGTATTTCGGATGGCATCAAATCGGTTTTGATCGTAACAGTGCCTTTAGAGCAATTGTATTTGATGGCGTTGTTGATCAAGTTGAGCAGGACTTGCTTCAACCGTTTACTATCCGAAATAACGAACATCAAATTGGCGGGAGAGTCAATAAATTCAATTGTTTGCTGTTTCTCCAAAACATTTGGCCTTACAATATCCATCATTTCACGGATAACCCCGATGAGTTGTACGGGTTCCATTGACAGGGAAATCTTGCCTGCTTCGATCCGGGAAATATCGAGCACCTCATTGATCAGGTTAAGCAAGTGATTCCCACTGGTTAAAATATGGCGGACCCCTGTTTTTTGCCGTTGGTTCAGGTCGCCCATCTGAAGCAACTGGGCAAAACCGAGGATCGAATTCATTGGTGTACGAAGCTCGTGGCTCATGCGCGACAGAAATTCACTTTTTGCAATGTTCGCAAGATCGGCTTCCTGCCTTGCTTTCTTCAGGTCCTCTTCTGCCTTCTTGCGTTCGGTAATGTCAACGATCATCGTTAATACACAGGGATCTTTTCCGATGTATATGACATCGGCCGAGAAAAGGCCAATAATGGGTGTCCCTGTTTTGGTATGGGCCACCATTTCAATTTCCCGTACCGGTTTATTTAGTTTTAAAGATTCTGTAATCGTTTGGCGCAATGCCGGATCATCAAAAAGTTTGATGTCGGATATGCGTTTGCCGATCAATTCATTTTGCGTATAGCCCATTGTCCTTGTCAATGTTTCGTTTACATCGATAAAAACCCCATCCCCGAATCCCGTAATGGCCATCATTGCAGCATTCGATTGAAACGCTTTGGAGAATTTCTCTTCCGATAATTTGATTTTTGAAACATCTTTTGTGACGCCAAAAATCACAGGTTTCCCATCCCAGAAACCCGACTTTACACGTGTCTCGACAGGCAGATATTCACCCGATTTTGTGACAAGCGGAACCGGGCAATAGTCTGTCGAACCAGCGAGCATCTCGCCAACAATACGTCCTGCTTCTTCCCGTTGTTCGGGAGGATGGACCATCAGGACCGATTTTGACAACAACTCTTCGCTTGTATATTGCAACCTGTTGGTTACAGTGCTATTGGTGTGGATGATGTTACCCTGAATATCAAGGACGAAAAGAAAGTCATCAATTGTGTTGAAGAAGGTCTCGTAATTTGATCGCGTCTGTTCTATGATCTCCTCCTTTTTCTTGTGGTTGATCAGGCTGGAGAGCAGGTTGCCCCACACTTTCAGGATATTGATTTCTGCCGTACTGTACTGCTTTTTTTGAAATACTGAATCCAATCCGACAAAACCGATTGGATGTTGGTCCAAAAACATTGGAATTACAATAAGAGATTGAATTTCAATCGGTTCTAAAATCTTACATTCTGCAATCCATGGTTCTGGCAGGTCAGGAATCGAAGGGATAATGATATTCTCGTTCCGATGGATTTTTTCCATCCACATGGGCAAAAGATTGCATGGAACATCCTGCAAGTTTCCGATTACGGGTTGGATTCCTTCCCTGTACCATTCGAACGTATTGTTCATTGTGTTTCGGGCAGGGTCCAGTTCGAAAATATACGAACGGTCGGCGCCCAGGAAACTCCCTATTTTATTCAAGGCCATATTGAGGGCCCCATCAATTTGGGAAATCGGTATACCTGTTAATTGGAGCGACAAGTTAAGCAGTTCGTCCTCAAATTCTTCGGCCTTTATCCGATCCGTAATATCATGGTAATTGAATAACAGGCCATTGATCACATTGTCGTTTAAAAGATTGGTCGCTGTCAGTTCAATCGGTTTATAACTCCCGTCCTTGCATTTGTACCGATACTCGACAGTTTTTGCAGTATTGGGATTATTAACAAGGTCATAGAATTCCTTTTGTAAACGCTCCAGATCGTTTGGGTGTACTGTTAACCAACCATTGGTTCCGATCAAGTCATTGGGTTTCCACCCGAAGTATTTTTCAATATTTGGGCTTTTGTATTTCATAGTTCCGTCCACACCCATAATGGCAATTACGTCCGAAATGTTTGCAATCATCGAACTGTGCCTCGTTTCGCTTAACCTTAGGGCGAACTCCGCCTGTTTCTGTTCGGTAATGTCCCAATTGGTCCCAACAAGATTCAACGGTCTCCCGGAATCGTCGCGCTGGACCAATGCAATTGCCTTAAGGTTACGGATTGTGCCATTGGGCCAGATGACCCTGAATTCGGTATCAAATTCTTTTCCACCGGCGATTGCCATTTGAATTTCCTTGTCGCCACGTTCCTTGTCATCTGGGTGGAGGCCTGTCTGCCATGCATCGTAGGCTCCCGAGAAATCTTCTTTTTTAATCCCATAAAGTGCGAACATCTGATCGTCCCAAACGAGGATGTTGTTTTCAATATCGTAATCCCAAACACCTACTCCGCCTATACGGGTAGCCAATGCAAGGCGAGTGGAGACCCGGTTGAGTTCGTCCTCTTTTTGCTTCCGCTCTGTGATATCCGAAATAAACCCATGCCAGAGGGTAGAACCATCGGCTTCGCGTTGGGGCGTTGCATCGCCTGACAACCAACGGACTGTTCCATCGGGGAATTTTACGCGGTATTGATGACGCCAGATCGAAAGATCTTGTGCCGATGCCAGGATAGAGGCAACAACACCCTCGAAATCGTCAGGATGAATCCTTTCAAATACAATGGAGGAATCTTCAGAAATCTCTTCGGGGTTTACCCTGTATATATTTTTCACTCCATCGCTGGCATAAGGGAAACACGATGTGCCATCGGGGCGCAAACGGAACTCGTAAACAACCCCTGGTACCCTACTTGCAATTTTTTGAAGCCTGTTTAGGGCCCCTTCCATTGCAACCGTTGCTTTTTTGCGTTCTTCGATTTCGAGCTCAAGCAGATAATTGGCTTCCGAAAGCTGGTCTGTCCGTTGTTCTATTTTTTTGTCAAGGTTTGTATTCAGGTCTATTATTTTTAATTCGGCTTGCTTCCTTTCGGTGATGTCCCGGTATTTCCACAAGTGACCGCTGTAAGCATTGTTGAGGTAGGTAGGTATATAATCCCTTTCGAAAAACCGTCCATCCATAAGTTCAAGTTCATCGTTGAGGATTGTTTTTTTATTTGCCAGTATGATCTTGAGATCAGAAATGAATTTCCCCGGGCTTTTGAACAAGTGTTTGCTCTGTTCAGCCGAGTCGTGGCAATCGGCTCCGACCAATGCTTCAGGAGGGGCAGGAATCGCAAACATATCGCAGAAAAGCTGATTGGTCAGTATGATTTTCCGGTCGGCATCTTCAAGCAGGATACCTTCCTCCAGATTGATGATCAGGTTTGTAAGGAGATTTTTCTTATCCTGGACTTCAATTTCACCTTTTTTTGTTTCTTCGAGCAACCGTATTTTAATCAATGCAAGGCTTACCTGTTTGGTGACAGATTCAAGGAAGCCAATTTCTTCGGATGTCCATTTTCTGTGTTCGCGAATCTGGTTCAAAGTAAACAAATAATATCCATTTACTTCAAAATCAAATGGATACCAGAGTAGGCTTTTAATGTGCATCTGTTCATGAAGAATTTCTGCCGAACTGTCAACATTGAAAAAAGGATTTATCGAATCAAATTGACTTTCCAGATATTTCTGAGTATTCTTTATTTCGGTAAGTGGCAATAAGAACAAATTCAGGGGATAGACATCTTTGGTGCGTGCAATATCCGGATGGTCTTCTTTTATCCATTCGCACAAACCTGTAATACAATTCTTATCAAACGAAACATTGTAAATCAATGTCCTGTCCAATTTCAGGGTTTCACCTAAAATACGGTTCGTACCTTCCAATATATCTTCAGCTTGATCGTTTGAAATGATAACCTGGGCAATTTCATTCAGCGCTTTTGTAAAGCTCAACTGTTGGTCGCGAAGTAATTCTGCTGTCTTGCGGTCGGTGATATCGCTAAAAACGCCATACGCACCAAGATAGTTGGCATTGTCATCAAATTTAGGGGAAGAGCTAATGTGGAGGTACTTGACATTCCCTTTTTTTGTAACGATCTGTAATTCATAGCTGTTTTTCACACCGCTCTTTCTTTCAAAGGTTTGGTGTTCAATTTTGGATATTTCTTCAGGGGTTAAAAAATCATATAGTGAAGTTCCGGTCAGTTCATCAGGGCCGGTTTCGAATATTTTCGCGGCAGCCAGGTTTGTGAATTCAAAAATTTCATTTGCATCGACGACCCCGATCCCTTCGACCTGGGATTGGATAATAGACTTGAATTTATCTTCGCTCTCTTCAGCTTTTTTGGTTGCAGATGCCAGCTCCTGCTCTGCAAGTTTTCGTTCGGTAATGTCACGTTGGACATACAATATGCTTGAAGGTTTGCCACTGCGATCATGTAAGACCGTGGAGCTGGTTTCTACATAAAAAGTGCTCCTGTCTTTTTTTACTCCGATATATTCCGATATATTCTGGTTAATGTCGCTTGAAAATAGTTTTCCAATATTGTCAGACAATTTTTGATGATTTGAAGGGTCAATAAAATCAAAGACCGAATGTCCAAAGTAATGTTCCCTTTCCCAGATCTCATAACCATACATTTCAAGTAATTTGTCCGACATCAATTCCACTTTCCCATCCAAAGAGACCATTCCTATGCCATCGGGTGAAGCTGAGACAATGGCTTCCCATTTTTGACTGCTTTCACGCAATTCATCTTCTGACCTTTTTCGATCCGTGATATCGATTACCAATGAATACAGTAAAACGGAATCACCGAAAGCGATCGGGCAGGAATAGACTTCCACATCGCGGATGGTTCCATTGGCAAGTAAATGCTTGAAAACAAAATGGTTCCGCTTTTCTTCCTTGGCCAGTTGCATCTCCGCACTGATTTCATCTTTTGAAAGCTGGTTGATTTCCGATATATTTTTACTGCACATTTTGGAATAGGACCAGCCATAGTACTGACATGCTGCACGATTTGCATCGATGATATTGCCGGTAGCGGGGTCAACAAGGATCATGATTGAATGGTTTCCCTCGAACAACGATTTGTACCGTTCATCGCTTTGGTTCATATTTTCCTCTGCCTGCCTGATATCCGTTACATCAACAATATTGATAAAACAATTTTTCTCGTTTTCAGTCCTTACCCCCGTAAGGTAAACATACATGGGGAGTGATCCTTCTGTAATCAAAGTTACATTACAGGTTGCTTTTGCCTTATTGTTCAGTATTTTATATAAAAAATCAGTATAGACTTTCTGGGTGTCGATTGTTATACACAAACCAAATCGGGTACCTTTTAAATATTTCCTTTCCTTTCCAAGCATTTGCGAACCGGTAAGGTTCAGATCAATGATCGTTCCATCTTCTGAAAGTGTAAAAAACCCAGATGGTGCAAATTCATACAATTCGGTATATTTTTCTGCAGCAAATTTTGCATCATTTCCTTTGGCAATTGTAAGTTCCTCATTCATAAGCTCAAGTTCAACCTGATGTACCTCCAATTCGTGAATAAGTTTTAATACCTCTGATTCAGAATGATGATTGGGTTGATCGGTATCGGGCTTATCCGACTGACTTTTACCTGGCTTATGGTTTGGAGCAGATGTTTTTAGCAACTTTTCCGCCTTTTGGCGGAGAAGAGAGTCACCTGAATCACTGTTTTTTTTCATATCCGTAGAGTTTTTTTATTTTATACCAATAGTCCAGAATTTTTTTTTTGATGTTTCAATATTAATGGGCAACCCAAACAGTAGGCAACTAATTCCATTTAGGATTGAAATAGGAGTTGGGGTAAAAGTACAAAATTTAGCGGTTGATAAAAATGGCAACAAATATTGAAAACCGCGAGGATGGGAACTTCGGATTAGTGACTATTAGGTATCGAAATTTGTGATCTGCAAATCGGTATTGGCTTTTATGAATAGCCACTAAAGCTGGAGGCAATTCATCAATTATCAGAAATTTGCAATCAACACCTTTTAGATATTAATTTGCTGTCAATGAATAAATAATGAAGGTGGGAGATTTTCCGGTTAAATTCCGGAAATCTCCCACCTTTCGCCTTTGGGATTCATTTTATCTTTTACTTCAATTCCATGATCAGCGATGTTTTGGCTGGTATGAAAATGTTTCTCAAATCGTCAATGGATTTGCCGGTAATTACCTCTTTTGCGGAAGAGAAGCCTTTTAAAGATTCGGAGAACCGCTTGGTATTTAAGTTCATATTCTCTGTGTTGAGGTTGAGGACAACCATAACCGACTCTTTTTCGTTGGTCCGGAAATAGACATAGAAATTGTCAGTTGGATAATAATGTTTTAGTTTCCCATTGTGGACCACATCTTTCCCTTTTCTCCAGTTCAGCAGTTTTTTCATAAACTGTTGAGCATCCAATTGGGCCGATGATAAGCCAATACCTTTGAAGCCATCAACCTGGTCGCCCATCCATCCACCTGGAAAATCCTTGCGGATAAAACCATCCCCATCGCGTTTAAAGCCGGTCATCAATATCTCGCCGCCATAATAGACCTGTGGAATGCCACGGGTGGTCATCAGGAAAGTCATGGCGGTTTTGAGTTTGGGTACATCTTCACCAATTGCAGTGAAGAACCTTTCAGTATCATGGTTATCGGCAAAGGTGACGAGATCGTTGGCTTTTGGGTAAAGATAATCGAGGGCAAGCGCTTCATAGAGATGGTTGAAACCCCAACTGTCGGTCATCGATTTGACAATGGCATTCTGGACCGGGAAATCCATGACGCTGTTCATATCCGAAACATAACCGTTCGAATTGATTTTCCCCCTTTGCCAGAAAGCAACTGCAGCCGGGTTTGTATTCCATTCTTCACCCACAATGCTGAAATTCGGGTACTCCTTCATCACTTTGAAAGTCCAGTCGGCCATCATCTGCTTGTCGGGGTAAGGATAGGTATCCATCCTGATCCCATCGAGCCCTACATATTCGATCCACCAGATCGAGTTCTGAATCAGGTAATTGGCTACAAAAGGGTTACGCTGGTTCAGGTCGGGCATTGTGGGGACAAACCATCCATCGGTCAGTTCTTTTGCGTCCGACTCCGAAACATAGGGATCCTGTACGACTGTTTTCTTGTGGTTTGTGATCTTAAAATCTGGATATCCGTTCAGCCAGTCCTTCATCGGCATGTCCTTCATCCACCAATGGCTTGACCCGCAATGGTTGAAGATCATGTCCATCACCATTTTAATCCCTTTTTTCTTCCCTTCGATGCTCAGCTGACGATAGTCTTCGTTCGATCCGAGGCGACCATCTACTTTATAGAAGTCAGTGGTCGAATACCCATGATAGGAAACGCTTGGCATATTGTTTTCGAGCACCGGATTGACCCACATCGCGGTATAACCGTTATCCCGCAGATAATCAAGATGATCCTGAATTCCCTTCAGATCACCGCCATGACGACCATTTGGATTGCTTCGGTCTGCCTTTTCGGGCATGTCAGCTTTCGAATCGTTTGAAGGATCCCCATTTGCAAAACGGTCGGGCATGATCAGGTACATCACATCCGAAGAGTTGAAGCCGATCCTGGCCGAAGAGTTCTTTTCCCGCGCTTTCAATTCGTAAGTGGTGGTTATAATCGCTTTACCGTTTTGTTTGAACTGGATTTCAAAGATGCCAGGCTTGGCCTCCGGAGATATCATGAGGTCAAGGAACAGGTAATTCGGGTTTTCGACTGATGAAGTCGCAACGAGTTCGACACCATCGTATTTGATCTCAGGCCTGGTCTCCGAAATCTTCTCACCATGGACCATCAATTGGAGATTTGGATTAATAAAACCTGTCCACCAAAAGGTAGGTTCGACCCGGTCGAGCGTTGGTTTTATTGGTTTGACGGCTGCAAAGGAAGGCAAAGCAGAAATCATAAAAAATGCGACAAGTGCTAAAGCCTTGATTGAGTTGATTCTAAGTTTCATTGTTAACGAATTTACAGATTGTTATGATCTTGTTTTATTGTTCTGTCAATCAATTGATTATATAAGCCATTCAGGTAGTTTATCCACAACTGAAGCATCCGCTTCTTCCGGGAATTTTTGAAATTGCCTGAATAGGTCGAACCGAGCCTGCAGTTGTGCAGTCCTGTCCTGACCGTTGATTGGACCGGTTTTATCCCATCTTTTTAAACAGGCCCCAATGTGTTCTTTTTCCAATTGGTCAAAACCTTTTTGAAAAGCAAGGTTCAAATGGTCTTTGGCAATTTCCATCAATTGCCCTATTGGATAATTTTGTGACAAGACGTTGATCCCAAATTTCTCAATGGTGACCGATTCCCCTTTTGTCACAAGTAAGGAAATTATATTTGCAATGTATTTGTGCCGGTTTTCAACATCTGCCGAATAGTTGGATTGTATTCCGCTTCGCAAAATATTGATTTTCATTCCGGTACAAACTTGCGAGAGAGCTTTGCAAACTTCTGCCGTAATATACCCTTCGCCAGGTATGACTTCAATAGCTACTTCGTCCCAAAATTTCCGATCCTTTTTTTCAACGTCACTCCTTGGTTCAAAATCAATAAAAGGGATCAGGGTCAGTTTGTCGGAAAAGTTCAAGGCAGTAACCGTATATTTAATGGCTCCGATTTCAGGATCGAAAATGCTTAAAAACCGATGGGTATCCACCTTCAATTGTTTTCCTGATGGAAGTTCAGCGGTGAAGCTGCGGTACAAAATACCCGTTTTCAAATTTAGAATACGTCTGAAATATAGTATCTTAGAAACGTTTAGGTCAAGGACTTCAGAATTGATCCTAACATCGATACCCCTCCAGTCTGCCGCGTTTAGAAAGCCAGCAGCTTTACCTGCATTACCTTTTCTGCATTTACCATCAAGGGTAATTTCAGGATGTGAAATCCCGGCAAGGTAATTCCCCTGAAGCGTTTCGCCTGTGAAACGCTCTTCGAAATTGGCCCTTTGACTAACGCACCCATTTCCTGCACACATCAGTCTTTCGGTTATTTTATTGTACCCGGGACGGAATCCATTTTCAATTAAAGTCCATCCTGAGTTCTCTATAGGCTCATTCATTTTTTATATGTTCTTGTACAAATATGACCGAGAATCCTGCAATGACCATTGACAATCCTGCAACTCCAAGCATCAAAATGGCTTTTCCGCCTACCAGCGACAATACCAAACTTCCCGATAATCCGGCTGCAATTTGTGGAATTGTGATGGTCCCATTGAAAATACCCATATAGACCCCCATTTTATTGGCAGGAAGTGCAGCGGAAAGTATTGCGTAAGGCATCGCAAGAATAGCAGCCCATGCAATTCCGACCCCAAGCATCGAGACGATCAGACCGTACTGGTTTTGAATAAAAATCATGGAAATCAATCCGGCACCGCCCGCAAAAAGCGACAGCATATACAATGTCTTTCTTCCCAATCTATTGGCCAATTTGGCCATGATGATGGAGAACAATGCACCAAACAAACTATAACCTGCAAAGATGACGCCGACCCAGTTTCCTGCTTCGTTGTAAGCTCCGGATATGGAATCGCCTGGTACTGTATTCCAGACGTTCTGGGCAACTCCGGGTGTTGTATATACCCACATCAGAAATAGGGCGAACCACGAAAAAAACTGGACAGTCGCCAACCGCCACATCGTAACCGGGATCTCTTTAAGCAAGGTAAGAAATGAGGTCTTTACTGTTACGGTCAGTTTAATGTCGTTGTATTTCCGGTACTCTTCAGGAGGGTATTCCTTTGTCATAAAGCTGGTCCACAATACAGTAAGCAAAAGGGTACCACCACCAATGTAAAAAGCCCAGATCACCGTAGGTGCAACTTTCTCACCTACAGCCGGGATATTCGATACGCCGATCCAGGTTAAAAGGAATGGCAGTATAGAACCTGCAACAGCTCCGGCGTTGATCAGAAAGCTTTGGACCGAATACCCCTGGTTGCGCTGCTCTTCCGAAACCATGTCGCCGACAAGAGCCCTGAACGGTTGCATTGTGACATTAAATGAGGTATCCATAAACAGCAACATGAAAGCCCCGAAGAACAGGGGTGGAAGGATATAAGCGAAAAATTCGGAATTTGGCATGAAAAACATGGCCATGGCTGAAATAAGGGCCCCGATCAGGATAAATGGAATCCTGCGCCCCAACCTTGTCCAGGTATTGTCGCTAAAAAGCCCGATGATCGGTTGAACAATCAATCCCGCAAGTGGGGCAGCCAGCCAGAAATAATTCAGATGTTCGACTTCAGCCCCTAAGGCCGATAAAATACGGCTTGTGTTGCCGTTTTGGAGTGAGTAACCAATCTGAACGCCCATAAAGCCAAAGCTCATGTTCCAGATTTGCCAAAAAGAGAGTTGTGGTTTCTTTGCCATAGTTTTTTAATGTTGTACGCAAATTGGTCGTAATTTGAAACTGGTTAATTAATACTTCGCACAGAAATGTCTCAGCAAAATGATTGCATCGTCAAACCTGTTTTTACCTCAATGTAGGAACCATGAAAAAACGCATCCTGAGTTAAGGATACGAAACGTGTTGGGAAGGACAATTGATATTCGGGGGCAAATATAAATCAGCGATCATTCAAAAACAATAGTTAATCAATTTTAAATCAAAATAGTAATTGTTTTTGGCAAAATTTAGTTTTGCAAACGTTTGCAATCGCAAAATATTCTCAGAATTTTTTTGTCGATTCGCGCAAAACGAGGTTTGTATTGATAAAAATGGTTTCTCCAGGTCCTGTTTTTGGTGTTTTGATCCGATCCAGAAGCAGGGTCGCAGCCCTTGTCCCCATTTCGTAGCCGTGCTGGTCAACCGAACTTAGCGTCGGTGTTGTAATATCGGAAAAGCTTCCTGCCGAAAAACCCATAACTGCGACCTTTTCAGGAATCGCAATACCCATTTTTTGCAAAGTTTTCATTGCACCAATAGCAGTAAGGTCGTTAACTGCAAAAATACCATCGGGAGGAATCGGCAATTGCATCAATTTCCGGGTCGCAGCGGCAGCCAGCTCGAAGGAATCGGCCACGATCATATAGTCCTCATTATAAGGGATATTGTTGTCATTAAGTGCCTGCTTGTAACCCTGTGAACGATATTTACCGATTACAAGCGAGTCGGCTGCAGCCAGATGTGCGATCCGCCGGCATCCTGAATCAATCAGATGGCATACCGCATTATAAGCCGCCTTCTTATCATCAATGACCACATGGTCCGATTCAAAACCTTCGGGTACACGGTCGAAGAAAACCAGTGGCATCCCACTCTCTTCAAGTGTTTCCAAATGGGCGAAATCGGTTGTTTGCTTTGATATTGAGATCAATGCACCTGCAGCCCTGTTCGAAAACAAGGCCTGGGCATTGATGATCTCCCTTTCATAATTCTCGTTCGATTGGCAAATCATAACATTGTAACCGGCTTCGTAGGCAACTTTCTCAATACCACTGATCACTGTTGAGAAAAAATAGTGGATAATCTCAGGCACAATTACGCCGATGGTATTGGTCTTGCTGTTCTTTAACGACAATGCTACCGCATTGGGCTTATACCTTAGCTTTTTTGCCAACTCATTGACCAAATCCTTTGTCTCTTTACTGATATCGGGATGATTTTTCAAAGCCCTTGAAACGGTAGATGCCGAAATTCCAAGTGTTTTTGCGATATCTTTTATGGTAACCTGACTGTTCATTTAACTACTGGTTCTATTCTGAAATGAATTTCCTAAATTAAACTTTCTTTTTGGAAAAACAAGAAGGTTTGAACGATAGTTTGGGCTCTATTATATTTAGTGTTTGCTGTTGGCGACTGGCGGCTGGCGACTGGTCACTGGCAGTTGGTGACTGGCACCTGGCACCTGGCAACTTGCAACTGGCTGTATCCAAACTTTGGAAAGTCTTCCCCAAATTATGTTTTTCAGTACTATATTGCAATGTTAAATATCAATATAATATGCAAATTCACATGTCATTATAAGGATGATTATCTAAGTTTTGAAGATACCAGCCGCCAGTTGCCAACCGCCAGCCTCAACCAGTTGCTAGCCACCAAACGCCAGTAGCCCTTGTTCGGGAAGTCCGAAATCCCCGAAATGTTAAAAATTGAAAACATGTTGTATAACATGTTTGGTGCAAACGTCACCGCAAACGTCACCGCAAACGATTGCATGAAAAAAACCTAAATTACTGAAAAATAAGGTGATGAAGCAATGTTAATTTAATGTTACTTTGTGTTGCCAAAATGAAAATGGAAAGGATTCGTGGAGGTAAACAATTGATATTCTTGATATAACATTAGAAATGCCTTTAATGGCGTAAAATTTTTCAACCATGATTTATGAACCATTAATTTGACTCACATGAAATTTGAATTAGTAAGATTGAAAGCAATTTTGTTTTTTCTTGTCATGTTACTGACTTTGTCAGTGATTGCGCAGGAGAGGACAATTACCGGTAAAGTGACCGATGCGGCTTCAAAGGAAGCTCTTGTCGGTGTAACAGTTTTGATTGAAGGGACATATATTGGTACTGTAACCGATTTTGACGGAAAGTACACGATTAAGGCCACACCTACATCAAAGCTCGTTTTTTCATTTGTTGGTTATACCCCTCAAACCATTGCTGTTGGCCAGCAAACAAAGTTTGATGTTGCCCTCGCACTTCAAACGCAGGGGATAGATGAAGTTGTTGTCATCGGATATGGGACTGTTAAAAAATCGGATGCAACAGGAGCTGTCAGTACTGTAAGTTCCAAGGATTTCAACAAGGGGGGAATCACCTCGGCACAGGACCTGATCGTTGGTAAAAGTGCAGGTACTGTAATTACTTCTTCAGGGGGTGCCCCGGGAAGCGGATCGACAATCAGGATCAGGGGCGGTTCATCCATGTCGGCAAGTAACGACCCTTTGATCATCATCGACGGTTTTCCAGTCAGCAACTCGGGAATATCCGGTTTGGCAAATCCATTGTCAACGATTAACCCCAACGATATCGAAACATTTACTGTACTTAAAGATGCTTCTGCAACAGCCATTTATGGATCAAGGGCATCGAATGGCGTTATCCTGATCACGACCAAAAAAGGGGTTGTTGGAAAACGGATGCAAATCAATTACAATGGAACAGTCTCAGTAAATACTGTGGCAAAATATATGGATGTAATGTCTGGCGACGAATTCCGGCAACTTGCTTATGACCTCGCTTCAACGAGTTCAGTTGGTTTAAGTATGGGTAGCCTTACCCGCCTTGGTCGCGAAAATACCGACTGGCAGAAACAAATTTACAGGACCGCGATTTCTCATGATAATAACCTCAGTATCAGTGGTGGTCTCAAAAGTATGCCTTACCGGGCTTCCTTCGGTTTTACCAATCAGGACGGTATCCTAAAAACAACCAATATGGAACGTTCGACACTCGCTATTGGTGTCGATCCTGAATTATTTGATAAACATCTTAAGATAAGTATCAATCTTAAAGGTAGTTACACAAAACAAAATTTCGGCAATGAAGGAGCTGTCGGTTCGGCACTGGCTTTTGATCCCACCCAACCCGTTTACAATGGAAATACCAAATTTGGCGGATATTACACATGGATCAACCTTTCAGATGTTTTGGCCGACGGCAGCATGAACCCAAATGGCAGTCCAAACCCGATTGGTGTAAGCAATCCTGTTGCTTTGCTGAACCAGACGGACAATCGGTCAACAGTGAAACGGAGCATCGGAAACATGCAAGTAGATTATAAATTTCATTTTCTACCCGAATTAAGGGCCAATATGAATGTTGGTTACGATTATTTCTCGACTGTTGGTCATAACAACTCTCCAAATGATGCAGCTTTTACTTATAGAGGTGGAATTGGTCATCTCGACAACTACACTCAGGATGGAAAGACGCAACTCTTTGATTTCTATCTGAACTACGTAAAGGAAATTACTTCGATAAAAAGTAAAATCGATGCGACAGCAGGATACTCATGGCAGCATTTTTACAAGGAAGGTACGAATTTCGACCGTAACGGGCTTACGCCTGCAACGATATCGGACAATTCTTCGTTCATCAACGAGAACTACCTGGTCTCTTTCTTCGGACGTTTGAACTATACTTTTATGGACCGCTATTTGGTAACGTTGACAATGCGTGATGATGGTTCTTCAAGATTTTCGAAAGCAAACAGATGGGGACTTTTCCCAGCGGCTGCTTTTGCCTGGAAAATCAAAGATGAGTCCTTCCTCAAAAGTATATCTGCAATTTCCGATCTGAAATTGAGATTAGGTTGGGGGGTTACCGGGCAACAGGATATTGGGAATGATTTTCCCTATCTTCCTGTGTACAGGAGGAGCACTGAGACCGCTCAGTATCAGTTTGGAAACACCTTCTATAGTACCTTACGTCCTGATCCATATGACGCAAAGATCAAATGGGAAGAGACAACTACTTATAACGTGGGTTTAGACTTTGGATTTGTGGATAACCGGATCACGGGTACCATTGATGCTTACAAGCGTCAGACAAAGGATTTGTTGAATTTTATTCCTATCGCTGCGGGAAGTAATTTCTCCAACTTTCTGACGACTAACGTTGGTAATCTTGAGAATAAGGGTATTGAGCTGTCATTGAATGGACAAATTATAAGATCAGAAATTATGAGCTGGAGCGTTGGTGTCAATGCAGCTTATAATGAAAACAAAATCACCAAGCTGACAACAACGGATGACCCTTCTTATCCAGGAGTTGATGTCGGTGGGATTAGCGGAGGAGTAGGAAATACAATTCAGAATCAACGTGTTGGATTCCCATCAAACTCCTTTTTCGTTTTCCAGCAGGTTTATGGAGCAAATGGAATGCCAATTGAAGGTCTTTACGTTGATCGTACCGGGACAGGCGGAACGGTTACAAGCAATAACCTGAACAAATACCATTACAAGAAACCGGCTCCGGATGTGACTTTGGGGATTAACTCGCGGTTTACCTACAAAAAGATGGACTTCTCCTTGTCAGGAAGGATAAATCTTGGCAATTATGTCTATAACAATGTAGCTTCAGGTGCCCTTTATTCAACAGTTTACAATCAGTCAGGCTTTTATAACAATATTCCAAAGCTGTCCGAAAATGCAAAGTTTACTAATACACAATACTTCTCCGATTTCTATGTAGAGAATGCATCATTCTTTAAAATGGACAATATGAGCGTAGGGTACAACTTTGAGAAATTTTATAAAACAAGGATAAGCTTTACTGCTCAAAATGTCTTTACGATTACTAATTACAAAGGACTTGATCCTGAGGTTAATGGCGGTATTGACAATAATTTTTATCCTCGTCCTAGAATTTTTGTGCTTGGATTAAACCTTACATTTTAATCTTTATTGAGATACGACATGAAAAACAATAAAATAAAATATTTAGCGGTTGTTCTTACGGCACTGATCATGGCATCTTGTGTCAATGACCTGAATGTTGCACCAAAAGACCCGAATATCATTACTTCCCTTACAGTTTACAATACCCCTGCGGCTTACAAAGAGGGATTGGCAAAACTTTATGCCACCTTAGCCCTAAGCGGACAAAAAGGTGGTGACGATCAGGTCGATATTGCCGGTATCAACGGAGGGTTTTCTAATTATTTGCGCCAATACTGGAATGCCCAGGAATTAACAACAGATGAGTCTGTTATGGCCTGGAATGATGGTACAATCAAAGACCTTCACTGGCACACATGGTCTGCGAGCAATGAATTTATTGCTGCCATTTATTCAAGGATCATGTACACTGTGGCACTTTGCAATGAGTACATCAGGGTAACCGCGGGAAATACCGATCCAGACATTATTAAATACAATGCTGAGGCGAGGTTTCTTCGGGCTTTGGCTTATACCCACGCGATCGACCTTTTTGGGAACCCTCCATTTGTAACAGAAGCCGATTCCCCTGGGGCCTTCTTTCCAAAACAAACAACAAGAGCGCTGCTTTTTGCTTATGTTGAAAGTGAACTGAAAGCCATTGAAACAGTGCTTGGGGCTCCAAAGTTTGAATATGCAAGGGCGGATCAGGCTGCTGCCTGGACTCTTTTGGCAAAACTATATTTGAATGCCAAAGTTTATATTGGAACCGATAAAAGTGCTGATTGTATCACCTATTGTAAAAAGGTTTTGGCTGCCTCCTATTCATTGGCTCCCAAATACGCGAATAATTTCGTGGCTGACAATAATTTGAGTCCCGAAATTATCCTGCCTATTCCTTCTGACGGTCTGCATACCCAAACCTATGGTGGGATGACCTACCTGATCCATGCGGAGATAGGCGGTAGTATGCCTCCAGCCACTTTCGGCGTCGGTGGAGGTTGGGGCGGAATCCGCACAACAAAAGCACTTGTGAATTTATTTGCCGACAATACCGGCGCAACAGACAAACGTGCCATGTTCTGGACTGACGGGCAGAAACTTGAAATCTCAGATATTGGTCAGTTTACCGATGGATGGGCCATTAAAAAATTTAGTAACGTAACTTCCACAGGTGCAGCAGCGCCTCATGCGCATCCCGACTTTGTGGATACCGATTATCCGTTGTTCCGCCTTGCCGATGTTTACCTGATGTATGCAGAAGCGACCCTCAGGGGTGGTACAGGTGGCGATGCAGCAACTGCTTTAGGTTATGTAAATGCCTTACGCGCAAGGGCATATGGGAATGCTACCGGGAATATCACAGCAGGTCAGCTTACATTGGATTTTATCCTTGACGAACGTAGCCGTGAGTTGTATTGGGAAGGTGTCCGCAGGACTGATCTTATCCGTTATGGAAAGTTCACAGGTGGAACTTATTTGTGGCCCTGGAAAGGAAAGGTACAGAATGGCGTTGCAACAGATTCTTTCCGCGACCTGTTCCCAATTCCGTCAAACGATTTGGGTGCCAATCCCAATTTGAAGCAAAATCCCGGTTATAATTAATTTTAAAACTTTTGAAAAATGAAGAAAAATTTACTTATATATTTGACTTTCTTTGGGTTGGTCAGTCTTTTGTTCTCTTGTGACAAGGCAGGGATTAATGCCAATTTATCGTACACTCCTGTTGCTCCGTCGCTTACAACCATACCCAGCCTTGTGCTCAAAAGGGCCAGTGGATTGAATGTGCTTGAATTTGTGGGAACAGCTGTCGATCCGGGTTTTCAGGCATCGGTGACCTATTACCTCGAAGGTTGTGCTAAAGGGAATAATTTTGTTGACGTTTTCCAGATCGCAAGCGACAAACAGGATCTTTCGATGAAGATTACTGTGGCTGACCTTGATGGCATTTTATTGAAAAAATTCCCGGCTGATGCGGTATCATCGCTTGATTTCAGGATCAGGGCATCCCTATCTTTAAGTAGCGGTACCCGTAGCTACGAATACAATTCTGCAACAAAATCAGCTGATGCTACTACGTATGGTCCTCCAACACTGGGTTTTACTGTTGCAGGTACAGCTCAGGGTGTTGTTTCAGCGGCTGACAACAAGATTTACACCGGTTGGATTTATACCGATGGTACACCTTTCCAGTTCACAAATAAGGATGACGGCAAGAAATATGGTGGTGTTCTTGTAGCTGGTGATGTATCGTGCCCATTAACAGAAAACGGACCTGCAATTGCACTTCCTGCCGGAGCCTATAACATGACAACCGATATCAATACAGGCGTAATGAAAATGACCATAGCTGATGTGACGATAGGAGTCATTGGCGATGCTGTTGGTGGTTGGGCTGATGCTAATGAAACCAAAATGATATGGAACTTTAGTGATCATACCTGGAACCTTACAAAAACCATTACAGCTGGTGGCTTTAAATTCAGGACACATAACAGTTGGGCTGCTGTAAATGTGGCTTACAATCCGGCTGGGCACGATCTGAACAATCTCTATCAGAACGATGGTAAAACTGATAGTGCAAATATCGACAATGTCGCTCCGGGTAAGTACGTTATCAAGCTTTATCTGGAAACAAAGCCAATGAAAGTTGTTCTTACCCCAACGATTTAAAACATCAAATTCAGTAACCATGAAAAGAAAAACATTAAACAGGATATTAAGTTTCCTTGTCGTTGCAACCTTGTTTGTTGTGGCATGTACAAAGGAGAAATCAGATGTCAGGCTACCTCAGAAATTGGCCACTACACAGGTTTTGAATATTAAGTCAGACTCCGCATTGGTGGTTGGATATGTATTGGCCGAAGGTGATGGTTTTACGGAAAGGGGAATCTGCTACAATACAGCAGCAGCTCCTACTATTGCCAATAATAAGATTGTCTATACAGGCCAGCTCACAACAGCCGCTTTTAAGGTAAAAGTTGGTGGACTTAAATATGCCACCAAGTATTATGCACGTGCCTATGCCACAGGTGCCAATGGTACAGTTTACGGCGATGAGTATTCGTTCACGACATTGTCTGTTGCACCGTTCCTGACAACAACTGTTGCTTCTGCGATTACCGGAACAACTGCCACTAGTGGTGGAAATGTGACCGACAATGGTGGAGAAGCGGTTACTGCACGCGGTGTTTGCTGGGGTATTGCCCATAATCCGACCATTGCCGACAGCAAATCATCGGATGGGACTGGAAGCGGTACATATCCTAGCAGCCTGACCAACTTATTGGGCAAAACGACCTATTATGTTAGGGCTTATGCCACGAACAAAATTGGTACGGGATATGGTCCCGAGATCACGTTCACAACATTGGTAGCTGTCCCAACGCTGACTACTACCGCGATTACCAATGTTACGGCTGCCGGTGCGTCATCGGGCGGCAACATTACATTAAGTGGGGGCGATGCGATCCTGGAACGTGGAGTTTGCTGGAGTACAACTGCAAATCCTATGGTTACAAATAGTCATACAACCGACGGGACGGCAACAGGAATTTTTACATCTGCCCTTACAGGATTAAGTGTCGCCACAACCTACCATGTTCGTGCTTATGCAAAGAACTCCGCCGGTTATGGTTATGGTCAGGATGTATTCTTTATGACCTTCCCTGTAGCACTTTATGCACTGGGCGATGGGACTGCAGCAATTTGGGACAACACCAAAGCCGTTAAAATTGACCAGTCGGCCACTCCGGGTATTTATGTTGCGAATTTGACGTTAACGGGAGGGAAAGCCCTTAAGTTTATTTCCACTTTGGGACAATGGCAACCACAATGGGGCCTGGGTTCAGCTGATGGTCAGCTAGCTGCCAACCTTGGTGGAGGAAGCGATCCGGGTACGATCACTACACCTGCTGCTGATGGACTTTACAAAGTGACTGTTGACCTCAGTGCAATGACCTATAAAGTTGAATCAGCTTATCCATCAGCGTTGTTTATGATCGGTGATGGCGTTGGCGGATGGGGATGGGATACAGTTGACCTTCCGATGGTCCCTGTAAACAGCCATCCTAATTTATTCTGGAAAATCGTATGGATGGAAGCTTCTGGTGGATTCAAATTTGCGCCACAAAAAGCCTGGTCAGGTGATTTTGGCAAGACTGGGACTGCAACTGCCGGAGTTTACAACAAGGGTGGTGATAATATCGATGTTCCTGGAACTGCTGGTTATTATATGGTTGTGGTTGACCTGGCTACAAGTAAAATCGCGATAGCCGATCCAAAAGTTTATCTGATGGGAGGTACAATTGGTTCATGGGATACAAGCAATGCAGCCGGTTTGTTCACAGTCGATAATGCCAATACGTTGATTAAAGTTACCAAAACCCTTGCAGCCGATGACCTCCGTCTTTATGCATGGCATCCATGGTTCACCGATTGGTGGCAATCAGAGTTCATTATCCTTGGTGGTAAAATTGCTTTCCGAGGTACTGGTAATGACCAGACCCGTGTAGCGGTTACCGCCGGGTCGCATACTGTTAATTTGAATTTCAAAACAGGAAATGCAACAATACAATAAATAGTTTAGTATCTTAGTATAAGTCGTTTCAATGTTCCTAATTTACCCTGTCAGGAAATGTTCCCCCTGGCAGGGTATTTTTAAAGATGGGAAGGGGGCAAAGGTTGAAATACTTTGAAATATGTGGAAATAGGTTGAAATATTGCATTCGAAGAATATAGTATTGCTATTTAGGAACATTCCAGAAAAGACAGTCCCGTTAGGGATTTAATATAGGTAGAACGGTTTAATTGAATAAGTTGAGTCCCGTTAGGGACTAAATCTCAGAATCAATTTATAATAAAAAAGAAATATGGTCCGCACTTGGATGTTTTTATTGTTTTTCTTTTTTGCGCTACCTGCATTTTGCCAGGTAACTTCAGTTCCTGCATTGCCAACACCAAATGCAAAGGTGTCGCTTACTTTTGATGCGACTTTGGGAACTGCCGGCCTTAAGGGTTATACTGGTGATGTTTATGCTCATATTGGCGTGATAACAGATAAAAGTACTTCGACATCTGACTGGAAATATGTCGTTTCCACCTGGGGAGTAAACGTCGCGAAAGCAAAAATGACCCGGACAGGTTCCAACCAATACCAGATCGACCTTACTCCCGATATCAGGCAATATTTTGGTGTCCCTGCCGGAGAAAAAATACTTAAAATTGCCATGGTTTTCAGGAGTGTTGACCAAGGTAGTGGTACTTACCTGGAAGGAAAAGCAACCGGTGGGAAAGATATCTTTGTGGACGTATTTGAAGATGGCCTTTTAGACGTTTCGATCACAAATCCTAACGGAAACATGGTGGTTTCACCCAATACAGCCATTCCGTTTTCTGCCTCGGCAACCTTGTCCTGTGCCCTTAAACTATACCAGAATGGTACAGAAATTCAATCCCTTACGGGCACTTCGATTGCAAATACGTTCAACATTTCACAACCCGGCGATTATTGGTTGAAAGTGGTGGTAACCAGCGATACCAAAACTGTGGCTGACTCTGTCTTTGTAAATGTCCTTGAACCACAGGTGGTTCAAGCGTTACCAACTGAGTCCAAAAAAGGGATCAGCTATGTCAATTCACAAACTGCCCGCCTCGTACTTTGGGCACCTTATAAAAACTTTGTCCATGTAATCGGTGACTTCAACAACTGGCTACCTTCGTCAACCTCGCGCATGAAAAAGGATGGGGATTACTTCTGGCTCGATATTCCCAACCTGACTTCGGGTAAAGAGTATGCCTTCCAGTACCTTGTTGACGGGAACCTCAAAATTGCGGATCCTTATACCGAAAAAATCAGTGATCCCGACAATGATCAATACATTACAAATATTACCTATCCATCGTTAATGGCTTATCCCACAGGTAAAACCGAAGGGATTACCTCAGTGCTTCAAACCAATCAGACAGCCTATTCATGGCAAATCAACAGCTTTTCCACGCCTTCAGCCGATACTTCGGTCATCTATGAATGTCATGTCCGTGATTTTGATGCTCTTCACTCTTTTGGTGGTGTGATCAATCATCTCGATTACCTTAAGGAACTTGGGGTCAATGTTCTGGAGTTGATGCCAGTGAACGAATTCGAAGGGAATTCAAGTTGGGGATACAACCCATCGTTCTATTTTGCCCCTGATAAATATTATGGTCCCAAAAATGAACTGAAACGCCTTGTCGATGAATCCCACAAACGGGGAATTGCAGTGGTAACCGACCTTGTGTTGAACCATTCGTATGGCTCAAGCCCTTTTGTGAAACTCTATTTCGACGGATCGAAACCAACCACACAAAATCCCTGGTACAATGTGCAGAGCAATTTTACCAATCCCGATGCACAATGGGGCTACGATTTTAACCACGAAAGCATTGCCACCCGCGAGTTGGTTGACAGCATTTGCTCGTTCTGGATGAGCCAATACAAGATTGACGGTTTCAGGTTCGACTTTACCAAAGGGTTTTCCAACAATATCAAGACCTCCTCAGATCCATGGGGAAGCCTATATGATGCACAGCGTATTGCCAATCTTAAACGGATGGCAAGCGAAATCTGGAAGCGCAAAGCCGGTGCCATCGTGATTTTTGAACATCTGGCCGATAATTCAGAGGAAACCGAATTGGCCAATTATGGGAAGGGTATCCTCCTGTGGGGAAACATGAACTATGCTGCAACAGAAGGGGCTATGGGGTATAACGATAGCGGAAAATCTGACCTAAGCGGCACTTCCTATTTGAACCGGGGATGGTCAAAACCTTCATTGGTTGGGTACATTGAAAGCCATGATGAGGAGCGGCTTCTTTATAAATGTTTGACCAATGGAAATGTTTCCGGCACATACAATATTAAAAACCTACCTACTGCATTGTCTCGAGCAGGCCTAACTGCCGCGCTTTTCATGACAGTTCCAGGGCCTAAAATGATTTGGCAATTTGGGGAGCTTGGATATGATATTTCGATCGATGCCAACGGTCGCCTAAGCGAAAAACCGATACATTGGGAATATAAGGATGTTGCAGACCGGAAAGCACTGTTTCAAGTCTATGCAAATTTGAATTATTTGAAGAAAAAATATCCGATTTTTGCGACACACGATTTTACACAATCGTTGGCTGGTGAGGTCAAATGGATCAAGTTGAACCTGAATGGCGAAAATGTTTTGATTGTTGGAAATTTTGGGATGGCAACAGCAAATGCAAGCCTCGAATTTCAAAAAACCGGCACATGGTATGACTATTTCGGACTGAAAACTTACAATTTCGCCACCACTTCCCAATCTATTGCATTGGCAGCGGGCGAGTACCGGATCTATTCGACCCGGAATTTTGGGAATCCTTTATATACCGGCATTGAAGATCAGGTGCTGCTCAGCAATCTCAACATCTGGCCGAACCCGACAAAAGACTACATCAGCGTCCTTTCCTCTGGCAATATCAGGAGCGTATTCATTTATTCAATTCTGGGAGCAAAGGCGAAGGAATTCCAATTGTCAGATTCACAGGGAATTGAAAATAAACTTTACATAGGTGACCTGAACTCAGGAGTCTATCTCTTGCAGGCGATAAACAAAGATGGCAAGGTTGAGGTTAGAAAAATCATCAAACGGCAATAGGGGTTATGACTAACAACTTCATGCTATTTTAAACACATAGGCACATAGGTTTTGAATACATAGGACACAACAGGGATCGCAAAATCTGGGAAGCTTACCTTATTATTGGTAGCAGCTTGCCTTTTGTAATAGAACCTATGTGCCTTATGTTTTTTACCTATGCTCCTATGTGTTAAATATTTAGCCTTAGTAACCTTAACCCCCCATTTTCCAGCCATTTTTTCCCACCCATCCAAACCATCCCCAAACAAATTTGGGACGCAAGCTTTTCAAGAGCTTAGAAAAAAGATCAACAGCATATAGGGTTTTACTCAAAGTTAGCAGGACCCTAAGTTTAATACATCAAAAAGTACATCATCCAAAGACTTTTCTTACCTTTGGATCATTCTTCGTTAAATCGGACGACCTTATTATTCTTACTTGATTTTTGTGAAAAATTCCATCAAAGATAGGGCATACTGGCTGGATGTCTGGACACGGTTCAATACCGGTGAGCGGGGCGCTTTCAGCGAAATCTATGAGGAATTCATCGATTCCCTTTTTGCTTATGGTTATAAGATTTCGCACGACCGCGAAATGGTGAAAGATTGTATCCAGGATATTTTCCTTGATCTTCACCGTCTCCACCCAAATCTTAAGCACCCCGAATACATTGAGTTTTACCTGTTTAAGTCGCTTAAAAATGCGATATCCCATAAGTCACAGAAAGAAAAGAAGTTACAATCCTTACCTTTGGACAGTGCCGATAATTATGACTTTAAATTTGAAGTCGAACAGGATGCATCCGAGCTGGAATCGGACCTTCTTCGCTTGGAGAAACTCAAAAGCATCCTTGCTGGATTGGATCCCCAGAAGCGCGAATTGTTGTACCTCAAATTCAATTCTGGCATGAATTATCACGAAATTGGCCAAATGCTCAATATGCAGGCAGATACTGCCAAAAAGCAGATTTATAGGCTGATAGACCAGCTTCGTGGCAAATATGGGGCGCAATTGTTTGAATTGCTCGTGATTAGATAGGGGCTTCTGGCGGCTGGCAACTAGCGGCTGGCAACTAGCGGCTGGCAACTGGCGGCTGGCATCTAGCAACTGGCACCTGGCAACTAGTGGCTGGCTTACCTCCTGCAAATTCAAAGGTTTCAAATTCTGGATTTCCATTATGAGCTTAGGAAAAGCTGCTTTATTTGGTATAGTAAGACTTTTATAAATATGTTTTAAGTCTATTCTCAATTATAGATACTTAACTGCATTTGAAACCAGTGAAGATAGCCAGTCGCCAGCCGCCAATAGCCAGCCGCTGTAATTAGACGCAATAAGGTCATTGTTCCCGACCCACTCCTTCAATGTCAAACCCTCCCAAATAAAAAATATTTTTTAACTTTTCTGTCCCTTTTTTCACATTGGCTACTCTTGTGTATAGAAATGAAAGAAATGACAACGCAAGAACAAAAACTGATTGAGAATCCGCTTTTCCTTAAATGGGTGTATCACAACAACCCATGGATCGAAAAGCATTGGCAAAAGTTCCTCGCTGAACATCCCGAAGATAAGGAGGAGGTCCTGGCCTTCAAAGTACAATTAAGCGACCTTAAATTTTTGGACGAGTTGCTTAATCCATCCGAGAAAGCACAATTGGCCTTAAATATCCAGGAGCAAATCGCCCGGGAGATCGCAAAGAAAAGAAAGTTAAACGTTGTCTATACGTTAATGAAGTATGCCGCTGTTGCAGTTTTATTTTTCGCGATTGGCGGATTGCAGGTCTATTTCTTTATGAACAAGCAGGATAAGGCTTTACAGGTTGCCGAATTGTCCGAACCTATCCCCACCTTTGCCAAGGGGCCTGTTCTGATCACTTCAAAAGGTGAGAATGTTCAATTGTTTAGTTCCAATTCGACCATCGACTATACCCACAAAGAGGTGATTCTCCTGAATGAAGATTCCATAATCAAGTCATCTTCCGATAAGGCCAATGCGTTGAACCAGTTGGTTATCCCTTATGGCAACCAATCGAAAATCGTTTTGTCCGACAATACAATCGTTTGGCTCAATGCCGGTACGCGGTTGTTGTACCCAACCACATTCAGTGGCAAAACACGTGAAGTTATTTTGTATGGTGAAGGGTATTTTGAAGTATCCAAAAATAAAGATTTACCTTTTATTGTAAAAACAACGACCATGGATGTTAGGGTGTTGGGGACAGAATTTAACCTTTCTGCCTATGCCGAGGACAATATGGTGCAAACAGTGCTAAAAGAAGGAAGTGTAGCAATCAGGAAAAAAGATGCTGGATTGTTTGAAAAAGATGTGATCATCAAACCAAACGAAATGGCTTCCTTTAACAAAACCACAAGCAGTACAAACATTTACAAGGTTGACGCTGACTATTATCGCCTATGGACCAAAGGATTGATAAGTTTTGAAGATGCAGATTTCAAACGCGTGATCAAAAAGGTTGAAAGGTTTTACAATGTTGCGATCCGGTTTGAGGAGAACAGTAAAGAGGCGATCCGCATTAGCGGTAAGCTCGATCTAAAGCAAAGCCGGAAAGAGGTGATGGAGTACCTTGCAAAAGTATCCTTGTCAACAATTGAGCAAGAGTCTGAAAACAAGTATGTTATAAAATAAAATAACCGGAAAGTGGTGGAACACTTTCCGGTCGAAATAAACACCAGGTCATTTTAGTATTTATTCAAAAACAGTTCAAAATTATGAAAAAAAAGTTGCATTTGCGCTTCCGGGATTCGTGAAGCCAATAAAAACTGTGGCAAACTATGAAATTGACCGTCGGAATGCTTATTTGTTTTTTTATTTCAATATCTGCAAATAGTTATTCTCAAACTACCAGGCTGAATATTAGCCTTCAAAATATTACCATCAAGGGTCTTTTTGGGTACATTGAGCAAAACAGCGAATATGTTTTTCTCTACCGGAGCGAAGATTTCAATGCGGCCAAAGTGGTGAACATTGAGTTAATGGATGCGACCATCAATCAGATACTCGATATTGCGTTAAAAGATGAAAATGTGGTTTACGATGTTTATGAACGTCAGATCGTGATCCAGAAATCAGGTATAAAACCAGTTAACAACCAACAAGTTACAATGAAAGTTATTTCCGGGAATGTAATTGATGCAAATGGTCAGCCGATAACCGGTGTCACGGTTTTGGTGAAGGGGACTACCATTGGTGTCACGACCGACATTGACGGAAAATTTAAACTTTCAATCCCTGTTGATGCAAAAAAACTCGTTTTCTCTTTTGTGGGAATGACCACACAGGAAGTTGTCCTTTTGGACAAAACCGAAGTGAATGTAGCATTGGAAGATGCCTCTTTCGCAATCGATGAAATTGTTGCAGTTGGTTACGGCACACAGCGCAAGATTGATCAGACAGGTGCTACTGAACGGTTGACCAGTGATAAACTGAACAAGAGTGTCTCCAACTCTCCGGCTGAAATGATGCAAGGACGAGTCTCGGGTGTGAATATCACCCAAAACAATGGTGAGCCAGGATCGGGAATGACAGTCCGTATCCGTGGTTCAAACTCCATCCGTGCTGGCCAGGAACCTCTTTATGTGGTTGACGGAATTCCGCTCGACAATGCGGATATTACACCAAATGGCGGAGTGGCGGCCGGAATCAATGAAACGAGCAAAAAAAACCCGATCAGTTTTCTGATCCCTGAGGACATAGAATCGATTGATATTCTTAAGGATGCCTCTTCCACAGCCATTTATGGGGCTCGGGGGGCAAATGGTGTTGTATTGATTACCACAAAGAAGGGGAATAAGGGGATCGGGAAGATTGGTTATGATGCCTATACAGGAATTTCGCAGATCAGGAAAAAGATAGATCTTCTTTCAGCCGCCGAATTCCGTTCGTACAGAAAACCAAATGGGTCATCTTTGCTTGATCTGGGTGCGAGCAATGACTGGCAAAATGAAATTTTCAACATCGGAGTTACCCAAAGTCACAATCTTTCTTTTGGCGGGGGGACCGATAACTTTACCTATCAATCGGCATTGAATTACCTTAATCAGGAAGGGATTGTCAAGACGACCGGTATTGAGAAATTGAATGGGAAACTGAAAATTTCCCAAAATGCTTTCGATAACAGGTTAAACCTGGTTTTTGGGATCATTGCTTCACATACTGAGGATTTCCGTGTCCCTATTTCAGAAACCGGGGGCTTTGAAGGGGATGTAATCCTGAGTTCTCTTAAGCTCAATCCTACTTATCCGATAAGGAATGCCAACGGCACATTTTATCAACATACTAAAGATCAGAGAAATCCATTGGCAATGATCGAACTTGTCAATGACATCACCAAAACGGACCGTGTACTCGTCAATTTCTCTTCTGAGTTTGAGATCTTCAAAAACCTGAAGTACAAGTTGAATATTGGCCTGGATCGTACTGTTGCAGAGCGCCGTGTGAACCAGGATCAGGAGCTGTCGTACATGGTGAACAAGGGTGAAGCCAACATCAACCGGATCACGGCCAATAACCGGCTGGTTGAAAACTATTTTACCTACTCGCTTAGAACAGGGGAGAAGAGTAATTTTAATTTCCTGACAGGACATGCCTATCAAGACATCAAGTATTCAAGCAGTCAATTAAGGGTTTACGGGTTCGAGGTGCAGGATGTCAAATATACAGACAACCTTCAGTACGGAAAGTTTTCAGCCGCAGTTGTTGGCTCATCGGCCTATGAACGTGAACTTCAGTCCTTTTTTGGCAGGACAAATTACAGCTATGACAACAGATACCTTTTAACGTTGACGGGCAGGTACGACGGTTCTTCAAAATTTGGGAAAAATAGGAAATATGGGTTTTTCCCTTCAGCTGCATTTGCGTGGCGGGCATCGGAAGAAAAATTCATCAGGGATCTCGACCTGTTTACAAACCTTAAATTCAGGTTGGGTTGGGGCTTGACCGGAAACCAGGAAATCCCGGATAAAATTTCCCTTTTATCGGTCGGAACTACCCCTTCAGCAAATGGTTATTTCGATGGCACGTTGTCTCCTGGCGTCACCTTTCTTCGGACTCCAAATCCTGATATTCAATGGGAAACGACCATTCAATCGAATGTTGGGATTGATTTTGGGATCCTGAAGAACAAAATTACAGGGACCATCGATGTTTTTCACAAACAAACCAGGGACGTGTTGCTTGAGATCACAGCAAAAGCTCCTGCGGCGACTCAGACGCAATGGCAAAATGTGCCTGATTTAAAGATCATCAACAATGGTTTGGAGCTGGGTTTTGTAGCTGACATCATTGACAAAAATAATTTGGACTGGAGCATCGGTTTGAACTATGCTTACATAAAAAATGAGGTAATGGATCTTCCCGTTAAAATGATCCTGACAGGAGCTGCCAGTGGGCAAGGCCTTACGGGAACCAGTGTACAAGCTATTCGTAATGGTTTTCCGATTGGATCTTTTTATGGTTATCGATTTGAAGGTTTCGATCAAAACGGTTTGAGTATCTTCAAAAAGGGTTCAGATGGATTGCCTGTAAAGGAATACCTGGGATCTGCCCTTCCTACATTTTCGTACAGTATCAATTCCAGTATTGTATTCAAATCATTCGATTTTAGTATGTTCTGGTATGGAACCCAGGGAAATAAGGTTTACAACAATGCAGCCAATGCGATATTTGTAAAAGGGGCGTTAGACAATGGGTCGAACGTCACAAAGGCCGTATTAAATTCAGGCGAATCACCTTCCAATTCCAATGCCTTCTCTTCACGATTTGTTGAGGATGCATCATTCCTGAGACTGTCGAATATCACACTTGGTTATACTCTTAGGAAAAAAATCCTCAAATGGTTGTCTAATCCAAGGGTATATGTTACTGGGAACAATCTCCTTGTATTGACCAAATACACAGGATTCGATCCTGAAGTGAGTGTTGACGCAAGTCAGAATGGCGTCCCTTCATTGGGGATGGATTATACCGCTTATCCGAAGGCTACGACTTATACAATTGGCATCCATCTTCAATTCTGATTTGAAAACTATGAAAATTAGACAGTTATCTGGATTGACCTTGGGACTTGCATTGCTAGGGATACTTTCATGTACAAGTCTTGACGAGAAAATACTCGATGAACAACTTGGGGCAAACCTGATCAACGATCCCGCAAATATCGAGGCTTTGATCAATCCACCTTATGCCAGCCTTCGTCGGACAATTGAGTGGTTCGATTACTGGGGATTGCAGGAAATGACTTCGGATGAAGTGATCGTCCCGACACGAGGGACTGATTGGTACGATAATGGCGATTGGCAGCAATTGCACCTCCATACCTGGACAGCCGACCATGGAAGGATGAAGAATGTCTGGGAAGCGTTGAGCCAGGGAATTTCGAGGGCCAATACGGCAATCTATTACATTGGAAAATTTACCCAGGATTCGACTACTGAACGCTATATTTGTGAAGCCCGTTTCCTACGTGCATATTATATGTACCTTATCAATGACCTATTTGGGCTGGTTCCATTTCGTGAAGCCAGCGAAATTGATTTTTCAATTACGCCCAAAGTTTTATCGCGGAAGGAGGCAAACACATACATAATCAATGAGATATCAGCCGTTCTTCCAAAGCTTAAAACCAAGTCCGAAGTTGGTAGTGCAAGGGTAACCATTGGTGCGGCCAATGCCCTTCTGGCCAAAATTTATCTCAATCACGAAGTTTTTACCGGCGAACCGAAATGGACAGAAACAATCCAATATGCCAACCTTGTGATCAGTAACCCAGATTATGCTGTAACAAACGATTACTGGTCGATGTTTCAAAAAGATGTGGCTGAAAATCCAGAATTTATCCTGAGGGTTCCAATGGACGACAATGTGGATATGGGGAGCGGAAGTGTATGGGTCAATTTTACCCTTCACTATTCACAAACCTTTGGAAACATAACCAGCCTTTGGAATGGGCCCTGTACGACCTCCACATTTTTCGATACCTGGAATAGGAGCGAGGATGTACGTTTTTATGATGGAAGGATTAAAAGGGAAACCGGGTTCAATCAGGGATTCCTGATGGGACAACAATTCTCAATGGATGGCACTCCATTGAAGATGAGGAATAATGAACCATTGATTTTTGTACCGGAAGTGAACCTGGTAAGTTCTCCGGAAAATGCTGGCATTCGGGTCGTGAAATATGCACCGAATGCGAATACCGAAAGACAGTTTTCATCACCCAATGATGTTCCGATTTTGCGGATTTCAGATATTTATCTTGTGAGGGCAGAGGCAAAATTTCGAACTGGCGACATTCCTGGGGCATTGGCAGATGTCAATTTTATCAGGGCAAGAAGAAGTGCAGCGGGTAAAACCCTGCCTTTGCTGACAAGTTTGACTTTGAATGATATTCTGAAGGAGCGGGGGTTTGAACTTTATTGGGAAGGGTTCAGGCGGCAGGACCTGATACGGTTTGGAAGGTTTACAGATACATGGCAGGAAAAACCGGTAACAGATGCCCGAAAAGCACTATTTCCGATTCCAACTTCTGCCTTGGATGTGAACGCAAACCTGAAACAAAACAGCAGTTATTGATATTCAAATGTAAAGATTTTTTTATTTATTTATTAATCAGACAACATGTAAGAGCGGAAAAAGTAAAAATGAGTTTTAAAAATTATGAATTATTATTTTAAATTAGTTATTATTAATTTTATGTTTTACCTTTAATTATGATTCGATGAAAAGATTACAAACAGATGAGAACCGGAATTTTCCGGTATTTACGGGCATCAGGAAAGTGTATCTTGCACTGGTGTTTTTTATGATTGGAACGAGCATGGTGTTTGCACAGACAACCATCACCGGGACAATCAAGGACAAGGCTGGTGATCCTATCCCCGGGGCAACCGTTGTCGTTCCCAACACCTCAGTTGGAACCATTGCCGATATGAACGGCAAGTATTCCATCAAGGCTCCAGGAAATGGATCGTTGACTTTTTCTTTTATCGGTATGAAACCTATAACGCAGGCGATCAACAACCGCACTGTTATTGATGTCGTTTTGACCGAGGATGTTGTTACCCTTAGCGAGGTTGTTGCCATTGGTTATGGTACACAAACCAAACGTGAAGTTTCCGGATCAGTTGCCAATGTTTCGGCAAAAGATTTTAACAAAGGGGTTATATCCAATGCAGCCGACCTGTTACAGGGTAAAGTGGCTGGTTTGAACATCACCAAAGGTAGTGGTGACGTTACAAGTGGTGCTACAATCAGGTTAAGGGGTACTTCCTCTTTGAACGGGAGCAGCTCTCCATTCGTTGTGATTGACGGCGTTCCTGGTGGTGATTTGAATTCAGTTGCCCCGCAGGACATTGAATCCATTTCTGTATTGAAAGATGCTTCTTCTGCAGCCATTTATGGATCTCGTTCAGCATCAGGGGTTATCCTGATCACAACCAAAAAAGGGACCAAGGCAGCTCCGATTATCAGCTATGAAGGGTATGCAGGTATCGACAATGTTACCAATAAACCGAAATTGTTGAATGGTGCGCAATGGAGGAAATATGCAGCCGACAATGGCAAGAACATTACTGGTATGGACTTGGGTGCCGACACCGACTGGTTTGGTGAAATCATGAGGACAGGTGTTACCCAGAACCACAGTTTGTCTTATTCAGGTGGTGGCGACCATAACAATTACATGGCCTCTGTTTCTTACCTCGATATGCAGGGTGTTGTAAAAGGGAACAGCATGAACCGTATCAACATGCGTTTCTCGATCAATCAGCGTGCCATTGATGACAGGTTGTTGTTGACTTTTACTGCCAATGAAGTAATGGGCGACAATTCCCCTACCGAGACCCAAAACTTTATTCTTGCTTACAATACAATTCCTGTTGTTCCTGTTAAACTGGCCGATGGATCATGGTACGACAATACCGATTTCGATCAGGGTAACCCGGTTAGGAACATCACCTATAACAAAAGGGAGAACAAAGAAAATAAGTTCTACGGGAACGTTAAGGCCGACTTTGAGGTTATCAAAGGTTTGAACGTTACGGCGAGTGCGTTTAAAGAAAGAAACACCAACGATTGGGGCCTTTACAACAATTCAACAACCGAAAGGGGCCGAAATGCCCAGGGTTATGCTCAGCGCCAAAGTAGCTTATGGGACAGGAGCATGTATGAATATACCCTCAGGTATAAAAGGACATTCAAAGACGTCCACAACATTACCGCATTGGCAGGATATTCTTGGGAACAAAGCGATTACAGGTTCTTTGGAGCACAAAACCAACAGTTCAGGACGGACTTGCTTGGTTTCGACAACCTTCAGTCGGGTGAAAACCTTAAACCTGCCGACGTTTATTCACAGCGCAACATGTCCAAACTGATCTCTTCTTTTGGTAGGTTTACCTACAATTACCTTGAGAAATATGTTTTTGCAGCAACAGTCCGTCGCGATGGTTCTTCTAAATTTGGGGCCAATCACAAATGGGGTACTTTCCCATCCTTCTCAGGTGCATGGAACGTAACGAAAGAAAGTTTCATGAGCAGTTATACATTTCTTGACGACCTGAAATTGCGTGTAGGTTATGGTGTTACTGGTAACCAGGATGGTATTGGTCCATACAATTCAATCGACCTTTATGGTCAGCAAGGGAAATATTATGATGGTGGCCAATGGTACACCACATACGGGCCAACCCAGAACAGCAATCCGAACCTGAAATGGGAGAAAACCGCCATGTTGAATTATGGTGTCGATTTCTCATTGTTCAAAAATCGGATCAATGGTACATTTGAAATATACAACAAAAAGACATCTGATCTGCTCTATACATACAATGTGCCTACTCCTCCTTATTCTTACGGTACTATTTTGGCTAACGTAGGTGCCATGAGCAATAAAGGGATTGAATTGTTGTTGAATCTTGTTCCTGTTAAATCCAAAGATTTTTCATGGACCATTGGACTGAATATGGCACACAACAAGAACATGGTGACATCGTTGTCGAACTCTGAGTTCCAGATGGGCGCTGTAAAGGTAGGATCCGCATTCATCCGCGGTGGATCGAATACTACTACCCACATCCTGGAAGTTGGTCATGACGTTGGTACTTTCTTCGGTTATGAATGTACAGGATTGGACAAAAACGGGAAATATATATTTACCGATATCAATAAGGATGGGACGATCAATGACAAGGACATGACTTACATCGGGTCACCTCAGCCAAAACTGACATTTAGTATCAACAACACCTTGAATTACAAGAATTGGGACTTATCTGTTTTCTTTAGAGGCGTATCTGGCAATAAAGTGTTGAATTACAGTAGGATGTCATTTGCTACTACACAGTGGCTCATGGGTGGGAACGTCTTGGTGGAAGCATTGACTTCAGGCCTGACCGACTCTCCGATCTATAGTAGTTACTACATCGAAGATGGCTCTTTCATCCGTTTGGAAAATATGAACCTTGGCTATACCTTCAAAAAAGAGAGCATCAAATGGGTAAAGAACCTGAGAGTTTATCTTTCTGGCCAGAACCTGTTCAAGATCACCAAATACAAAGGTTTGGATCCTGAAGTGGATATGAGCGGTTTGACCCCAGGAGTCGAAGGACGCGATTATTATCCAAAGTCAAGGACTATTATGATGGGTGTCAATATTAGTTTCTAATTTTTAACTTTGAAAAACATGAAAAAGACAAGTCTATTTATATTTTTATTGATAGCCGGATTGACCGTAACTCCATGGCTACAATCGTGTACTGATCTCAACGAGGTTGTTTACGACAAGGTTTCCACGACCGATTTTGGAAATACCCCGAAAGAGATCGCCTCATTGGTTTCCCCAATCTATAATTCATTGCGTACAGCCCGTGGCTGGAACTTTACCCACCTTGGAGAAGAAAGTGCAGATATGATGGTTGTCCCTACCCGTAAGGGTGGCGACTGGTGGGATGGTGGCCAACATATGTACACCAAACAACATACCTGGACGAACAACAATACCCCTTTGATCACAGGTGCTTATAGTGATATTCAATCAAGTATTACAACTTGTAACCGGATCCTCAAAATGGTTCAGGACAAAGCTGGTGTGCCGAATAAAGACCAGACCATTGCTGAAATACGTGCCGTCCGTGCATTTTGGTATTATATGTATGTTGACTATTTTGGACAGGGCCCTATGGTCACCGACTATGCTGACACAAGTTTGCCTGCTCCTAAATCAAGGGTTGAAATCTATAACTTTGTCATGGCAGAATTGACCGCAGTAAAAGATTTATTGCGTGCAGATGTAACTGGCGATTCATATGGGAAAATGACCAAAGGCGCAGCTTACTCAATCCTTGCCAAGATGTACCTCAATGGACTGGTCTGGAACCCTGCCGGTGGTGCACAATGGCAGAAATGTATTGATGCCTGTAATGTTGTCATTGGATTACCTTATGTTTTGGAAGCTGACTGGAAAAAATCGTTCCAGGTTAAAAACGAAGATTCCAAAGAGATTATCCTACCCGCAGTTTTCAGTGGTTCATTAGGAGGAAATTTCCTTGCCAACGCCACCTTGCATTATTTGGATTCAAAAGCTTTGGGATTAAATATTGGCCCTTGGAACGGTATGTCTGCTGATCCAAATTATGTAAAGGCTTATGATCCTGATGACAAACGTTTGAATTGGTCTTTCTTAAGGGGGCCTATGCTTGACCCTGTTACCGGTATCGTTATTCAGACAGCCCATGGCCGTCCCTTGATCCACACCGATGACATCACCATGTACGAAGCCACAACAAACTGGGGCTGGTGCAACCAGGAAGATGGTGCCCGTTGCTACAAATGGGAGATTCCTAAAGGGTTGTCCTCTGATATGGAAAACGATTTCGCTATTTTCCGTTTGGCCGATATCTATCTGATGAAAGCCGAATGTTTGGTCCGTATAGCTGGTGCACCGGTAGCTGAAGCTACAACTTTGGTAAACGCGATCCGCAAACGTGTCTTCAGTCCAGAAAAGCCAATCGCTGCCGCAACACTGGAAGATATCCGCAAGGAGCGTCGTTATGAAATGGCATGGGAACAATATGCAAGGCAGGACAATATCCGCTTTGGCACGTTCCTTAATGCTGTTCCGGGATGGAGAGGCGTAAGCGATGCAAAACACCTCTTGTTCCCAATTCCAAAGGATGCAATGGATGTAAACAACAAGCTGGTACAAAATCCAGGCTATTAATATTTCTTAAGTAGTGAAGCCCTCTCCCTAACAGATTTGATCTTTAAAGGTCAGCTATTAATAAGTGAAGGTTTCACTAAAGCATAAAAAAGGTTGTCCGGTTTCGGGCAACCTTTTTTATGCTTTGGTCTCTCATTTTATGTTTCGGTACTCTGCACCTTTAATTTTGTTTGAGGCTTTATTCCTACAAATATTCTGGTGCTCTGCACCTAAAGGAAGCTAAAGAATGGATGAATAATTTTTTGTTGATCACATGGCTATTTATTTCAGTTTTGGATTATTGTTCTATGCTTCTGTATTATAGCCTATTAATTTTATGGAAGCACTAATTAGCAATGAAACGGTATTTCAATATATTTCTATTTATTTCCTTGTTATTTCTGCGTATTTCAATCAGTTTCTATCCTTCAAATACAGAGCAGCATTTTTAAGGATTTTGATTATTTCAGTCAACCGCATGGGTTTGGCAATGTAATCGTTCATACCCATTTTAATGCACTCATCCCGGTCCTTCGACATCGCATTGGCTGTCATTGCGATGATATACGGTTGTTCGATCTTCATTTCCCGTATTGCCTGAGTTGCTTCAATCCCATCCATGCCAGGCATCTGGACATCCATTAAAATAACGTTGTATTTGTTCTTCTTCAGGGCATCAAGTACCTCTAATCCATCCGAAGCCAAATCGAGGTGATATCCGAGTTTATTCAAAATCCTTTGGATGAGTTTCTGGTTGATAATATTGTCTTCGGCGATTAAAATATTCAATGGATAATCCTCCGCAAAAGCAGTTGTCAATATCCCATTTTGGGAATCCTCGCCTACATGATCTTTTGAAGGCGACAAGACTGTTTGCAAACTTTTGATCAGGCGTTGTTGTTTGACCGGTTTAGTAAGGATGAATGAGAACAACCCAGGATAGATTTTTTTGCTTTCCTGGCCAATGGAGGTAAGCATGATCATCGGAGTAGGGTTGTTCCGGTTTTTTATTGCAGTGGCCAGATCAACGCCATCCATATCTGGCATTTGCATGTCTGTGATAATCAGATCAAAAGAGTTAGCGTCCGAATTGTCTATGATTTGGAGGGCTTCGGGTGCCGATAATGCAAGCCTGGGAAGGAGTTTCCATTGCTCAAGTTGGATCTCAAGGATTTTCAGGTTGGTTGGGTTATCGTCAACAATTAAAACCTTTTTTCCATACAGTTCGCTCATGTTATCAGATGGGGGCATGATACGGTCCTTTGTACTGACCTCAGTCTGTTGCGAGAAAATAAATGTAGAACCTATACCCAACTGGCTTTCCACTTTGATTTCGCCGCCCATCAGTTTTACGAGCCGTTCAGTTATGGCAAGCCCTAGGCCTGTTCCACCATACCTGCGGGTTGTAGAAGCATCTACCTGCGTAAAGGAATCAAATAGAAAGTCGATCTTGTTTTCAGGAATCCCTATGCCAGTATCCTTGATCTGAAATCCCAGGACAATTTTTTGGTTGTCATCACTGGATGAAACCAAAAAGACCTTTAAATACACTTCTCCTTTGTGTGTAAACTTTATGGCATTGTTGATCAGGTTAATCAGGATTTGTTTAAGCCTAAGGCTATCCCCAATTATCTGGGGAGGAACGTTCATGTCGATTTCATAAATCAAATCAAGGCCTTTGGTTGCAACTTTTTGGGCGAAAAGGTCCATTACCTCTTCAATGCAGCTCCGTAGGTCGAAATCTTCATGTTCGATTTCCATATTCCCTGATTCAATTTTGGAGAAATCAAGGATGTCGTTGATCACTGCGATCAAGTTGTCACCGCTGGTAATGATAGTTTCAATATACTCCCTTTGTTCGGGGGTAAGTTGTGTCTCTGACAGTAAGGCTGCCATTCCAATCACGCCATTTAACGGGGTCCTGATCTCATGGCTCATGGTAGCAAGGAAAGTGCTTTTTGCCTGATTGGCCTGTTCTGCATCCTTGCGTGCCCTTTGTTCCATCATTTTCTGGCGTTGCAGCTCCTCCGACTGGCTTTGCAATTCGGCATTTAGCTCAGATAATTTCTTCGATTGCTTTTCAATCTGGGTGGTTCTCTCCTTTACCAGTTTTTCAAGATTGATCCGATACCGGTTAACGGCGTTAATCCTGTATCTGTAAAATACAATAAAACAGGCTGTGATGAAGATGGCTGCCAATAATTTAAACCACCATTTTAACCAGATTGGTGGGGAAATATACAGATATAGCGTCAATGTTTCGGCCGACCATTGACCAATCCGGTTTTGGCTCTTTACTTTAAAAATGTAGTTACCTGGGTTCAGATTTGTATATGTGGCCGAATTTTTACTTCCAATATAATTCCAATCGTTGTCGAACCCCTCAAGCTTGTAGGCATAAATTTTATTTTCGGGCAAGGAAAAGTCAAGTGCAGCAAATCCAAAAGTGAGGAACGACTCCTTGTAAGTTAACCGCAGCGATTTTGTTTCCGAAATATCCCGAATTAGAGGTGAAGCGTCATTCTTGTTCAGGGCAATTGGAACGCTTTTATTGAACAACATGAAATCGGTCAAAACAATCGGTGGGATATACGATTCTTCCACAATTTGTTCCGGGACAAAGGAATTGTAACCGTCGTGCCCGCCAAAGTAGAGTTTACCAGATTTTCCACTAAAAGCTGAGTGCGGCTTAAAAGCATCACCTTGTAGCCCATCTTCTACAGAATAGTTTTTAATCGTTTTTGTTGATGGTTCATATTTGGAAATCCCTTTGTTTGAGCTTACCCAAATGTTTCCGTTTTGGTCTTCAAGAGCTGATTTAACATACAGGCTGGAGAAATTATTGTTGTTTTCGATTGGAACAAACTTCTGACCAGCTGGATCAAAATAATTCAATCCATTGTTAACAGTGCAAACATAGACTTTCCCCTCCTTGGTTTCTAAAACATGGTTGATGACATTGCTCGACAAATTTCCATTTTCTTTGTTGAACCGGGTAAAATTACCTGACTTTGGGTCGAAAAAATTAACGCCCCCATCTGCTGTGGCAATCCAAAAATTGCCCTTACTATCCTCAATGATCGAATTTATTTTATCGCAACTTAAACTTTTATCATTGTTTGCACTATTTATGTATTGCACCACACTATTGTCCTTTTCGTCATAGATACATAGTCCGCTACCAAAAGTTCCAATCATTATTTTCCCGTCTGTTGCAACAACGACACTAAAAATATTATTGCTTATCGTTTTTGAAATAAGGTATTTACGAAGGTCGATTTTAGTGAAAAGGTTGGTCTTTAAGTTAAGCTTGCATAAACCATTGCCCCAGGTTCCGATCCAAAGGTTATTTTTCCCGTCATCTGCTATTGCAGTAACGTAATTTCCTGCAATGCTGTTTTTCGTGGGATCAGACTTAAAAATTGTAGATTCTCCTGTTATAGAGTCAATCCGGTTCAAGCCGCCGCCATCGGTGCCTATCCATAAATCACCGTTGCCTGATTCATAGATACTTAAAACAAGGTTGTTCGACAGGCTTTTTAGAGATGATGTATGCCGGTAATGGTTAAAGTTATTTGTGCTTTTGCGGTACAGGTTGATCCCACCACTGAACAATCCGACCCACATGTTGCCTGTATTGTCCTTTAAGACTGTAGTTATCGAAACCGAGGAGATGCTTCTGTCATCGATTTCGTCATTCAGGAAACGGGTAAATTTTTTTAAATCATAATTGTAAAGGTACAATCCATTATTTTCAGTTCCGATCCACAGATTGGCATTGTCATCCTCACTAATGCACTGGATGTTACTTCTGACTAAGTCGTCTGATTTTGTGAGGTCTTTAAAGCTTTGAAACTTCCCCGTTTTCTGATCGAAAAGGCTTATCCCATTCAGTGCAGTCCCAACCCATAACCGGTGACTTTTGTCTTCAAAAATAGAAAAGATTTTATTGCCCTGATTTGACCTGCTCATTTCCGATACCGAGGTGTATCGGACAAACGTACTGTCAGAACTGACAAATCTGTTCAAAGCTCCATTTTGTGTCCCCAACCAAATAGTGCCCTGACTATCGCAATAAACCGAAGTTACACTGTTGTCGCTGATCGATGTCGTATCATTTGATAAATGGGTAAACCGCCTATATTTTTGCGTTTCAGCATTAACCAAAGTAACCCCATCGGAAGTAGCCAGCCAGATCCTGCCCGATTTGTCCTCAGCAATTTTGGAGATATTATTGCTTGAAATACTGTTTGTGTTGCCCGTGTCGTGGAATGCGTGTTTGAATTGATTGGATTCACGGTCAAAAAAATTTAACCCTCCTCCCCAGGTAGCAACCCAGATCCTCCCTTTTGAATCTTCAAGAATGTGCGTAACATAGTTGTTGCTCAAACTTCGGGAGTCGGATGGGTCATTGAAAAATTTTCTGAACTGGTGGCCATCATAGCGGTTGAGGCCATTTTCTGTCCCGATCCAAATAAATCCGCGGCTGTCCTGCATTGAACACAAAACATCGGTGTCAGATAACCCTTCTTTTGTTCCAATCCGTTTAAAATTAAGCTGATGGATTTGCGTAAAAGCCTGCAATGAAAAGAACTGGACCAGTATGAGAAGTAAGTATCTGTGATTTTTCATTTGAATATCGATTCTGATCCGATTTTTTAATTAATCAGCAACAAATGTAATAAATACTTGAGTTCATGCAAGGGTGTAGAGGGATGGTGAAAAAAAAATTGGGGATTTGTGGATATATAATAATTATTAAAAAATGACGCTGGAGAGAACCAATTTTTTACATTATGTATCGGTTATATTAGATTGAAGTGAACAGGGTATTGTGCCTTTTTTAATATAAACATAGGGCTTCTCACGTTGAATCTTTTAGATAATTGGGCAAAAAAATTCTGGCCTATTCTAATTCGTTGAGTTTTGGAAAAATTCATCTTGGACTAATAGTGTTTTTTTCGGAATTGGTATTTCGACTGAATAAAACTTCAATACTGTTTTTGCAAGTAATAATTTAAAGAACGATTATAAATAAAGGGTTAAATACTAAAATTATTTGATTTTAACAATCCTTTATTTATTTTTATGCTTTTAACAAAAAGTTCCTTTTAAATTATTTCTGACTAAATCTTTTTAAAGGCGATTAACCTAACTGACATATGAAAAAAGTTAATTCCAATTTAGGTTTCTTCAAGAATTACGGATTCTATGGTTTAGTATTCGTAATTTTTTTGCGTTTATCGGTGGTTGTACAAGGACAGACGTGTACCCTTTCGGCAGTTAACGCTGGAAGTGATGTTGCAATCTGTAAGGGGTTGTCCACACAACTACTTGCAATCCCAACAGGTGGAGATGTTACCAAGGTGACCTATAAATGGACGCCTGTAACCGGATTAAGCAGCTCAACCGTCGCCAATCCCACAGCGGCACCAAATTCAACTACAACATACACGGTTACAGCCACAGAAGGAACCTGCATAAAGACCGATCAGGTGGTTGTTACTGTAAATCCCTTGCCAATTTTGTCAAATCCACTAAAGACCGAATCGATATGTACTGGTAGCAATACGAGTATCACGTTGTTGTCAAATGTAGCTGGTACAACTTTTAGTTGGACAGCGGTTGGCTCATCGGCTAAAGTTACCGGTTTTACCAATGGTAGTGGAACTGCGATCAATGATAACCTGTCGAATAGCGGTGCTACAGCAGAACAGGTTACTTACACGATCACCCCTTCAACTTCGCCTGGTGGTTGCGTTGGTGTTGTTTCTACTTTTGTTGTCACTGTCAATCCGTTGCCGGTAGTAAATTTTTCCTTTAACAATAACAATACATGTTCAGGAACGACCATTCAGTTTACTTCTACAGTTACCGGTGCTGGATCATTTACCTATTTATGGGATTTTGGGGATGCAACTGCGAACTCAACAGCTCAAAATCCGACCCATATTTTTAGTTCCCTGGGTTGTGCTACTGGTACGTTTCAAGTAAAGCTAACAGTTACAGATGCCAACGGTTGCTCAAACATTAAGATATTGCCCATCATTGTAAAGCAAAAGCCGGATATAGATTTTTTTGATACCAACAAACCCTTTGATCCTTTTAGTAATTGTGAAAATGCCTCAGCTTCAAATCCATCCTACTCAATTGAAGTAGGAAACCACTCAGTCTCTCCTTGTATTACATCTTATTCAATTAATTGGGGAGATGCAAAATCAGAATCGAATATTACTTTTCCAATTTCACATACTTATGCTGAGTTAGGTGCCTATAATATGGTTATCACAGCATTAGGTTCAAATGGGTGCAGTAATTCAAAAACCTATGTTGTAAAAAATGTGTCTAACCCCATGGGAGGGATAACAGGCCCCGGGAATACTACAAATTTATGTGCCCCAACAGCAAATTTGGAATTTAAGATTTCAAACTGGGGAACAAATACGCCCGGTACTATCTACGAGATAAATTTTGGAGATACTCCTGATTTAATAAAGTATACACAGGAAGAACTGGAAAGTTCAATTTATTATAATGCATCTGATCCGTCAAAATCTGCAAATTATCCTGTTCTCCATTCCTATACTACAGCAAGTTGTCCAAATCCGCAGTTTACTGTTACCCTTTTAGTAACCAATGCCTGCGGTTCTACACCCTTTACAGCAGGGAATATCAGTATTTGTACTAAGTCGGTCGCAAATCTTGATGTGCCATCATCAGTGTGTGTTGGAACAAATGTTACATTTACAAATAGAACGGCATCCGGTTTTGGTAAAAATTGCTCCACCTATTCAAAATTCACCTGGGATTTTGGTGATACGCACTCAATTTCGGGAAGCGAATCCCTTCCACAGGATGTTACGCACACCTATTCTACCCCTGGTAATTATACGGCAACTTTAACGGCTGAGAATTTCTGCGGGATTACAACTAAAACACAGCCGATTTGTGTCGAAGCTCCATTAGTTCCTCAGTTTACACTTAGCTCTCCGGTTATTGGTTGTTCCCCATTGGCAGTAACTGTAACCAATACGACTGATGTCTCAAAGGCTTGTTCACCGCCAACTTATTCATGGAGTGTTGATTATGTTGCCGGGAATTGTGGCCTGACATCATCTTATACTTATACCGGTGGTACTAGTTCATCCTCAAAGGATCCCTCTTTTCTATTTACAAACCCGGGAACATATTCGATAAAATTATCGGTTACCAGTACGTGCGGAACTCAACAGAGTGTTGCACAAACTGTTACTGTAAAACAGCCTCCTACTGTTTCAATAAATGCCATTCCGGCAATTTGCTTTACCTTCCCTCAATCAACAATTAATCCATCAGCTTCAGTCGCAAATTGCGGTACCGGCGTTTTGGAATATTTATGGTCGTTTCCTGGTGGAACTCCCTCATCTTCCACTCAGGCCATACCCGGTGCGGTAACTTATGGCTCACCTGGTACTTATACTGTCTCTTTATCTGTGAAGAATGAGTGTGGTACAACAAACGCAAGTGATGTGTCATTTAACATCAATGCTTTACCTACTGTTACAGGCACTATGTCAGCTTGCGCAGGCCTTAATTCGCAATTGACCGGATCGGCAACTGCTGCTGCCAGTTCACCATGGGAATCCTCCAAATTGAACATTGCAACAGTTGACAACAACGGTTTGGTAACCGCAGGATCTTCCGGGATCACTGATATAACCTATACAAATAGCAATGGATGTAAATTGACATCTCCATTTGTTGTAAATGACTTGCCGACAATAACTGGCACAACTTCGGTATGCATTGGTGGTACTTCACAATTGGCCGGATCTGCAACTCCTGCGTTAATTAAGCCCTGGGTCTCGTCAGATCTTTCGGTTGCTACTGTTAGTGATTTGGGATTGGTAACATCATTAAATACCGGGACGACAAATATCACTTATACAATTCTTGGGGGGTGTTCAAAGGATGTCCTTTTTACTGTGAATCCTTTACCAACTGTAACCGGAGATTTATTTGCATGTAAAGGATCAACATCGCAGTTATCCGGTTCGGGTACGCCTGATGGTACCTTACCATGGGAATCCAAGAATCCTTTGTTTGCAACCGTTAGTAATACCGGTTTAGTAACTGCTGTTTCTGTGGGAACCTGTGTTTTAACTTATACAAATTCGGATGGGTGTAGTTCAGATGTAACTTTTACAGTAAAACCAGTACCGGTTGTAACAGGAGTAATAACGGCATGTGCAGGGTTAACTTCACAGTTATCCGGTTCAGGGACCGCTGCAGTTAGTTTGCCATGGGAATCCTCAGTTCCTTCTGTCGCAAGTGTCGATAACAACGGATTAGTAACCGCTGGTAATAAAGGAGGTACAACCACGATTACTTATAAAATGAACAATGGTTGTCAAACCTCTGCATTGTTTACCGTAAATGACCTGCCCACAATAACAGGAAATTTATCGGCAGGTGTTGGATATACATCGCAACTAACGGGTTCAGGAACAGCTTCAGCGAGTTCGCCCTGGGATTCTGAGACTAAATCTGTAGCAACAGTTAGCAACACCGGATTGGTAACAGCTATTTCAATAGGGACGAGTAAGGTTACTTATACCAATAGCCTTGGATGTAAGAAGGACATCACATTTACAGTTAGTGCCTTACCAACTATTGGTGGCACATTATCGGTTTGTGTCGGGTTTACATCGCAATTAAGTGGTTCGGCTCCACCAGCCGACGTTTTGCCATGGGTACCCTCAGATCCTTCTGTTGCAACTGTTGATAATACAGGACTGGTTACGGGAGTTAAAGCAGGTTCGGTAACCATCAGATATACAAACGGCGATGGTAGTCAGGTCAATTCTACATTTGTTGTAAATCCGTTACCGACAGTCACAGGGAATTTGTCCGTAGGTGTTGGTTACAAATCCCAATTAGCGGGTACAGGTACCCCAGCAGCAAGTTTGCCATGGGAATCCTCGAATAAAGATGTCGCAAGTGTCGATAACAACGGATTGGTTACGGCTAATGCTGAAGGAAGTTGCTCAATCACTTATACGAACAATAATGGCTGTAAGGAAAATGTAAATTTTGTTGTAAGTTCTCTGCCTGTAATAACAGGTCCTTCAATGGCATGTGTTGGATCATCCTCCCAATTAACGGGTACAGGGATCCCTGCAGCAAGTTTGCCATGGGATTCCTCAGATCCTTCTGTCGCGAGTGTTGATAACATCGGATTGGTAACTGCTTTAAAAGAGGGTACCACGGACATCACATTTACAAATGATGTGGAAAGTAAGGTTACTAAAAAATTTACAGTTAATGCTTTGCCAACCGTAACAGGCACCTTTTCGGCATGTGTTGGTTCAACATCCCAATTGTCGGGATCGGCATCACCAGCTACAACTTTGCCATGGGATTCTTCAGATAAAGGTGTCGCAAGTGTCGATAACAACGGATTGGTAACAGCCCTGGCACCCGGAACAACAACGATAACCTATACGAATATCAATGGATGTCTATGCGCTTCATTGTTTACTGTGAATGTATTACCAACTATAACAGGCGATCTGACGTCCTGTATTGGTATTTCAACGCAGTTAACTGGTTCAGGAACGGCCAGGGCAGTTTTGCCCTGGAGTTCATCGGATGGTACTGTTGCAACTGTTAATAACACAGGATTGGTAACGGCCTTGAAGGCAGGATTGACCAATATCATCTATACTGATGCATATGGTTGCCAGGCAATTTCAGTGTTTGCAGTTAAACCCACCCCAACTGTTGACCAACCCACCAATATGGTCGTTTGCAATGGACAATTAACTGATATTATCAGCTTTACAGGAACAATACCCGGTACTGTTTTTAGCTGGGGAAATCCCAATCTGTCTATAGGCTTAAAAGGATCTGATTTCGGTGATATTCCTCCTTTTACTGCCACAAATATTACAAAAGATCCGGTTTTATCTGACATAACTGTTACCCCAACTGCAAATGGGTGTATAGGTTCTTCCAAAACTTTTTCAATTACGGTAAATCCTTCACCAGTTGTGACCTTTAGCCTGGGGGATCAGACAATCTGCTCTGGCCAGAGTACCAAACCTGTAACATTATTAAGTACAACTGGTTCAGTAACATTTGGTTGGAATGCTGTTGCACCCTCGCCGGTAAGCGGGGTTCAAACATTAGGTACAAATACCATCCCTGTTCAAACTCTCGGAAACTTAACCAGTGCTGATCTGGTTGTGGTCTATAAGGCAAAAGCATCAATTGCCGGAGGTGCAACATGCAATGGATCTGAATCGACCTACTCTGTTACTGTCAGGCCTAAACCATTGGTGACTCAAAAATATACCGAAACAATTTGCAATGGAACCGCATTTTCGATCACACCAACAGATGGGAATGGAAATACAATTCCTGTTGGTTCGACTTATCAATGGACAGCTGTTTTAGGGGATATCATAGGGAAAACAAGCGATAGTGGGGCAAGCATCAGCGATGTACTTTTTAATCCGGTTAAAACATCGGCTAAAGCGGTCTATACTGTAACTCCTTATGGACCTTCTCCGGAATTGTGTCCTGGGACCCCTTTTACAATTGAAGTAACGGTATTGCCAGTCGCACAAATTAACAGCATAAAAAACACCCAAACGGTTGTATCAGGACAAAGTTCGCTTCCTGTCACCTTCACTTCGGATGTTGTCGATGCAAATTTTGAGTGGGAATTGACTAGTAATTCTGCCCCCTTATTTGTGAAAAATCCGCTTCAGAGTGACCAAACAGCCACAATTCCTTCCCAACTGCTGAACATCCTGCCAAACGGGCCTTTTTCATGTATATTGAAATACAATGTTACTCCATGGCTTGCCTTGCCTAACAACAATAAATGTCTGGGAATACCATTCGAATATACTATTTTAATTAACTCACAGCCAACAAGATATAATATTATTTGCCCTGAACCAGTCTGTGAGGGAACAATTCCGGTTATTCAACTGGGAGGTTCTGATACAGGGGTCAATTATCAATTGCTCGAAGGGGGGAAATTGGTCCCTGGCAAAACTAACGATGGAACTGGTTCTGCACTTTTGTGGGATGCTCCCAAAAGCGGAACTTATACCATCTCAGGAATCAATACTATTAATCAGCAGGAAGTGTTGATGAACGGTCAGTGCGTGGTTACAATTAACCCACTGCCAATTTCGAATTACGTGATTGGTTCAACTGGTGGATGTCAGGGCGACAATATAACCTTAAATGGTAGCCAGTCTGGTGTATCCTATGAGCTATTCAATGGGAATCAAAGTACGTCAATCATCCGTTCCGGACCAGGACCTTTGGATTTTGGGGTACAAAATAGCCCTGGAACGTATAAGATCAAGGCAACTTCTGCGAACGGTTGTTGGACATGGATGGATGGCCAGGTTGTGCTGAATTCTTTGCCTTCGCAATATTTGTTGGCACCTTCAGGTCCGTTGTGTGTTGGAGATGCTTTTTCCATCCGGAATTCAGAATCGGGTGTGTCCTATATTCTTTGGTGTTATCCTTCAGCCGGAGGATTGCCTCAGAATTTGGGTACATGGCATGGGGTAACATCACTTTCTATTGATTTTGGGAATCAACAAATTCCGGGAACCTATAAAGTTCAGGCGGTTAACAACACCACTCTGTGTGATGTATTTATGACCGATGAAAAAATAATGTGGGAAAAACCCATTTCCTATAATATAACACCTGATGGCGGACCATTCTGCGGATTAACGTCAATAGGGCTTAGTAACTCACAGAAAGGATATTTTTATGAAGTACATGATGTGATTTCGGGCAAGGTGGTTGAAACCTCAAATCAAAATTTCCCTATTGCAACGGGCACAGGATCTGCTCTTAGCTTTGGGTCCACCGATACTCCCGGAAAGTATGTTGTTATTGGATTTGATCCAAATAAGATTTGCAGCACACAAATGTTTGGTGAGATTACCGTACTAGAAAATCCGACACCATACTGGTTAATCCCTACCGGCACTCATTGTATTGATCCTGTTTCAGGTCTTGAGGTTATTTTGGAACACTCTGAAGTTGGGATCAATTATAACCTTACAAATGGAATACTAAGTTTTCCATTGAATGGATTGGCGTCATATGGCCCTTTAAGTTTTGGCAATATTACGCAGGAAGGCACTTTTAAAGTTATTGCCACGAATCCTGCCAATACTTGTACCCAGGAGATGTTGGGAAGTGTTGTTATTCAGCTAAATCCACGAAAATTCAAAATCAATCCTACTATTGCCAGTTGTCCCGGGGAGGCAGATATCTGGCTCAGCGGATCTGAATTGGGCGTTAAATATACGCTATATCAACCGGTTGGATTGGACGGACCATTATCTGGTACCGGAAGTAGTTTAAATTGGGGAAGAAAAACTGAACCTGGCGACTATACTATTAAAGCTCAATCAGCTACTGGCTCATGTAACTCTATGATGGATGGAATTGTGACGATCAGTCCAAGTCCGGGTGTTTATGCAGTGAAAGTCCAGGGAATCAGTTGTGAACCTTCTAAAATTGGAATGGTCAATTCAGAGGTAAATACGACCTACGAAATTGTCGATATTAATGGGCAATCGTTAAATCCGGTAGTCACCAATACAACGGTGGTCGTTGGCCCATTCTGGTTTAATGCCAATTTACATGCCGGCACGTATCAGGTAAAGGCTACCACTGCTTCAGGATGCAGCAAAATGATGGATGGTTTGGCCACGGTCAATCCCCTTCCAACTGTTGATGCCGGACCAGTTGAAATAACAATATGCAATGCTCCACCATATGTAGTTGATCTGAAGGGAACTGCAACTGATTACTCATCTGTAAGATGGTCAAGTCCTACGAATTCCAGTGGTAGTAGCTTTGTCAACCGGAATAGTCTGAATACGACCTATACTTTTACCGCTTTGGATATTTCCCGGAAGTATGTTAACCTTACTTTAACAGCGACAGGTAAAGATGGTTGTATTAATTCTACTGCACAGGATTTAATCAAAGTGAATATTCTTGCCTCAGCAGTTGATGCAGGGATAGACCAGTTAATATGCGATGGTGAAACTGTGGCTTTGACCGGATCTGTTACAGGCGGTACAACAACAGGTTTATGGTCTGGTGGTAAAGGAAGTTTTGTCCTCGATCCATTGATTCTGGAAAATACCTATAAACCAGGTTCAACTGAAGCAGGTACAACTGTAAAGTTAACGCTTACTACAACAAATTTAATAGGCTGTCCTGGTGTAAGTGATGATGTTTATGTAACAATCTATAAACCACTTGAGGCTGGTTCTATTTCGGCCAGTAAAACTACAATTTGTAATGGAGAATCGCAATTATTGACAAGTAATGTAACGGGTGGAAGCGGCAATTTAAGTTACCAGTGGCAAACATTTGATGATGTCAAACTCAAATGGAATGACATTGATGTTGCCAAATCCGCAACTTACAACACAGGGATATTGACCCAAACCGCGCAGTACCGGCTATCGATAACTGATACCTATTGTAAACCAAATGCTGTAAAATACACAAGCCCTATTACCATTACAGTCAATGGGGTACTTGTAGCAGGTATTGCAACAGACAATCAAACGATCTGTAACGGGGAGACACCGGTTATGCTGACAGCAACTGCACCGGGTGGCGGCTGCGGGACATTCAAATACCAGTGGATGTCGAAGTCCGGGACGGATCAATGGAAACCGATCAACGGTGCTACTACACTGACATACTCACCTGTTAAATTGTATGTTAATACATTGTATAATTTGGTCCAAACCGACGAGACCTGTAGCCCTGTGCAAACTGTAACGACCAACGATGTTGCCATTACAGTTTATGGAGCATTCAAGGCAGGAACGGCAAGTTCCGACCAGACCATCTGTTACGGTGAATCGACAGTACTGACGGGGACAGTCCCGACAGGCGGCAGCGGGGAAACGAATTTTGTTTACCAGTGGCAGTATTTAGACGGGACCAAATGGGTGGATGCCAACAGCCCTGGTTCCGCAACACTTTCGTTCAACACAGGGGCGCTCAAAACAACGACCAAATACCGGTTGCACCAAACCGATACATACTGCAACCCCGATATGGGCGACAATAGCAACGAGGTGACCGTAACGGTCTACAACGAGCTTGTTGCTGGAAAAATCACCTCCGACAAGTCAACGATTTGCAACGGTGAATCTCAGTTGCTGACGGCTTCGGACCCAACAGGCGGGAGTGGCAAGTTCAGCTACGAATGGCAATATTATGACGGGGCCAAATTTGTTCGGGTTACCGTTGGGGCTTTCAATTTAAAGACCTATTATACTGGTTCTTTGACACAAACGACCATCTACAGGCTAGCAGTAACAGATCTGAATTGCTTACCCAATCAGACTGGATACACTGATCCTGTCACCATCACAGTGAATGGCGAATTGGTGAAGGGGGCCGTAGGCGCGGCTCAAACGATCTGTAACGGGGAGACAC
>Ga0209083_1000256_pt1 | contig 84582 bp, 62 predicted proteins | sample AM7aDNAmetaG_FD_184132 | JGI IMG/M metagenome (GOLD analysis project Ga0209083, IMG submission 184132) | Freshwater microbial communities from Finland to study Microbial Dark Matter (Phase II) - AM7a DNA metaG (SPAdes) (version 3) | ecosystem: Environmental > Aquatic > Freshwater > Lake ... | reverse complement strand
CTGCGGCTGTTCTAGGGCGAAACAGAAAACCACGCCCCCCTTATGATGGGCGTGGTTATCTGTTGTCAGAAGTTACGACACAAAACAGCGGCAGCCGCATTACTTCGCCAGTAGTTCGGCCATCTGCTTGCGAACCTCCGCCCACTTCCGCGGATCACGCTGCCATTTGCCTTCACCATATGCCGAATCGCCAAACTGCACTCCAGGGCTACCGCCCAAGGTAAGGGGCATGATCTGGTTGCAGAACTCGTCCGCCTTCGCCGCCTGCCCCTTCTGAGCGAGCAGCCAGTAATACTCATAATCCTGCATGCCGCGACGGATCTCCTTCATGCGTATCGATGGAATCACCCCGCGCACGCCCACGTATTGGCCTGGATACAGCAACACGCCCTGGCTGTTGGTCTGCCAGGACTGGTTCAGCGGCTGTTCCCAAATCTCACGTTTGAGTTTGGCCCAAGGCTTCTGCGCACCACGATCCAGCCGGAAATAAGTCCACTCGGTCATGTTGTACAGGAACAGCGTGTCGAGCTTATTCCTCCAGGCGATCACCGGCCAGGTGGCCATCGAAACACCGTCGCCGTCCAACGCCTCACTTCCATCGAACGGTTCGCTGCCCTGGTAGAAACCAATGAAATCGCCGGCCTTCTGCCGCTCGGCCAGTGCCGCCAGGTTCATATAGTCACCAGCGATATCCCACATCGTGACATACCCGGCAAACTCCTTGACCAGTGCCGGGCCATTTGCGCCAAAGTGCGTATAGAGCGCCGCACTGGTGCGAATCTTATTATCCGATGCCTTTAGAACCGTCTCACACGCCTTTTTGATAAACGCATACCGAGTCGGATTCGGTTCGTCAGCGATGTAAACGAACGAACCGTCCAGGTTCCAGCCCTTCTCTTTCCAGTGCCTAACGATGTCCTTGACCGCGCCGGACAGCAGCTCGGTATCCAGCGTCTTAAGATCCCCCGAGCGGCCGCCCGTGGGAATCCCTCCATCCACACATACCGGCAGCGACCAGATGTTCACCGGCTGCTTATCGGCAAAAGCGCTTCCATCGAGATACTTGCCGAACTGCCGGTCATAGCCCGCCCAGTCGAAACGGAAACTCTCGCCCGTGCCCTTGTATGGGAGGCGAGGAGTGCTGTAGTGCGTGGTAGGGACAAAGCGGCAGTCCTCCCAGCACATCCTAAACAGATCATCCTCGATCTTCTGGTATTCCTCGCTGCCTGGCTGGATGTTGTACTTATTGGCCACTTCCTCAAAACCGCTATAGCCAATGCGGAAGCGCATGTGTCGCTGCGCTGGCATGGCGAAGTTGTGCACTTCCAGCGTCAGGGGAATCACCTGCTCTGCACGGCCAGCCCCACTCACGACAACCTTGCCCTGGTACTTGCCAGCCTGGGCATCGGCCGGAATCAGCAGGTCCACCCAGATCCCCTGCAGCTTGCCCGCTTCCACCTTCATCGGCAGACCGAACTTCGGCGTCTGCGATGGAATCAGGGCATCGGGATACCATCCCAGTCCGCTGTTGCCGAACGGGCTGGTCGAGGGCGTAGTGACCTGAGTGTACCACTGGCGGTACATCACAAAGCTGTTAGCGGGAATCGCCGTCCCACCGGCCGGCGCCGCCAGCTCGCCGCAGATGACATTCATGCCATCAAGGCCCTGTTCCCCGCCTCTCACGATGACCTGGAACGCCACGCGTTCGCCTTTGGCACCCGAAAGCCCGATGGCCTTGCCATCCCAACTGGCGTTCTTACCGGCGTAATCCTCCATGCCGCTCCCCCGGGAAAAGAGCTTTCCATCGGGGCTGATCTTGACCAGATCATCTACCACAAACGCATCCTGCCCGGCCGGCAGACTCAAAATCACCGGCTTCCCCTCACTCGAAGCCCGCGGCCCAGCAGTGTCAACCTGGTTGGGCTTTCCCGTCTGTGCATTTTGTGGTTGGGCAAACAGGCTCGCCGCCTGAGCCAGACAAGCCGCCACGCCAAGCAACGCTAAGAGTCTCATCGAGTTCTCCTTCTGTGATTTGCCGACAGAGTCTACCACCGGGTCTGCATCGGCTCCAACCCGAATGCACGGTTCTCCTGTCAGTTTCCGCTTTTCGCTCTCCGCTTTCCGCTTTTCCCAAGGGCCTTACCACAGCTTCCGCACGCCATCGCCCAGCAGGGCCAATAGGCTCACCTGCGAAAACACTGGCCCAAAGGTCGGCAGCAGCGGCGGATTCACCGGCAGCGAGGAGATGCTCGACCGCGATTTGACGTAAGTGATATCCGCGACATTGACCTGGTTGTTCCCATCGAAGTCCGACCGGTAACTGCTTGTCGTTTCCGGCAGACTGCTGCGACTCTTGGTCTGATTGATATCCGCCACATTCACTTTCCCCAGGCTCCCGCCGGTGGAATCTCCCGGCAGAACATCGAAGCGAAAGGCAAAGCTGCCCCCGGCCGTTCCATCCCCCGAGGGGAATGTGCTGGTCGAGCCCACCTGGCTGTAATCGGTCGGATTCGTCCATTCGCCGTCGAGGATATTGCCCGCGGCATCAGTAACCGGAGTCGCCCCACTTCCCGGAACCGCCACATACAGCTTATCCGCACCGATCACCGCTGAGAGCGACCACGTCGCCACACGATCAGTAGAGTTATAGGAGAACCCCGACACACTGTAGCTCCCCACTGATCCCACAATCGCAAACTGCGCCTGGGAAATCGAGACATCTTCACTAAAGGCAATCGAGATGCGGTTGAGATTCCGCCAAGGCAGTGTCTGCAGTTGCGTGCTTCCCGAACCCACCGGAATGGCATAGCCATAGGTGGAACTGGAACCACTCATGTTGGCTGCCAGGAAAGAAAGATAGTTCGTATTCCAGGTCGAGCCCCTGACATAGACCGCTGTCACGGTCGGCGCGATCTCATCGACATCAGTCACAGTGATGATAAAGACCTTCTCAAAGCTCAACCCGCTATGGTCGGTCGTGCGCACACGAATCGAGTAGCTACACTTGCCTTCAAAGTCAAAGCTGCCCGCTGTCAGAAGTTGATCGCCGCTGATGTTGAAACTGGAGTTGTCACCGCTGCCTGCACCGCCGACCAGACTGTACGTGAACGTGTCACCCGCGTCGGCGTCCATCGTGCCCAGGCTTCCAACAACTACCCCCAGGGGCTGGTTCTCCGCGATACCGCTGTCTGAGAGGCTGATTTCCGTTGGAGGGGCATTCTGCGGCAGATACGTCACATTTGTGCCCTGGTCCATCCAGCCCTGGATGACATTCATCGAAGCCGAGCCGGGGGTGACGTCGAGGCCGTTATGGCTCACATCGGCCTCATACAAGTGCGTCATACCCGCCAGAGGCGCCACATCGCGGATCTGGTTGTTATCCAGATACAGCCAGCTCATATTCGTCAGCCCAGACAGTCCCACCACATCGCCGATCTGGTTGTAGCGCAGGTACAACTCATACACCTGCGTCAACCCCGCCAACGGCATCACATCGCTAATACGGTTGTTGGACAGTTGCAGAGTGATGAGCTGCGTCAATCCGGTTAGCGGCGTCACGTCGCTGATCTGGTTGTTCCTCAGGCTCAGGTGCCTCAACTGCGTCAACCCCGCCAACGGCGTCACATCGCTGATCTGATTATTGAGACCTCCCAGAATGGTTAGCTGCGTCAATCCTGAAAGTGGCGTCATATCGCTGACTTGATTGTTGCACAGGTCCAGCCACGTCAACTGCGTCAAGCCGGCCAGAGGCGACAGATCGCTGATCTGGTTGTCGTCCAGATACAGATTCTGAAGGTTCGTCGCGTACTGCAAACCGCTCAGGTTGGCAATTCCCGCGCCTTCCGCCGAGAACTGCGTCAACGTCTCCATGTCGAAATTGGTGATGACGCCCACTGGCTTGCGCAGTTTCGACCGGATCGCCGCTGCCAGATGTGCATCGGGAATCGAAACCGTCAGCTCACGTTCGAGCTTGAGCGTAATGTTGCCCGTCTCCCCGCGGTACCCATCCACGGCAATCCGGTACGTTCTCCCCGAAATCGCATTGAACGTCACCCTGCTCGTGAGATCTGCGCCGCCGTTATCGTCCTGGGCAACAAGCAACAACGACCCGACGGTCGTGCCGGTGTAGACGCCCAGCATCGTATCAAAGCTACTGCCGCTCGTGTCGATCCGCACTACGCCATCCGCAGTGGCAGTCCAGCTCCACCAGACCGATGCACCGCCGCCGTTGCCGGCATGATCGGGCTCTCCGGCCTCCTTGGTCGCTCCGATATTGTCTCCGATCACAGAAACCGATGCGCCTGAAAGGATTGTGGCCGAGGCCAAATCGTCGTTGGCCGGAGGCAATACAGGGCCCTGCGGCAGATACGTAACCTCCGTACCCTGGTCCATCCAACCCTGAATCACGCCCATCGAAGCTGAGCCCGAGGTCACGTCGACGTCGTTGTAACCCACACCGACGTAGTACAACTGCGTCAGTCCTGCCAGAGGTGTCAAATCGCTGATCTGGTTGTTGTCCATACACAGGTAATTCAACTGCGTCATCGCCAAAAGCGCCGTCACGTCACTGATCTGGTTGTACGACAGATACAACTCCGTCAACTGCGTCATTCCCGCCAGAGGCGTCACATCGCCGATCTGATTGTCGTACAGGTCCAGACTCGCAAGATTAGTCGCGTACTCCAACCCGCTCAGGTTGGCAATCCCCGCACTTGTCGCCCCGAACCACCTCAGCGTCTCCATATCCAAATTGGTGATGCCGCCCGTCGGCTTCTCCAGCACCGACCGGATCGCCGCTTCCAGATTCGCATCGGGAATCACGACTGTAATCGCACTCTCGACATTGAGCGTGATATTGCCTCTCGCCCCGCCATATCCATCTACAGCAATCAGATACGTTTGGCCCGCAACCGCATCGAATGTCACTCTGCTCGTATAATCCCAGCCGCCATCATCGTTTTCGCCAACAAGAGACAGCGATGAGACAGCGGATCCAGTGTAGATGCCCAGGATCGTGTCGAAGGTACTGCCAACGGTGTCAATCTGTACCACGCCATCTGCAGGAGCAGTCCAGCTCCACCAGACCGAAGCGCCGCCACTGTCGCCGGCATGATCGGGCTCTCCAGTCTCCTTGGTCGCGTCGGCGTTGTCTGCAGTCACAGAAACCGATGCGCCTGTAAGGATTGTCGCCGAAGCGAAATCATCATTCGCCACCGACAACAGCATTCGCTGTTCCAATGGCTCGATCACCGCCCGTGCCGCCCGGCCAACCGCGCAACCCGACCTGCCCATGCGATGCCCAACGACACTGCGCTTTCCCATGGCTCTCTCCTCACAACCCTTATCCATCCGGACCCACGCGCCCGGCCAATCGCAGCCCCCCATATCATCCTCGTCACACCATCATTCCGCAATCTGTCCTTATTCAAGTTTCGAAGTCCTTCTGCTTGTCGTTGCAGTCCCTTTAGACATACCCCAGCAGCAGATACTTCCCAGACAACAGCACATTCACCTGCGAGAACGCCAGCCCAAACGTCGGCAGCAGCGGCGGATTCACCGGCAACGAAGAGATGCTCGACCTGGTTTTGACGTAGTTGATATCGGCAACATTGACCAGGTTGTTCCCATCGAAATCCGACCGGTAACTGCTTATCGTCTCCGGCAGGGCGCTGCGACTCTTGGTCTGATTGATATCCGCCACATTCACCTTCCCCAGGCTGCCGCCGGTCGAGTCGCCTGGCAGAACATCGAAGCGGAAGGCGAAGCTGCCCCCGGCCGTTCCATCGCCCGAGGGGAATGTGCTGGTCGAGCCCACCTGGCTGTAACTGGTCGGATTCGTCCATTCGCCGTCGAGGATATTGCCTGCGGCATCAGTCACAGGAGTTGCCCCGCTGCCCGGAACCGCCACATACAGCTTATCCGCCCCGATCACCGCCGAGAGCGACCACGTCGCCACATGATCCGTCGCGTTATAGCTAAAGCCCGAGACGTTGTAACTGCCCACCGATCCCACAATCGCAAACTGGGCCTGCGTCGCCGAGACATCCTCGCTAAAAGCAATCGAGATCCGGTTAAGATTGCGCCAGGGGAGCGTCTGCAGTTGCGTGCTGCCCAAGCCCACGGGAATGGCGTAGCCATAGGTGGAACTGGAACTGCCGATATTCGCCGCCAGGAAGGAGAGATAGCCTGCAGTCCAGGTTGAGCCTCGCACATACACCGCGGTCACCGTCGGGGCGGTGTCATCGACATCGGTCACGCTGATCGTGAAGGCCTTCTCATACCACAGGCCTCCAGCATCGGTGCTGCGGATACGAATGGAATAGCTGCTCTTGAGTTCGTAGTCGAAGACCGCCGCTGTCGTGAGTGTGTTGCCGGAGACGATGAAAGAGGCGTTGTCGGTGCTCCCGGTCCCACTCACCAGGCTGTAGGTGAAGGTGTTGTCGGCGTCTGGATCCACCGTGCTCAAGATCCCCACCACGGTACCCACCGACCGGTTCTCAGCGATACTGCTGGCCGACAAGGTGATGTTCGTCGGAGTTCGGTTGACCCGGACCACCGTTGAATAGACGCTGTCACCCGTGCTGTTGTAGGAACTCACGCGATAGTGGTACGTTGCGCCCGAGGAGAGCGTCGTATCCGACCAGCTTGTCGCATTCGCGCCCAGCGTCTGCACCACGGAGTAATTCAGGCCGTCCGTTGACCGCTCAACGTGATAGCCCGACTCATTGGTCGCCACGTCCGTCCATGCCAGGTTCACCTGCGTTGAAGAGATTCCGCTTGCAGTCAGATTGGTTGGGGTCGCGGGAACGGCGATCGGGGCCACATCCGTGTAATCGCGGCCAACGCGAATCTCATCAAAATCAGGGGTGGCGTAATACCCATGCGCCAACTGCACCGCACTGCTTCCTGTCTTGTGAGGTACGAATGCGGAACTGGCAATTGGCGTCCCGGGAGTCGTGGCGCCCGGCGTCGGATTGAGGTAAAGGTTGGCCGTGTCGTAGCCAGAGGATGTGTTGCTGATCACTTCCATCACCAGCAATGCCGTATCACCATCGGCCGCCAATACCGATGAATTGGCATAGAAGGAGTTGTCCGTCATATTGAAACGCCCATCCCAGCAGACACCAAACGAGATGCCATCGATGGTAACGTATCCACCCATGGATGACGTTGACGGGTTATAGCTGACCTTGAGCAGGTAGCTCGCCCACCATGTGTTAGTGCCGCCCACGGGGCTCGCGGTATTGCGCGACACCTCATCGTTAAGTGTGGTCGACAACCGGTTGCCTGCTGTCCAGAGCGAACCGGCGCCCGAGGAAGCGAGGCTGCCGGCAAGCACCTGAGGGGCGTTATATCGGTTGGAAAGCACCCACGGGCCCGACCAGCCGATGCCCAGTGTTGCGCCCGTGCCCAGGAGTCCGGGGCTGTAGGCGAAATCCTCATACACCAGCAGGCCCGCGAGCGAGTTGGTCCGCGCAACGGCCGAGGATGACCAGGCCCCCCGGGCGTTGCTGGTGATGGCCCGCACCCGCAGATAATACTGTGTATTGACGGCCATTCCGGTCAGCGAGACTCCCGTGGCATTGGCCGGGGCTGTTCCGGCAGCTTCCCAGGTCACAGCGTCGATTGACCTCTGGATTTCAAAGCCTTCTTCGCCCACCGCGTTATCTGTCCATGTCATGACGACATCCGAGGGCCCTTCGCCCGTGGCGGCAACGTTGGCAATGGCAGCAAAGCTCGCCGTCGAGGCAATGTTGGACACCGGAGCATCAACGTTTGAACTGTTGTACCCCATGACGCGGAAGTAAATCGGCACTCCGCCCGTCAACGATGAAGACGACCAGGTAGTCGTATTCGCCGCCAGATTAACGGTGGTCCAGACCATCTCGGAATTGCTGGTTCCCATGCGGGTGCCGTCAGAATACTGGAGGTGATATCCGCTCTCTCCGGAGATGTCGGACCAGTTGACCGTGAATGCGCCACTGTCGCAGTGGGCCGAAAGGTCGGTGATGGCCGCCGGGCGCGAAGCTGTCGTGCCGATGTTGGCCTTGAACAATCCGGCCCCAAATGTGGCAACCCACAGTTCATCAGGATTGTACGGATTGATTGCCAGGTTATTTACGCACCAGAAAGGCATGTTGGTCTGCTGGAATACCGGAGTAGCCGCAGTGTAATCAGCGCAATAGAACACGCCGGTCGACTTCATGCCCAGGAACATTTCGGTGGTGCCAGGCTTGATGATGATCTTCCAGACCTGCCCATTGGGCACGTCATACGGCGCAGTGTGGTCGTCTACGTAGCCCCAGCGGTTCCATGTCAGGCCGCGGTCGGTGCTCTTGTACATCGCCGTCCAGTTGTACCAGCCCGTGCCATCTTTGATTGTCGTGGCAAACCATGTGTTCTGCGTTGGATCGTTGGGATCGACAGTCAACCCCATTGTCCAGTACGGAATCCGGTTCCCAGGCAGCCAGCCGTTGTAGCCGTCGTTGATGGCGCCGCTACGGTCCTGCCAGGCGTTGCCGACGTTGCCGCCGGGAAGCATCCAGATGCCCGAGTTCTGCTGGTACGTGAAGGCGCTGTCAACTCTTGGAGCACACACAGCAACGAGGTCCCCGTTGTTGAGGACTTTGAGTTCCTCGGGGTGCATGCCGGAGAAAGCGCCATTGCGCATCGGCTGGTTGGGCATGCGCGCCCAGGTCGAGGCACTGCCGGAATTAAGATCGTCGGTGTAGAAGATGCCGCCAATTCCGTCGGTGTGGTTGACCAGCCCAACATAGAGCCGACCCGGCCGGGTCGGGTCCAGGGCCAGCGCCTTAGCCGACGAATCCGTGCCGAAATCGTGTATCTGGTTCCACGTCAGGCCCCTGTCATATGAGGCAACGAGATAATTGAACGGCCAGCCTTCAATGTAGTCCGAAAAGGCATCGTGATAGAGATCGTGCTTATGCGACGTGACAGCATAGAAAACGCCCGTTCGCCAGTCGTATACGGCGTCGTAGTAGGTGTTGGCGTAGGCGCCGGTGTTGTAGGTCGGGCTAAGCCAGCTCGTTCCGCCGTCGTTGGACTGCATGGCCGTAAAGTCGGTGCAGGGCGCCACAATATTGAGCGGATCCGCCCAGGCCATGTTATAGACGTTCGTCTCGTTGATGGTGGAGGAATAGCGGCGATGCAGTTCCGTGTACTGGCCTTCCGGGCTCAACTGATCCTCCGGCGCCATCAGGGCCTTCCAGTGCGTGCCGCCGTCGGTCGATATGAAGGCGTCGCCGCCGTCGGTGAAGGTCAGGACACTCGGATTACTCCGCAGAACGGTGAAAGTCGCCGTATCGCCGCCGTAGCCCCAGTCATACAGGTGCTGGATGGGATCCATGCCGATCTGGTGAGTCTTGATATTGGCATTGGGGGCACCGTCCAACGACAACCATGAGCCGTAGCCGGTCTTGAGCAGCCGAGTCCACGTTCCGCTGACGCCGCCGTCGTCAGCGCGATAGACGATCGGGATGTTGTAGTTGTTGGCGTCGCCGCCGCCGATCCAAACCTTGTTGATGTCACCGTCGGCCATCTGGACGTAGCGGGGATACAGGTTGTACGTCGAACCGGCGCCCCAGAAGGCGCCCGCGCGGCTCGCCCAGTTAGACTGGCCGATATCGACACTGTAGAGGCCGCGATAGTAGTCCGTGATGGCATTGCCCAGGACCGGGATGTAGTGGCCGGCGAATCCATCCTGCGACCAGGTCACGCCATAGAGCCGCGTGGTCGAGCCTGAACGCGATCCGGTGAAACTGTAGAAGCCTTCGTTGGCGAAATCGATCCCGCCAATCGTGCTTGTGGACCAGTTCGCACCCCCGTTGTTGCTGGTAAAGAGGCCGGAATTGGTGGCAAAGTAGATGCTGCCGCCATCCCAGAACGCGCCGGCCAGTTGGCAGCGATAGAGATTGTTGTCAGGCGAGTCGTGCGAGGCGACAGTGATCTGCGAAAAGCTCGTGCCGCCGTCAGCGCTGAACCACACCTTGTATTGCCACGTGGTCACGTCAGGCGAAACTCGGTAATTCCATTTCTCCTCGACGACCAGCAGTTTGTCGGAACTCGCGTCGGCCAGGACCTGGTAGGCGCTGTACCCGCTGGTGCCCGTCCAACCCGAGACCTGGGTCCAGTCTGTCCCGCCGTTAGTCGTCTTCTCAAGGATGCCATTGTCGATCGCATAGGCGGATCCGATCGCATTGCCGTACTGGACGGAACTCATGGCCTGATTGGCGGCAATCTGAGTCATGATGTTCATCGTGGTCCACGTGGCGCCGCCATCGGTCGTGTGCCATTCCTCGCCCATGTCCGAGCCGAGATAGATCTCATTGGCATTTCGAGGATTCACCATCGGCCAATACGAAGTGCCTGTGCCGCCGTACCCAACAGGTGTAAAAGCCGTTGGCAGCGACAGAAGTCGGCGTTCCTCCAGCCGCTCCAATACTGGAATGCCATGGGGAGATGCATTGCGGCGGGAACGACCACGCTTCTTCGACGTACGGCGGGAATCCGACATCCAGATACTCCTTTGGATTACCATCTGTCTGACCAGACGAGTCGCAGAAATGTACTGTCTTGTTCTTCTTAATCAAGAACTATTTTGGGGAAAAGACTGCGTCGGTTTGTCGACGAAACCCAGAACAGAGGATCCTGCACCTTAGAGGCCCCGTCCGATACATCCCAAGGCGCCCACATCCCTGCCATCTCGAGAGTGGTGGCGGTAATGCCGTCGCCAGACGAACTGCCCTCCCGATCTCCGCGTCCCCGTGTCGCCGTATCTCCTACTTATGCCCCGTTGGGGCATTGTCCGACAGGTACTTCTTGCGGATCGCCTCGGCCAGATCCACATCATTGATATTGGCAAGTGTGCACAGCCACGCAACCACATCGGCGAATTCCTCTTCCAGGTTCTGCCGGTCATCGCCATTGAGAGCTGTCGCCAATTCGCCGATCTCTTCGATGAACCAGATGAACGTCTTGGGCGTGCCGCGCACGCGATCGACTTTTTCGTACTTCTCGGCGATGTGTTTCTGGAACGCTTCAATGGTGAGAGTGGCTTTGTCCATGTCGATGCTTTCGTCTGCTGCTTTCGCCGCTAAGGTTGGACGTTACGCGCCGGTCGCGTGCCGGCTGGTTCGGCGGCAAGCACGGGAGCGCTAGTGGCAGTCGCCGTGAAAGTCTGCACCTGCCGACGACGGGCCACTTCATCGATCACGGCTTTGGCTCGCGGAGCGTTGTTCTGTGCCCGGATCGTACCGATCAGATGTGATGCGCCCAGCGGATCACGCATGGACGAGGCAGATACCTTCGGTACGATCTGAACGTCGCGCAACTCGAACAACGTCTTTTTCTCCGACAGATTCACCCGCACAAAGCCGATGCCCTGATACTGGCTCCAGCCACCATTGGCGCGATTGTCGAACACATACCAATCCACTGTCGAGTTGGCGGCAGCGGGGTAATCGCCGCTCGCGGCGGCCGTTGGCCTCCATGCGATGTGAATAATCACCGCCTGGCTAACGGCGACTGCCGATGCCGGATAGAGGCGGGTGCCATGGCTCGCTGATTCAGCAAAGATGCCATTGGCGAGCACCAGGTCAAAGCCGCCATCGGCCGCCGGTGCGGCATAGGCTTCCTGGAAATCCTGCTCGTAATCGATGTAGCGATGGTCTGGCCGGATGGTTACCACCCGCGACCCTTCTCCCGGCAGAACACAGCCCACCGCGCACACCAGCACGCCGCCGCAGAGCAGTGACAGACGCTTAGATGCCTTCATGACTTGGCTTTCTCCGCGGCCGGCTTTGCCGGCACGGTCACATGGTCCAGGCCTAGCAGCGGCAGCGAGTTCCGCTCGATGATGCCGCGGATCGCCTCCCGCGGCACAATCGGCAGATTGCTGCCCTGGGCAAACTGGCTCAGGGTGTAGAGCGCCTCGATGCACTCGGTGGCATTGGTATACGGAAAATCACTGCCAAACAGCAGCTTTTCCAGCACGTTCGCCTGATGCGCATTGACCAGCGCGTTGTACGCCATCCACGGCCGGCCTGGCAAACCGCTGACATCGGCGTAGACATTGGGGTGCTTGCTCAAGAGCAGCACCGTCTGGTCGATAAACGGGTAGCCCATTTGTGCGACCACAAAACAGACATTGGGGAACGATCGCGCCGGCTCATCCCACAGATAAGGCTGGGCATATTCCAGCTTGCTGGCGCGTGAATAGGCGCTCGCCGGATGAATGATGATCGGCATCCGCAGGCGGTCGGCCTCGGCATATAGCCGCATGGCGCGCGTATCGCTGGGATGGAAATCCTGGTTGGCCGGCGAAATGACCATGCCGCGAAAACCCATCAGCACCTTGGCACTGCGCAGCTCGTCGATTGCCGTCCGTTCCGTGGGATCGATGCCGGCAAAGCCGACCAGTTTTTCCGGCGATCGGCGCACATAGTCGGCGATGAATCGGTTGGGAATTTCCGCCCGCAGGTATCGGCTCTTGAACCCCAGTACGATGGCCGTCGACACGGTTGCATTCTGCGCCCAATGATGATCGGGGTCGGCCGCCGGGATCGAACGGAAGAGCTTGAGATTGTCCCCGCCCAGCCGCGAGCTGCTTCGCACCAGCGACGCCGGCTCGCCCAGCAGGGCTTGCCCAAGCTGTTCGGGGGATTGCCAAATATGAGTATGACAGTCAACGATCATGCGTACAACGGCCGTATTCTAAGTATCGGCGCTGATGCGTCTATACAAATGCAGTCGCAGATCAGTCGTTATAGGCTTCCTCGCGCCGCTGCCAATCCGCCGGCACATCCGGCATGGCAAACTGCGCATCGGTCACCGGCACATTGGACTTGAACTCCAGCAGATCGGCTCCCTTTCGCATCGTATCGTTCGGATCGACCGTCTCCACCCGCCGGGGCATCCCGCTGGCAAGATCCACCCAGACATCGATGGTCTTGAACTTTCGCTCAAATCGCGTGCCCGCCTTGGGAGTCAACAGAATATGCGTTGTATTGGCTGGGTCATCCTTGCCGGCCGCAACCCTCGCCACATCGAAGTTCTTGTACACATCCTCGCGCGTCTGCCCGATGGGGAGCGGAAACGGGCCTTCGCCCAGCTTCAGCAGGTTCGCCTTCTCGCCCGGCTTGAGCATCTGCCGCTTGACCTCGAGCTTCCGCGCGTAGTTGCGGTCCACCAGCCAGCCGTTGTCCAGCAGATAATCGATCTGCTGCTGCTGGGTCACGGCATCTTGCGTTCGCGTCGTGAAAGTGATCCGCATCCGCGCATCGCCATTGGCCTTCTTCTCATAGACGGCCTCACCCGATCGGCTTGAACTGTCCTGCGCAATCAGATCCGTTTCGCGCAGCACAACTTTTGCGGTAAAGGTCTTCAGGTCCTGGCCGACCTCGTGCAGGCGGTCCAGAATCACATCCGTCGACGAATTCGCCGTCAATTCCGCTCGGCAGAAGGCGGCAGCGCCAAGAACGATGATAATCCAAGCAAGCAACCTCATCATTGGTTTTCCCATGGTAATTCAGACACCTATGAGTGTACGGTAGTTAGGTCCGCAGGCAACCGCACAATCACCAGTTAGGAAGGAGCATGCGATGAAGGCGATCGTTGTACACGAGTTTGGCGAGCCCGAGGTCATGAAACTCCAGGAGGTGGCCGACCCGATACCCGGGCCGGGCCAGGTGCTGATCGGCACCCGTGCCATCGGCGTCAATCCCGTCGACACCTATATCCGCGCTGGCAAGTACGGCTCGCGTCAATTCCCCTTTATCCCGGGCTTTGATGCGGCCGGCGTCGTCGAGGCAGTCGGAGCGGACGTCAGAAACTGCCGCACCGGCGACCGCGTCTATACCTCCGCCCAGGGAGCAGCATATGCCCAGAAGATTGTCGTCGAGCAGTCGCGGGCATACCCCATGCCCGAGCGAATCACCTTCGTTGAGGCGGCATGTGTTGGCGTACCCGCGGCAACGGCGTACCGCGCCCTGTTTCAGCGCGGCGACGCACAAGCCGCTCAGGTCGTCCTCATCCATGGTGCCACCGGCGGGGTCGGCACCGCCGCCCTGCAGCTTGCTCGGGCGGCCGGGCTAAGGGTCATTGGCACCGGCGGAACCGAGGATGGCCGAAAACTGATCCAGCGGCTGGGCTGCCACGTCGTCGTGGATCACCGCAAGAGCGGCTATGAGAAGCAGATCATCGACGCCACCGGCGGGCGCGGGGTTGATCTGATCCTCGAAATGCTGGCGAACGTGAATCTGGCGAAGGACCTGGAGATGCTCGCGCCCAATGGAAAGGTCATTGTCATCGGCAGCCGCGACAAGATCGAGATCGACCCGCGCCTGACCATGGGCAAGGAAACCGACATCCGCGGCATGACCCTCTCGCGGGCGACCCCCGAACAACTGCGCTCCATCCACGCCGCCTTGTATGTGGCGATGGAGTTGGGCATCTACTTGCCCGTCATCGCCCGCGAGATGCCCCTCGCCGAAGCCCCGGCCGCGCACCGGGCGATACTGGAGACCCACGAGCCCGGCAATCTGGTCTTGATTCCGTAGATCTGCATCACCAGTAGGAGTTCACGCCTTCGCTCGGGTTTTCGTGCAGGCGTGGTGCCTTGGGATGCAGGATACGCTCAATCCAACGCTGCGGCAGCACAGCGCCGGCCGTGCATAGCCCCCCAAGCCCCAGAAGCCCGGCTCCAACCAGGGCAACCAGGGGAGCGCCGCTGCTGTCACGCTGCCGAGAGTGAATGCCATTCCTCGCAAGCTGCGTCCTCTGACTCAGGGCCTCCTGGTGCAGGCCATACGCCTCCATCTCGCATCTCACCCCGCCGTAGCTCAGAACCAGGGCCACCGCCGCAAGTGTTCCCCTGGAAATCAGGTTGCGAGCGCGTTCGTCGAGCATGGCGCATCATAGGCATCTTGCCGCTGAACCTGCCACGTGCTTCAATATGGGCAAATCCGCGATTTAACAGGAGCGCACCATGGGAAGGACTTTCGGCCACATCGGTCTCGTGTTGCTCACGTTAACTCTATGGATGTCTGCCGCCCCATTGGCGATAGCGGCCCAGACCCCTTCGGCCACACGTCCTGCCAAACAGCTTGCCCCCGTGCCCCCGACCGACCGGTGGATGAGCATCGTCGGCTGCATCACGAGCGGTCTTCGCTATCACAAGTCCACCGCCAGCGATGCGATGATCTATGGTGGGACCGGATTCGCCTTTGCTCTGAACATCGGTGACAAACTGGATATCGCAGGGCCTACCGCATGGGGCTACCATCCATGCTTTGTGCTGGCAGGAAACCTGGGGTTGAACATCGTCGATGTCGGCCTTGATGGCGGGGCCGGCCGGGCGAAGGATCTCGAAGACGCCTGGGCGAAGATCACCGCCGGCATCGATCACGATATCCCTGCGTTCGCCTGGGCGATGAACGTTCCAGAGTATTACCTCATCTACGGGTATGATGACCAGGGCAACTACCTCTTCCGCGACTTTGGCGGAGTTCCAAAGAGGCTGGCCCACGAGAAGCTTTGTGATCGCTGGCCGCTCATCGCATGCACGATGGCCAAAGGACCGGCCGTCGATGAGGCAAAGATCGTCAACTCGGTCCTCCAGTTCGCCCTGGACGTCGCGGCCGGCAGGCACTCCAAAGGCAGCTACCACGCCGGCGCTGCTGGCTACGATGCATGGATCAAAGCCCTGATCGACAACACCGCCTCCCCCGAAGGCAACGCCTACAACGCCCAATGTTGGTCCGAATGCCGCCAGGCCGCCGGTGAGTTCTTCTGCGAAGCTGCCTGGCACACCACTGATCAGGATGATCTCAAAGCCCTCTACGAAGATGCCGCTCAGGACTACACCAGGGTAGCCACAGAACTCAAGGCTGTCGCCAAGCTCTTCCCCTTCAAAGCCGACAATCCGACGATGATGAAGCAGAATCAGGCCGATACCGATCGCCGGAAAGAAGCCGCCAAACACCTCGAAACCGCCCGCGACGCCGAAAAACAGGCCCTGGACGTCATCGAGCAGATCCTGGCCAGGTAGACCGGTCCAAAATCCCGAATGAATGGCTCGCGTACCCGCGCCGTGAGTATTCCCTTCGCCCTCTGATCCACGGACGGAGTCGCCATGGCGACGAGAAGGGTTAGGTATGAGGGTGATGTACTCAGCTCACCGACCTCGACCTTCACAGAAACCATTCCCGCGCTCTCCTCAATCCCGAATCCCGAATTCCGATCTGGTTACGGACTGATCAATGATCACTAGCTGAATCCCCAATCTCCAATGCATTCCTCCGTATTCCCTTCACCCGTCGAACCTGAACAGGAGCGCAGAGATCGCATGGAGCACTTCTTCAGATGGCCAATCCGCTTTTCGCTTTTCCCCTCCTCTCCCACTCCCCCACTCTGGCCCTCCGCCCTCCGCCCTTCCCTCCGTGCCTCCGTGCCTTTGTTTCCGCTACCCGCTTTTCGCTATCCGCTCTTCCCTTCGCACACTATTCCCCGACATCCAACTCAACTACAATGCCCAACCCGAAACGGCCATTGCCGTAATTGTGTTTTGCAGATTGGAGTCGTTCTGAACATGCACATGCAGTTGTTTCTTGCCTTGGTTGTGATCGCGCTGGCTCAGGGTGTCTACGCAGCGCAGGACGTCCCGGCGTCACCGTTGCCGGAATTGAGGCTTGTGGAGACCAAGATTGGGCCCAAAGGCAACAAGGTCCTGGTCTTCAAGCACAAGGCCGTCAAGGGCATGGACTCCCCCGGCTATGTGGCACAGGACTTTGAGCACGGTGTGAGTTTCATGCTGCCCGCCGGCTGGGATGAAATCAAGCGGACACCTCGGCCGATGGCTCTCTCTCTCCACGGATTCGGTGATTCGCTCACTGACTACGCCGATAGCATGAGCCGCTGGTTCGCCGACAGCGACTCGTTCATCATGGCGCCCAATGATCCGCTGGGTACTTGGTTTTATGGCTACTCCGACCAGTTGCCCGACGGCGACCCCAACAAGGGCATGGTCGTGAACTACACCGAGCGCCGCGTGCTGGCCTACGTGGAATACTTCGCCTCAAAGTACCCGGTGGATTGCACGCGGATCTCCGTCGCCGGTGGATCGATGGGCGGCACCGGTACCACTTCCCTCGCCTTGCGCTATCCCGAGATCTTCTCCGGTGGCGATGCCAAGAAGGGCGCAACAAATCGCGCCTACTGCCACTGGAAAGCGCAGTGCGAGAAGATCTGGGGCCGCTACGAAACCGGCGTCCTGAATAACGAAGGTGTCAATGTCTGGGACTGGCAGAATATCGCCTGGTATCTGCAGCACCATCACAACAAGGCCAACTGGCTCCGCACCTACAACGGCAAAGAGGATGTCTCGATCCCCTTCCGCCAGCTCGCCGGCCCGCCCGAAGTGACCCCCATGAGCTTCTACGCCGCCCTCGAAGCGTTCAACATCGGGCATGTGGCCCTGTGGGATGGCTCCTCGCATAGCAAGCCCGATCCGAAGAATCCCGCGCTCGACGACTGGTGGGAACCGTTCTCGGACAACACCTGCTTCCTGCGAACCAACCTCTCCTTCCCCGCGTTCTCGAAGTTCTCCAAGAACGACAACCCCGGCACCGGCGCCGGCGATGCGGTGGGCACCGACAACGATCTGGGCAACAACACCTATGACGGCGACCCCCAAGGCGGATTCAACCGGTTCCTCCGCTGGAACTCCACCACCATCCGCGACACGGCGGCCGAATGGTCCATCGAGCTCCGCCTCTCCTCCGGAGCCGCCGGCTATAAGGGCGCTGGCACCGAGACCGTGAACGTGACTCCCCGGCGTCTGCAGAAGTTCGCCGTAAAGCCTGGCACAACGTACATCTGGAAGACCTCCACGGGCCAGTCAGGAACCCAGAAGGCGGATGCCGATGGCCTCCTTACCATCCCGGGCGTCCAGGTAGCCAAAGACTGGGCGCGCCTGATCGTGACCGCCGTGCCGTAGCGAGCGTGCTCAATCTGACGGCATAGCCCAGGCTTAGCACCGATGCGCGCACGCGGGTTGGGAACTGGTCCAACGTGAGATAGAGTGGCACGCGGGAAGGCGGCCTTGATCAGCCGCCAAGCGGCCCGGGCGGGTGTTGTCACGCACCTGTCACAATGTTCACCCGTCCGACCCACTACAAGACAGGTAGATGATGGCTGAACAAGACGCGATAGGCGGGAGCAAGGTTGTCTTGGACTTGTTTGACGACGTCGCGTTTGAGGCACAACCCAAAGGCTTCTCGCTGCTCCCTGGAGATCATCGCATGGTCTTGGCATTCCGGGCCGCGGCGTGGGTTGATCAACGCTGAGAAGGAGCACGCGAACACGACCCAAGGCGTCAAGCGGCTGAAGGCACAGCGCAATCTGGCGACGGCCGCCGATGCATTGAGCAGACGGTTGCAGAGTGTCGGTGCGGGGCGCCCAATCGGGGAAGCCATCAAGGCGCCGGTCCTCGCAGGTGGCGGCAATGCAGTGTGTGCACGAACGGCACTGCAGGCCCTGGATAAGGTGGCAAGAGAGCTCCAACTTCCTGAACCGCCACCGCCTCGACGTTGCAGGGAACAATCTTCAGAACAAAGTGTAGCCGCTGCCCTTGTAGTCAAGGCGGAGCACCCAGAATGACCGGACGGAAAGATCGCCTGCAAGGTTGCATGCGCACCCCCCCCACTCTCTACAACAGTAAGCAATGGCGGGCTAGCCGGAACAGAGTGGGTCGCGCCGGGACCGTGCGGCGAAGATCAAAAGACAAAGACCCGCAGGACCGCCTGTAGATCGATCCTCAGAGCCCCGATGCGCCCTCTTTATCGAAGAGCCACATTTGACGCGCGCCGGCGATATCGTCGAACGACTGTCCGATGAGGGGCAGCACCGCGTCGGCGATGGGAGCAAGTTGCTTCTCGACATAGTGTCGGTAGTCGATCTGCGTCGGCTTGAGCTGGATCGGCACCGGCCCTTCGGGCGTCATCACGTAGCGGACATCGCGCACGCCACGGCCGAGCATCCGCGCGGCCTTGACCTGCGGCGGCACATTCCGGGTGTATTCCTTCTCATCTTTGCGCAGGCGCTTGTAATAGACCAATTGGCCATCCTTCGTACCGCCCCTGACCGCATCGACGAACGATCGCATCCACGCTTGGACGTCCTCATCGTGGAAGAGGCGCCAATAGAGTTCGTATTGGAAGGTCTTGGCCAGTGGCGTCCAGTCGCTGCGCACGTACTCCATGCCGACGAAGTCGAGCACCTCTTGATCGCCTTCGCGACGCAGGCCGGCATAGCGCTTCTTCGCCCCTTCTTCGCTCCCGCGTGCCGAGGGCAACAGGAACCGCAAGTAGTGCTTCTCATACTCCATCTCGAGGTGGCTCTCTACCTCGAACTCAGTGGCCAGACGTTGACGCCAGTATTCATTCAGCCGAGATGCGAGTGCTTGCCCCGCTTCCGCGCCCGCCGCTCCCTCTTGCGCTGGCAGTTGCACGAAAACCGAGTCCGTGTCGCCATAGAGCACGCGATAGCCGGCTTCCTCCAGAAAGGCGCGACACCCCTTGAGCAGCCACTGGCCAGTGCCGGTGATGGCCGATGGCAGGTCCGGATGGTAAAATCTGCAGCCGAGCGACCCCATCACGCCGTAGAAGCTGTTCATCAGGATCTTCACCGCCTGAGAGAGGTACGGGTCTCCAGCGCGTTTGGCCTCGGCTCGCCGCGCGAGCAGGCTCTCGATCATGTCCGGCAGGATGTGCTCGCGCCGCGAAAAGGCGAAGCCGTCGGGCGTGCGGATCACATCTTCTCCGGAACGCTCCGCCGCGATAAGGCGTGAGAGAGGATCGATCTTGAACGTCCGGATGATCGACGGATACAGGCTTCGGAAGTCGAGCACGACCACGTCGCGATACAGACCGGCCACCGGATCCATCACGTACCCGCCGGCGGCGTGGCGCCCCGACACAACATCGCGGACGTTGGGCGCAACGCGGCCGTGGCGGTGGAGGCGGGGTAGCATCACATGATCGAACGCGGCAGTGCTCCGCCCGATCTGATCCAGCAGGAGCCCCGAGATCTGGGTCCGCTTCACCTGCATCTCGAGCAGAGCGGTCTTGGCGAAGATGGCGCTGACCAGCCGCGCATCCTGCAGGTTGTACGAGGCGAGCGCCACCTTGTCTTCGCGGAAGAGGCGGTCGATCTCCGCCACCTTCGCGTCGTCGCTGGCGTGGATTTCCTTTCCGGTCCCCAGCAGCGCCTGGGCCACGGTCTCGAGCCGGTAGTCCTCGAAGTGGTAGAAAGCGTTGCGCAGCAGCACTGGGGCATCCAGGACCACGCGGCCGGGAATATCCGCGTACCAGCGTCCGTGCGGGCTGCGCCGGATGCGGGCTCGACGTTTGCCACGACCCAGTTCAAAAGGCAGGCCTAAGCGGCCACAGGTGCGCTGCAATACGTCGAGATCAAAGCCGATCACATGCCAACCCGACACGAGGTCGGGATCGGCCTGTCCGAACCACGCCAGAAACGCCTGCATCAATGCACGTTCGTCCGTGTGGCGGCTCAGCCAGGGCGGGTCGCCGACTCGCGCCTCGGCCTCGTCGAACACGAAGACCCGCTCCGCCTCGGTCGCCGGGCGCCGTCCCGTCAGGTGCACAGCGATGCTGTACAGGATCGATTCGCCGGCGCCGGTCTCGATGTCGAGCGAAGCCATACGGAACTTCGGTTTTGCGTCCGCCGGTGTCAGCGAGGATTGCCACACCGTGAGCAACCCATCGGCACTGCGCATTTGTCCCCGCACCTGGCACTGGCCGTGGATGAAGCGCTCCATCAGATACCGTTCGACCGGCGCGATGTCGCTCTCGAAGGTCCGCCCCCGGGTCCCATTGCAGAGATCCACCGCCTTCCGGTATTCCGCCAGCGAAGCGAAGTAAACCGCTTCGACCACAGTGCCATCCATGCTGCGTAACGGCAGAGTTCTGCGCTCGCTCGGGCGCACCTGCTCAGGAAGCTGCGTACCGGAGGGGACGAAGAAGACGGCCCGCTCACCCTCCACCTCGATCTCCAGAGGTTCGCCCTCATCGGACAAGGCGTAGAACCGCAGGGTCAGGCACCCGCGCTGGTCAAACGCCTCGGCTGACAGCAGGAAGCAGGTCCGTGTCTCCATGCCGACAGTGTAGCAGACCATTCCTGACAGGTAATCGGGGTGTCTCGCTCCATCCCATTGATCAGTCCGCTTGCATACATGACGGAGATGGCAAGACAACGTTTCGAGACTGAGCTGCGGGCTGGCCACCAGTTGCGCCCTTGTCTCATTCCGGCGTGCCCGGCTTGGCAAAGGAAGTTCGAACAGAGCCGATGCGGTGCTTGGCGTTCGCTCAATGACGGCCCAGGAGATGTCACGCATACAATGCGATATGCCGGAAGCCGGTACACGAGGCGCGGCATTTGGCGGGTTCAAGGACGTTTGCGCGTGGCTCGGAATCAGTGAACGATTCGCAGAAGGAGCGATCATGCACAAAAGCGTCATTGTCGCGTTGGCTGTTTGCCTGTTCGCGCCGGTTTGCTCCCGTGGCGAGGACGTGCCTCAGGCCGCAGCGCTTCCGGGCTTTGTCACGGTCAACGCCACGGAATCGGGCCAGGCCCTGTCGCGGCAGTTCCCCGCGGGCACAAGCCTGAAGGCAGCGCTGCAGGCGACATTCCCCGCCCTCGAGAAGCGGTTCGGCAATCGTCCTGATATCCTGGTTGCCTACGAGGACCAGCGAACCCATCGGGCAGTGAATGTGTCGTTCGCCGTTAGAAGCAATGGGCAGCCCATCAAGGGGCTGGTTTGCGCCCGAGCCACCGATCAGGGCACAACCGTGGCCGTCATCCTCTGCCGTGCTGATGCGCCCGGAAGCGAGTGGGCCAAACTGATGGCAACTCCAGGGCAAGGCGCGCCGGCCGACGCCGCCTCTGATGATCTGGCCGCGGTCAAAGCTCAGGCGGCCAAGGTTCCGCTGAAAACGTACAACTTCCCGGACAATACCGGCTCGGTGGGCATTGCCGAGGGCTGGACAACCAACGCCAAGACCATCGGCGGCGCAACGCTGGTGGGGCCGGCCGATCAGAACGTCTACATGGGTGTCAGCGCCGAGGTGTTGACCCCGGACAGCCCCATGGTCCAGATGCAACGGCAGTTGACGATGCAGGCCCGTCAGTTTCGCCAGCCTGACCCGCCGCCCATCCAGATGCTCATGGCTCCATACAGCCCGGATCCGGCGAAGGCGCTATTAAATGTTTCTCCCGCCATCAGCCAGATGGCGCAGCGTGCCGGCCGGCCGCCTTCGGCCATTACCGCAATTGTGCAGCAATGGCCCATGAAGGCGTTCAGTGCCAACGGGCATGCGGCTCTGATCCTCTGCGATGTCGACAAGGGAGCCGGCGGCCAGGTACGACACTACCGCTCGCTGATCCAGATGGAAGTGTACATGGTGGGGCAGGGAACCTGGGCGTTCTATGCTACGCAACTGCTTGCTCCCAAGGACACCTTCGACAAGGACCTGCCCGTGATGCTCGCGCAGAGCATGTCGCTGAAGGAGAACGCCGCGGTCATTCAGCAGAACACGCAGAACGCCATTGCCGCGCAGAACCGCTGGTTCGCAGCTCAGCAGGCTGCCCACAAGCAGGTCACCGATGCTTTCGACAGCTACAACAAGAGCGTCGAGCGCAACTCGACTATTCGGTCTCGGTCCAACACCGACTTCGATGAAACCATCCGTGGCTACCGCACCGTGGAAGACACAACCACGGGAGAGCGGACCAGTGTTGACCTGGGGAATGTGCACGATGTGGTGGAGCATCTGAATCAGGCCGACCCCGGCCGCTACCGCGAGATCCCGCTCCGCGATGAGTTGTATCCCCTCCCCGGTCAGGATCATTGAATGCAGCCACCGCTGCACACGCGAGCGTGTGTCAGGCATTCTACGCCCTGCATCCCCTCACTGCACATGCTAGCCAACCTCAATCGGTTATAATGGGGACGAGGTGAAACACCGCCTCATCACCATCCTCTCGGCGCTGGCGCTACTGCTATGCGTGGCGATGGCGGTGCTATGGGTGCGGAGCTACTGGGTGCAGATTCTGTGGAGCTATCGCGGTGAGAGTGGGGAGACGTACTTCGTCCGGTCGAATGATGGATGCCTTGAAGTGATGGCTACGACGGGCATCACGGCCTTGCCTTGGACTGGATTCCATGAGTTTCCCGCAGACGACTCCAGCAACGGTTTCCGCTGGGCTTACCTCGGTTTTGACCTGCACCTCCAACACCCCACAACCGCCGTAACACTACTATGGGTTGACATACCTGATTGGTTCATCTGTTCTGTCACGGCTGTTCTTCCGTACCTGTGGTATCGGTCATATCGCCAACGTCGCCTTGCCGAACGCAAGGGTCTTTGCCCAAAGTGCGGCTACGACCTGCGAGCCAGCACCGATCGTTGCCCAGAATGTGGGACAGCACGCACCGATCAAGAGGCAAAAGCGTGTAGCGCCTCCGCACGATCCTCAGTCTGACATCCGCAACCCTCGCGGTATTAACGCTGTTGGTGATCGTGATGAGCCCCGTTCTCCACGCGCTGGTATGTCGTTTTCTGAATCTCAGAATGGAAATCGCATTGCCGAAGGCTGGACGGCAACACGACACAGCGATAGCGTAGCAGCAGAGGTGAAGGTCATGGGCACCCAGAAGAACAAGGAATTGGAGGATTGTACGGAATGTCTCAAGAGACAATCGACGGTAATAAGGAAGTGCGAGATGTCAAACCTCGCGATCCTGCTGACATGGAAGAACTCAAGAAGGAATTCAAGGCGTTGGAACAGTCGCTGAAGACTCTTGAAGCTAAGGCCGATGCTCAAGAGAAGCGGATCAAGACTCTTGAACACAAAGTCGGTGGCGGTCAAAAACGTTGGAGCATGCACTGAAGACTCTTGAAAATGAACTTTTGAGCAGAGTAACACCTTCTCAAATGGACCTCCTTCTTAGTCGATTGTGAGGAGGAAGGTCTTTGCTTTGGCGTCGGCGCTCAGCGACGTCGAGACGATGGCCACGGCTTCATTGGCTTCGGACATGTTGTTGATCGCGTAGGGGTTGAAGGGGTATTCGGGCCAGTCCAGAGCACTCTCGGGTGGCAGGTCCAGACGCAGTTGTCCAATGCGGGCCCAGCGCTCCGTCTTGGTGTCGCCGGCGGGCCAGCCAAGCTCCATGGAACGCAAGGGGTCCAGCGGGGTGGCGGCCGCGTCGGAGCCGAAACGGGACAAGGGTTTGCCGGCCACGTGCGGAAGAGTGAAGGCAGCTCGGATTCGGTCGGACGCCGCGCCGGTGGCGCGGAAGGTGATCTCCATGCGGCGATCGTCCAACGCGGACACGGACACCTCACATACGGTCTGGCCGTAGGTCAGGCGTAGCGTGTCTCGCTCCGGTGACTGCTCGAGTTGGGCGCTGTCGGCCTGGATGCGGATCACTCGGCCGTCCACTACCTCAAATGTGCTGAAGGCACACTGACCCTTGGAATTGCCTCCGCCGATGACAAGGCCGGCTTTCTCGTGCCAGACGCTGAGGTAGTTCTGTCGGTCCAGGTACCAGCGGTTTCGCTCGTTGGATGCCAGCTTGTCGGTGGCGGTCAGGTAGCCGCTGCAGCAGGTATACCAGGGCCCCTGCCGGCGCATCATCGCGTGGTTGCGGTGAATGTAGGTGTAGAGCTTCTGCTGCTGCGGCAGGTCGGCTTTGGGAGTATCGGCGAGGCAATGCTGGAAGATGTCGGCGAAGTGCGTGTTCAGGCCGCCATTGGGCGAGTGCTCGTGGAGGCAGTCGAGCTGGTGGCGGATGAACGCCCGGCCGCGTTCGAAGGGGGCGAAGCCGGGCAGGCCCATGGTGGCGACGCCGCCGTGGTAGCGGACGCGCCCATCAACCGTTTCAACCTGTGCGCCGTCGGGATAGGTGAAGTGGACGTGGAACTCCAGGGCGCGCTGGAGGTACGGCAGTGCGCTTTGGTCGTGGGTAAAGAAGTAGTACAGGCCGAGGGCATGGACATACACGAGGCTGTAGAGCGTGGTCGGCCCGCCGCCCTCGGCCCAGTAGCCATCCTCAACCTGGGTGGCGGCGATCCGGTGGATGATGCGCTTTCCGCCATCGAGCAGGCGCTGTTCGCCGAAGAGTTGACCGGCGCGGGTCATGCCCATGGCGTGCCAGGCGGGGATGTTGTGGATGCGGGGGTTCTCTCCCAGTTCTGCAAGCACGCCGAAATATGCCAGGCGAAGCCCTTCTTCCCAGCGCTGACGCCTTTGCGGGTCCAGGTGGTTGCGCATCAGGCCAAGTGCCTCGACCCAGTGGTACATCGACCAGCACATGTAGGTCTTGCCCCACAAGCTGCCGTCGATCTTGATGAACTCGACCCGGCCGGTGTCATCCTGCCAGTCGCGCAGGGCATCGCCGCCGCGCTGGATCAGTTCCAGGACTGAGGCATCGTTGTGCCACTTCGTGCCGGGTGTCGCGTAGAGGAGTGCCAGCGGGTAGATGATGTCCTGGTTGGTGACGGCCCAGCCGCCGTTGGGTGCGAGGAATCGGCCGGTCTTAGCGTCGAAGCGCTTGCGGGCATCTTCCACGCCGCCGGAGAGGAAGGTGAGGATGGATTGGTGGAAGGGGTTGGGGGCGGCCGGCGACGCAGAACCTGACATGGAACATCTCCTTCTATATTAGGTATCGGCGGAAGGTTAACCTCGCCGGACCTGGAGGCAAGATGGGAAATAGGCACGCAGGCACTGAGGCACGAAGGGGGGCCGTGAAAAGCTGCTTAGGCGGGGAGCGGGACGAACGGCAGTAAGAAGACGACCGCGAAGAACTCGGATGGCCACGATAGAGCACAGAAGGCACAAACCCAGGCAGCTCTTTTTCAGTCTGCGAATCCAGGCCTCTTATCCGCGCCCTGCGACCGGCGGCCTACGACACCTTCGCCGCACCGGTTTTCGTCACGTCGAGCATGAATGACTGCAATGCTGAGAGAACTTCGCCTTGCTCAAATAGCGGACGCCATCGCCAATGCGGAACTTCGGTGTGCGAATGATCGAAGAGCCGCACATAGCCGTTGTGGAGTAACCCCAACGTGCCCCGCGTGAACGTATCGTCGGACTCGTACAACTGACGGATGAGGCTCAAGCGCATCTGCCCGCCGAGAAGCTGGTCGAGCGTCTCCATTTCCGGCGACTGCGCCATGTTGCTCCACAGGAACGTAAGGCCGATCATCGGCAGGGGCTGCGCCCCAACGATTTTCAGATGCGAGAGAGTATACCCGCGGTCCCGGTCCGTTGCAGCGCTTGGTTATGTCTCCCCCGATGCGCCAGGAACGATGACCCACTCGGCACGTACAAAGTACGGCCCACCGAGCGCGAAGTCCTCGTGCGTGCGAACGAACGTCCAAGCCAGATCGGGCGGAGAGACGAAGAACTCGATGTCGCTGAACTCGCCCAGTTCCAGGAGCGGCCCCTCGCAGTCGAACGCACTCAGCCGCTGAGCCAGGACGTGCATTGGCGTGCCGGGGACGTTCGAGAGAAACGGGACCAGCACCCAATGCGTCGCGGGCGTGTTCAGGTACTCGTGGACGGCCTTCGCGCCATGGCGGTGCCGCAATCCTGACCTGAACACGTGGCCGTAGACCTTTCGCCACTCGCTCTCGCGGCGACGATGGTCTTCACGGGTCAGACGCTGGTGACGAACGCCCGCCGCGTTTAGTTGCTCAATCAGCCTGTCATCCCACGGATGCTCGATGGTGGCTCTCCTCAGGCGACGTAACGGATCGACATTCAATTGCCGGCACCGCGCCGACCGGCGCTCACTATACCAGAATGCGTGACGTGGCGCCGGACCATTGCAGCGTTTGGCTAGCTGCCGCTGCGAAGCGCGCGCACTGCAAAAGCCCAGAATCCGCCGCTGCCGCCCAAAGCATAGAAGATTCCCGGAACGACATGAAGCGAGGGAACTGCGATCCGGCGTCCTCGGCTGGCTGATCGGCTGACTTATTGTACCAGCGGTGATCATCAGGCAGTTCCAATCGGCCGCTCCGGCACGGTCCCACACTCGGGGCAGCGGTCCGGCGTGGCGCGCAGGTCGTATCCGCAGACGCAACAATGACCCGGTACCGGCGCCTTTGCTCGGATCGCAGCACGCGCCGCAAAGAAGGCAAATGCCAGCAAGATCGTCCAATACGGGAGCATTACGATTCGTACATCCCACGGCGCGGCACGACGAGTGGAACCGTCGATCACAAGCCCAAAGCCAATGCGATTGAGCCATGTCGGCTCCGGCCACATCAGCCATCCGTTAATGAACGGGGTGGTGCCGGCGCCAGCCCCTGCTGGTAGTCCTCGATTGGCAGCATCACTCGGCCAATAAGGATGACGCCGTTCACTGCTCGAATCTGATAGCTTGCGCCAGCATGGCCATATGCGATCCAGAGCGTCGTGTGATGGCTGATCACCCACATGGCCGCAGTCGCCGCGCATAGCAGCGATAGGAGGATAAAGATAATCCTTTGGCGTTCCCGCCGCATAGTCATGACTCTTCTCGTGGCGACCTCCATCGACAGCGAGATTGTATCAACCTGCCTTTGGGGCTGCGCGTGCTGCTGGGCAGCAAGACGGATCTCTTCGTGGCGCGAGCTTGGCAGACCGGGAGTCGCTGGATTCCAGAAATGATACGGCCTGCGACGCTTTCGGGGTGGCCGCCTGCAAGGCGGCCCCACGAGATTCCAGGCCGGGGCCCGTTTCCCGGTAGAATACACCGTAAAGGCGTCGCTCACTGGCCAACCTGCCTTGTGAACTTGTGGGCAACCAGGGTATGCGGCCGGCTCCTTCCGCGGCCAACGCAAAGGTGCTGGGGGAAGGAATCGGCGGAGGGTACGTGGCGACAGGATTGTCGCCACTACCGATCGCGCGCTTAGCCGCAGGTCAGGAGTTTATCTCTGTCAGAACTCTTATCGGACGGCCAGTCGAGCGGGATGCCCTTGTTCTGTATCCCAGGCAGTTTCAGGACGCGCAGTTCATCGTACGGAATCCCGTAGAGATCCTTCTCAGACAGAATCCCTTGCCAGGGACTCTTCGCTTTGTAGGCGAAGTTTTCGGCGTAGATGGCGATGTCGCCGGCGCCGTCGCCTAAGAACATCCCATACTCCTGCAGTGCTCTGGCGATGATCTTCGCTGCGGGATTCAGATTGAGTTTCTCAATGTCCAGCTTCGGATTCAGTTGCAGGCGTGCGCCTTCGGGTATTGCACCTTCACGCGTGCTCATTCCGTCACTGTTGCTTGCGGGCGTTACGTAAGCTCCTCTCTTTGGAATGTCGTAGGCGAAGACGAGGGCGTGTTCGATTATCCCCTGTTTGATCTCTTCAGGCCTGATCAGGCCGGCTATCAGCGGAAAACCTGCAGCACGGCATGCGCCCTCACCCGGCTTTAGTACGCCTGTGCCGCGCAGGTCGAATCCGCGGGCAGATCTTGCCAGCCATTTCCCTTCATATTTCTTGAGTGCCCAGAAGTCCCAGCTCTTTGTCTTCGACTCGTTGATAATGCAAAGGTGCGCATCCCCCTGGGGATCTGGTTTGGCGTGTTTGGGTATGGGAGCACTTTCCAGCAGATGCGGATGACAGAATTTCTTAGCATAGCTGTAGCTGATCTCTGACCACCTGGTTGTTCTATCATCAACATAGAAGACCGGTATGCTCCATTCATTGATGTTCATGCCGATCTTGCCTTTGCATGAGCATAATGAAAGATCGTTGATCATGATTCCCGAGCGGGAATCAATTGCCGGGTTGGCCGGGATTCTCGTATTCCACGGGCTTTTATCCGAGAACGGCCGCCAGCAGGTTGTGGTTTTTGCGGACATGAGAAGCTCCTTTGTTACTCAATTCATGGTTTCTGCAGGGATCTGGTTAGGCATTTTCATATTGACGGTGGCAGTCCGGCTAGACATTATGCATCAGTCACCATCTTCTGCCAAAACAACTGTTTAGGAGGGAGGATTTGGCAGCGGATACGTGCCAACCGAACTGTCGTTGTTGAATGCACCCAAAGGAGCTGGATATGGCACTTCTTCCACGTGCGTCCGCCCGTACGACTTCGAGTTTCACGGTCATCCATGCGCGGGTTTGTGAGAGACGCTTCGCTCATGCCGCTTGGGTGCTGATGCTCATCCTGGGGATCACCTGCCTGGGCACGAATGCTGCAGACAATGGGGCGGCGGAGGCAAAGCGCCAGGGCCAGATGTGCGCTGATGCGCTGGTTCAACACGACTACGACACATTTGCATCCATGCTGTATCCGAAGTTTTTGCAGTGGATGGGCGGCCGCAACGCCCTGATCCAAAAGCTCCAACAGAGCGACCAGGAGATGGCGTCGCAGGGAATCACCATGCAATCGGTGGTAATGGGGCAAGTCACCCAGATTCGGCGTACAAAAGTCGAGACCTTCGCAGTAGTGCCTGAGACGATTGAGATGGCGACCAAGGATGGTGTCTTGCGGACCGACTCGTATCTCCTGGGCATCTCCAGCGATGATGGGAAGGCGTGGCAGTTTATCGACGGCGCTGGCATCGCAGGCCTGGGTAAGGACATCTATATACTGCTTCCGAATCTGCCTGCGGATATGAAATTGCCGCAGGCCAAACACCCGGCGTCAACGCCAAAGAAAGACTGATTCCATCATCGCGCCAGCGAAAAAGAGTTGTGTGCAGCGGGACATCGTCGGATGATAGTGGGCATGAGCACGCCGACTTCTGCACCGCCGAGCAGAGTTCCCTGGCCGCCGCTGTTGTTTGTCGGTTCACTGGCCATAGGAATCGGTCTACACCTGGTCTGGCCAATTCCGCTCTGGACCGGCCACAAGCTATGGATCGCCGGCATCGTCGTGATGCTTGTGGCCCTGGCGATCACGTTCTGGGCACATCATGAGCTGGCGGCGGCCCATACCACGATTCGGCCGGACCGGGCTTCCTCGGCACTGGTCACGACCGGGCCGTTTGCATGGACACGCAACCCCCTTTACGTGACGCTGATTGTCCTGGGCGTGGGCGTGGCGCTGTTGATCAACGACATGTGGCCGCTGTTGGCCACAGCGCTGCTTGCGCTTGGCCTAAACTACATCGTGATCCCGAACGAGGAGCGGCATCTCCGCGAACGGTTTCCGGAGCAGTACGCCCAGTACACCCGGCGAGTACGGCGGTGGCTGTGAGATGGTCTATTTCTTCGGCCGCTCGACGACCAGCATAGTAAAGGTGCCGGGGATCATCTGCGGGCGCTGGCCGGCGTTGGCGGCTGGGGCGAACTTCGCGGTGGGAAGATAGATGCGATGCGACTTGCTGTCCAGCGCCATCGTCCGCCCACCCTGACGCGTGGCGACGGTCTGAGCTACGCTGAATTGGTCGGGAGAGTCCTCGTGCACGACGGTGAGTGTGCCATCACCGCAAGAGGCGAACGCCAGACCCAGCTTGGGGTCGAACGCGGCGGCGTCGGCACCTGCGCCAATCGGGAGGGTCTTGACGATCTTGCCCGTATCGGCGTTGAGCACAACCATCAGCTTGTTGCCGCAGACGGCAAAGAGCCGGCGAGAGGTGAGATCCATGGCTAGCCCGGTGGCTTCCTGGCCTGGAGCGATGGGCCAGCGTGCGGTGACCTTCATGGTATTGGCGTCGATACGGACGATCTCGCTGGTGTCCTCGATATTGACGAAAACCTGGCCGGTGCCATCGGCGACGGCGAATTCGGGTTTGCCGCCAAGGGGGATGGTTCCGGCGACGACGGGATTGGACGGGGCCACCGCCGAGTCGATGACCGTGGCGTCCTGGCTTCGGCCATTGAAGGCGAAGATCCGTTTGCTGAAAGAGTCGTAGATGATGGCGTCGGGATTCTTGCCGGCCGGCACTTTGCCCAGAACGGCGAAGGTGTTGTAGTCAAAAATGGTCACGGTGCCATCGCCGCCGTTGCTGGTGAAGCCGCGGCGGAGGTGCTTGGCCAGGGCAACGCCATGAACGCCCGGAGTGCCGGGGATGGTGGCAATGACATCGCCCGTCCCAGCATTGAGGATCATCACGCGGTCGCTGCGGGGCACGTAGAGGCGCCGAGCATCGCGGTCGCAGGTGACGTAGTCCCAGCGTCCCTCGCCGCCGAGGGCAAACTCACGGGTCATTTCAAAAGGAGCGGCCGTCGCGGCGGGAGTCGCGGCGGACGGCGCAACAGCCGCCGGCTTTGCGGCGGCCGGTTTGGGCTTGGCCGGAGCGGTAGACTCCGAGCAGCCGGCAACAGTGATCAGAGCCAGTGCACACAACGCAGCGCGAGCGGTAGTCATGATCTCTCCTTGGACAGCAACGAGTATACCACAAAGCAGACAGGGTCACGGCCGACGGAAGGAGAGGACCACTGCTTCGTTCATCTTCCAATCGAAGTCGAAGCTCCTGCCTCGGCCGAGGTCTTTGCCGGTGCGCTCGTTGCGGACGGCGTCGATTTCCCGGTCGAAGGCCAATTTCACGGGAACGCGCTCGGACTTCAGGCCCACGGAATTACCGCCGCCCAGCGAGGAGACGCTGGTCTCCGGGTTGAAGCAGACAAAGACGATGCGGCGGTCGCCCTTGTCCCAATAGATGATCTCGTGGCCGAACTCTTTGGCCCCAGCGGCTTCCAGATGGACCCATGGCTTGACCGCGATGTGCTTCATGAAGACTTCGCGTTTGGCGGCGGCCGCGAAGCCGCTCTGCCGATAGGCGTTGTACCACTGAGGCGACAGGTTCATCAGTACGGCCTTGCCTTTGCCAACGCTGCGAACTTGGTCCACCGCCATGGAGCGGACCGCCTTGTTGAAGCCGGAGGTGTCGCGGATGCAGGTATTAGCGTTAGTGAGCAACTGCTCAAAGCTCTTGTAGGAGAAGTTGGCATCCTGGTCGGTTTCGCACCAGAGTTTGCCGCCGAAGAGATCAGCGCTGGTCCATGCGGGGCTGTGCTTGACGCCAAAGAGGTCGTCGAGCACGCCGCCGGATGGCCGGCCCTTGCCGTGTTGATCCCACAAGCCAGGTAGGTAATCGGCGATGACGGTGCCGCCCTGCTCGGCAAAGGTGCGGATCTGGCGGGCTTCGGCATCGGAGAGACACAAGGTGGCCGGGAGGATGAGGACTTTGTACTCGCTGGGGACGCCCTTCTGGATGACGTCCACGTAGTTGATGAAGCTGTATTGGATACCCGAATCGCGAAGCATGTTCTCCCAGGCCTTGCGGACGAGATGGGAACCGCCGAGCTTCTCATCGCCGTTGCGGTTGACCCAGGTCTGGCCGTGGGCCTCGGCGTCGAGAATCCATGAGAGTTGGATGGATGCATGGTTGTAGTAGATGGCGACACCATCGTGGCCCCAGGTTGCTCCGGAGATGAGCGGGCCGATCTTGTCATTGGCTTCGTGATAGGTTGGCGCCATCTGTGCGTGCCATGGCTTGGGAGTGGTGCCGTCGAACCAACCCTCAACCCAGCCGATGAAACCGCGGTTGCCGTGGGCGAGAAAGTACCAATTCTGCCAGATACCATCGTTCACGTCGCGATGGAAATAGGTGGTGACCAGCGGCATGGCGTTGTTGGGATTGAAGGACCGTTCGATGGCTTGCGATGAGCCCATGTTGTAGGCCTCGAGGAACTGGACCTTGCGCATGAGCTTGGCGTAGTCGTAGCCACCGAAGGCGTTGGGAGCCTGGCCGCCGACATAGCCGCAGGGCGTACGCGGATCGACGGAGTTGGCGTATTCGACAAGATCACCGAGGAAGTTGTTCCAGTAGGAATCGTTGAAGGTCCATTGGTCCATTAGGGGGCTGGCGTCGAAGGTGCCGATGGACCAGGTGCGGAGATTGGGGCGCAGGGTATCGTAGGTTATCCAGTTGTCGCGGGCGGGGGCATCGGGGCCATAGATCTCCTTGAGCCAATTGCCATAGGCGGATGGGTCGTCGGTGATCTTCCACATCGTGGGGTGAATGAAATGGCCCCAGGAGATCTCATCGTCCAGGGCGTAGGCAGCGCGCACGGGCGAGTCTTTAACGGAAGTGATGTGGTCGCGGATCAGGCCCTTGAGCTTCTGGACCATGGCGGCATTCACGGGTCGGACGCGCATCCCATTGCCGTGTACGACGTCGAGCGTTTGCTTGGGGATACTGCCATCCCACAGGTGCAGATCGCCCTTGCCGGCGGTGTGATCCATGTAAAAGCGCAACTGGAACTTGTTGATCCAGTCGAGCTTTCTGCCGCCTGTATCGCCGTGATCGAGGAAGGCGCCGTTGTAGCCGTTGTCACGCGACCATTGACCGGATTGATCCGTATAGCCGATGTTCCACTGATACGTCCAGGGCATGTAGATCCAGCTAGGATATGCGGCATAGAGCCACTGGGCATCCTGCTTGACCGGAATGAAATCTTTGGAGGTCTTCACATAGCGCTCGTAGGCATCTTCGTTTGTTGCGCCATATGCAAACCCGACAAGCACGAGAGTCAGCAGCAGAGAGATGATGCTTCGCATGGGCGGGATTATACACGTTTGCAGGCGGATGGCCTCCTGCAAATGAAGATGCCGACAGCCGTGATGGCGCAACAGTGGCAAAATCACTCCGCAGAGGGTAGCCTAGATTGTCAAACGTGCATGGGAAGAGCCATCATCTCGCACAGTTTCGGAGGTCCTATGAAACGCCTTGCTCTGTGGGTTGGTTGTCTTTTGGCGATGTTGGTCGCGACGGCAAATGCTCAGCAGAAGTATCCTGAGCAATGGAATTACGTGGGGGCTTCGCTGGGAGATGATGCAGGTCTGACGAAGTTCACTGATTTGCTGAAACAATCGAAGGCCACCGGTTGCACGCACATCCTGATGAACGACAGCGGGTGGCTGAAATTGGCCAATGACGCCGCATACGTGGAGCGGGTCGGCAAGGCAAAAGCAACAGCCAAGGATCTGGGTATCACCATCGTGCCGGCCGTATATGCATTTGGATATTCGGGCCGGTATCTGCAGTTCGACCCGAACATGGGCGTGGGGCTACCGGTGAAAGACATGCCCTTTCTCGTTAAGGGAAAGACGGCGGCGCCTGATCCGGCCGCGGGGATTGATGTATCGAAGTTCACCGGCGATGCGGTGGAATATCCGGTCAAGCCGTTCAGCTACTACCGTGTGAGCATCTATACGAAGGAGAAACCTTCGGGCGAAGTCTTCCGCGCAAGCGGCGTGAAGCCGGGACGCTGGGAGACACGCACTAATACCTACATCAAGCAGGAAGGTGATCGCTGGCTGAGCACCAATACCTTCAACACACTGGATGCAGAGCAGATTCGAGTGCAGGTGTTCGTCAAGGGATATGACCAGTTCAAGATCGAGCCGGCCGGAGCGCTGCTGATCCTGCGCCGCGATACGGTACCGCTGAAGGTGACCAGCGACGATGGCAAGATGGTCTATGAGGAAGGCAAGGATTTCAAGAAGCTGGTTGATCCTCTGATCGGCAGCGGCTCGGGTGATTTTGAGAGCGACCACAAGGCCAACGATATCGAGTTGACGGATGCTTCGCGGATTAAAGATGGGCAGAAGCTGCTGGTCAGCTTCTACCACGCGTACAAGATCTACGCGGACCAGAATGGGATCACCATGGAAGATCCCAAGATATTCGAGCTCATGGAGAGAGACGTCGCCAGTTGCGCGAAGATCTGGGGCGCAACGGGCTATTTCATGAACTATGACGAGATCCGGATCGGCGGATGGGAGCCGCTGACACTGGAAAGAAAGATCAAGCCGGGACAGTTGCTGGCCGAGCACACGAAGAAGGGTTACAACCTGATCCGGAAGTATTCGCCCGATGCCAAGATCTATACGTGGAACGACATGTATGATGCCACGAGCAATGCCCGGCCGGTGCCCGGCGGTGCATATTACCTGGTGAACGGTGACTGGACGGGATCGTGGGAAGGCCTGCCCAAGGATGTGATCATCATGAGCTGGTCGGGCAGCGCCGAAGGGATGAAGTTCTTCGCCGATCGCGGACAGAGCCAGGTGCTCTGTGGATACTACGATGCGCGGAACACCAATTCGATGAAGCAAAACATCGCCAGCTGGACGCGCAAGTCGCAGGGAATCCCCAACATCCTTGGGTTCATGTATACGACGTGGAAGCCGGATTTCACGAATCTGAAGGAGTACTTCACGCTCTTGAACACATACGACCAGTGGATCGGCAGCCTGCCAGCGCCGACGACGCGGCGTGCGCGGCAGCAGTAGAATTCGGCGCGGTCCGATTCCGCCAGTGGCAACAGCGACAAAGAGGCCAACCTACACCATCGGCCAAGGAGAGTAACTGTGCGTATCGCCTGGTTTTGTGTTTGTTCCATTGCGTTGACGCTGACGGCGTATGCGCAGAGTTCGCAGCCCGCTGGACTGACGTTCTACAAGACCCAGGATTCGGATGACTGGGTGCGGCATACGCTGGTGGTGCAGAAGACATACACGCGCGTGCTGCTTGTGAGCCAGGTTGCGCAGCCGCCCAAGACGGTGAGGATTGCAGCGCTGGACCTGAACGCTCGCGATAGCTCCGCCACAGGAGAGATGCGCGAGTATCCTGTCGATCGGGTCTTTGCCACGCTTCAGGAAGCCGCGGATGCATCGGTCGGCGGAGATCTGGTCGCAGTGGCGCCAGGAACATACACCGGCTTTGTGATCAACTCAGCACACCAGGGCGCCGCAGATGGCAGCTACATCCACTTCAAGGCACTGGGCGAGCCCGGGCAGGTGGTGATCAACAAGCCATCGCAAGTACAGTCGTGGATGATCTTCCTGACGAGCACCCACCACATCATTGTGGAGGGATTTGAGATGGACGGCAGCGCGTACGCCAATGCGCCGTTGCTGGCGCCGGCAACTCGCGCTGTGGCGCAGCCGGCGACACGGCCCGCCGCACCACTGGCTGCGTCGCAGCCAACAACTCGGCGCCGGGGCGGGGCACCGTCCATCGACCGGGCGGGAATCATGCTTGGCAGCGGCTTCGCCCAGTCGAGTCTACTGACACATCACATCATCATCCTGAACAATTTCTCGCACCACCATGGGTCGTGGGGCATGCACTCTACCGATACGCACACAGTGCTGATGCAGGGCAACTGCTTCGCGTTCTCGCGGCAGGAACACTCTGCGTATGTCTCGGATGGCTCGGATAACTACGTGATCCGCCGCAACGTCTTCTTCGGCAGCCGCGGGTGCGGACTGCAATGCAATATCGACGCGAGCTCGTCGTTGCGGGAAACATCGGCAAACCCGGCCCTGAAGGATTTCCCGCCACGACAGGCGCCCATTGGCGAGTGGGCCAGGAAACTCCTGGCGAAGGCGACGGAGATCTTTGGCGAGAACGGCTTTCCCGATGGTCGAGGCCGGAATTTCATCATCGAGGAGAACGTGGCCAACCAGAACGGACTGGGCGGCGGCGCGGCATACAACTTCGCCGGGTTGCAGGAATCGCTGGTGCAGAACAACCTGGCGTACAACAACGTCAATCATGGCATTGCGCTCTACAACAATGTTGGCGCGGGCGACACCGACGCGGTACGTGTTGCATCCTCTTCGCCACAGCAGGTTACCGGTCCAGAGGTATTGCCCATCTTTGGCTCGCACAATGATGTGGTACGCAACAACACCATCCTGATGAACAACCCCGGGCGTTCGGCCATAGTCATCGTCAATGGCAGTTATGGCGCACAGTTGCGCAACAACATCCTGATCAACGACGCGGATGACAGCATCCACACCGACACCCCCAGCATCTGGCGATTCGACAGCGGGTACAACGCCGCCGGACGGGCCGCACTCTCGTATCTCAATCCTGACGGTTACTGGGCTGAAGGGACGCGGAACAAGCCGGGTCCCATGCCAAGCGAATTCAAGTCCCTGGCGATCAACCTTGATGAGAACTTCCACTCGAAGCTGAATCTGACGCGCGAGGCGCTAGCGGGCGAATTCGTGCGCGACAGCCAGGAGCCCTGGGTGATCTTCCCCGGGCATTGGTGGAAACTGAACCCGAACCGTCCGGACTTTCACCCGCGAAAAGACGCAAAGGTCTTGGTTGGCGCGGGCGATCCTACGCAACTACCACCGCTCGACAACGAAGGACATAAGCGATCCTCAACCGACATTGGAGCATTCCGCGCGGCGGATTAGCGAACTGCGCCTCTACAACATCACTTTCAGGGCGTCTTTGTAGCTGGAGAGAAGGCTCGAAAACTGCTCGGTGAAGACGAAGTTGTGCTCGGGAAACTTCATGCCGGCCATGTTCTGGTCGATGTGGCTGAACATGATCTCGATCTCGGCAACCAGATCTTCACCAACCTTGGCCGTTCCAGAGGTCGAGGCCCCCTGCTCTGATATCTGATCGATCCGCGCGTGGAATGTGATTGTCTCGCCGGGGCGGACGATCCGGTGAAAGACCGCCTTGCCGACCTTGGCAAGGATGACCTTCTGGCTGAAGTTGCTGACTTCGCCCACCAGGATGCCGGCCGTCTGCGCCATGCCCTCGAGGATCAGGCTGTGCGGCACGATCGGGAACGCCGGGTAAAGATCGTGCAGATGCTCCTCCGCGAGCGTGACATTCTTGATGGCGGTGGCGGATACCGCGTGCTCGAAACTCGTGAACTTGTCGATCCAGATCCAACGCATTGAGGGAAGGATGAAGGCGGAAGGATGAAGGATGAAAGCTTCAGCCTTCGCTCTTCATCCATCCGCAAGTGTTTATCAGGCGGTCTTGAGCTTGTTCTCGATGTAGTTGACGACGGTGTCGACGGTGAAGCGGATGTTATTGACGTTCGGGTCCTTCTCCAGGGCCGCGAAATCAACGTGCGGCATGCGCTTCTTCAGTTCCACCAGGCCTTCGGGAGTAACCTTGTTATCCTGCACATAGGCGGGATTGGTGAAGATGTCCTCGGGGAACATCTCGCCCCGGGGAATCTTGATCCCAAAGGCCTTCTCCAGGCGGAACACGATGTCGAGGAAGTCGATGCTCTCTGCGCCCAAATCATCGCGCAACCTGGCATCGGGCTTCACGTCCTCTTCGTCTACACCGAGGGCGTCAACCAGCACATCCTTGACCTTGCTATAGATTTCTTCGCGCGTCATGTCGTTTGAAAGCTCCTTCTTGACCGTGTCTATTGTGAGGGTCGGACCGCGTTTTGCAAGCTTCCCAGCGCCACTGTCGCTAAAGTGACAGGCTCGGCGACGCCTGTTTGAGCACGTTCCAGCGGGCGCGGGTGTGTTCCTGCAGCCGAGCGTCGACGGCCGCCATGGCCGGATCGCGGCTGGCAAGGTTGAAATAGGCGATCTCGATGCGTGCGGCGATCGACTGCTTCTGCCCCACCATCCCGGTGATCTTGAACGTGGCCCCTGCTTCGGTGGGCTTGAGCAGTTCGGCCTCGATACGAAGCTGGTCGCCGGGGGCGACAAACTGGCCGTACTTCACATTGCGCGCCTCTTTGAGGACGGCGATCGAGCAGGCGAAATCGCGTCGCACATGCAGCAGCCAGCCGGCCGCCTGGGTGGCGGCTTCGAGCATCATCACCCCAGGCAGCACCGGAAAGGTGGGGAAATGGTCGGCCAGGTACTCCTCGGCCAGCGACACCTGTTTGACCGCCACGATGCGGTTTTCGGTGAGGCTTTCGATTCTGTCGATCAGGTTGAACTTCATGGTCTGCTGGCCATCTTAGGAACTCGCCGGGCGTTGTAGCGGGCAGGCGGGAGGTTTGCAAGGCTGGGGGGAAGAGCGGAGGGCGAGAGTGGGAGAGGGCGTGAGGGCGAGAGCGGTTGTGGATAGGTAGCAGGTGCGCAGGTTCTCGGTGGGGGTACCCCCTATGCGTCAAGTGCCGTGGCGAAAGGGAGTTACGGCATAATCAGGGGAGGAGGTGCGCAAGTTCGGGGCGCTTGTGGATAACTGGCAGAGGTAGTGATTATTGATCATTCCTTAACGATGCGGAAAACCAAGGTGGCGCGCGACAGTGGGCGGGTTTGGGCGTTCTTGGTTGGTGCGGGGCGTGGCGTAAGTGATGGCGGGAACGGGAGTTGGGGGATGGGGCGAAAATGTCGCGCGCATAGATGCACCAGTGTCGCGCGAGGTTAAGTCTTGGCGGGACAAATGGTTGGGTGCAAGTTAGCGGCGAAAAAACGCGGAAGTGTCGCGCGCTGCATCTTCCCTGGCGGTTGGGAGGGAGAATCGCACCTGTCAGGGAAGGTGCTCAAGTTGGGTATTCCGTAACAAGCGCATCGCACTGCCAGCCGATCTGGCAGCGGCGGTATTCGGTTGTCAAATAGCTCTGCGGGTACGCACCCTCATCCCGACCTTCTCGTCGCCCCACCACGGCGGGTCTTCGACACGGCGACTCCATCCGTGGACCAGAGCGAGAAGGAGGGAGAAAAACACGTCCCCCATAATAAGGGGGTGCTGGCAAGAATCGGCAGGAGGGAGCTGAGGATTGACAAGCACTTACGAGCGGGGAAGAAAATTCGCATTTTTTTCGGTGAGGTGGGGCATGCGGATTGCTAGGGCGCGACATCGGAGACGGCTGAGTGCAAAACTGCGACGGCCGCGATGCAGTCTGCAGTTGGTTTCTGTGCATTGGGGTGGATGCGAAATCAGATCTGGCTGCGCCGCCGACAGGTGCTACAGGTTCGGCGAACCTGTTTGCTACTTATCGCCCGTCTACGAATCCGGGCCCTCGATCCCGGTCCTTTTCCGACAGTCCCCATGCTACGTCCTGGCCGGATCAGGTCTCATGCACCGCATGTCGCCGATCCGTCCCGTGGCATCATTGGTACCCGGCAGTTAGCATGTGGCATCGGATGCACTGAGAGCTCGGCTGAAACACGACGGCGCATGCATCCGTGCGCGAAGGATCCAGGGAGTAACGACAAATGGCGACACAACAGTCTGTATCTGCTGCCACCTTGAGGGACATCCTGCGGAGGTTGAATCCAAATAGGCCAGCCGGATTCGACGAGTTCGCGATACCGCGGGTTCCGCGCAATTCAAATGCTCTTCGTCAGTTACGGACGCATATCAGTGCGGACCCATATGCTAAGGCCCTACTCAGCGGACATATCGGGGTCGGGAAATCGACGGAGCTCTTCAGCCTCAAGAAGGAGCTGGATTCTGATCGTCACGTGATTGTCTGCTCGATTGCAGAGACATTGGGCATGCATAATCTGGACACCTTTGCGCTACTCATAGTTATTCTAGAAGCATGCATTCGGTCATGGATAGATCGTCTGGGTGACATGCCCGTTGGCCTTGTGGATGAATTGGTGAATCATGTTCGGACCCTCGTTCCCGAGAGCAAAAGGCCGCCGAGCACCTCCAGAGTCGGGCTCATTCGCGAAATACAGCCGTTGCAGGAATTATTCGGCGCGATTCCAAAGAAGATCAGCACCGGAGGGCAACTCGCCAAACTCTACTCCGAGGTTCTTCAACGTCTTGCATTGAGGTACGTGTCTCCCGCCCAATTGGCAACTCTAGATCCAAGCGGGATCGCAATGAGCTGCGAGGTAATGCTAAAGGAGCTTGAGAGTCGAGCAAAGAAGCCTGTTTTGCTGCTGATTGATGATCTCGACAAAGTCAGGAACCCAGCTGCCCAAACCGACATCTTCCTCGACCGCGCAATGGCACTTCTCCGACTTCATTGCGGGATTGTTGCCACCTGTCCACTGGATGTGCTCTTTGCGCAACGTGGGCGGGAGTTGGACCAAGTCTGGGGAACAATGTACATCCTTGATCCATTTCCTGTCCCTGATCTAGAAGGAGCGACAGTAAACGATCCGACATTATCGCCCTACTTGACGATCCTCAGGTCAGTTGGTGCGCAGCAAGCGATTTCGGCTCTTCAGTGTCGAAAGGTTGCCCACGCTTCAGGTGGGATCCCAAGGGTCTTTGTGTACTCCTGTAGTGCTTGCGTTACGTACGCACTAGAGGCCGGAGAGCCTCATGTCCTTGATTACCACGTTGATCTGGTTCAGCGTGACCAGACGGACCTTTGGCGCGGACGATTGGAGGATTCAGACTACGAGGCTCTCGCGGCGGTTCTTGATTCGGGTGGGTCGAATGTCCCGCGAGCAGTACATCTGCTGCGTGATGGCGTCCTGATTCGGGACGGCGCTGCCCAGGACGTGAAGCAATTCCGCGCTGCACCATGGGTTAGCCCCCTGCTCGATAGCTACCGAAGGCGGAAAGCATTGCCGCAGCCAGTGGAGGGGGGCGACCGGAAATGATGCTGAACATCTATCTCCAGTCGTTGCTGAGCCACCAACCAGCAATTGGTGTAGTTCGATGGGAAGACCGCGACACCCTGCAGAGACTCCTTGCGGTCCTCCCCCGACACCTAAAGGCCGCGCATGGCGGGAAGGGAACGCTCCGCACAATCGCGGCCGCGGACATGAGCAGTGAGCAGTTTGGTAAGGCGGTTGTCACATCACTCAGGAACGCAGCGGAAGCCTGCCTCATCATCTATGACATCGAGTCATTTGCCGGACTGGCCGGCAGCATTCTCAACGGTCAGCGTGAGCGATTGGGTCTGGCAAGAGCGATCCTGCTATGCATACGGACGAATCGGTTCCGAGACTTCGCGTTGGAAGCTCCAGACGTTATGAGTTGGGTAGGGAACAATGTCGCTCAGGCAACCGATTTCAACGAAACGCCATTGCGTAGCGATGTAAAGAAGTCGCTACGGTTGTTGGAGACGAAGTATGGGATGACAACGTCAGCGTTTTTGGCACGTAGCGACGTTGGGAAGGCGACAGGAATCCCTGATGCTTGGATCTGGCGTGAACTCGCGACCATGGATCGCAACATGCGAGACGGGGCGATATCATGATAACGCCAGATCGCACACTCCATGCCTACGCGCAGCGCCTCCAAGCAGCCATTGCGCAATGCCAGTCCATTGAGGTCGGCGAGCGAGCTATCCCAACGAGAGAAGATCGCCCAGGAACACTGGTCTTGTGTCGCGGAGGAATCGACGAAGCCGGGGTATCAAATAGCCTGTTCCCCGGCGATGAGCGAGCGGCGCGCCCCCTCAACCTTGTAAACGGTGGGGCCATTTCCCTTTACGTTCGCCTAAGGCTCGCGGGCAAGACGGGGGGATGTAGGGTAGCTTCTTCCAAGATCACGTGTATGGGTTTGCCACCGGGGAATCCTAACAAGATGCAGTCATTCCGCTACGATCAGCCCGAAGGACAGCCTCGCGGTGATGGCTGGGAAGTTCAACTCAACGATAACCCCGAGCATCCGTGGCGGCACCTCCACATAAACTTCGATTTGCCACACCCGGCGAACGAGCTGCGCATGCCTCTAGGCCCCGTGTGTCCGATCCTTCTGTTGCACACCTTCAACTATTGGTACTGTAGGACGTTCTCTGTTGCGTGAACCCTCTCCCTTCCACGTTCCTGTTCCCTTAACATTCCCCATTGCATGTAAGGGCCAAGGCAAGGTGAAAGCAACATCCCATATTCCGACACGGGCGCCGCCAATCATGCTTCAGTTGCACTTCCGTATTCGTACTCCGCAGCGTCGCTCCCATCATCTCAAGAATGCGCGTATCCTCCGCCGTCAGCGGCTCCGAGACCGCTTGCAGGATTTCGTCGATCTGGTGCTGCGAGTGCGTCGCAGGCGTGAAACGTAGGTACGCTTTGGTCGCTATTCGGACCCTTCTTCAGTGGGAGACGTTGTTGCAGCATGTGGATTCAGTCTGAACTTCGGATTCTGAATGACAGGTCCCTTTATGTCCGAGAACAATGACAGCAAGTTGAACTCCGTGATGGGGCCTCGCCTGGATGCGCGCTCTATCAAATCACCGTTTTCCCCGGATCCTTGCACAGCACGAGCACGCCGGTTCGGGACAGCGCCGCTCACGCGGCGGATTTTCTGGCGCTTCCGGCACGGTAAATAGTTACCTTCAAGACCCGTGACGTTCAGAGGCGATGTGAATCTACGGGCGCGGGGGAATCAGCGACAGAGGCGACAGACGGGACGGCCAGCGGTTCGGCCGGGGTTGCGGGCCGGAGCAGGAGAGCGGCCGCCAGGCCGGGGACCAGGAGTTGCAGGAGCAGGCTTGGGAGTTGGGCGTGATTGCCATCTGCGCCCCAGATTGAGGAGAGCATGGCCAGGGGGGAGACCAGCATCGCCCGGCCGGCCGGTGTCTCCTGCCACAGCGTGTTGACGTCGACGAGGGTTCCGGCAAACAGGGGCAAGACCCACCATATGCCCACAACCGCGAGGCACAACCCCACGGCTGATCCCCAGCGCACGAGGCAGCGCGCCCAGAGAAGCATCGCCGAGATCACGATCACGAGTTGGCCGACCGACCAGACCGTCCGGGTGGGCCAATCGCGCGGGAGATTGGGCACGGCTGTAAGGAAAGCCACGGCCCCGCCGGCAACCGCAGACACGACGCCAGCATCACGGACCCACAGGCTTGCGCCGCGGAATCGGCCGGGGAATTCCACGGCATGTCTTGCCACGTGCGCCATCGCCACGGCCGCCCCAAGCACCATCAGGGCGATCAGTGTGCCGATGGTCGGCGTTTCGTTAGCTGGGCTTCGGCCGAGGTGCCGGGGGATGAACTGCGGATCCAAGACCGCCGCGATGGAAGACAACGCGAAGAGCAGCACGAGGGCTGAGCCCAGGGCACCGGTAAGGCCTGGGATGTCGCCGCAGCGGAACCGGCGGGCGCCGGCGAGCACGATCACGCACGCCACGGGCAGTTGCAATGCCATGCAGATCACCCATTGGACCAACTCTTCGGAACCAACGGTCTGGGCGCTGAAGATCGTCTTGCCGACCAGCGGCGAAAGCATCGGCGCCATGCCCGGCACTGCCAGTGTCACAGCGCCAGCAGACATGAACGCCAGCACCAGTGGGGCAAGAATAAAGGCTCCCATTCCCGGGCCGAGCATCGCTCCGCCGGCGGCGATGCACCAGGCGAAGATGCTCCAGCTCAGCAGCACGCCATTGGCCCAGAACCACCAGGTCATCGGCAGCGAGGCGTTGGCCGTCAGGATTGCACCGAGAAACAGGTTCACTATCGCCAGCGGCACGACCGCCAGCCCACCTCCCGCGGCGTACCCAAGCACAGCCAGTCGCGGATCGATGGGCATGAGCCGGTGAGACTCCAGGAGCTTCGAGGTTGTATCGCGTTGGATGGTGCTGGTGATGCGGAAGGCGGTGATGCCGGCGACGATGATCCCCTGGATCCCCAGGAGCACGGAGGGCGCACCATCGAGCATGCCAGAGCGGGTGGGGTTCACCATCACGACGACCCCGCAGATCGCGACGACAATCATCGCGTAGGCGATGGCGACGGCGACGCACTTCTTTACTCCGCCGACGACCTGAAACTGCACCCAGGCAATGGCGTTGTCAACGATCTGTCCCATTAGTCCACCTGTCGAATCCCGGTTTGCAGATACGCCTGTTCCAGATCCATCTCGGCGGGGGCGAACGATGCGACCGGCAGGCCCTGTTTGACCAGCAGGGCCAGCAGATCGGCAGCATGTTCGCGCTGGCCGCTGTAGGTAAACTCAGCGCGTTCACCGTCGACGGTGACGATATCCAGGCCGGTGATCTCGGTGAGTCGTCGCCGCAGATCGCCGACCGACCGGCTGAATGAGATCGCGTAGCGGCGGAGGTTATCGGCGTGGCCATTGGTGAACGCGGAGACCGTATCCATACGCAGCAGCGTACCAGCGCTCATGATGGCGATGTGCGAGCAGTACTGGTCCATATCGGCGAGGATGTGCGAGGAGATGATGATGGCCTTGCCCTGCTCGCGGAGGGTTATGAGGAACTGCCGGAACGCCGCCCGGCCGGCGGGGTCGAGCCCGGCGGCCGGCTCATCCAGGAGCACGATCGACGGATTGGGCAACATCGTTCGGGCGATGCCGATCCGCTGGCGCATGCCTCGGGATAGGGTTTTGATCTTGTCGGCGGCTTTCTCCCTGAGCCACAACTGCTCGAGCCAGAAGTCGATGCGGTCCTCGATCTCGGGCTTTGGAAGGTCGTACCCGCGGCCGATGAAGCGCAGGTAGTCGCGCAGGCTGAGTTGCTCGTAGACGGGCGGGGTATCGGGCGTAAAGCCAATCTGGCGCAGCAGTTCGCGATCTTCGGGCAGCGGCTGACCATGGATGAGCACCTGGCCGGTGTGCGGCCGCTGGAGACCGCACAGGGTTCGCAGGAGGGTCGTCTTGCCTGCTCCGTTAGGGCCGATCAGGCCGACAAGTTGGCCGGACTCGACCGCGATCGAGAGTCCACTCAAGGCCCGCGTCTTGCCGAAGCGAACTGAGAGTTCCCGGCCATGTAGGATGACTCCTGCCATACTTGCTCCATCCTTCACTGTCCTCAACGTACAACCCGGCGAACCTGACAGCAAGCCGAGGCCAGGATGGTGGATTTGCAGAATGTGGATCCAGCACACCCACGGAGAGCACCGGCAGGAATTCCCGCCCGATTGTGGAGGGGATGGGAAACGGGATCAAGCTGGTCGAGGCGAATGTGGAAAGTCACCTCTTCCGGATCAGATATTTCTGCTTTGTTGCTGGCCATGGCCGATCTATAATGCCAGTGTGACTTACCGTATGGCATTGGCAATTCTCCGTTTCCCCGACGGAGGCAGACCGAGTCTGCGGGAGATTGCTGCGCGATACAGGGAATTGGCCAAGAGATTCCATCCCGACGCTGGCGGATCTCAGGATGACATGGTCCAGGTCAACAACGCCAGGGATGTCCTGGAGGACGCGTTACGATCTGGACACCCAAATAGTGGGCACACCTATGGGATGGACGAATATTACAGAACCGGCCACCCCAACGAGAGTTACCCCAACTGGAAGAAGCGCGAGCAGAGATACGTGAAGAATATGGAACGTCTTCGTTCTGGGAGCCGGCAAGGGTGAGATTACTCATCGTTTCTCACTTCGCCGGCCGGGTCGTGGGTTTGGACCGGTTCAAGAGGTCCATGCTTGGCGTGAGAGGATCGTCGGGAAGTGTCGTTGGGACGGCGAGATCGGCCGGATCGCCGCCGTCCTTAGGTGCGACATCAAGGGGAAACGATATGCCGGGTCCCGCGGTGGTCCACGTCTGTTTTGCGGCCTGAAACGGCATAAACAGCGGGACGATCTGACGCCACAATTCTTCGGCGCGGTAGTCAATGTTCAGCAGGCGCTTGGGTTTGTCGGGCGAAGTCAACTTCCCGGCCGAAAGTTTGGACTCGAGCGATGTTCGCAACGGCGTGATCGCGGATCCCCCACGGGAAGGCGGCGCCGGTATACGACGTTCGCTTGCCGACCGACCGACAAACTCAGACAGGCTTTGGCGCGAGACGGGCGGAGCGCACCAGGTAAGTTGAACTGCCCATGCTGTGACGAGACAAACGACTGCTAGAATGCACACCACCACGGCTTTTCGGCCGAATGGCGTTAAGCGGTATGTCGTCAAGGTTGGCCGGAGCCTCGATGGACCTGGTGCTATCGAGATGGCCCTGATCCTCTTGGCCAGCGCTACGGCGGCCGCCTCCTCCGCGGTGGCGGCTTCGACGATGACCGATTGTTTGGCACCGTTCAGCAGGCTCACGCCCGTGACGCACCAGAGGAGCAGCACAGTATGGGGTGCGCTCGATTGGTCCTGTGGGCCTTCTGTTGCCCGCTGGGCGCCTGAACCGCGGTTCGCGCGCGGAGCGTGTTTGCGGGGGGAGGGAGCCGACGGGGCTTGGGGGCTCTGGGTCGTCGGCTGCGTCGCGGCGTTGCCCGCACGTCCAGATCGCAGCGTGGCGTAGGCGCGATTGAGTTCGGCCTGTTTCTGATTGGCTTTCTGCCACTCGTATGGTTGGCGGGTCTTGTCGAACCGATCGGGATGAGTTGCTTTGGTCTTTCGCCGATAGGCTCTGCGGATTTCCTGTGGCGTGGCAGCGCGATAGATGCCCAGGATGGCGTATGGGTCAGGTCGGGGCGCTTCGTTCTCTGAGGCCATTGATCCGGTCCTGTGTTTCCAGATATTGGATACAGGTCATTGAACCATTGCGCATCATAATCGGAATCTTATGGAGACGCGAGGCGAATTGTGTCCGGCGAGGTGAATGGCCCCACCCGGCGGCCGCTGCAATCGTGCTGGGAACACCGGCGCAGCTATGCACGGCCATTGACGCCCGGACCCACATGACAAATACTCGCGATATGCACATCAGCACGGCCATTCTGGCGGCTCTCCTAATGGGACTCGGTCTTCTTTCGCCTGTATTTGCCGTGGCGGACGCCCCGACCTACCAGGTCAAGGCAAGCCATCCGCGCCTGCTGGTTGAGGATGTCGCAGCCATGGCGCGACGTTGCTCGGGCCCTCTGGCGGAGGACTATCGGATCGTCAAGGAGCGGGCGGATGCCGCGGTAAAGCGAGGCGGCGTCGAGTTCATTTCAAACCGTTGGTCAATCCCCGAAGACCTCATGAACTGCGGGTTGAGTTATCTCGTCGAACGGGAATTGGGTCACGAATGCGACAAGTATGCCGCGGTGATCGTCAAGCAGTGGGGAGATGGGAAGATCATTTCCAACCGCCAGGGCAGCCACTTTGGGTATCACGCACTGGCCTATGACTTCATTTACGATGCGCTCACGCCCGAGCAGCGAGTGCTCTATGGCGAGGCGCTGGGGTCGTGGCTGACGTATTACACAGACAGACCGGAGATTCTGTTGAAGTATGGGAACTGGGAGTACAACCAGACTTGGGGACCGATCCATCTCAACATCATGAATTGCCGAGATGCGCTGACGGAAAAGCTCTTCATCGGTCTGGCGATCACGGGAGCCGGCACGCGCTACGAGAGCGACGCCAAGACATTCCTCGATTCATGGAACCGCAGAGTGCCGACGGAGTGCCTGCCAGTCTTCAACCGGATGGGCGGTGTGTGGTCCGAATCATTCGGTCACGGGGGCTACGGACCGGTCACTGTCATCCCGTACGCCTTCCAGGCGTGGCGGAGTGCTACGGGAATCGACTACTTCAAGGCACTTAAGCCATGGGGCTACCCCGTCGAAGAGCCGCGCTGGGTGGCGTATACCATGATGCCCCACAGCCAGCGCACGGCATGGATTGATGACAATGACGGATCGACGCCGGCCGCCTTCAGTCGGGCAGCGCCGATGTTGCACGATGGTCTGTCGCAATGGTTCTCCGATCACGGCCGGGAATGGCTGCGCGAGCGATGGCAGCGCGTGGCCTGTTATGATCCATCGATCCCCCCTGCCGCGCCTGACACCTTGCCGCTGGCCTATCTCTTTCCCGGTGCCGGCCACGTGTATATGCGCAGCGCCTGGAATGACCCGGATGCGACCTGGGCATTCTTTGGCTGTGGCCCGCAGTACGCCGGGCATTCCCGCGATGATGAAGGCCACTTTCTGATCTGCAAGCGCGGCTCGCTGGTATCACGCCAAGGTGGCCAAGGCCCCAACGACACCGATTACTACGCGGGTGGATCGCTGATCTACAATATCGTCACCATTTTCGATCCCGCCGAGAAATTCCGGCGGGACAAGGGCAATGAAAACGATGGCGGACTGCTCCGCCACGTCTACGAAGGTGAGTTTCCCCGCGAGCGCGGCCATATCGTCGCCTTCGAGAATGCTCCGCAGTACACCTACGCGGCGGCTGATATCACCGCGGGGTACAACTCCGCCAAGGCACGGGAAGTCACACGGCAGTTCCTCTACCTGCGCGGCGAACGAGAGTTCTTCGTGGTGTTTGATCGCGTCGAGGCCACAAAGCCCGATTTCCGCCGCCATTTCTTTGTGCACGTGCCGACTGAGCCGGAGGTAAGCGGGAATCAGCTAAACTGGCTGAGCCTGCCGGAAGCCGATGGGGACAAAGAGTTGTTGTCGCATGGGCGGTCGCGCATGTTCCTGACCACGCTCCTGCCGGCCAATGCCCAGATCGTCAAGCGAGGAGGTCCGGGCCAGGAAGCGTGGGGCCATCCCCTGGAACCGACGGCACAGTACAACCACGTCGCCAGAGGACGAAACCGGCCGCCGATTTGCCCCTGGCGGGTGGAGGTCGGGGACCCGAATCCCGGGGCGCGCACGATGTTCCTGCATGTCTTCGAGATCGGAGAAGAGAGTCAGCGGCAGCCCGAAGAGGTGCAGTTTATTCCGCCGGCAGGCGTACAGATCGGCAAGCGCTGGCGCGTCCAGTTCAACGCCACAGGGCCGCTGGGCGGGAAGGTTGCCGATCAGGACCTGACCACGGCAGTTCAGACTGAGATGCAGTATTCTGCAGACAAGCGATAAGGAAAGAGGCGCTACGTCGCCCTTCTCAATTCGCTGCCGGTTGGACCGCGGCAGGCCCGGAGGGCGGAGACTCCCGGCCGACCTCGTGCGCGCCGATGTCCGGAGCGGCGCCGGCAAAGTCGTCATTGATGCCGCGGATCGGCACGCCGCGATCGATACAGGGGCTGCCGGTGCGAAGCCGGAAGTCGGACTCCCCGGGCGACCTGACGAGACCTGCTTCGCTCGCGCGGCTGAAATTGTAATCCTTCACGGAATACGCCGCGATCCCAGGCGTTGCGTTCAGCATGGGGTCCGCGGCGAGAGCGGATTGCTCCATGCCGCTGGCCTCCTGAAAGGCGGGGAGCCCGTGGAGCCACTTTCCTTCCCACTGGAACTTGAGGGACTTCTCGCTCGACACGCGCCAGTAGCAGTTGCCATCCAGTACGTTCTGCGGCCGCATGGCCAGCATCACATCCTCGCCGGTCAATACAAGGATGTTGTTGCGGAACCGCTTCGCCGTCGTGGGCAGACTGGCGTTGAAGTAGATCCCCACCGACGAATCCCTGGTCAGCGCGTAGCCGGAATTGTGGTCGCAGAAACAGGCGCCGTACGAGGTCCCCGCATTGATGCCGAACTTGAACATGAGGGTCCGGAATGTGAAGTCGTTGCGGAGGACATATACCGGGCCTCGCGTGCACGGGGCAATGGAGATGCCCGTGTTGCAGTTGCGCATGTGGTTGGCGTAAACGCGAACGTTGACTCCGCCGGAGTCCGCTTCGAGGCCGTCATCCGCGGCATTGAACAGTTCGTTGTACATAATGTCCAGATCCCGATTGCCCGTAAGGGTGGACGCCGCGAGCTTCTCCGCCTCGCCAGGAGGCGGCTCCAGCGTGATCAGGTATCGATAGCCGTCGATGCGGTTACCGATGACGGACGTTCCGCGGCCGGTCCAGAGTTGCAGGCCGATACAGGAGAACTCCCAGAACTCGGCCATGGTCGCGTTCCAGGTGAAGTCGGTCTGGCCGTTCAGCCGAATCGTGTTGCCCCAGATCGCAGTGTCATCGCATTTGGGGTCGTTGATCGAGATGGCCAACCTGCAGTTGAGGATCGAGTTCCCGAATATCGCGTTGCCACTGCCTCCGGCACTGATGCGCACCGCCGCATCGGAGGTGTTGCGAATCTCGAAGTTGCGGATCTCTACGTGCGATGCGCCCTGCAAATCGAAACCATGCGGCTTGGTGGCGAGCTGGTAGGAGTACGCGGAGGGCGGCTTGTCGGTGCCGGTCTTCACAAAGAGGCGCCCGGATGCCGAGTCATGGAAAAACACGCGGCGGGAGTCCATCGGATCAGCCTTGAGGTCCTTCATCGATGAGTACCCATAGGCGCGGGTGCCATCCTGAATGACGAGGGTGATCTTGTCCGCGGCCGGGCAGGAGAATACCCCGCCGCCGACCTCCGTCCAGGTATCGCCCTTCTCAATGGCGATGGATGCATCGATGACCGGCTGCGTGGGGCCTTCGCCAACGAATACGGTCGGATGATCCCACGTGCCACTGGCTTGCTTGTTCAGTTCCACGTACTCGGGGTAGATGCCGGAAAGGACATGGACGGTGTCGCCGCCCTTGAGGTTCCGCGCGGCCCGTCCGATCGTCCGATACGGGGCATCTTTCGCTCCAGATGCATCGTCCTGCCCCCCTGGCGAGACCCAAATCTGACGACCGCTGACAGTCTGCACCGGGGCCGGGCGCGTTGCCGTCTTCGCTTCCAGGAGTTTGGGTTCACAGCCGTCCGGGTCCTCGAACGCAACCTGGACTTCGATCCGCTCGTCAGGTGAAAGCGGAAAGATGCTGGCCCACCAGAGCCGCCGAGTCGCGTCTCGGACCATTTCCACTCCGTTGCGCCAGGCGGTATCCCCAGCCACGCGCCAAACGAACGATGCCTTGCCGTTTGCGTTGGCATCGCCTGTGTAAGGAATCTCGATACCGATGGCGTGCCAAGTCGGATACAGATCCGCGCGGCCCGGCTTCAACGCATCCTCCGCGGCCCGCGCGGCCGGCGCAACCGTGCAAAGGGCCAGAACCAGGAACATCATTGCTGCAATCGAATTCCGCTTCATCGTAGGTCCTTAACTGACTGATAGACGGAGAAGGTGATTGGGTATCGCGTAAGAAAGCCAATGTACTGCCGGTCTGGGCGCGATCAAGCGTTAAGTTGGAGTTCCTTTGCGACGTTCGAGGAGATCTGACGGCGAGACGCCGCTGCCACCATCTTCTCTGCCGGCGGGTTGCCAAAGCCCCGGCGTCCGCCGATGATGGCGGGTGTCTCGGGCTATTAACCGGGTAAAGGAGAAGGCCAATGAAGGGTAGTTCCAGCGTGCGGCGGTTGAGGCTTGCGTATATAGGCGGAGGATCGCGCGGGTGGGCGCATGCACTGATGAACGACCTGGCGCTGTGCCCAGACCTGACCGGCGAGGTTGTGCTGTATGACCTGAACAAGCCGATGGCGCAGCTCAATGCCCGCTGGGGCAAGAGAGTCAACGAATCACCTCAGGCCAAGGGGAAGTGGAAGTACAGTGTGGCTAACACACTCGCCGAGGCGCTCAAGGGCGCGGACTTTGTGCTGGCCAGTATCCAGCCCGGACCCATCGAGATGATGGGCAGCGACCTGGAGATCCCCAAGAAGTACGGCATCCTTCACCCAGTGGGCGACTCGATCGGGCCGGCCGGGCTGGTGCGCTCGCTGCGGGCGGCCAGCGATTACGCGGAGATTGCCCGTGCCATCGAGAAGCATTGCCCCGAAGCGTGGGTGCTCAACTTCACTAACCCGATGACCGTCTGCACGCGCACGCTGCACAAGGTGTTCCCGGGCATCAAGGCGTTTGGCAACTGCCATGAGGTGTTCGGCACGCAGCACCGCCTGGCGGAACTGGCCAAGGAGTATCTGGGCCTGAAGATCACGCGCGATGATGTGCGGATCAACGTCAAAGGTGTGAACCACTTTACATGGATCGACCGCGCCACGTATGGTGATGTGGACCTGATCAGGCTGTACGAGCGGAAGATGAAGGAGCCGGGCGAGGTGCGCGTGATCGGCAAAGAGGAGGCCGAGAAGCTGAATATCTTCGGCCACTGCAAGCAGGTGGGGTATGACCTGTTCCGGCGATTCGGCATCATCGCGGCCGCCGGCGAACGGCATCTGGTCGAGTTCGTTCCCTGGTATCTGAAGGATGAAGCGACGCTGCACCGCTGGGGTGTGAAGCTCACACCCTACAGCTATCGCAAGGAGCGGTATTACTCGTCGCCCGATACATTCAAGAAGCGGCTGGCGGACAAGAAGCCGTTTGAGTTGTACGGCAGCGGCGAGGAGATGGTCCGGCAGATGAAGGCGCTTTTGGGCATGGGCGATATACGGACGAACGTGAACCTGCCCAACGTCGGGCAGATCGAAGGGCTGCCACGCGATGCGGTGGTGGAGACCAACGCGTTCATCGGCCCCAACAGTGTGGTGCCGGAGTTCTCTGGGCGACTGCCGATGGGTGTCGAGGCGCTGGTCACGCGTGTGGTGCAGAACCAGGAGATGATCGTCGAAGCCGCCTTGCGCAAGGATAAGACGCTGGCGTTTCAGGCGATTCTCAATGACTCGCTGACGAATCTCCCGACGGATCGCGCCTGGAGGATGTTCGGCGAGATGCTCCGTGCCACCAAGGCAAAGCTGCCTGGGTGGAAGCTCTAAACAACTCTTGTCCGGCCGCTGGGGCGGCGTAAGCCGCCCCCCTTTTGTTGGCAGATTATATCGCGCCGACACGCTGCAGCAGGCCGCGGGCGTTGCTGTAGAAGATCTTCTCGAAGTGCGGAACAAAGCCCAGAGCGGTGAGCGCGGGAATCGTCTGGTCAAGGTTGTCTTGCTGACTGTAGCTGTCGGCACCCCATATAAGTTTCTCGGGCGGAACGGAGGCGGTGATGGCGCCGCCCGCGCGCAGAGCCCAAAGGCCCTGGCCCGGCGAGCAGTCCACGTAGGCATTGGGGGCGCGGGTGGTGAGCATGACGGATTCGAGCAGTCCCGTGATCCCGCCCATATGGGCGAAGATGAACGGTGTCTCGGGGTGCCGGCGCAGAACCTTCTCGAAGCGGCCGGGCGTGGCGTAGTAGGCGGCCCAATCCTCGCGGTTCATGCCCTTGCCGGAGCCACCGAGCCAGCCGCAATGGCTTAACACCAGCATGCCCAGGTCGGCGACAGCGTCGAAGAAGCCGTGAAGGGCCGGATCGTCGGGGAAGTAGCCGATGTTGGGAAACAGTTTCACGATGCGCACGCCCTGGGCGTGGTAGCGTCGAACGGTCTCGATCGCATTGGTTCCTTCGCGTGGGTCGGCATACACACCGCCGATCAGCCGGCCGGGATGCCGCTGACAGGCCGCCAGCATTGTGTCGTTGCTGCAATGCATGGTCGCCATGATCACCGTCATCTCGATGTTGGCCGCATCCATCAGGGCAATGAGGTCACTGCCATCAGAGCCGGTTTTGGGATGGTTGTGAACGTCGATGAGGCGCGAAGGCATGCCTTCCATGAGAAGCTCCTGTATTGGGTTCGCTGCAAGATGTGCTGGGGAGTTTACCACGTGGCGAAGTCACTGGACAGCGGATTCATTTATCATCCCCAGGCGAACTGCCACGCAAGGCGGCACAGCAGTGCCAGGGAGACGCTGGCGGCCATCCAGCGGACCAGCGAGCGGCCGACGCGAATCGTCATGTGCGCCCCTGCGTAACCGCCAATGAGTTGTCCCGCCGCCATCGGCAGTGCCAGGTGCCAGACGATAGCGCCCTTGAGCGCAAAGGAAACAAACGCCGCGAGGTTGCTGGCGAAGTTCACCACTTTGGCATTGGCGCTGGCCGCATCCAGTGGATCGCGCCAGAGATAGGCGTAGGTGAGAATCAGGAACGTGCCGGTGCCCGGGCCAAAGAAGCCGTCATAGCCCGCTATGAAGAAGGCGACGATGATGGCCAACAGCGCCGATCGCTGACGGGGCGCATGGGGTTTGGCCGGCGGGCGCTGCACGATGACCAGCACTGCGGCGACCGCCAGCAGCACCATGACCAGGGGCGTAAGGAAACGCGAAGAGATCCACGACAGCAGTAGCACCCCCAGCGCCGAGCCGATCAGAGCAGGCACAAGCGACTCGGCCGCCCGCTTGCGGTCCAGGAGTGGTGATTTCCAGAACAGCCGCAAGGCACTGCCGGAACCGAAAACGCTCTGGCCCTTGTTGGTGCCGAGGGCGAGATATGGTGGCAGGCCCGCTAGCAGCAACGCTGGAACGGTGAGCAAGCCGCCTCCGCCAGCGATCGCATCAATAAACCCGGCAATAGCCGCAACGGAAAAGAGAATAAGAGCCAGAATCATCGGGGGGACAGGTTAGCCGATGAAGGCATGCGCGAACAGGGAGGGGTGGTCCATGGCGACCATCCCGACTCACACGTACCTTGTACCCGCGATCTACATCGGGCCGCCGTCTTGGCCAGAGCGAGGGCAGCGAAGTACGACCACGAATCCCTGCACATCCTGCTGCTTCTCGCTGCGGAGGGCGGCCTGCTCCAGGGAAAGCAGTTCATAGCCGTGGCGGGCGATAAGTTGTCGCAGGTAGCTCGCCGCATGGGCATAACGCCGCGTTTGCCGCAGTATGTATCCACCGTCCACCCGTTCATCGTCGGGGATGGCTTCGACCGTGAAGGCGAAGAGACCCTCTGGCCGCAACATGCCGGCGATCATCTGGAAGATCGGCGAGAGATCGCCGACGTAGCAAAACACATCGCTGGCGGTAATCAGGTCAAAGCGTTGCGTCAATGCGGTCGAGGCCCCCAGGAGATCGGCAACAATAAGCCTGTCGTAGATGCCTCGTTCCCGGGCCTTTTCGACCATGGCGGTCGAGAGATCCACGCCGATGAGTTGGGCCGCCAGGGGTTTGAACAACTGCCCGCACAGACCGGTGCCGCAGCCCAGATCGAGAATGTGCAGGCCATCGGATGGTGCGGCACGGGCGACAGCCTGGAAGATCAATTGTGGGGCGCGATAGCCCAGATACTTCGTCAGGTGCTCGTCGAACGACCGGGCATACCGGTCGAAGAGGCGGGCGACCAGCGTGGACGGCGCGGCGGGTGGCGCTTCGCCCTGGCCCAGCGAGGCCCGTTGGAAGCGAAAGAACTCCGCGTCGACCGTGGCGCCGGCCAGGATCTCGTACTGCGCGGCTGCATCCTTCAACCGGCCCGCCTTTTCATAGGCCAACGCGAGATCGGCCCGGGCCTCGAGGTACCCTGGACTGGCCGCAAGGGCTTTCTCATAAAGAACAATGGCGTCAGCCGCCCGGCCGACGCGGAGCAGGATCGCCCCTGCGCCGCAGTTCGCCTCGGGATAGTCCGGATTGAGCTTGAGGGCGCGATCCATGGCCGCGGCGGCGGCTGTAAAATCGCCCTGCAGCGCCAGCACGACACCTGCGCCGTGGTGCGGCCGGGCGTAGTTGGGAGCAAGCTCAGCGGCACGGGCGAAGGCAGCCACTGCTGCGGGATATTCCTGGCGGTGCCCGAGGATCTCGCCGCGGACCTGCCAGGCTTCCGCGAGGTCGGGCTTCAGGTCCAAGGCCTTCTGCAAGAACGTCTCGGCCTCGTCGAACTGCCGACACCGCAGCAGCGACTGGGCCAACGCCACGTACGTATCGGGTTGCCGTGCGCCCAGGTCGATCGCTCGGCGCAAAGCGGCAACACTTTCGCTCCAGAGTCCGCGCCGGTGCAACGCAACGCCCAGGCCGGCGCAGGGTTCCGAGCGATTCGGATCCAGGGCCACCGCCCGGCGGTAGGCCGCGATCGCCTGCTCGATTTCGCCCATCGCGAGCCAAGTCTCGGCATAATTGTGCTGATATGCAGCGACGTTGGGCTGCAGCGTCACCGCCCGGCCGGCAAAACCGATGCCCAGATCCTTCCTTCCGAGCTGGCAACTGAGGATTCCCAGGACGCTGAACGCTTCGGCGTTGTCGGGGTCGCGAGAGAGCACCTGGCGGCACAGCGTCGCGGCTTCGCGCAGCTTTCCGTCCCGCTGGTATGCTATCGCCGATTTCACTACCGCAGTATTGTCATGTTCACTCATAGGCCCGCGATCATGCATTGAGCTATACCAAGACGCCCGTAGCCAAATCGTACGTTACGGTCTGCGTATTGCCTTTTGTGCCCACCACGTTAAAGCTGATCTTGGTGAAGTTCAACGACAGCGATTCGGTGGGCCGGTCTCCGCCACTGCTCAGCGAGTAGCCGCTGATCAGCACGTTCGAAAGATCCAGCTTGAGGTAGGTCTGCAGTTTGCCGCTGGCAAAGTCGATCTCAACGTCGCTGGGCGTCCCGCCGAGGGCTTCCTGGAACAAGGAAGCAGAGGCTGAGTCGAGATTCTTGGTAATGATCACCTCGGAGACGCTGGGGGCCGAAGCCTCGCGATCGGCCCCACCTGCCGGCGAGCCAATGCCACGGCTGACACCCCACTGCAAGGAGCTCAATTGACTGTCGCCCACGTAGCCCTTAGCCGTCACATCGCCGACGATGCTGCCGTACTTCATGAAGATGGAGCTTCTGGCCGACGCGGCCGCGGGTGACTGCACCGCCGGGACTTCCGTCGCGTTGTTCTGCGCCAGGTCATAATCGAAGGACTGCGCAGTGCCCTTGATGTCCACCATATTGAAGCTGATCTTGGTGAAGTTCAGCGACAACGATTCGGTGGGCCGGTCCCCACCGCTGCTCATCGAGTAGCCGCTGATCAGCACGTTCGAAAGATCCAGTTTGAGGTAGGTCTGCAGTTTGCCGCTGGCAAAATCCAACTCAACGTCGCTGGGCGTCCCGCCTAGAGCTTCGCCGAGCAAGGGCGCAGAGGCTGAGTCGAGATTCTTGGTAACGACCACCTCGGAGACGCTGGGGGCGGAAGCCTCGCGATCGGCCCCGCCTGCTGGCGAGCCAATGCCGCGGCCGACACCCCACTGCAATGAGGTCAATTGAGTATCGCCCACGTAACCTTTTGCCGTCACATCGCCGGCAATGCTGCCATACTTCATGAAGATGGAACTTCTGGCCGAAGCGGCCGGGGGTGACTGCACCGCCGGCACCGCCGGGACTTCCGTCGCGTTGTTCTGCGCCAGGTCGTAATCGAAGGACTGCGTAGCGCCCTTGATGCCCACCACGTTAAAGCTGATCTTGGTGAAGTTCAGCGACAGCGATTCGGTGGGCCGGTCTCCACCGCTGCTCATCGAGTAGCCGCTGATCAGAACGTTCGAAAGGTCCATTTTGAGATAGGTCTGCAGTTTGCCGCTGGCAAAGTCGATCTCAACGTCGCTGGGCGTCCCGCCGAGGGCTTCCCGGAACAAGGAAGCAGAGGCTGAGTCGAGATTCTTGGTAATGGTCACCTCGGAGACGCTCGGGGCGGAAGCCTCGCGATCGGCTCCACTCGCGGGCGAGCCAATGCCGCGGCCGACGCCCCACTGCACCGAAGTCAATTGGGTATCGCCCACGTAACCTTTTGCCGTCACATCGCCGGCAATGCTGTCGTACTTCATGAAGATGGAGCTCTTGGCCGAAGCGGCCGGGGGTGACTGCACCGCCGGCACCGCCGGGACTTCCGTCGCGTTGCTCTGCGCCAGATCATAATCGAAAGACTGCGCAGTGCCCTTGATGTCCACCATGTTGAAGCTGATCTTGGTGAAGTTCAGCGACAGCGATTCGGTGGGCCGGTCTCCGCCGCTGCTCATCGAGTACCCGCTTATCAGCACGTTGGAAAGATCCAGTTTGAGGTAGGTCTGCAGTTTGCCGCTGGCGAAGTCGATCTCAACGTCGCTGGGCGTCCCGCCGAGGGCCTCCTGGAACAAAGGAGCAGAGGCTGAGTCGAGATTCTTGGTTATGGTTACCTCGGAGACGCTCGGGGCCGAAGCCTCGCGACCGGCGGCGCCTGCTAGCGAGCCAATGTCGCGGCTGACGCCCCACTGCAACGAAGTCAATTGGGTATCGCCCACGTAACCTTTTGCCGTCACATCGCCGGCAATACTGCCGTACTTCATGAAGATGGAGCTCTTGGCCGATGCGGCCGCGGGTGACTGCACCGCCGGGACTTCCGTCGCGTTGTTCTGCGCCAGGTCATAATCGAAGGACTGCGCAGTGCCCTTGATGTCCACCATATTAAAGCTGATCTTGGTGAAGTTCAGCGACAGCGATTCGGTGGGCCGGTCTCCACCGCTGCTCATCGAATAGCCGCTGATCAGCACATTCGACAGGTCCAATTTGAGGTAGGTCTGCGATTTGCCGTTGGCAAAATCCAATTCAACGTCGCTGGGCGTCCCGCCAAGAGCTTCCTGGAACAAGGGAGCAGAGGCGGAGTCGAGATTTTTGGTAATGACCACCTCGGAGACACTCGGGGCGGAAGCCTCGCGATCGGCCCCGCCTGCTGGCGAGCCAATGTCGCGGCTGACGCCCCACTGCAACGAGCTCAATTGACTGTCGCCCGCATAGCCTTTTGCCGTCACATCGCCGGCAATGCTGTCGTACTTCATGAAGATGGAGCTTCTGGCCAGAGCGGACGGGGGTGACTGCACCGCCGGCACCGCCGGGACTTCCGTCGCGTTGTTCTGCGCCAGGTCATACTCGAACGACTGCGTATCACCCTTAATGCCGACCTCGGTAAAGCTGATCTTGGTGAAGTTCAGCGACAACGATTCGGTGGGTCGGTCTCCACCGCTGCTCATCGAGTAGCCGCTGATCAGCACGTTGGAAAGGTCCAGTTTGAGGTAGGTCTGCAGTTTGCCGCTGACAAAGTCGATTTCAACGTCACTGGGCGTCCCGCCAAGAGCTTCGCCCATTAGCGAAACCGATGCCGAATCGAGACGCTTGCTAACGGTGATCTCCGAGACACTGGGGGCGGAAGCCTCACGACCGGTGCTGATGAGACCCCACTGGAAGGCGTTCAGCAGAATGTCGCCCGCGTAGCCTTTGGCCGTCACATCGCCGGTGATGCCGCCATATTTCATGAAGATTGGATCACCTGCAGGGACGGCCGCCAGGGCAGCCGCGACAAGGGAGGTGATCGTCTGGGCAGAAGTAACCGTCTGAATCGCGGCGGCAAGCGGCGATTGCGACCCCAACTGGAGATAGGCCGGAGACGCGACCCCCACGTTACCGCTGAGCAATATCCGTGGTTCAAGTCGCTCCAGTCCCTTAACTGCAACTCGTGTGGATCTCGTCTTCATCGCAGGAGCCCCTTTCCTTTGTACTGCGTGCCGTGTGGCATTTTTTGCGGAGATGCGCTAGCAATGTACGCTAGGTCGAAGCAGACTCATAAGTCAACTTCGCGGCCTTGAATCCCCAGACGAGAGCGTCCAAATCCCTGGGCGTTTGCCCCGATGGATAGTGCGATATACCGATCTAGAAATCGTTTTCCACGATGGCAAGATACTCGGCCGTCAGAGGAAAGTCCGTCAGCAGCAGAAACACCCCCATCCGACTCTTCGGCACATCGCCCGTACTGGCCGTCCCCGGAGCCGCAACTGCCCCACTGCGCACACCGTCAGCATCGAAGAACTTGCACCCGCCATGGAGCGAACGCAGAGCCTTCATCGCGGACACTCGACCCCACCTGCGCGGAACCAGGTTTCCTATCGTCTAGATCAAGAAGCGGCCGGGGGCTCCCTTGCCCACCGGCCGCTCGTGTGCGAATCCTTTCGCTACTTCCTTGTTCTGTTACGCCTCCAACTTGCCGTCGAGCAATTCCCCCAGGAACTGGGCGAGCCCGTCCTCGGTGTTCTTTCCGATAACTCGATCGGCCACTTCCTTCAGTTCCGGCCGGGCATTCCCCATCGCGACTCCTAAGCCGCTGTGCTCGATCATGTGCAGATCATTCATGTCATCGCCAACGGCAATGACACGATTGGCATCGATCTTGTGCCGGCGGATCACGAAGCTGATCCCTTCCCACTTGCTCACGGCCGGATCAAAGACCTCCAGCACCTCGCAGTTGGCACCGGGCACGCGCAGGCGATGGACCATCGCGCGGTCGCCGAAATGCTTCTGCAAGAGAGTCACAATGGGCTCCATCTCCGCAGATTCTGCACAAATACCCACGCGAAGCGTGTGGCGATGGTGAAAATCGGCCAGGTCCGGCACGTACTCGATCGCCATCTTCATGGCGGCCATCCAGCGCTCCGACGCCGGCCTGATTGGCAGGTCACGACTGATCAAATAATCAAGCCCGGTCTCGCAAGTGTCCTGCAAAGCCATGGCGGCATGCCCCAGCGACTCCAAGATGCGGCAGGCATCGGCCGCCACCTGCGGATGCATGGTGGTGCGATGCAGCGTCTTGCCGGTATTGGTGTCGATGATCATGGCTCCGCCGACGAACACACACTCGGTCTTGATGCCAAGCTTCTCAAGGTGCGACCGGCTCTCAGTATGGTTCCGGCCGGTGGCAAGGCACAGGCGATACCCGGCCTTGGCCACTTCATTAACCGCCTTGATCGTCCGCGGCGTGAGGGAGCCGTCCGGCAGCAACAGCGTGCCATCCAGATCAAGAACGACCATCTGGTATCGGCGCTGACCTGTCACCGGCGACGACCTCTTGAAACAAAACAGGCTTCCCCTATCCCTAGAAGGAAACCCTCACCGCAAACAACACTACATACCACATATAGCGAGTTTGCCGGAGGGATCAACTATTGGCGGGGTTATTGACCGGGCTTTCCCATCGCCGAACAATCAGCATCGATGTGGGCGATTCGCTGGCGATCCGTACGCCTCGGAAACCGAACATCCCGGTCTCCAGGCCCCACTCCTCTGCAACGCCGATCACCAACAGGTCGAAGGCGGCCGCTTCGCGGATTACCACGTCGACAGGCGAGGGATCCTCTACAGTCGTGAAGATGACCGGCTCGGGCTGGGTCGAGTCCTGAACGATGCGGCTGCCGACATCGCTGCCGGTCAGCTTGCGCCCCTCGGCCCGGTTCGGATCCACAACGTGCAGGACGGTAAGCTGGGCACGGACGTTCCTGGCAATCCGGCCGGCCAGTTCAAGAGCAAGGTGATCGTGCCATGAGCCCATGTACGGCACGACGATGCGCCGCACACCATGGAATCCGCGATCAACGAAGACGCCAACGTGGCATCGCGCCTCGGAAAGCACCGTATGCACGGTGCCGCCAAGGATGCTTTGCGTGAGAAGCGGCCTGTGGAACCCCATGAGGATCATCCTCACCGCGCGGAGGTTGGCGATCTCGGCGATATCGGAACCAGGATCGCGGCTGATCTGCGAGAGTGATTCCATTGGCAGCCCGCGCCGCTGCACTTCATCGCGCAATTGCTGCAGCGGCTCATAGGATTCGGCCGGGCGCTCCTCCATCTGACTGCGCAAGAGCGTATCATCGTGCGGCCGGCGGAGATAGACGCCGATCACCCGGCTGCGCTCGCCCTGCGGGGCAAGCAGTTCGGCAAGTTCCGCCAGCGGCACCGCGCTGCGCGGCATGGCCAGGGGAATCAGCACGGAAAACCCGCCGGTCTTCATGTCGCGAGCTTTGGGCTGCGGCTGCGCCTGCCGATGGATAAGCTGAATCAGCGGAGCGGTCATCGCCGTGGTTACCAGCGCCATGATCACCATCATGGCATAGACGCTGTCGCTGATGACCTTCATCTCGCGACCAACGTTGAGGATGACCAGTTCCATCAGGCCGCGGGTGTTCATCAGGATGCCAATGCCGAACGATTCACGAAATGTGAACCCGCCTACCCGGGCGGCGATCGCCGCACCACCGATCTTGCCGGCGCACGCGACGCCAATCACCAGCAGCGTACAGAACCAGAAATCGCCGCCGCCGGCGAAGCGAATCGTGGTGTTCAGCCCCGCATAGGCGAAGAAGACCGGCAGGAGCAACAGCACGGTGAAGTCCTCGATCTTCTCGCCCAGAGAAGCGACAAACCGCGTGCCGCGGGGCATGATCGCGCCCATCATGAAAGCACCGAAGAGGGCATGGATGCCGATCATCTCGGTGGCAACGGCCGAGATCAGGATCAGGAAGAAGACCCCCGCAACAACGCCGGGCGAAGGGCGACCGTGACGGTCATAGATGGTCTCAAGACGCCGGATAAAGGGACGGACGACAAAGATCATGACCGCCACATACACGAGCGTACCTGTGGTTGTGATCAGGCCCTGGCGAAGGTTGTTGGAATGGGCATAGGCGACAACTGCCGCCAGAATGCACCATGCGACGACATCGTTAGCGGCCGCGGCGGCGATGCTTACGGCTCCTACGCGTGTCTTCTGCAATCCGGTTTCGGTGAGAATCCGGGCCAGCACGGGAAAAGCCGTGACCGCAGCGGCTGTCCCCATGAACAGAAACGCCGCGCGGGGATTCACCACGCCATCAAGGTACGTGGTGTTGTTCCACATCCACGCGGCCAAGGCCAGACCCATCAGAAACGGCAACGCAATGCTGGCGATGCCGACTCCAACCGCAGCGCGGCCCTGGGAGAGCAGCATGCGTGGGTCCAGTTCCAGGCCGATCAGAAACAGGAAGAACACCACGCCCAGCTGGCTGAGGTTGCCCAGGTATTCCGTGCTGCCAGGCGGAAAGAGATGCGCGAACGCCCAGGGCCACTGCCAGCCGAGAATGGTCGGTCCCAGGACAATTCCGGCCGCCATCTCCCCGACCACCTGTGGCAACTCCATTTTGCGGAACAGCGACCCCATCGCGCGACTCAGACCCAGAATCGCGGCGATCTGCATCAGGAGGATGGCAAGCCGAGAAAGATCCAATTAGCAGCGCACAATACCACTGCGGTCACGATTTGAACAAGGGGCTGTACCGATGGTTCGCGGCCGCTCCTACGGCAACTCCGTCAAGACACCTTTGATGATGTCCAGATCGGCGTCCCACTGCCCGACATCATTGGTTCCACCTCGAGCATCAAGCACATTGGCGACACCGTTATCAGCGTAGAACGTATTAGTCCCCGAACCGCCAATGAGCATGTCGCCACCCGAGCCGGCGGTGAGGGTGTCATTGCCAGCGCCGCCAATGAGCGTGTCTTTGCCCTCGCCGCCGTCGATCGCAACGCCGAGCAGCACGCCGCTGTTGACTGAGATCTTGTCGTCGCCAGCGCCGCCGTTCAGAACGATGGAATTCACCTCGGCCGCGTTGAAGTGGTTGGTGATTTTGCCGAACTTCAGCGAGTAGATGCCCTTGGAGAGAGAAAGGCTGATCGAGTCATTGGCCGCGGTGCCCTGCGCTGTCAGGACGCCGCTGCTCAAGGTCACGCCAGAGGCCAGCACCTCGCCATGCAGCGACACATCGTAGGTGAATGCCGGCTTCTTCTGCGCACCGACGAATATGGCGAACTTGACATCCGAGGATTTGCCTGCAACCGGCGTGTAGATGATGGGAATATTGTACTTCTGCCCACTGATGTAGGAGATGTTGCCGGTCTTGAACTGTTTCGCCCCCGGACCGCTGAACCTGATTCCAGTAACGTTGGTTACCCCACTGGCGTAGACGTCGACAACCAGATTCTGAGTCACATCCGGGCCGGTGGAGTAGAATGCCGTGCCATCGGCGACAGCCCAGTTCGCATGGTTGGCGATGGTATGGCCCTGGCCCGCGAACGAGATACCAGCGGACCACGTTTCCATACTCACGGAGCTAAGCACGCTCGTTTCGAAGATGAGATCGGAGTTGCCAGGGATTGAGGCGCCGCTTCCTTTCTTTCCGTAAGCCAGCGCTGCCGGGATGAACAGGACCCGGTCCTCGCCGACTTTGGCGCCTTGCAGACCACGATCCCAACCGGGAATGACCGCGCCAATGCCAAGGATCAGGTCGAACGCCGCATGACTGCCGCCAAATCCGGAAGAGCTGTCGAACACGGCACCCGTGCTCCGCAGCCAGCCCGAATAGTCCACCGACAGGAGCGACTTGTTTGTGATTGGATCACCAGTGCCCGCAGTTACCACGCCATACCGCAGGCCACTGCCCACGGAAACGGTTTGGATGCCGCTTCCTGATACATCGAACGTGTAGTCGGTCAGGGAAGTGCTGTCGCTGTGGACGTCCACGGTCGCGGTGCGCGCCCCAGCGGCTGCCGGTGCAAATCTCAGGACCATGGTGGCAGTCGCGTTGGCAGCGATAGCGCGCTTGGGGAACGACACGATGGAGAAATCGGCGGCGTTCGCGCCACTGATCGTTGGTTTGGACACGGTTAGGTTCGCGTCACCGGTGTTCTTGATCGTGTACGTCCGCGTCAGGAAGCCGCCAAGCTCTCCCCAGGCGAAGTCGGTGCCATCAGCCTGATTCGGCGTGCTATCGCCATTCGCGATCGTCGTGCCGTTGCCTGAAATAACTGGCACCGCGGCCAACAGCGTGCGGCTCTCAAGGATCTCGATCGATACATTACTTCTCATGCGACTCCCTAATGAAAGTGGGTGTCGCCTTTATACCTTGATCAGGATTGGCAATCGAGGGACGGTGGCCCTGAATCTCGTGCCGAGCCCCGAGGAAGCTAACACGCAGTTGCGCTACGGTGCCGCCTGACCGTCGACTCGTTGGCGCCGCAACGAGAGTGAGCGCAATCACAGATGGCGGCGGAATCGCGCCGTGGTTGCCCAGGTCTAAGGGGTCGCAGTGCCTGCCGAGGTGTGTCTGTAATCCATCGCCTCGTCCAGTTGCGTCAACATGAGTTGCCAGGATCGTTTGTCGGCGCTGGCGTTATAGCCGACGGTGCCCAGGGCCTTGTACGTGTCGGAATTGGGGTTGGTGTAGGAATGCATGGCATTGCGCAAGATCACCAGTTCCCATTTTGCATTCGCTGCCTGCATCATGGCGATGAAGTCCTGCGTTTCCTGCGGGGAAACGAGCTTGTCGGCCGCGCCATTGAGGACCAGGATGCTGGCCTTGATCTGCCCCATCTCGGGCACGCGCTTGACCAGACTGGCATGGAAAGCAACGACGGTCTTGAGGTCGGCGCCGACGAAGGCGAGATTCAGCGCGATCCCGCCACCCATGCAGTATCCGATGGCGGCGATGCGCGAAGGATCAGCCTTGCCGCTGGTCCGCAGTGTAGTAACGGCAGCGACGGCACGGTCGATGATCACCTTCGGCTGTGCGTACAGGATCTCGGCGATCGCGAAAGCTTCCTTCGGTTCCTCGATCGTCTTGCCGCCACCATACATGTCGGCAACAAATGCGACATATCCGGACTCAGCAAGCATGCGTCCCCGACTCTTCGCGTAATCGTTCGCCCCCCAAATCTCCGGGAATACGACAACGCCCGGCCTGCTCGCAGCGGCCGCATCGTCGTACACAAGCGTGCCTTGCATGGTGACGCCGCCTGCTTCATAAGGAATGGTGTCCGACCGGATCGCGGCAAACACATTCACAGCGCAGACAAGCATGATAGTGGCAATCGTCCATCTCATCGGGCGTTCCTCTCCGCAGATGGTAGGCACTGACCCGACCGATCCGCCGCCTCCTGCTCCAGGGGCGTGTTGCCTGCAAGCTACCTCAGCCGAACGGGCACGCCATTGTCGCTGAGGTACTGTTTGACTTGCTGAATGGTGTATTGCCCAAAGTGGAAGATGCTGGCCGCTAGCGCGGCATCGGCTTTGCCCTCGCGAAGCACATCGAGCATATGCTTGGGCGAACCCGCGCCGCCTGAGGCGACCACGGGGATGGTTACGGCATCGCTGACGGCCGCCGTCATCTCCAGGTCATAGCCTTCCTTGGTACCGTCGGCGTTCATCACGTTCAGGACGATCTCGCCAGCGCCCAGCGACTGCGCCTGACGCACCCAGTCCATCACCTTTACGCCGGTGTTCACCCGCCCACCGTTTATGAAGACGTCCCAGTGTTCAATACCGTCGCGCTGAACCCGGCTGGCATCGAGGCCCAGCACCGTAGCGCAGCATCCGAACTTCCGCGCCACTTCCGCCAGGAGTTGCGGCCGTTTGACGGCCGCCGAGTTCAGACTGACCTTCTCCGCCCCCGCCTGGATGATCGCGGTTGCATCCTCAAGCGTGCGAATGCCGCCGCCGACTGTCAGCGGCATAAAGATGTGCTCCATCACCCGATGAAGCAGATCAACCATAATCGCCCGCCCCTCATGGCTGGCGGTAATATCATAAAAAACCAGCTCATCAGCACCATCGGTCTGGTAGCGCTTGGCCTGCTCCACAGGATCGCCGGCATCGACATGATCAAAGAACTTCACGCCTTTGACGACTCGTCCGCGATCCACATCAAGGCACGGGATAATCCGCTTGGTCAACATATGTTCGACACCACAAGCTTCACCCACAGAACAGAACAGGGACCCGGCAAAACGCCAGATCCCTTTATTCTATCAGCACTTAAGGGTGGCCGACGGGATTTGAACCCGCGACTCCCAGGACCACAACCTGGTGTTCTGCCAACTGAACTACGGCCACCGTATTGCAGCACCCGATTCTTACCCGCCCAGCGGTGCCTGTCAATAGAACAGCCCATGACAAGAACAGCCCATGACCACCGCGTGACTACGCTTTGAAGCCGTCGATGATCTGCTCGATCGCCGCGTGGGCGGCTGTCAACCCAAAGATGCCGGTCAGGGTCGGAAGACTACCCAGCGCCCGCCGCGTCCGGCCACGGGAAAGAGTCTGCTCACTCGCCGAAGCCGGTTCATCGTCGGCTTCGCCGCCGCTCTGGACGATCTTCTCGGTTGAATAGACACAGGTGAACTCCACCCCCGCACCACGCTTGCGCAGTGCTTTGCGGATCTTGGCGGCCAGCGGACAGGTATGCACCTCCTGCAACGGACCGATGCGCACTTGTGTGGGATCTGTCCGCAGTGCCGCCCCCATCGATGAGATCAAGGCAATGCCACGACGCTGCACGGCGTCGAGGAAGATGACTTTCGGAGTAAGCGAGTCGATCGCGTCGATCACCACGTCGAGTTTCCCGTCAAGCACCTGGCCCATCGTGTCATCATGAACAAAGAGCTCCAGCGCCTCGACTTCGCACCTCGGGTTGATGTCCAGAATGCGCTGGCGGGCGATCTGGCATTTCTTCTGCCCGACCGTGGAGTCGGTCGCGTAGAGTTGCCGGTTGATATTGCTCAAGCGCACCTCGTCGAAATCCACGATGCGAAGATGCCCCACTCCCGCACGTGCCAGGGCCTCCGTCGCATAGCTTCCCACCGCACCCAATCCCACCACGCAGACGTGAGCATCCATCAGCCGGGCGAGTTTCTCCCGGCCGAGAATTCGCTCGATCCGTGCAAATCGTCCGTCGTGCAATTCACCTACGTGCATCTCAAGCCTCCATGCTTTGCCCGAGAAACGCCTTGGCATTGCTCGCCACCTGATCGCGCAGCTCCTGCACCGTACATCCGATCAGGCCAGCCACACCTTCATAAACTGAAGGCAGATTGGCCGGATGATTTTGCACTTCGCCCCGATCGTCAACCATGTGATACTTGCGGTGTTCCTCGGGCGCTATCAGCGCTGGGGCATCGGTCTCGATCAGCAGCCGATCTCGTGGCACCGCCTTACAGGCATCGCGCAGCTTCTGCCGCTTGGGCTCGAAGATGCTGCCGGCGAACGAGAAGTATGCTCCCATTTCCCGCAGAGGCCTGATCATCTCGGCCGACCCGCCAAAGGAATGGATCAGCATCGCCCGCGGCAACTTCTCCCCCTGCAGGATCTCCAGTAGCCAACCCCACGCGCGCAGGCAGTGCACCATGGCCGGCCGATCCAGCTCGCGCGCGATCTGAAGCTGGCGCCGAAACATCCGCTCCTGCAATGCCTCATCGCGCGGCTCGATCCAGCGATCGATCCCGATCTCGCCAACCGCCGCCAGGGGATAGCGCCCGAGGAAATCGTGCAGTTGCGCCTCCCATGTCTCTCCAGCTTGTCCAACGTACCACGGGTGCACGCCAAAGCACGGCAGCACCTCGGGATAAGATTGCGCCAGGCCGGCCACGGCCAGCCAGTCCTCCGGCCTGGTGCCATTGCATGCCAGCAGCCCCACACCCTCCTCGCGACATGCCCGCATTACCTCGTCGATGCGGTTCAGCAGCACTTTTTCCTGCAGATGCACATGGATGTCGATCAGCATGAGCGCAGATTATACCGGATGCGCGTGTGACCCAAGGCACTCTCGTGCCGGTCCCTTCTGGCGGTCCGCGCAGCATTCCCGCCGCGTTGGCAGATAATCAGATATGTGCGGTGTATATCTCAAGGTGAAAGAACTGCAGCGCAACTCCTGCAATGACAGGCGCATAGCACAAATGTGATTTTTCCGTGCCTTTGGGCATTGCTTTCGGTAATATACGGTTGAGTCCGGTGGGTAGAACAAGTACGTCGTGCGTTTGATAGCATCCGGCAGTTGTAGGGCGCGGACAACACTCAAGTCGACGGGCCGGCGCACGGCGCAAGGTACGGCATTCAACGCGTGGAACCGTGGTTCCAACTGCGAGAAGCAGCGTTGCTGCAGAAGGGCGAGGTATGCAGGTCACAAACATCAATGGCACGTCCGGCAATGCGTGCAAGTGCGGCGATTGGCTGAGCCACTGGAAGAAACACAGCGGGCAACCGCTTCCCCAGTTCTGCTCGGAAACGAGATGCGCAGGCAACGAACTCGTCGGGGCCCATGTCCAGAAAGATGGGCCGGGCGACAAGAGCTGGTACATTATCCCGTTGTGCAAGCGGTGCAATGAAGCCAAAGGCGCAACATTAACCGTTGGCGACCACGTGAAACTGGTTCCCGCCAGCGGCCGCAGCACATGCGGCGCATAGCGGTCGTTTGCGCAGCGTTATGGCAGTTTCGTCCCTGCCACCCAGACTCCGCAGGGACCAACATGAGACTCCAAGACCACTTGCAGCGGATCACTGTCGGCGGCGGGGAACGCGACACAATCCGCCCGCATGCCAGGCGCTAGCGTACCTGCCGCCTGATCCATCATCAGGGCCTTCGCTCCGTTTGCCGTACCCATCCGCCACAGCGTCTGGGCATCGAGCTCTGGATGCATCCGATGCAGCAGGCGCAGGTCATCCACCAGGTTCAGATCGGGAGAACTGGCGCAACTGTCGGTTCCCACGGCCACGTTAATCCCGGCCGCCAGCATATCGCGGAAACGGTGCGGTGGATGCCCGAAATACTCGTGCGTCCGCGGACAATAGACGACAGACGCCCTCCCTCGCGCCAGCAGTGACAGTTCATCATCATCGCAGTAGTTCACGTGCGCCAACAACGTCGGATAATCCAGCAGCCCCAGTTCGTGCGCCATCCGGATTGGCCCGCCGGCAAATAGCGGCACCTGCTGGTCCCACGACAACCACGAATCCCACAGTGCCTTGAGCGGCCCGCTATGGCGCTCCAGGAATTCGCATTCCGATATCGTCTCGGCCAGGTGCGTCGCCACCGGCATACCGCGCTGTTTCGCGACCTCGAGGCATCGTGCATATCCATGCATCTCGATGGAGTACGGGGAGTGTGGCGATACCGCGATCCGCAGAAACTCGCTGGCACAAGCCTCATCGGCCGCCCGCGCCAGACGTTCTTCAAGCAGCCCGCGCCGTTGCGCCATCGCCATCACTTCGCCGAAACTGACCACCCGCAGCGGCCCATTCCGCAGCACCGGCCGGGTCACATGACATTGCCTGCTGATGTCGCCCACCGTGGTCACGCCAAAGCGCAGGCACTGATCCGCCCCAACCTTGCACGCCCTGGCGCTCTTGCCCTCCAGTTCCGCCACATCGATCCGCGTGCGGGTGAGCATTCGCGTCAGCCACCCCTCCAGCCCATCGGCCGGCCGCTGCCCAGGCGTGCAGTCGGATAGTTCCAGATGCGTGTGTGCGTTAATCAGCCCCGGCAGCAGTACGCAGTCCCCGGCATCCTCCACCTCTTTCGTGCCATACCCGGCAATCGTCTCCCAACGTCCGGCCGCGACAACCCGCCCCTCGCGCACCAGCACCGCGCCGTTCTCAATGCACCGGCCATCCATCGGTGCCAGCCATCGTGCACGGATAATCATGAAGCCTTCTTGTGCTCATCCTTCTTGCGTTCAGCGCGATCGACTGCCTTCTCCAGCAGTCGGTCCGCCGGAGCTTCGGCCTTCGGCTGCCGCATCCAGATATAGGAGATCAGGCCCAACACCAGCACCACCAGGCCCAAGACAATCCAGTGCTCAATGCCGGCCAGTTCTTTCCTGGCCTTCTGAAGCTGATCCAGCGTTCCGAAGTGCACACCAACCCAGTGCCCCAGCCAGAGAAACGCGCCAGCGCTAACCAGAGCGGCCAGCCCGTCAGCGATTATGAATTTGACGAAACTGAACCGCGTTGCCCCAGCCGCGATCACCATCGCCCCGCGAATCCCCGCCAACAGTCGCCCGATTGCCACAACCCAAATCCCATAGCGATGAAAGAGTTTCTCCGCCTTGGCGATCCGGGCTTCGGTTACATGCTTGCCCACCATCGGGATACGTGTCACTCCATGGCCGAACTTCCGCCCGAGATGATAAAGAACGCAATCGCCACCAATGATGCCGCACCACGCCACGAGAAACGCCATGGGCAGAGTCATCTCGTGTTTGGCGATCAGGAATCCCGCCACCGTCAGCGGAATATCCTCCGGCAGCGGCAGCCCCAGCCCGCAGGCGAACAACAGCCCGAACAGGACGAAGTACCCCCCCGCAACCATCCACTGCTCCACCGAGTCAGCACGGATGAGGAAACCCAGGCTCGTGACCATTCCAGCCAGAGGAAGCATGCCTAGATGTAATACATGCTTTGCAGCGAATTACCACCCCTTAGTGCCTGTTCCGCCAATTCTTCAACCGTCAATTTGTCCAATACTTCATCGGTTGCCACCGTCAGCTTGATGTTGATCAGCCGAACGGCAATCTCGCCGGGCCTGCCCTCAGGTTGACCAGTACGCTCCTTGATAGTCAGACGCCCTTCAAGACGCCTGACGATCTCTCCCACCCGTATGTCCCTCGGCGACCGCGACAGTCGATACCCACCCCCGCTGCCGACCTTGCTCTCCAGGAACCCGCCACGCCGTAGCGCCAGCAGAATCGACTCCAGAAACTTTCCAGGAAGATTCCCCTCTTTCGACAAGTCTTTAGCCTGAATGTATTTATGAGGCCAAAGCTGAGCCAGATGCACCACCGCCCGCAAACCATATTCCGTTCGCTTCGACAGCTTCAATCGTTCTCCCTTCATCTCCTATCGGAATAGTATGATATCAACCGGAGGAATCAATGCCCGTGGCCGGCTTGCCTGACGCCGGGCATGCTCATCTCCCAGGGATAGGAAACTCAAGTCCGCGATGGTAGGGTCGAGGGTCCAGAGGAGTCCTCCAGACCCCGCGACGTTGACACAACGGAGATGAAATGAAGAAGGTCCTGGTACTCGGATTATTGATTGCGCTGCTGCCCTTGGCTTCGGCGGTCGCGGCCGGAATCGGCTGGCGAAGTGATGGCAGTGGTGTCTACCCCAATGCCAACCCGCCGATCCAATGGCAGCGCATCAGCACGGCGAGCGAGGATCTGCGCTTCCAGGCCGAAGCGCCCAAGGGCAACGAACAGGCGGGAACGCCCATGTCCGATGGCGTGATCCGCCAGTGGCTGGTCCTTGGTCCCCTCGCCACCCAGCGGGACGAAAAAGGCGCCTTCACTGACGCCCTGCTGGTTGAGGACCAGTCCAAGCTCGCCCCAGGGCCCGGCCAGCAGGATGATGGGGCCGAATGGAAGCCCTTCAAGATCGACACCGCCTACCTCGACTTCGCCAAAGAGTTCGACACCTACGACAAGACCGTCGATCAAGTCGTCTACGCCCACGCCTACGTCTATTCTGCCACCGATACGAATGTCATCATCCGCGTCATGCACACCTCCGGCCTGACGCTCTGGGTCAACGGCAAGTGCACCCACAAGTTCGCCGAGAAGGAGCAGAACTACACCCCGCAGGCGGCCAAGTTCCAGAAGGGATGGAACCGCCTCCTGCTGCGCTCGACTCCCACGCGCGGCGGCGGCGACAACAGGCCACTCAAGGGCACCTGGTATGTCAACCTGGTCATCGAACCAACCCCCGACAAAGCCCAATATAGCCAAAAAGGCATCGCCTGGCGCACCGCCATGCCCGCAGGCGAAGGCTTCGGCGGCTCGATCGCGGTCGGCGGGAAGATCTTCCTCCTCTCCGAGCCCGCCGACCTGGTATGCGTCGACGCCGCCACCGGCAAAATCCTCTGGGTGCGCTCCAACAACTACAACGAACTGGCCACCGACCAGGAGAAGGCATCTCAGCCCGAGATCTTTAGCGAGATCGCACCCCTGGCCGACCAATTGAAGATGGTCAATGACTCCTTCACCACCGACACAGCGCCCCGGTATGAGCAGGTCGACGGTCGCGAGGAATACAAGCAGAAAGCAGGCCTGGAACGCAAGCTCTATGCTCTCATGAAGAAGCTCGACGACACGAAGTATTCCATGCCCAAGGGTCAGGATGTTGGCTACTCGGGCTTCACTCCTGTCAGTGATGGCCACTTCGTCTGGGCCTGGTTCGCAACAGGGGTGACGTGCTGCTACGACGTGGACGGCAAGCTCATCTGGCGGCGGCTGGACAACGAGGGCAGCTTCTTCGAGCACGGCTACTCCGTCTCGCCCATCCTCGCCGATGGCAAGGTCATCGTCTTCATGAACAAGATGATCGCGTTCGACGCCGCCACCGGCCAGCGCCTCTGGACCACGCAGTTCAATCCCCAACAATACTGGGCCAATCGATTCCACGGCACGCCGGCCATCGCGAAGATCGGCCAGACGCCCGTCTGCATCCTGCCCACCGGCTACATCCTGCGCCTCTCCGATGGCAAGATGATCTACGACAAGGGCCCGGGCATCTCCAACGCCCAGCAGGAAATCCCCTCGCCCGTCGCCCTGGGCAACGACCTCTACCGCCTCTCCACATACAACAGCTTCTTCAGAACAACACTGCCGGCCGATGCATCCGATCCACTCAAGATGGAAGCGGTCCGGGAACTGAAGATGAACCTGGAGCACTATCCCACCAACTACCTGGCCTGGCACATGGCTTCGCCGCTCGTGCACGATGGCCTGGCATATCTCGTGAATAACACCGGCGTTCTGACTGTGGTCGACGTGGACAGCATGAAGAGCGTCTATGAAAAGCTCTTGGATCTGGACCACTTCCAGAGCGCCCACGAAGGCGCCGGCCGCGGCGTCAGCGTCAGCCCATCGCTAGCCGGCGGGCGGATCTATCTGGTCGGCACCGACGGCACGACCCTCGTGATCAAACCCGGCCGGACCTACGAGCCCCTGGCGCGCAACCGGATTGAGAGCGTCTTCTTTCGCTACTGGGGCCTGCGCCACGAACGCTTCGTCGCCTGCCCCACCTTCGACGGCAAACGATTATTCCTTCGCGGCGAGAGATACTTGTACTGTATCGGCGAGTGAAGATGCCGCCACAGCGAAAACGGCAATTGCCGGGCTCTGTCTCGATCCCCGTCGCAGAGCGACGACTGATGTTAGCCCGGTCCTTCAGTGCCGAGGGCTCCTGGCAACTCGGTACCCCGTCGCGGCAGCGACGGTTGAAGCGTCGAGCGTTGGCAAGGGTCAAGGCACAAACTATCGCCGCCGCCCCAATCACGGCGCCGCGTTCGTCGTACACACTTTAGTGTGCGTTCGTTGTTCAGCCTTCAGGTTGTCCCTCTGTCCCTCACCATCTCCAGTTTCCAATCTCGGAGCGAAGCGGAGGCCGGTGGCACCGGTTCTGACATCGTCTTAAATCTTCTTTCGATCCTTCATCAGTGGTTTACTTGCGTTCGCCTGCACGAACGCTCTCTGCTTTTCGCCGCGCCGCTAAACACTCATCACCTCAGCGCGGGTGAGTTGACGTGCGGTGTCGGAGAGTTCCTGGTGCGCCAGTTCACAGCCATAGTCGACCTCAATCGCTCGCCGGTACGCGCCAATCCGTCTGCGCAGGTCTCGAGTGTCTCGGGCATCAACCATGTACGGCCAATGCAGTTGTTCCCACCACCCCTGCACCCTGGAGATAAGTTCGGGCGTTCCTTGCCGCGGGCCTTGTGGGAGTTCCCCCTCGCGAAAAACCAGAGAATGTGCTGGCATCACGCCGCCGATCTCGCCCAGACGCCGCGGACACACTGGCGGAAGTATGGCATGCTCATGCGGGATGACGACGACCACATGGCGGCCGCCAATCAAAGGATAGGTCACCCCGAGCAGCACGTCGGCATAGAGCTTGAATCGCGCCTGGAGTTTGCGCGCCTGGAGGGCCGGCTCGATAGTACCCCAACCCGAGACCAGGAGCGTGCCGTGCGGATAGTTCTCCAGGATGTGTCGCCCCTCAATGTGGTCGTCAGGGCCCTCAGAAATCAGATCAAGACAGAACAGCCCCTGGAGCGTGCGCTGCCGCCGCTGCCGCCGTGCTTCCTGCAGCGGCATGTAAAGCCGCGCCAAAGTATCCCAGTCACGGAGCTTCAATGCTTCGGACTCGGCACGGATCAGAGCCTGCTCGGCCTCGACATACTCTTGAGCGGCCAGCAACTCCTGCCCCGCCATGCACTGCTCCTGCAGAGATTCGCAACTCATGCATGGATTATAGACCGGTCACGGCCAGAAGCGTCCCCTTCGGTCAAAGAGTCGCAGATCGGCGGGCCGCGGACGCAGTCTGCGGCTTGCCCGCGCCCGGCTTGGTGGCCGGCCCCATCTTGATGCCGGCCTTCTCCAGCAGCTCACGGCCTTGGCCTGCCTGCAACCGCATTATCGATTGACCAACGGACAACCCATCGGTGATCTGCACATGCGTGTCATTATTGGCGCCAACCTTCACCTTTACCGGCCGGGCATCTTCGCCGTTGCGAACGAAGACATACCGATCATCACCGACTGTATAGACCGCATCCAGTGGTACAGCTACTACCTGCATCAGACGATCAACCATGATCTCAACCGTTGCGCCAATGCCCGGCTTCAGGTCCTTCGGCGTAGCGTCGAGGCTCAGGTCGATCGGATACTCGCGCAGGTCCGGGTTCCACCATCGGTTGGAACTGTCGGCAAGCACGGAGATCTTGCTGATGGAGGCGCTCACCGGCTGCGGAATGCCCACGATACGGACACTTGCCCGCTGGCCTTCCTTAAGCTTTGACACAATCGACTCATGGATGCGCACCACCGCCTTCATCGCCGAGGTATCGGGCAGGCGAATGAGCAACTGCCGCTCGCGCACCTGGGCGCCCTCCTGGATCGGGTTCTGGGCGTTACGGTCGGTGGTCGACCCGTAAACGACCATGCCATCGGCCGGCGCGGTCACGTTACAGGCCGCGAACTGCTCTTTGAGCCGGTCATATCGACGCTTCAGCACGACGTAGCTCTGCTGTTTGGCAGTCAGGTCCGAGCTGCGCCACGCCAGGTTGCTCGCATTCTGTCGTTGGGTGCGATTAAGGCCCTGCTCATTCTGCAGAACCGCGCTGCGCTTCGCGGTCATGTCCATTTGATGCGTGTAATCAGTAAGTATCTTCAGCGCTGTTTCGCTCTTTGCCAGTTCATTCTGCGCCGTCGTAACGTCCAATTCAGCCTTGTTCCGATCCGCAGCCGTCACAAACCCTTTAACATACAGCCGTTTGGTTTGGTCCAGATCCTCCAGGCGATTGTTCAAGGCGATCTTGTCCATTACCACTTCGGTCTGCGCGTTGACCAACTGCTGCGGATACGTGCCCTCCTCATACTGCTTCAGATCCAACTCCGCCAGTGACTTTGTCACCTGGGCGCTCTCCAGGCTTGTTGCATTGGTGTTCTTCTGAATTTCAAGCATCTCGGTCGCGTTGGAGACATCCGCCTCGGCCTTCTGCAGTTCCAGCGAGGTATCTTCCAGTTTCTGCCGGATCTGTGTCGAATCCAGAGTCAACAGGACATCGCCCTTCTTAACCGAGTTACCTTCCTTCACGATCGTCGTGATCGTGCTGACACCTTCGACCTGGCAGTTCACGTCAATATTGTTGATCGCCTGAATCTCGCCGTCCTTGGTGACCTTGATCTCCAAGTCAATCGGGGTGACCTCATAGATCTGCGCACTGATCGCACTGACGCCAGGCTCATCCTTGGGCGAAAACCCCATGTACAGCACGCCCGCCAGAGCTGCGATCACAGCGCCTACGATCAGCCAGACTCGGGTTTGGCGTTTGTTGCCAGCCAGCCATTGTGGTAATGCCGCCACGCTCATTGTCTCTCCATTTTCTCCAACTGCTGTTCAATCTTCTCAAATTCACGCATATTGCTCGCTTGCACGACTTCCCGATCCATAGCCCGGCCAATTGCCCCGGCCTGCGGATCAACCCGCAACGTGCCGGTGTCACGCAGGTACTGCAGCACCTGTGTCTGCAGGTTGGCACGGGCACGATCCAGACCATCCTGTGCACTCAGCAAAGCCGACTGAGCATCAGTCACGTCCAGCACCGCCGCCCGTCCCTGCAGATACCGCTCGTTCGCCAGATCCAGACGTTTCTGGTTCAGGTCGACGCTGCGGCGCTGGATGTCCACCGATATCTGTGCCACGCGGATTAACCGCGTGTCATTGCGCACATCGGATATGACCTGATCGCGACTGGTCACATAGGACCGCTGCGTACGCGCCAGGTTAATCAGCGATCTCCTGTAGATATTGCGATCCGCAAGTTGATCAAGCGGCCAATCTACCGTGATCGACGCACCATATGCGTACGTATCCGAGTTGTACTTGTACCAGGGGTCGCGCCGACCAGCGTCATTGAAATTCCCAACGCCGCTCTGGGCATCCAGCGTAACGTTCGGGAGTAGCCCATTCTTGGCGTTCTTTACATCACGCTGGGCATCTTCGATCCGGTCGCGTGCGGTCTGCAGATCCAGGCGATATTTCGTTGCCACGTCGGCAACATTCAGATTTTCCAGTTCCGGAGGGTTTACCTGCAGTTCCACCGGCACTATCTCCAGATCAGCTTCAACGGGCATGCCCAGGGCGATCTTGAAGTTATCGAGGGAATTCTGATAAACGGTCACCGCGTCAATCAGCGAACTCTCCGCGTTCAGGAGGCTCTGCTGGGCACGCTGCACATCAAGATAGCTCGTGCCGGGCCGCGATGCAGCGAAAAGCTCCATGGCACGATCGCTCAGAATCCTCGAGTTGTCGTAGCTTACGCGGCGGTTGTTGATGCCCTGCTGCTGTGTAACCAGGCCAAAGAATCGTGTGGCAATGTCCACCGCGAATTGCCGACGGTACAATTCAAAGCTTCGCACCGCATACACGAGGTTCCGCTCGGAATCGATCAACGGTTCCAGATTCACCATGCCGGCGCCCTTGAGCAGTGGGATGCTCGCGGTCAGCGACGTCCGCGCCGAGTCTCCATCCACGGTGGTATCGTTGAGCGCCTGGACGAAGCTAACAAGTTGTTCGGCGGCGACCTGGCCACCGTAGGGCAACTGCTGTGAGACTCCAACCCTGTTCACCACACTGAGGGCCGACTGGTATGCGGGCCTTGTTGTGGCTCCTCCCTGGTTCCCGGCGTAGCCAGACGACGTGCTGGCATAAGGTCGAGGCTCGAATAGATGCCGCGCCAGCGTAACATCCAATGTCGCCAGAAAGAGGTTCTCCATCTGATCCTGGTATGGGCGCGAATGCGTCACGGCATATTCCACCGCTCCCTGCAGATCCAGCACCGTGTGCACTGTTCCGGGCGTTGGAGGGCCCTGTGGATCGGCAAATGCCCCCGCATTGGCATAAGATGGCGGCACAAAATTCAACCGATCATCGACGACTGGCGGGCTTAGCGGCCCTTGCGGTTCCGGATTCCAATTTGTGTCAGGCACCTGCAATGGCGCAGGCGCCAGAGGCGATATCACCGTCATCGGGATCTTCGCATACGCCCGGGTGGTGGGCTCAGTGTTCTTGGGCGTCTTGGCTTCGCTTTGCGGCTTGTACTTGAGCGTCTGCTCCTTCCGCTGCTCGACAATGCGAGCGACCTCACGGTCCGCACTTGCTTCGTACCATCCCGGCGCGCAGCCTCCCGCGGTCGCCGCCACCATCATCAGAATGCAAAACCGATTCCTCAAGTCTCACCAATCTTAAAACACCACGGCCATTGTTACGGCGGCGGAATGTGATCTCACCTCCGCCGCACCAAGACCCGCGCAATAGGGCTATATACCACGGTTAGTGTCCGATGTTGTTCGCTGGATCAGGTCGTAAACAGTGCCGCCCCAAGGATTTGCCACAGCCAGTTGCCGATCACCGCATCCCCGGCCCTCCGATGGCCACAATCTCGCCTTCATCGTCAGTCATCTTCAACGCACATCTCCCGGTGCGCCTGCCCCTGCGGGCGTTTCCGCAGCCGCTGCTGCAGGCGCGGTTGTAGCCGATGGTGCGCTGCTGGGAACTATCGTGCCTGTAATCGGCGCTACAGGGAGTGCCATTTCCTCACTTGTCGCCTGGTCACCAGCAGGCCTGAGTCCTGCAGCACGCGGCACTGGTTGCAGCGTCAACTCCGCCGTACCTGGCGCGGAATGAACCTTGTCTGCGATCGGCGCCAACGGCCGCATCTGCGTGACCGAATCGCCCATCGCCTGGATTGCCGTCAGACTGTACCGCGTCATCGCCACGGCGATGATCAGTGCCGCCAGCGCCGACGCGCCGACAATATATAGCGTCACTCGTGTTTTCTGCTGCTCCCGTCGGATCGCCTTTTCCAAATCGCCATCGCGCGTCACCAGGTTGTCGCGAAGCCGTTCCAACACCATCGTATTGGTCTGAGACTGCTGCGACACCAATGTGATCGCGCCACCCATTCCGCCGATGGTATCGGCTATCTGCTGGTCATTCTTATACAGGATCTCCACGCGATCGCGCAACAGCTCAACAACCTCGCGTTGCGTGCCGCTGGATTCACTCACTTTTCGCAGCGTCTCCGAAAGCTGCTTGTGCTGGGCGTTCTGGTAGGCGATCTGCTGATGCAGTACGCGAAGGGTCTCGCTCTGCATCCGCCCCGCGTCCGGTATTGCCTGCAGGGCTTGAGACAACTGCGACAGGTACGTCAGCAGCTCGTCATGGCGGGCGTTTTGCTGATCCAGATACTGCCGTAGCGACGTCATCAACGCCGTCATCGACGCCAGACCCGTCTGCAGTACGGTCAGATCTTCCTCTTTCCTCTGCCACGGGAACCCAAAAAGCGGCCGGCGCGCAATCGCCGTCGAGGTCTCCGTCTCCCCGTACAACAACGGCAGATCCTCCTGAGCGCCAAAGCGCTGCCGGAACCACCGTGACACCCTACCAATAATTCCCTGACTCTCGCTCATTCCTTCTTGCCTGACACTGTTGCTGCAACTACCGATTGACAGTGTATTTACGCAACTCTACCATCGACGCCCCATGGGTCAATACACCCGAAACCCCCAATGTCTTGTTCGCTTCTTAGCCATTGCCATTGTTGCAGTTATGGCGGGCTGTGAGAAGCGCAACACCCCTCTCGCACCGCGCCAGGCTACCTCGCCGGTGCAGGTGCGCACGATAGCAAGTGTCGTGCCGGCCGCTACCGACATCCTCCTGGAGATGGGGGCTGCCGATCAGTTGGTTGGAGTTTCCAACTATGAACCCAAGACCCCTGAACTCGCCAGGTTCCCTCGCATCGGTGATTACCATGTCATCGACTGGGAGCAGCTCTCCGTGATCCGGCCGAGTGTGCTGGCGATCACAAGCCAGAAACTGGGCAGGGACGATGTCTTCACGCAGCGGACGAAATCGCTGGGCATCGATCTGCTCGATATCCGCATGGACCGTCTGGATGACATTTGCCCTGTCATTACCCGACTCGGCGATGCCATCGGCCAGAAGGCCAAAGCCAACCAACTTCTTGCCCAACTGCGCCAGCAAATCGCGGCGGTGCAGGCACAAGTTGCCGGTAAACCCAAGGTGCGCACGCTGATGGCCCTGAATCATGCCGCGACGTTCATCGTTGGACCGCGCAACTACCTTGATGACCTTTTGATTGTTGCCGGCGGTTCCAATGTCGCGGGCGACGGCCAGAAGGACTATCCCGAGATCGATCGCGAGATGCTCCTCCAGCTTGACCCCGATGCCATCATCCTGCTTCTCCCGGAAGCACCGCCACAGGTCATCGAAGCTGCCAGGTCCTTCTTTGCCGGCCTGCCTCAACTCAAGGCCGTCCGCACCAATCGCCTCTACATCCACAGCGAATGGTACCTGATGTTGCCCTCCGCGCGTGCCCGCAACGTAGCCCAGATCATCGCGAATGATCTCCATCCCTTGACCGAGGGGACTCCCGCAACGACAACAGCGGGACAATGAGCGAATCCCGCTGACACTGCAACATGTCGTCTTCCTCTCAATCACCCTCTGCTCGTGAACTGCCCCGTTGGAGCGCAGGCCATCTTGTCGTGCTGCTGCTGCTCTGTGCCGCGGGCTGGGCCGTCGCCGCCGTCGGGTCCATGATGGTCGGCTCCACGGGCATCGGCTGGCCAAAGGGGGAACTGATCTGGTCCTTCCGCCGCGAGTCAACACTGGTGGCCTCGCTCATTGGCGCATCACTCGCCCTTGCCGGTGTCACCTATCAGGCGGTGCTCCGCAACCCCCTGGCCGAGCCCTACCTCCTGGGTGTCAGCAGCGGCGCCTCGCTGGCGGTGTTCGCCTGGTCCACCATGAGCTTTGCCTCGCTGCAGCTTGCCAACATTTCACAGCAGGCCGCCGCCTTCACCGGCGGCATCGCCACACTCGCGATCGTCTTTCTCCTGGCTCAGCGCCGAGGCCGTCTTGAACCGCTCACGCTCCTGCTGGTAGGTGTCATCGTCAACGCCATCAACGGTGCTCTGTTTCTGCTGATTTTCTTTCTCGCCCGCAGCACCGACCTGCAGAAAGCCTTCCGCTTTCTCGCCGGCGGACTTCAGCCCGACCTTGCTCCTTCACAGATCATCACAGTTGCCATCCTCTTCGCTGCCTCACTGGTCATTCTCCTGGCCATCTCAGGCCAGTTGAACATTTCCATGCTCAGCGAAGCCGAAGCCCAGTCGCTTGGTGTGCGCATCCATCGCCTCCGCTGGGCGGCGATGATCGTCGCCTCGCTCGCCACCGCTTCGGCAATGGCGATCAGCGGGCCGATTGGATTTGTTGGCCTGGTGTGTCCCCATGTCGGCCGGCTGCTGGTGGGCAACGATCAACGGAAGCTGATCCCCGTTGCCACGGCATTAGGCGCAGCCCTGCTGGCTGTCGCCGATGCTTCCTCGCGCATGATGGGACAACTCCCCGTCGGAGTTCTCACCGGCTTTCTTGGCGGACCGTTCTTTCTCTTCCTCCTCTGGCAGAATCGCAAGACCGGAGGTGGAGCATGACCAGCCCCACCACACTTCCCACACCCGTTCTCACCGCGACGAATCTCAGCTTCGCATACTCCGAGCACCTCGTTCTTCACGAAGTGTCCATGGAGCTTTTGCCCGGACAGGTAGTTGCCCTGATCGGCCCAAATGGTTCAGGCAAGTCGACCCTGATCAAGCTGCTCTGTGGCCTGATCCATGGCAGCGGCGATATTACGCTCCGCGACCAGCCGCTGCGCCGATGGCGTCGCCGTCTGCTGGCGCGGACGGTGGCCTATCTTCCGCAAAGCCCCACCTATGAACCAGCCGATCGCGTCGCCGAGGTCCTCCGCCTTGGTCGGGCCTGTTATTGGACCGCCTTCGGCCTCGAGACCGACCACGATCTCGCCACCGTGGCGCGCATCGCCAACCTGCTGGAACTGAATGATTTGCTCGACCGGCGCATGGATCAGCTTTCCGGCGGCCAGCGCCAACGCGTCTTCATTGGCCGCTGTCTCGTCCAGGAGCCCGCGATCCTTTTCCTCGATGAGCCCAATACCTACCTCGATCTCAAGCACCAGGTCGATTTGCTGAAACTTCTGCAGACGCTCGCCCACGAGCACCACCTCGCGGTCCTGATGGCTTCGCACGACATCAACCTCGCCGGTGCATTCGCAGACGAACTCATGCTTCTGAGTGAGGGCCGCCTCACCGCCCGTGGCCGCGCCGATCAGGTTCTGCAACCCGCTCTGATCAGTCAGGCATACGGCGTGGAGATGATCCAGATCCCGTCCCCCGACCATTCGCTCCTATTCCCTAAGCTTTGCTGATGGGACACTGGCAGAACGACTGATCAACTGCCCGGGGAGCCCAGCGCTATTGCGTGGCAAGCGTCAAGGCCCGACCATGTTGGTATGGCGATCTGGCTACTGGTTATCCTGATAGCGATTTCGGCAATTCTCTCCATTGCATGGAACATGGCACGCCGGCAAAAGCGCCGCCCGGCCGATCGACTCCTTGCACTTCATATTGGCGATTTGGTAAGCAAGTTATTCTTCCTCGCCCTGCTGTTGTCGATCGCATTGATGTTGCGGTCCACGCAGAGCTATCCGCACTATACTCCACATGCTGCGTCGCTCTGGCTTGCGGTGCTCATTGGCGGCGTGTGGATCACTCGTGCGGGAATGCAGATGCGCGGAGACGTGCGCGCTGCGGCAACCTGGCCTGCCAGGCAACTGGGGCTGGCGCTGACGGGCTCAGTGCTGCTACTGGGTATCGCCGTCGTCTGGGCTGACCATGCCGCACAGGCAAATGCACGACAGATCAGTGCGGAGTCATGGGCAAAGTACCATGAGCTTCTTGGGCCGATGCCTGCAGACACAGACAACGCCGCCGTCTTCTATCGCGCTGCACAACGGCAGATCACGGATGCGTTCGCACAGTTTGACACCCGTCTGGAATCTGCCGCTGCAACCCAGGAAGCCGAACAGCCGCAAGAGCCCGTGAAGCCGCCACTCCATGCCGAGGACCTCATAATCGACCATAAACGCGCAGGTACGCCAGAGTTCAGGGCACTCGTGACCTCACTTGAACCAGCCGTACTTCATTTACGTCAGGCAAGCACGCTGCCGAAGGGCCGGTTCTTGGCATATGCCGCAATGCCATCATGGCTTGAAGAAGATCCCGACCTGCGCAACATGCGACGCTCTGCCCATGTGCTTGCTGCCCACGCAATCGTTGCGGCTCAACGTGGCGACTTTCCTGCGGCGGCGCAAGACGTCGCGACCATGCGCCACCTGGCCATCCATGCAAGTCAAACGCGCCCATGCCTGATTGCATCGCTCGTTGAGATCGGCATCGACGCGTTGGCCGATGCCACGCTCGTGGAATCTCTACCTCATGCCTCAGACCTAAAGTCACTGTCGGGACTGACTCGCGAAGAGCGGACAATCATAGCAGCGTTGCGCCAGGGCATCATCGGAGAAGAACTGATCGGTAGCAACAGTATGGCGGGTGTAGGGCAGGGCAGGTGGCCAACTGCTTCCGCAGGCTCTTCACAGAACACGGCGAGTCTAGTCATCATGGGGCGTTTCTACGCCCTGCTCTTCCTCCAACACGATATCACCGTATGGCATCAGATCGCCGAAGATGCGGTCGTCGGCGCGGGAACGCCCGATCGCCACATGGACACGGGCCAAATGCCCGGCAGCCTCCTGCTGAAGATGATGACTCCGTCCATCGATAGAGTGATCACATCGACCGGTCGTCGCAGGGCACTTGCCGACGCCCGATGTACGGACCTGGCGGTCGCCCTCACCCGTTACCGTCTGGAGCACGGTACCTATCCCCCCACGCTTGACGCACTGGTATCGACCTTCCTCAGCACCATCCCCGCAGACCCATTCGACGGAGCACCGTTGCGATACCACCTCACACCAGACGCGGCCATCATCTACAGTATCGGCCCCGATCGCGTAGATGATGGTGGTGATATCGACAATACCGATAGCCACCACCCCAAAGATTGCGGTGTTCGCCTTACCTATCCGCTGAAGTAGTGCACCTCTCGGGTCGTAGGTGCCAAACGAGCTAGAGCGGTTTGCACATCAGTGTAGCGGATATCCGCGATGGAGCATGTAGTGAGTAGCATCTGTGGAACTGATTGAGGCCAGTGCTTCTGCGATTGCGGTGAACAGCGTGTCAACGCTTCGGCGCGCGAGCTTGCGCAACAGCGTCTTGATCTTAGAGATAGCCAACTCAATCGGGTTCAGGTCCGGCGAGTATGGCGGCAGGTACAGCAGCTTTGCGCCGCAGTCATTGAGCAGACGCG
>Ga0209083_1000255_pt1 | contig 84757 bp, 48 predicted proteins | sample AM7aDNAmetaG_FD_184132 | JGI IMG/M metagenome (GOLD analysis project Ga0209083, IMG submission 184132) | Freshwater microbial communities from Finland to study Microbial Dark Matter (Phase II) - AM7a DNA metaG (SPAdes) (version 3) | ecosystem: Environmental > Aquatic > Freshwater > Lake ... | reverse complement strand
ACATTATAATAATATTTAGTCAGCCATGTCAATAGCATAAATACAGCTTACATGCCTACATTTTAAGAGTTTTCCCGGTTTTTTTGTTTTAATCAATGACTTGGCTGAAATCGGCTGGGAAGATCCGTCCGACAAAGTCTTTGCTATTGCGGGTAACGAGGGTCAGGCCATGTTCCAAGCCAAGGTTTAGCAACTCCACTTCGTTTTCGATTAAGCCGTAACGAATGGCTTCATGGATCTTAAACTCTTGGTCTGGTCTTGGGTGGATAATCATTTATTGCCTCGTGTAAATCAATTTATGGGATCGCCTAAATCCAGATTGCAGGGATGCCCACAAACCCCGCCGTCCATGGAGCCTAGATTCCGGCGATCCCTGCCGGAATGACGGCGTTTTGGGTTTAGCTGAAACATCTTCCTAATGAGGTCAAAACAAGTGTCGTAGCCCGGATGGAGCCGCTTGCGGCGTAATCCGGGTGAGCGCGACCACAAAACCCGGATTACGCCGCAAGCGGCTCCATCCGGGCTACGGACTCACCCAATCGGGCTGAATGATGACCAAGGCCATTTATTGCTTGCTCGCCGGGTACGCCGGTTCCGCATGGGCTATCTAACTAAATATTTTTTTAAGGATTAAGAGCTTTTAGCATCTCTCGAATATATTGATGGTGAATACGATGGTCAATGGTAGCATTGTCAAATTTATGGAGAAGTGTTTTAACAGTATCAGATGCATGAGGAAAAGCTTTTGTGTTACAAATCCAAACATCACGTTTAATCTCTGATTTATTTGGTTTAATCTCAATGAATTCACCAATGAGAATAAAGCCTGTAATGCTGTTAATAGCATAATTGTAATCGGTGTTATCAAAAGAAAAGTCTTTACTTAATGCGTCAAGACCACCACCACCAAAACCAATATCTGCTGTTGGAAAAGCAACATATACATAGTCAGATGGCAATACATGCTTACCTTCTGTCGCCACACGTACAGCTAATCGCCTATTGATATAGGCATCGTGTGGGCGACTTGATATAACTTTGGCTCCTTTTGAAGATCGTCCATCGGGATATTTTATATCATAAATTGGGCTGTTTTTTAAAATACAGCGTTTTCAACATCAAAGAGTTACTTGATAACTTGCATGAAAGGGCAAGACATTCAGTTAACTTGCAGCGTTAACTGAATATCCTTTATTAGGTATATTTTAAAGATGAAAACGCTGTACATAATTATTTATTCCTACTCACATACTCTTTTCATAGATGTACCTGATTAGGAATATCCTTCAGCTATTCCGGCATGGACCGCCGGAATTCAGATTGCATGGATGCCCAAAGCCCCGCCGTCCATGGAGCCTAGGTTCCGGCGATCCATGCCGGAACGACGACGTTCTGGGTTTTGTTGAAACATCTTCCTAATCTGGATGGCCTAGATGCCAATACATCGCAAGGAGTCCCGGTTTGTATTTATGTACAGCATTTTTTCTTAACAAAGGGTAATAATAAAGGACGCTCAATCAAACCATCTCGCGTGTATGTGCCTTGCAAAATAATATGACCTAAAAGTAACTCTCTGATATTAAAAATGCTGTAACATCCTTATTGAAATCCTTTTTAGAATCTCTAAAGCTGGTTGCGCCGAAATATATTTCATGACCATATATTGTTATTGAAAAATCAATCTCTTTGTTTTTTCCATCTATTGTTCTTATATTTTTTTGAACTTGACTTGCAGATGTTGTAAATGAGATATTAAAATGTATTAGAAGTTCTAATATGTTTTCAAAAGCAGTTTGCTCCCAATGGATAGATTCTTCTTTCTTAAGTGCCAGTTCCCTTGACGGATATTTTTTAGGCAGTTCTTCACAAATTAAATCATACTTGTCACAGATAAGCTTCCATTGTGGAAATTTCATTTCAAGTGTCGCTAGTTTTGGGGTCATAATATGCTTGTTATGAAGTGGTGTGCCTAGCTTTGTGTTAGGTATAGGTATGGCATATAACGTCAAAGTTACAATTTATGCGCCAACTCATACCACGTCACAATAGCTTTTGAAGTATTGTGTTAGATTTTCGCACATAAATCGTGGACTTGTAAAAATTACTAGCATTTTGATGAGCTTTCTCACATTTGGAAGCGTGGTGGCACTGAATCCTGTATTGGCCCTCATTGCGGCAACTTGACTTCAAGCTTAGCCGGCCAAGCGGTGGCTGCATCGAGTTTGACATAGGCCATACCGGGTACGCCGGTCTTGATTTGCGCCAGATGTTGTTTCAGCAGCGCCGGGTCGATTCGCGCCCGCACCCGGAACATCAGCTTCAAGCGTTCGCTTTCGGTTTCCACGGTTTTCGGCGTGAACTGCGCGACGCTGGCGACGAAGCTGGCTTGGGCGGGGATCACATAATCCGGTGCAGCATCCAACACCAAGCGAATTTCACTGCCGAGTGCGACCTTACCCGCCGCCGCCGTGGGCAAGAAGAAGGTCATATAGACATCGGCCAGATCGACTAGGCTCAACACCCGCCCACCCGCATTCAACACTTCGCCGGGTTCGGCGATGCGGTATTGCACCCGGCCATCACGCGGTGCTTTCAAGTCGCTGTCGTCCAAATCCGCCTGTAAACGCACGACGGTTGCTTTGACCGCTTCGATAGCCGATTGCGCTTCCACGCCCTTGGACTTGGCAGCGGTGATGCCGGCCTGCGCCGCCGCGACTTGGGCCTCAGCGGCAACGACGGCGGCGGTCATGCCCAGTACCCGTGCGCCGTTGTCGTCCACTTCCTGTTGCGGCGTGGCGCCTTCGCCGACCAGCCGTTGCGAGCGCTTCAGGCGCTTATCGGCGGCGTCGAGTTCGGCTTGGCGTTGGGCAACGAGTGCTTGCGTGGCATGGTGTTCGCTCTCGCGCTGTACAACGACGGACTTGGCCGTCAAATAGGCGTTCTCGGCTTGGCGCACTTGGGCCAATGCTTCGGCCCTACGCGCCAGCAGCACTTGTGTGTCCATCCGCGCCAGCACTTCACCGGCCTGCACGAAATCGCCTTCGCGGGCCAGAATCTCGACGATACGGCCTGCGGTCTTGGTGGCGATGTCGATTTCGGTGGCTTCGATGCGACCATTGCCGAAAACGATGCTTGGCGGTAGCGGGGCTGGGCGCATCATCCACCAAACACCTGTACCCACCGCCAGCAAGGCGATACCGAGTAATGCAAGCATCCACTTTAATCTTTTCGATACGGCTGGTTTTACCGGCTTTTCTGACGCTACCGGTTTGACCGGTTCAGTGGGTTTTGCCGGTGTGGCTGGTTTTGTCGTTTCGCTCATCATTCCCTCTGTGACAGTTGCGATTGGGCGTTCGCGCCGCCGCCAAGCGCCTTGTAAACGGCAATCAGATCAGTGGACGCCTCGGCTTCGGAGCGGGCCAGTTCGATTTCACCCGCATATTGCGCCCGTTGTGCGTCCAGCACATCCAAAAACGAGACGGCCCCTTCGTGAAAGCGTAGTTGCGACAAGCGGACGGCTTCGCGCAAATCCGCCACCGCGCGGGTCAAGGTCTGCCGCCGGATTTCCTCGTTCAAATAATGCGTCATTGCCGTTTCGGTTTCTTGCAGGGCTTCCAGCACGGCTTTTTGATAGGCCAGATAAGCCTCTTGCTGCTTGGCTTCGGCCAAGTCGATACCGGCCCGGATGCGGCCAAAATTGAGTATGGGCTGCAATAGATTGGCTCCGGCGCTGTAGGAGAAAGCTGCCGATTTGAACAAGGCATCAAGGTCAGTGTTGCGGAAGCCCAACAAGGCCGACAATGAAATTTTGGGAAATAGTTCAGCAATCGCCGAACCTTGTAGCGCAGTGGCTGCGGCCAGCCGGCGTTCGGCGATGCGCAGATCGGGGCGGTGGCGGATCGTCGCGGCGGGTGTCGCCAGGATTTCTTTGCCCGGTGCCAAGGGGACAGCCCCCAGACCACTCAGTTCGGCATCCAAAGTGCCGGGTTGGCGGCCCACCAGCACTTCTATCTGCCGCAGTGCGCCAACTTGCCTTGCCTCCAAGGTGGGAAGCTGAGCCGTCGTCGTTTCGGTCAAAGCCCTAGCCCGCACGACTTCGTAGCGGGTACCAACGCCTTCACGGAATAGCGTTTCGGTCAGAGCCAAGGTATGTTGTTGTGCAGCCAGATTGGAGCGTGTGATGATCTGTTGGTTTTGCAAATTGCGGTATTCGATGTAACCCCTTGCCAAGTCGGCGGTCAGTGTTACTAAAGCAAGCCGGTATTGCTCGTCCGCCGCATCCAAATCGGCGGAGGCCGCTTCCAAACGGCGTCGCTGGCGGCCAAACAGATCAATTTCCCACACGGTGTCAAAACCTAGTTGAAAAAAGTTGAAGCGGGTTCCAGGCACAAGCCCCGGCAGAGGGTTTTCGTAGCGGGTGGCACCTATGCCTAAATTCACTTTCGGAAACAGTTCAGCGCGGGTGCCACTGCGTTCGGCGCGGGCTTGGGCGATGCGGGTCAGGGCAATCTTAAGATCCAGATTACCAGCCATGGCTTGCCCCATCAAGCGATCCAAGCCGGTGTCGCCGAAGCTTTTCCACCAGTCTTTCAGCGTTTGCGGATCGACGGCTTTAAGTTCGGCGCTGGCATCCTGCCCGGCTTGCCAGTGAGCGGGGACGGTGGGCGGGTTTTCCCGATAATCCGGCCCCAGCATACAGCCGCCCAAGTTGCTTAGTATGAATAGCCAAGCCCATGGTGCTTTCATCCGGCTTATTGATAGAACTGCCGGACTTTCGCCACTATCTGGGGATTGGTCATCTTGTCAGTTGTTTCAATACCGACGATGTGCCCACCTAGCCCTTGGTGGATGAGGCGTTTCTCAAATTCACCCTTCGCCTCGCCGGGGCCGAAGATCAGCAGGGATTTCGCGTCGCGGACACGCGAAATCACCTCATCGTAATAACCGTCAAGATGGGCGGTGAATTGCCTGTCCACTTGGTCGTCCGCCGTGCCTTCTTCCGATCTGGCATGTCCGGAAAAGCGCACATGCTTTTCCACGCCTGACTCTATCAGTTCCGTGCTTTCCCCGCCTTCACCAATCAACACGATGAATGCGGCCCGGTGGTCGATCCAAATACCAACTTGTTTATTCACAATGTTCTCCTTAAGTTTTCGGCATTGAGCGTGGTTTCATATCGTAGCCGGACATTATCAGTTCCTTGACCGCGCTTTCGGCATCTTCATGGCTACCAAAGACGCCAACGGCTGATCTGTTTTTTCCTGTCATGAAGTTTCTCCAAAGGGTGGGTTGAATAGATGCGCAGTTTAGCTTGCACAACTATTATTCCCATTACCCACAGGCCAGTCTGTTCGTTAGCGTACATTTCGGAGCATTTCCGGCTACAGTGTGCAGGCTTTCATGGCCTATCGGGTGCGATTAAAAGTGATGCACACGAACTTGGCAATACTTGAAATGACGCCAGGAGTGCAAGGCTTGCCTTGCTTGCACACCCCATAGCAAGGCAAGCCTTGCACTCCTGCATCACTTTTATCGCACCCTGGCCTTATCCCTCCACAGGAACCAGAATTTCGTTCCGGCGCAAAAACCAGGGCGTGAAAGGTGAGTTGTAGCGCGCCCAGATGGGGTCGCCCACAGTGGCCAGCCCCTTCGCTTGAATCCATGCTTCCAGTTCGTTCTTGTATCGAAGGTAGCCTTTTTTATCCCAGAAACCGGGGTAACGCACCGCAGCCATCCGCCGTGCGGGAACCTTTCGCAATACGACTTTATTATCTTCAGGGTCGGGCAGGGTTTCCAGGCTCTGTGTGGCCGGCATTATGAAACTGACAGCCCAGTTTCCCTGGGCCTGCTGCTGCACGACAGGGGCTGTCATCGCCAATTTGGCCCGCGAACGATTATCGCCGGAAATATAGCGAAAGAGTTTTGGGAATGCCTCGTTTCCAACCTGTTCGAATCTGCCCTGCACGAGGGTTTCGGCGATGACGTGGGCTGTGTAATCGCGTATCTCAAACCTCCCATCTTGCTCCAGAACATGGTATCTCACTTCTTCTATCGCCATGGCAAGCACCCTATAGCCCGTTTTAACTTTATTTGAGTCGGAAATGACATCGTTTTCCCTTAAAATGGAGCATGGAGGAATGCCCATTACGGGCATTTCGGTGAGTTCACATCACAGGGCATATTGAGGTTATCTGAAAATCCAGCCGCCGTCAGTGCGGTTGCGCACGTATGAAAAGATGTTTCGTTGCTTTTAATGAACGCAGGCAGTACTCTGCTCTTGTTTTTCGACATCAAGCCGACGCGCTAGGCGAAAAGCCATCAGCAAAGCCCCTGATCGAACAGCAGATGGCACTCAAGGATAGTTTCCGTCACTTATCGCTCGGCAGAACACTCAGAACTCTCAACCCAAACAATGACAAGAGGCAAAGGCATGACCATTCAGACCCGTTTTCCGATTGATCCCAACGCTTTCAAACCGCTCGCCTTGGATCCTGCCCATCCGAAGCTGACGAAAGAACAACGCGCCACGCTGGAAGCCAACATCCAGTTCTGCCGCGACGTTATCGTGTTCTTCACCGCCACCGGCGCGGCGCGGGGCGTCGGCGGACATACTGGCGGGCCTTACGACACCGTGCCAGAAGTGATGATCCTGGATGCTTTCTTTCGCGGTGCGCCGGACAAGTTCGTGCCGGTGTTCTTCGACGAGGCGGGCCACCGGGTCGCCACTCAGTATCTAATGGCGGCCATCTACGGTGATCTGCCGTTCGAACAACTGCTGCAATATCGTGCGGCCCATTCGACATTGCCGGGACATCCCGAACTCGGACTGACCCCTGGCATCAAGTTCAGTTCTGGCCGATTAGGGCACATGTGGCCCCACGTCAATGGCGTGGCGATGGCTAATCCGGACAAGACCGTGTTCTGCCTCGGTTCCGACGGGTCGCAACAGGAAGGCAACGATGCCGAGGCAGCCCGCATCGCAGTCGCCCGAAGGCTCAACGTCAAGTTGGTGATTGATGACAACGACGTGACTATCGCAGGCCATCCCTCGCACTACCTGACCGGCTTTGATGTGGGCAAGACACTCGCAGGGCATGGCTTGACGCTCATCGAAGGCGACGGTGAAGACATAGATGGACTTTTCGGGCGGCTCTGCGAAGCGGCAGTCACGCCGGGACCGTTTGCGGTCGTCAACAAACGCAAGATGTGCGTCGGCATTGAGGGTCTTGAAGGCTCCACGCACGGCCATGACGTGATTTCGGTGGACAAAGCCATCGCCTATCTTGAAAAGCGCGGCCACAATGATGCCGTCCATTTCCTGAAAAATATTGAAAAGCCCAAGGATAACTATGTTTTCCTCGGTTCCGGCAAGAACCTAGACGCCAACCGCAACGTGTTTGGCGACGCTGTCGTGTCAGTCCTAGGTCGGATGGGCGAGGAGGAACGCAAAGAGAAGGTCATCTGCATTGACAGCGACTTGGAAGGCTCCTGCGGCCTGAAAAAGATTCACGATGCCTACCCGGACATCTTCGTCAGTTCCGGCATCATGGAGAGGGCCAACTTCGCGGCGGCCGCCGGGTTCGGCATGGAGAAGGGCAAGCAGGGTATTTTTGGCACGTTCAGCGCTTTCCTAGAGATGATCATCTCCGAAATCACCATGGCGCGCCTGAATTTCTGCAATGTGCTATGCCACTTCTCCCATTCCGGCATTGACGACATGGCGGACAACACCTGCCATTTCGGCATCAACAATTTTTTTGCCGACAACGGGCTGGAAGACGGCTACGAGACGCGGCTGTATTTCCCGGCTGACGCGGCGCAGATGACCGCCTGCGTCGATGCGGTGTTCCACGATCCGGGGCTGCGCTTCATCTTCTCGACCCGGTCGAAGACGCCTAACATCCTCGACGACCAGGGGAACGACTTCTACGGCAAGGGCTACACCTTCGTACCGGGCAAGGACGAAGTGATCCGTGAAGGCACAGCGGGTTATATTGTTAGCTATGGCGAGTCCCTCTACCGCGCACTGGATGCGGTGGAGCGACTGAAGCAGGAAGGCATCGACGTCGGCTTGATTGCCAAGCCGACTTTGAATGTTGTCGATGAAGCCATGATGGCTAAAGTGGGCAATGCCCCGTTCGTGCTGGTGGTTGAAGCCTTCAACCGGCGCACCGGTCTAGGCAGCCGCTTCGGTTCATGGCTGCTGGAACGTGGGCTGACGCCGAAATTTGCCTACCTTGGCACGCATAAGGAAGGCTGCGGTGGCTTGTGGGAACAGTTCCCCTACCAAGGCATCGATCCGGTGGGCATCATGGCTCAGGTGAAGAAACTGGCTGGGTAAACGGACATTGAAGTGAAGGGTGTCCCCAACAGCATGACAACTCAATTTTGGTGGATTCGTTATTAGAAATGTAAGTGTTCACCCCCCCTGGGAGCGTGGGCGTCTCGCCCGCTGAGGGCGGCCAAGATGGCCTCGCTCCCAGCAAAAGGCAGGGGGGAGTGAACGCTTATTTAGAAATCACCTAAGGTGCCCTGACACATTACCGGTTTCCTACGAGGGTTCTACCGATGTACCCTTAAGCTTTCTCTTTCCCATTGTCGCTGTACACCCAAGCCATAAACAATTGGTAGCCCAAGGCCAACATCACCGAACCCAGGAACAAGCCAATAATGCCCCCGGTTGCCATGCCGCCTAGCGCACCCAATAGAATCACCGGCATTGGGGCATCCACGCCCCTGCCCAGTATCAACGGCTTGAGGACATTATCAACCGAACCGGCGACAATGGAATAGACGGCGAACATCACCGCCACGGTGGTGGAGTCATTGGTTGAGAAAACATAGATAATGGTCGGCAGCGATATTAGCATGGCAGGGATTTGCATGATGCCTATCAACAAAACCACTAATGCCAAAACGCCTGCGGCGGGAATGTCAACTAGGATAAACCCAGCCCCCAATAACAGGGCTTGAATACACGCAATGCCGATGACACCTTGTGCCACGGCACGAATGGTAGCCGTTGAAAGCTTGACCAAGTCATCCCCTTTTTCGGGTCCAGCCATCCGCTTGGCAATGGCTTGTGCCGCCGCATGGCCCGACGAGGCATAGGCCATCCATATTCCAGCCACTACCAAGGAAATCAAAAACTTCAAAATGGCAGTGCCGGCACTGGCCGCATAACCCAATACTTGTTTGGTGACGATGCCAATCTTAGGTTCAAATTTTTCGACCACAATGCCAATGTCTTCATGCGCCTCCTCCCATAAAGCATGCAATTTCACCCCCACCAAAGGCCATGTGGCGACAGAATCACGAGGAGCAGGCACTTGTAGAGTTCCATTGTGGACTTGTTTCACAAACTCAATGGTTGAATCCGCGAAGGATATGGCCAATAGCGTGGTTGGAACCAACACGCTCAACAGTATGGCCAACACTAAAACCGTTGCAGCATAGCCTTGCCTGCCACCCATTTTCCTGGCAATCATGGCGTGTAGAGGATATAAAGCCACGGCCAATATCACCGACCACAACAGCAAGCCAATAAAAGGTTTGAATATTCCATAACAATAAACCACCAGAAAGCCGAGCAATCCGGCTCGAATAAATAAATCCAGCGGTTTGCCCGGTATCTTATTCTCCAGTGCCATGACTGGTGATTGAGTTTTTGTCGTGTTCATCTTAGAGTATATAGGTTAGTACAGTCGTTGCTTTCAGGATCATAGTCACGCACTGATCGAGCACATTGTCCTGTTTAGTATAACTTGTGAATTTCACGATAACAAACGCATAGATTGCCATCAAAGAACGGTGGGAGCGGTTTTTAACCGCGACCAAGGCCGTCTTCCTTAAGGGGTAGTGGCGGAACCTTGGGACTGGCGTTATGATGTTCCAAACCAACGGACGAATCAACAGAAAATAGATCAAAAAAACCATGCTGCGTTTTCTAAGTTCGCTTTTCACAAACCAAGTGGATCAGTCGGGATTGCTGGATGAAGCCTTGCTCGAAAAGGCCATCGAACGGGCAGTGGCCGGTACGGATCGTCGTATCTACGCACTGGGGGATTACCGGACACGGCTTCGAGAGCCTGTGAAACTTGCCGTCAACCATGTCATTGCCCTAGTCAATGCCTTGCCCCCGCCAATCGAAATAAGCCCCTTGGCGTTTGGCGGGAATAACGGATCACGTGTCTTCTTTGTTTCAACCGAGCATCTACGGGAAGTCTTGGGCAAATTCAACAACGTTCGCGATTTCCTGGCAGACTTGGCCACCTCCCCGCCTGAAGAGATTTTTGGCCTTTTGACCATGCTTAGGGAGGAGCGCAATGTGTTCGGGATGGAACTTGACGGTGACAGCCTGCGAAGGGATGTGATGCAAGTTGCCGTGAACTTTTCCGGCCACCGTTTTATTGGGCCCTCTGGCAACGAAGTTGACACCCGCCGTGAACTCATGAAACGCGCCTTTGATTTTCTGATCGAAAAGGCTCTTGAACGCCTCACGGGCGAGCGGGGCAAAAGGCGTGATTTGGGCCGTCAACGCCATCTATTGAGGCAAAAGCTGGATGTCATGCAATCGGGGCAATGGGGGCTTGCGATGCTGAACGATAGCGAAGGGCCTGGCCCGGATTTGGCCGCCTTGGAAGCGGAGATTGAAACGATAGAAGCGGAACTGGGGCAAAGCCAAACCGATAGCCTTGGCCTTGAAGAAAGCCTTGCCCTCGTCACCGATACCTTGACCCACGCAACTGATTGGCTCGCTGCCCGTAAGATTAGCCTACGCCTTGATTACCGTGGAATCAAGCTTCCAGATTCCTCGACGATACCCGAAATAGAACTGCCCGAACTTTATTCCAGCACGGGGGAAAGGAGGACGGTAGTGCTTGGGCGTTTTGCCCGGACTGATATACCCGAACCACCGGATTTCTGTAAGGCTGCGAAACGCTACTTATGACTTGACTATCCCTTAAGCTAGATTCTCATAACCATTTTTAACAATACATTATTGGGTGTAAGACATGACTGACGAAACGAAAGACCTGGGTATAGCGATTACCCTTTTGGAAAGATTGACCAAGGACACGCTTCCAAAGGCTTTTGAAATAAAGGCAAGGCTTGACCGGGGCGAGTGCTTGGACCACTGGGATATCGAATTCCTTGAAGTGTTGTTTAAGCGTGCCGAAGAAATCAAACCGCTGGTGGACCGACATCCCGAATATCAGGAGGTCTATGCCCAAGCAGTGCATCTATCAAAACAGATAACGGATCAAGCAGTGCTCAACGAAAAAGGATCGCTTGATTAATTTCTGATGTTGCGCAACCGTTGCTGGAGACCCGCCACGGCCCCGCTCAATCCTGGCCTACCGCTGCCGGTTTCCAGATCAATCGGCCATTGCTTTTTTGAACACGGCACTCTTCTTGGCCTCTTCATCTGCGCTTTGGGTGTTGGGCTTGGGCGACTGCAAAGCCACTGTCACTTTTTGGATCGTGCCGGTGAAGTGGCTGTCCATGGCCTTGTAATCTTCGGTCACTGGTGTACCGTCGTCTTCCCCGACATCCGCCGCATCATCGACAGAGAAAATCATCGCCTGGGTCATGTCAATCTGGCCTTGTCCAACGGGTTGGTCGTTCACAAAAAGCTTGCCGGTGCCGCCCTTGCCCAGCCCACCGCCGTCATAAGCGAACTCAAAGCGAAGGGTCGATTTACCCGGCGGCAGTGGCTTGGCGGCGGCGATGTTGAAGCGCTTCAGTCCTAAGAAATTGTAGGCATAGGCCGGTTTGCCGCCCTTGTCGAGGTACAAGCTCCAGCCGCCGAATCGCCCTCCTTGCGCGAGAATCACCCCTTTGGCACCATTTTTCGGGATGTCAAGCTCGGCGGTGATGGTGTGGGAAGAGTTCTTGATGTTGATGAAGACATTCTCCGACATGCCTTTCATGCCGGGATAAACAGTCAGCGAGGTGCGCCCGTCCATCAAGTCGGGGCGGCCGGCCAACTTGGCGATGACCCGTTCAAAGACGCGGTCGTCGATAGGCAGGACGCGATTCTTGATGGCCTCTTGGATGAACAGGTCCTGCATCTCCTTCAACTTTTGAGGATTCTGGGCGGACAGATCTTGGGCCAAGCTAAAATCCTTGCGCGTGTCGTACAGTTCCCATTTATCGTCCAGCAACTTGGCGCGAGGCTTGGCTTCCCACGGTGCCTTGTGGATGGTGCCGGCGAACCAGCCGTCATGGTAAACGGCACGGTTGCCATAAATTTCAAAATACTGTGTCTTATGGTGGCTGTCTGCTTTGGCGTCGGCGAAGCTATACGCCATACTCACGCCTTCAATGGGTTCTTGGACAGTGCCATTCACAGACTTAGGCTCCGGTATGTTGGCTGCTTCCAACACGGTAGGGGCGATGTCGATGACATGGTGGAATTGTGACCGCACTTCGCCCTTGGCTTGGATGCCCTTGGGCCAATGCACGACCATGCCATTGCGGGTTCCGCCAAAATTTGAAGCCACCTGCTTGGTCCAAGTGAATGGCGTGTCGCCCGCCACCGCCCAACCGGCGGCCATGTGGGCATAGGTCATTGGCCCGCCCAGCGCGTCGTAGTGCTTGAGCACGTCTTGCACGGTTTCCTGCACACCATTGAAGTAGGTGTACTCATTGAACATGCCGCTCATGCCACCCTCGGCGCTGGTACCGTTGTCGCCGACGATGTAAAAGACCAAGGTGTTGTCCAATTGGCCCATGTCGCCGATGGCCTGGACCAGACGGCCAATCTCGGTGTCAGCGTATTCCCCAAACGCGCTAGACATGCCAAAGCCCATATCGTCAATCAGTACGATCAGTACATTCGGTGCGCCTTCCGGTGCCTTAACCTCGAAGCGCGGCGGCGGTGTGGCATCACGGGCATCAAGCACTTTACTATGAGGATAGTTAGGCTCAGGAATCGGCAGCACGCTGCGGTCAAGGACAGTGCTTTCGGTGGCGGATGCCACATTGGTAAAAAACACCGCCAGCATGAAGCCGAAGATGTAAGGCATCGCAAGCTGTCTCATTAGGAAATCTCTCTGTGTTAAGCCAGTTTCAAAGAATACCAATTTTTGATGCCTCTGTCTCCAACCGGCATAAGTGCCAGCAATTCTCATTTTGGCGTAAGCTGAAGGGTGGAGAAAACCGAGTCGGTCTTGGAGACAGTGCCAGTGTCAAGGATATAACGTCGAGACCGACTCGGTTTGACCGCCTAGTCCACCCAAAATGAGCCAGTCATGCCAAAATGAGAATTGCTGCATAAGTGCTAACGGGCTTCCATGGTATACTCGAAACCATATTAAATCCTATAGCTCACTTTAGTGCGCACCGTTTTGAGGCTATTATGGGCAAGCCCGTGTTAGCCTATTAACCCTTGAACTTAAAAATAATGGCCTCATGCTTATAAATAATACACTCCGAGGTTTCCTCTTAGTTGCTCTAACCTTGGCCGCCGTCGGCTGCTCGACCATCCGCTCAACCAGCAACGATGCCAAGGCCATGGGCGTCGAACCGGCACCCAATGCCGGCTTCATCGAACACCCTGCCTTGCAAGCCAAGCGGGCGGACCTGCCGTTCCAGAAGGTCTGGATCAAGCCTGGCTTTGAGAAGAGCGCTTACCGTGAACTGGTCGTAGCGCCAGTGAACACACACAACCAGCGTCGGGCCGCGTTTGAGGGTCGTTTGCGCGACATGGATACTGGCGAAGTAGTTGCCACTTTCGCCGACCGCGACATGGCGGATGCCGGCCCGCTCGATCTGACTCGGCTGACGTGGTATGGCCCCGCCAAGGGCATCATGGACCGTTGGGTTGCGCAATTCGTGCAGATTGCCAACCGCAAACCTTGGCGAGGTGGTCACCGACCCGACTCCCTACACTTTGAGGGTATTTGGAAACCATGAATAATCGCTTCAATCTGCGCCAGTCTTTGCATTGGTTTTTGCTCGCTGCCGCCATTGGCCTATCCGCCTGCTCACTCCCCACCCGTCAACATGCCGTGCCGCAGGCTTTGTCGCAAAAGGCCGAGGTCGTGGGCCTACCGGGGGTGCGCTATGTGGTGCGCACCGAAATGCCAGAAATGATTCAAGATGCCATGGACAGCATGAAAAAGGAACAGGCCTATCTTGCGGCACAGGGACAGATCAACGGTAACGGCCTGCCCCCGGCCAATTTCCTGGCTTTGTCAGGGGGAGGCGACGACGGTGCGTTTGGTGCGGGCCTATTGTGCGGTTGGACCGCGTCCGGCACCCGGCCCGAATTCAAACTGGTCACAGGGATAAGCACCGGTGCCCTACTCGCACCATTCGCCTTCCTAGGGTCCAAGCATGACGATGCGCTGCGGGCGGTCTACACCCAGACCTCGCCCAAAGACATCTTGGAAGCGAGGGGGGTGCTCTCCGCAGTGTTCAACGATGCCCTGGCCGACAATGCCCCGCTCGGTCGGCTGGCGGAGAAATACGTCACCGCCGATATGTTGAAGGAAATCGCGGCGGAATACGCGAAAGGCCGTTTGCTGTTAATGGCGACGACCAATCTGGATGCCCGTCAGGCAGTGATCTGGAACATGACCAAGATTGCCGCCAGCGGCCAACCGGAAGCACTGAAGCTGTTCCACAAGATCATGCTCGCCTCGGCGGCGATTCCGGGTGCCTTCCCACCGGCCATGATCGACGTGGAAGCCGATGGCAAACGCTATCAGGAAATGCATGTGGACGGCGGGGCCATGGCCCAAGTGTTTGTCTATCCGCCCAGCCTGAAATTAGGGGAGACGGCCAAGCAGCAGGGGATTGTCCGCGAGCGGCATCTGTATGTGATCCGCAACGCCCGCCTCGATCCGGATTGGGCGGAGGTGGAGCGACAGACGTTCAGCATTGCCGGACGGGCCATCTCTTCACTGATCCAGACCCAGGGCGTTGGCGACCTGTACAAAATATATACCACTGCCCAGCGCGACGGCATCGACTACAATCTTGCCTACATCCCGAAGACCTTTTACGCGCCGCACAAGGAAGATTTCGATAGCGAATACATGCGAAAATTGTTTCAGACTGGCTATGATTTAGCCGTCAAAGGATATCGTTGGGATAAAGTGCCGCCAGGCATGTGAGTTGATCGGCGGCATAAGGGAAATGATGCAGATGACGTGGACCTGATTGCCTACAGGAATGGCCCGCGCCACAGTCATGGCGCGGGCTATCCTTTGGTTTAGGCGGAAGCGGCCTCAACCACGTCGAAGATTTCTTTGGCGGCATCAGCCGGGGAAGCTGCACCGTAGATGGCAGCACCCACGACAATGATGCCCGCACCCGCTTCGACAACCTGCTTCGCAGTGGAGGCTTTGATGCCACCTGCGACAGAGATGCGCAGGCCCAGGTTCAGACCGGCAATCGCTTGCAAGTCTTCGAACGGGGTCTGGCCAGCAGCCTGGGCATCCAGGCCGGTGTGGACACCGATGATTTGCGCGCCGAGCTTGGCGGCTTCCGCTGCGACGGCGAGCTTGTCAGGAACGTTGATCAAGTCAACCTGAACTTGCTTGCCGTGGTCATTGGCGGCCTTGATGACGCCTGCGATAGTGGCCGAGCCGGAAACGCCCAGAACGGTGACGATGTCCGCACCATCGGCATAGAACGGGGCGGCTTCATATGCGCCCGCATCCATGGTCTTCAAATCGACCAAGATCAACTTGTTCGGAAACTCTTTTCTGAGTAACTTCAACAAGCTAGCGCCGTTGTACTTGATGGATGGGGTTCCGATCTCAAAAATGTCGATATAGTCGGCAGTGGCGCGAGCCAGACCGAGGGTCTGTTCAACGTCTAAGGTGTCGAGTGCCAACTGAATCAGGGGTCTTGCCATGATGTGTGCTCCTATTATGAATACTTAGTAATGGGTTTGTTTGAACAACGCATTGGCCCCGTACAAGGCCAATGCCATATTTTAGACCAGTGCTTGGCCTGGCTAACATCGGCTCCGTTCCAACAGCCGTGAATGGGCTGAACGTAGAATTCTGGAAAAGATAGTACGCTAATGATTATATCATTCCGAGAACTATTTTTGATAACGCCTGGGCCGCATAAGCAATTCCCATTTTGGCAAAGATTAATTAGGGCGGGTTTGGAACCCGCCCCTACGCAGGTAGTTAATTCTAAATTATCAATGCATTATAAACAGGATACGGGACATCAATTCGTAGGGGCGGGTTCCAAACCCGCCCGGTTCTGTTCAAAATGAGAATTGCTGATTGGTGGCTAGGCGTTGCATTTGCTATGATGCGTCACAACTTAAACTGGTCGGGAGACATCATGAGCGAAAGAATCATCTTGCGGACGGGGGAAGCCCTAGTGGCAGGCGGCCCTCCGGGGACGGCGGCCGAGCCTGAAGTCGTCATCGGCGAACTCGATGGGCCAGTCGGCATCGCCTTGGCAACGTTGACAGGCGACCAAGTCAAAGGCCACACCCGCGTGTTTGCGATTTTGAACACAGGCATCCAAGTCCGCCCGGTCACCCTAATGGTGAGCAAAGTCACGGTGAACAACAGCCGCTACACCAACATCCTGATGGGAACGGTGCAGGCTGCCATCGCCAACGGCGTGCTCGACGCGGTCCGCGCCGGCGACATCCCCAAGGAAAAGGCCAACGACCTCGGCATCATCGTGTCCGTTTGGCTGAACCCCAGCGTCATCACGGATGACCAACTGGACCATAAAGCCCTCTTCGACATCCACCGCAAGGCCATGGCGCAGGCCATCCACAAGGCCATGCACCACCAGCCCGACATAGACTGGCTGCTGGCCCACCAGGACGAAATCACTCACAAGTATTATCAGATGGGGATGGACGGGAAAATCTGAGGCAGACAAGTTCGAGGGGCCGTTTCTGGGCACTTCAAACTGGCGGAAGGTTTTCCCCTACAGACAATTGGCCGTTGCCAGCCAAGATGTCCACGGACCCTCGTCAATGCGATTGCCGTCCGGGCCTTGGTAATACACATGATTGTCAGTCGAAGAAACGCCCACATAAGATTGTGTGCCGGGGTAATAGCGGTAGTCGAAAACCGAGGAAACCTGAGTGAATTGACCAACCAGGCCAAACAGTCCGGGATAGCTTCCTTCCGCCCAATTGAACAAACATTCATTGGCGTTGTGACCGCCGCCCACACTGGGGGCGATGTTATTCAGGACTTTCTGCACGGCAAGCCCGTTGGCGCCTGTTGGGATTGTCTGGGTGACACCCGTGGTAACCGGCGTAAGCACGCCCTGCCCATCGACTTGGAAAGCGCTGATGGTGTTGCTGCCGCTGTTCAGGGAATAGATAAACTGCCCGTCTTGGCTAAAAGCCAAGTCAATAGGCTTGCTGCCGGAGCCGGGGCTGGCGGTGACACCGTTTCCGTTCAGCAGGGTCAAGCTACCCCTTGGACCCACCAAGAAGCCGGTGATCGTGGATGCCGGGGTGTCGGCCGTGTAGGCATAGATTTGATTCGGCGCGACGGCGAGCCAACAGGCCGCAGTCAGTTCGGTCGGCACGGCACTGCCGGTGACAGTCAGGTTGCCGTTGCGGGCAATCTGATAGGCCGAGACTGAACTCGCGCCCGCCGCACCCCCAGCCGCGTTGGCGACCAGCAGTTCATGGCGTCCGGCAAAGTCGAATCCGAACGGCGTTGTGCCTGACGATGGCACGACTTCTGGCGATTGGGCCGGTGTCCCATCTGCTGCGACAGGAAAGACTACCAACTGGTTAGTCGCTTTCTCGGTGACCACAAGGTTGCGTCCGTCGGGGCTGAAGCTGATTTCAGCGGGACCATTGCCGGTTCCTCCGAGTGGACGGACGGAACTCGCCAAAGCAGTCAACTGGGCACTGCTCCCGCTGATTTGAAAACCGGCAATGTTCTCGCTACCGGCGTTCAACACATAAACCAAGCCGTCATCAACGGTGACACTGATCGGCTGGGTGCCACCGCTGGGCGTAGGCTTACCCGTTAGCTGAAGTCCGTTTCGGCCTACGGCGAATAGGCTGACATCGCTGCTACCGGCGTTGACAACCAGCAGCCACAGGCCGTCTTCGCTTAACACTAGTCCATGGCCGTTGCCCAACCCCGCGCCGGTCCCAAGCCCACCCGTAGGGAAGGATTGGGCAGGCATCAGACTGCCGTCAGTGGCCCGCGGAAACATCAGCACCGCGTTGCCGCCAGCGGCGTTGCTCATGGTATACACCGAACCTGTGGCATTGCCGCCATAACCGGGGGTGGGCAACATTCCCGTGCCGAAAAGTGCCAGGGCCGCAAAAGCTACTTTGGTCAGTTGAAAATTTGGTTTCATTTTTAAATTCTCTCTAGCAGTAAAAGTAAAAAGTAACAGTTCTTATAGGATCATTGGTCAGTATTGAAGAAATGTTTGTGCGATCCAAGATAGTGACGATTACTAATAGTCAATCTCCGTGCCAACTCGAAATATTTATTAAATAGACAATAATAACAAACAGATATGTTTGTTCTTCTGAAAATTCAGGAAGTGGCCAAAATCTGAATACCACCAATAGTTGTGGCCTGTCACAACTATTTGAGGGTAGAATGACTTGGCGCATTAATAAGTCGTAGGGTGGGTTAGGTGCGCATTGGAAGAACCTGCCCATTTATCACTGTTGTGACGCGCACCGCAACCCACCACTGCCCGGTCCTTCAGTGGGTTACGGCGCAGGGAAACCACCGTGGTAGGGGCGACCGGCAGGTCGCCTGTACTCCTGGTGTGTGCGTCTACAACACAATGCTGTTGAATTAAGGTTTTCCCCGTCGTTCCGGCAGAGATCGCCGGAACCTAGGCTCCATGGATGGTATGGATTGGTGGCATCCCTGCAATCTGGATTCCGGCGGTCCATGCCGGAATGACGGCTTATTTAGTTATTTAGAGAGGCCGAGCATGCCCGATAATTCCACCCCTGCCAGCATCGCCGGGTTGCCGATAGACACCATCGAACTGGCGGCTTTGCGTATGATCGTAGAAGGGACAGCTCAAGCGACAGCCGAGGATTTCTTTCGCTCGTTAGTGCGAAACTTGAGCATTGTGACAGGCGTCACCAATGCCTTTATTGCGGAGTTTGCAGATTCCAAAACACGGGTCAGGACCTTGGCTTTTTGGATGGATGGCGAATTTGTGCAGAACCAGCAGTGGGAGTTGGCGGGCACGCCCTGCGAAGTGGTGCTCTGGGGAAAGTTGTGCCATTACCCCGAGAACGTGGGACTACTCTTCCCTAGTGGAGGGGAGGGGGTGGAAAGCTTTCTCGGCGTTCCGCTCCAAGATGCCGACGGAGACATTCTCGGGCATCTCGCGGTGTTTGACCATCGGGCAATGCCGCCAGAACCAAGGCTGCTGTACACCTTCCAGTTATTTGCGGCCAGGGCCGCCGCCGAACTGAGCAGGGTACGCGCCGTGGAGCGGCTTCACCAAAGCGAGGAACGTTTCCGCGACCTTTTCGACGAAGCACCCATTGCCTACGTCCACGAAGATTTTCAATCCCGGTTCATTCGTGCGAACCGGGCAGCCATCAGAATACTCGGCATGGCGCCAGAACAGGTGTCCGGCACGGTGGGCAAGTCCTTCATACCTGATACGCCAGATGCCCAGCGCCGTTTCAGAGATGCCTTCGCGTCCATCGGACGGGGGACGGATACGAACGGCGTGGTGCTAGAGCTCCGCCGCCAGGACAACGGCCAGCCGATCTGGATTCAGTGGTGGTCCAAGCCGGACCCCGGCGGCCAGTATACCCGCACGATGTTCATCGACATTACCGACCGTGTATTGATGGAGCGTGAACAGGCCCGGCTACAAGCGGAAAATCTGTATCTTCAGGATGAAATCAAATCAGTCCACAATTTCGAGGAAATTATCGGGCGCAGCGAGGCGATTCTGTCGGTGTTGTCCAATGTGCGCCGCGTGGCGGTCACGGATGCATCGGTGTTGATTCAGGGTGAATCCGGCACCGGCAAAGAGTTGATCGCCCGCGCAGTCCATTCGGCCAGCAAGCGCTGTGACAAGCCGCTGATCAAAGTCAATTGCGCCGCGCTGCCGACCGGCTTGGTGGAGAGCGAGTTGTTCGGGCATGAGAAAGGGGCTTTCACCGGTGCCATAGCGAAGCGCATCGGGCGGTTCGAACTCGCCGATGGCGGCACGATATTCCTTGATGAAATCGGAGAGATTCCGCTGGAAGTCCAGGTCAAGTTGTTGCGTGTACTACAAGAGCAAGAATTTGACCGTGTGGGCGGCAAATCGCCGATTAAGGTTAATGTCCGCGTTATCGCCGCAACCAATCGAAATCTCTTGCAGGAAGTAAAGGACAAGGCGTTTCGCGAGGATCTATACTACCGGCTCAATGTGTTTCCGCTAACCACCCCACCGCTGCGTGAGCGGATCGAAGACATTCCCTTGTTGGTGCGCTTCATGATTGAAAAGTTTGCCGTCCGGGTTGGCAAGCGCGTCAAGGGGGTTGGCGCGAAGTCCATGCAGCGCCTCCAGTCCTATCCTTGGCCGGGGAATATCCGGGAATTGGAAAACGTGATTGAACGGGCGATCATCCTGGCGGATGAAGCCATCATTGAGATCAGCCCGGAAATGTTGCCAGGATCAATCGGACCGGCTGATGTTCAAGCCGGCTCGAAACAGGGAGGCACACTCGAATCAGTCGAAAGGGAGCACATTCGGGCTGTACTCGGGCAGGCAAACTGGATTATCGAAGGTCCTAAAGGCGCTGCGCGGACACTCGACCTTCACCCCAGCACGCTGCGCTATCGCATGAAGAAACTCGGCATTACGCCAGACCGCCACTAAATGTAGTGAACACTGTTATTCACTGATGTTACGCACGGGCATTGATAAAGGCATAAAATGCCACTGTTGATCTGGCTTATTTAAAACGTGTCCCATGAAAAATCACTCGAGTCTGACCCCTTTGATTTATGGGGAGAGGGAGAACCCGCGAGGGCAGTTTTATAGGTTTAGAAAGTTTGCCCTACACTTTGACGGAGTAGCCCAAAGGAAAAATAATGAATAGGAGCGCTTTTAAGCTTTCTTTGATTAAGCCCCCTGCATGAACTAGGGGTGTATCATAGGCATTTATGCAGAACTTCTTTAACAACCAACAGGGCCATCCGATAAACAAACAGCTATTCGAGAATTGGCGGCGGTGGGGTTCGGAACTGGATGATACGGAATTCGCCAATGCCTTCCTTGGGCTGGGTTTAGTGGCGGGAACTTCGTGCTGGGCCAGCCAGACCAAGTCTGTTGCCGATATTTTGCGAAAACGCGAATTAACGGCGTTGGAAAGAACGTGTTTCTTGATCCCCTCCGCTGAAATCGCTATGAGTCTGTTAATTTCAGACTCTCTGAAAGATACCAACGATTCCCCTTGTCTACTGTGGCGGTTTCCCGACCTGCATTTGACCAGCGAACCAGCAGGTGATCTCGCTCTTTCGGCCATGCTGCCACAGGAGTGGGCGGAGTCCGTGCGCACTATTCGAGATATGCACGCTGATTGCTTAGCCACGTTTCGATTGCGCGTCATTGAATTCCCAGAAAGCGAACCGGCAGGGCCTTGTCTGCAAACCTTGATGCTGACGAATCCACCCCTCGGCGGCGTGTCTATGATTTTGAACCTAAACGCTGGCCAAACCGAAAGGGCGACCGCGTCAATCCCCCCGCAATTTGCCTTCGACTGGCCTTTCCGCTTGGGTGCCTTGCCGGGATCGGATGCACAGGAGACTTTTGAATATCTCCAGAAGGCTTGGCCTAGCTCCGGGCTAACCCGCATAGTTCCTCTGGATAGAAGCAATGCCAATTGCGATCTGTTGTTACATAGGGGTGATGCGGCAGCCTTGCTGAAAAAACTGCAAACGCAGCCTTTCCCTTGCAAGGCCAATGTCGTGGTGATTGCAAACGGCAGCGATACTGATCCATCGACAAGAAGATCCACAATGCGCCGCATCGCCGCACTGACCCAGGCCAGTGGCGCACTTCTGTTGGACACCCAAGAACCCCTGGCCGTGGGCGATGCCCTGAACCAGTTTATGATTGAACTCTCCCACAACCTCAGCTTCGACCAGGCCTGGACTGAGGCGTTGCGGAAACGACGATTGCGCGCCGATAACATACGCGAGTCCATTGAAGCTGAGCTACTCCTGACGGACGAACTCGCCAGTTTCCGGCTCAGCAAACTGGCAGAAAATCTCAAACAACGCGCCGAAAATTTACCGCCAAATGCTAAACTCGATCTTTCCTCCCTAAAGCCTCACTGGTTAAGTGTAACCCCAGCCCAATTTGAAATCAGCCACCCTGTTCGTGGCCCCGCCACGGTTGCATGGGCAGAGGCGCAAGCCTTGAATTTACAGTTGGATCAGCTTGCTTATCATCGAGAAGGCGATGGCGCATCTGAACTGGCGGCTTTTGCCAAAGCCATCAAGACTGCGCAGGAACCCTCCACTGTCCAAATCGAACGGGCACAGCGGTATCTGCAACAGCAATCCTGGCTTCTGCGCCCGAATAATGATGGCTATGATTCTGCTGCGGGGGGGTACATCCTCGGCAGGATGGCACAGGTGCGGATACGCATTGGTCCCCCCGAGCAAGCCTGGCAGTCTTTGCCTCAGGTTTTCCCTGTTGAGGAATTGCCGCGCCAGAGCCGTTGGCGACTTACCGTCGTGCTATCCGAGCCCAATCAAATTGGGGCCACTTTAAGCGCCAACATCACCTTGCCTAGGGACGGTGCAAGCACGACTTGTCACTTTGACTTCCTCCCCAAGCACGAAGGCGCTTTTGAAGGCTGCGTGACCGTGTTGCATCGGGGGCGTGTGCTACAAACTGCCATGCTCCGCGCCGAAGTCGTCGCCGATGAGAACAAGGCCAATCCAGAAGCGGCCCCCAAGTTTGATGATGTCGCGGTGATTAGGCATCACCTTGGCGATCTTGACCAGCGCAGCCAATTCGACATGGCTATTGTGGAGACTCCGGCAAATTCCGCTGCCGGTTTCCAGGCACAGGCTTTCGCGGCGAGTCAAACCAAGACCCCCGCAACTCACCGAGCCGGCTTGATGAACATCCAGGAATGTCTGGAGGTCGCCAAGCGCATCAATACAAAATTGAGTTGGGTAGCGCAATCGGTATTGGATTATCAAGACGGATTGGAGGGTGAAGCAGGTAACCGGCTCATTAGGGAATTAGCATTGGAAGGTGCCACGCTCTTTCTGATGTTATTCAGCGGCTATCTTGAGGAAACCGGCGGGGCACCCGAACTCGCCAAGCAGGAATATCTGCAAATCGTCACCAACCAGACCGACAAGACCATCCCCTACGAAATCATCTATGAGCATGAGGTTCCCGATGACGATGCTAAAACCTGTGCGCATTGGCGTGGTTGCCTTACAGCAGGCAAGCTGGCTGACGGATGTCAAGGTGGGACAGCAAAAGCGGTTTGTCCATTAGGTTTTTGGGGGTTGAGCAAAGTCATCGAAAGGCATAAAGCCAAAGCGCGGACCGATGACGATGCGGTCGGGGTGTTTTTACAGTCGGAACCCCGCCGGGAAATGGACGAACTGAAGTTGTCCGGCCACGCGCTGTTTGCCAGCAGCAGCCGAGTAAGCGAGGAAAAACGGAAAGAAGTGGAAAGTGGACTGAACAAATGGCTGGGCAATGCACCCAGCATCGCCCAGGACTGGAACGATTGGGTGCAGATCGTGGCCGACACCGGGCCGCGTTTGATCATCGCGCTGCCCCATATCGAAGGCAACGGTGCATCTGTGACGCTGGAAATCAATGACCAAACCATCCGGGCGATACAGATTAAGAAGGCCCATCTGCTGCAAAACCTACCCAGCGCCAGCCCACCGTTGGTCGCCTTATTAGGTTGCGATGTTGCGGGTACGGGCAATGATTATGGCGAACCCGTTTTGGTATTCAGAACTAAAGGCGCGGCGGTCGTAATCGGAACCATCGCCACGGTGTACACGGAAAATTCGGCCCGGGTGGCAAGTTTATTAGTCAAAGAACTGCTCTCCAAAGCCACCCAGCCCGAAAGCTTGGGTGCCGTGATTCGCGAGGTCAAGCGTCAGGGGTTGCTACAGAATCTAATGATGTCTCTTTGCTTGGTCGCCTATGGCGATGCCGACTGGAAACTAGTCAGGGGGCCATCATGACAGGGCCGTTTTTTTCGATAGAAATGTTGCCCGCCAAGCACGGCGATGCCCTCTGGGTGGAGTACGGCGATGGTCAACGTACTCGCCGCATTGTCATTGACGGTGGCCCGCTTCATGCGTTTCCCGCTTTCCAACAACGATTCCACGATTTGCCCACTGACGATCAGCGGGTGGAGTTGCTCGTCATCACCCATGTGGATACGGACCACATCGAAGGCATCATTCGACTGCTGGCGGTGGAACGAACTCGCTGGCCCTTCTTGCCGATGGACATTTGGTTCAATGGCTACCACCATATGGCTGACGAAAACACGCTTGGTGGGCGAGAGGGGGAGTTTTTAAGCGCGTTATTGCAGCGTCGAGCCGATGAGGAGTGGAATAAAGCTTTCAACCATAAAGCTATCGTCGTCGATAAGGACAGGCTGCCGGTTGTTCAATTGGCGGGCGGCATGAAGCTCACCTTGCTCTCCCCCGACACTGGTAAGCTGAAAAAAATGCGGCAAAACTGGGAGAAAGGCATCAAGGAATGGAAGATGGATCCAGGCGATCTGGAAGGTGCGTGGAAAAGCTTGGTGGAGGACAATAAGTTTCACCCCGGGGCAGAGTTGACTTTAGGTCCTGCGGATCTATCGGCAAAGCTGCTGGAACAACTGAAAGGCATCGACAGTTCCACAGCCAATGGCAGCAGCATCGCTTTCTTGGCCGAATACGGCGGCAAGTCTTGCTTATTCCTGGGCGACGCGCATATGAGCGTGGTGTGCGCCTCCCTGCGTAGGTTATTGCAACCGGGCAAGGGGCCTCTCCAAGTGGATGCGGTAAAGATGAGCCACCATGGCAGCCACAACAATCTTACCCGTGGTTTTTTAGAACTCATAGATGCCAAGCATTTCCTGTTCAGCACCAATGGCGACAAATTCAAGCATCCTGACCATAGCGCAGTGGAGGCCGTCATCACGGGGGCACGCAGTCAGGCCACCCTGTGGTTCAACTATCGGTCGCCCTACACGACACCATGGGAGTCTGATTCCCTAAAGCCTGGCGCAGGTTTCTCCACCCGCTATCCAGAAGCGGGACAGGAGGGCATCAAAATCGCACTTTAATCTAAGGGAGCTTCAGCCTTAGACAACGACAATCCACCAAGAGGCCCAAGCGATGCTACTACAATCTGAAAATCCCTATCGACCCGAATTGCCGAAGGTTTTGAAGCTGGACCGGGAAGACTTCGAGTTTCACATTGCGCCATCGAATTTGCAGGCCATGGGCCAGCCAGAAAACTGGTCGGTCATGGCCTACCTAGCCGCTGACTGCGATCTGGCCGACCAGCTTTTCGACGATCTTTTGGAAATGAAGGCGGTAGGCTCTGGGCCAGGCATGCATGTCTGCGCCCTGTTCGACGGTCCCTTGCTGACTGATGCCTGCTTCGCACGCTTGAGGGCGGATACGCCCTTGCGGGAAGACCTGATACTGCGTTGGTACGATTTGGAATCCAACAAGCGAGACACCTTGACTTTGGCGTTACGTCTTTCTGCCGCTTGGCCGGGCCGCCATCGCTTGGTCATTTTGGGTGGCCACGGCAATGGGTGGCAAGGCTTGCTCGTAGACCGGAACATCAGTGGGCAATACTGGCAAAATGCAACCCGCTGCCAATGGCCTAAGCCTAAGCAAGACTGTGACGCGAAGCTAAAAGCGTGCTTGCAATCGGCCCAATCCACCCTCGAAAGCTATGGTGCGATGAACCTAGCCCTACCCGATCCCTGCGACATTCTCGCATTAGATGCCTGCTACATGGGCAATATCGAGGCCATAGCTCAGCTCACTGGGCTAGCCGACATCCTGTTAGTCTCAGAAGATATAATGCCGGGCGAAGGTTACCCCTACGACCAGATACTCAAATGCTTGCGCGACAATCCAAGCATCACGCCTAAACAATTGGCCGGCCAAATCGTCGCGATCACGGCGGCATCTTATCTAGCTAAACCCGGCAGAACTCCGTCTATCACACAGGTCGCGCTACTCGCCTCCGCACTGCCTGCCTTTGCCCAGGCCTTCGTGGAACTGGTGCAGGCATTGGTAGAGTTTTTCAAAGAAAAGAAGGTCTTATCTGCCCTACGCTATGCCTTCAACGATGCCCCGCGCATGGGGCAAAGCGGCTATATGGACATCAAGGGGTTTGTGGAAAGACTGGCTAAACATACCCTGCCAGCCCCCATCGGCGAGCACTGTGAATCCGTGCTGGACTGCTGGGAGAAAATGGTGATCGCTAAGGCGGCTCCTAGGGGAATCAATGCGCCCAATGGCTTGTCCATCTACGCCCCGCACCCCGAACAATTCGATGTGGCTTATATTGAACAAAGCAATCAGTTCGCCCATAACCTTGGCATCTGGGCATGGTTTCTCGCTCGTTACTATTTGGAGGAACTAGGCAAAGAGTCCGAGGGACACCCTTTAATCCATGCCATTCAAGCGACGGTCGATGTACGCAAAAGTTAGGCGGATGTTTTTCCGCGAGAAGTTGTCGATCAGTGAAATTCAGCGGCGGACCAGTCTGTCGCGCAACACGGTCAGGAAGTGGCTCAAGGCCGAAAGACTCCACCCCTATGCCATGCTCTCTTTATCAGTTCGGTACTCTCCCTCAATTTGAATTGCCGGGCTACTTTCTCAAGGGCTTCGTCCATAGTTTGGCCTTGTGCCTTGGCTTTGTCGCCTTCTGTTATAATCTGTTCAAAATCTCTGCGATGGTATGCGTTGTTGTATATTTTCGATGCATCGCGGATTTTTTCTTCGGTCGTTGACTTGTCCGGCCATGCGTATTCGGTTGGGCCTTCCTTCTTGGTTTTTGGGCTTGGTTTGGGTATGTTGGGTAGGTTTTCACAAACGGACGTAAACTCTCGCAGAATGTTGAAATAGTCAGGTTCCATGAGGGTTTGCGCCGAATTTGAGCCACCCAGTTTAAGTCCGTTTTCCGTGGGGGCTTTCCTTGGGTCGTCAAGATTCGGCGGAACGCTTCTGATCAGTGGTATGAGTCTATGATTGATGCGCGTCCCCTGACGGGCGCACGGGGCAAGACAAGTCGCCTTGTCTGCCTTGCCAGCCCCGGCGTTTTTCCGGGCGCTACGGCCAGTGGAGGCCAAAAGTCCTATGAGAGTTTACGTCCGTTTGTGCAAACTCACCCTTTCTTGGATCACATGGAGCTTTCTTGATGAACTACGAATCCTTTTCACTTGCTCCCATGCTGATCGGGCTTTCCGGCGGGCTGGCGCTGTTTCTGCATGGCATGACGATGATGTCGAATGCGATGCGGGCAATGGCCGGTTCGCGGTTGAAGACCATCATGGCCGGACTGGCCGGCAATCGCTTGAGCGCGTTGCTGACCGGCATAGTGGTCACGGCAATTGTGCAATCCTCGTCGGTGACCTCGGTGATAGCAATCGGCTTCGTATCGGCGGGGGTTCTCACGCTCGGGCAGGCCCTCGTGGTCATCATGGGTGCTGCGGTCGGCTCCACCGTCACAGCGCAGATCATCGCTTTCGACATCAGCAACCTTGCGTTTCTGCTGGTTGCGATCGGTTTCGGGCTATCGTTGTGGAAGGCCAGGCGGATACCAAGCCTTGTCGGCACCGTGATCCTGGGCCTCGGGGTGCTGTTCATAGGTTTGTCGATGATGTCCGGTTTCATGGCCCCGCTGCGCACGTATCAGCCGTTTCTGGACCTGATGGCGTCGATGACCAACCCGCTGCTCGGCATCCTGATAGGCGCGATTTTCACGGCGATCGTGCAGTCGTCATCGGCAACCTTGGGCGTGATCATCGCGCTTGCCGCCCAGGGATTGATTCCGCTGGAAGCGGGCATTGCGCTGGTGTTTGGCGCCAACATCGGCACCACCATCACCGGACTGCTGGCAACCATCGGGCAGCCGCGCGCGGCGTTGCACGCCGCCATCGGCCTGGTCACTTTCAAAGTGCTGATGGTGCTGATCTGGCTACCGCTGATCGGTTTGCTCGAACAGATCACACGCACCGTTTCGCCTAGCGCGGACGGATTGGCGTTGGCCGAGCAACTGGCCTACGAGGTGCCGCGCCAAGTCGCCAACGTACACCTGATCGTGAACGTGAGCACGGTGTTGATTCTGCTGCCATTCACCAATCTGCTGGCCGCGCTGATCGTGCGCGTGATTGGTCAGGGGCCTCAGCCGCAAGGGCACGATGCGATGGCGCCGGAATTGAACCCTGTGCTTTTTGAAATGCCTCCCCTGGCCATTGATGCCGCACGGCGAGAGGTGCTCCACCTGGGTGAGCGGGTCGGCGATTTGTTCGACGCAGCGGTTCCGGCCATCCTCGACGGCCAGCATGCTTCAATCGACCAGTTGCATGTGCGTGAGCAGCTCATTGACAGGCATCATGCCGCCATCGTGGGTTTCATCGAAAAAGTGCTGCAGCCGGAACTGGCACCCGATATCTGCCGGACGGCAGTCGATCTGGTCGAAGCGGCTGACTATCTCGAATCCATCGGCGACTTGGTCGATAAGGAAATGATCCCGTTGTATCGGCGCCACCTCGAACGCGGCACGGAGATGAGCCCGCAGGCTCGCGAACGACTGCGTACACTCGCTGAAGCGGTCGGCCAGGAGTTTCGCCGGGCGCTGTGTGCGGTGGCCGAGGGTGACCATGAGCTGGCCCGAACCGTACTGGAGACCAAGTCACAGGTGCGCAGCCTTGAGCGGGCCGCATTCGAATTCCCGGTCGAGCCTCAGTCTATTGACGGCCCTCAGCGTATGCTGCCAACCGCGCTGGAGCGCGAACTGACCGAGTCCCTACGACGCGCCTACAGCCTGGTTCGCAGGTTTGTCCGCGTGGGCACGGGTCTGCTTCGTAGCGATATGGAAAAGGTTGTCGAACAGGAAGGAGGATAGTCAGGCCGGGCAAGGCTAACTCTCACAGTATGTCGGACACCATTTGTGCCTCATGCGCCCGAAAAAACGCCTGATGCAGTAATGCAAGGCAAGAAGGGGTTGTCTAGCATTAATCGTTGGATCGCTTTTATCAGTCACTAACCGATAAATCGATCCGAATGATTACCACCCACTCTGGTTTTGGCGTTCGGAATTCGGTGTTGGAACCACGCTTGGAATTGCCAAAATCTAGCAATCGTGAGTGTCCACTTTCTTTAGCATACCTTAAGTGGGTTCCCTCATCTTTTTGACGGACACATAAGTGTGAAAGATTAAATTGGGCTTGTTTTAGCATTTACCATACTTGTCCCAATGCTCTCGAAAAAGCGAATGCTCGTCAAGCGGACGTGCATCAATCGGTCGCGAAACCCAAGTTAGATTTATGAAATGCTTGGCATTGACGTTTTCAGTGGTGATGTTTCCACCCCACGTTCCGCAACTGAGGCTCAAAGTATACGGCAGGCCATTGCGCAAGCTGCCGGCACCTTCGTTGAGATTTTGGTTGACGAGCACCCGCGCAGTTTTTGTGGCCATAGCCAATGCCATGGCGTGTTCATTCAATTGGGTGTGAATGCCGCAGGTGTGGCCACGGCCTTGGTAGTCGGTAATGGCATTGACGAGACGGATAGCGTTTTCAATCCCATCGTCATAGCGGTATAAGGCCAAAACGACCGATAGCTTCTCACCGGAAAACGGATACCCTGGCCCTGTGCCGTCTTCCTCGACGATCAAAAAGCGGCGGTCTTCGGGAATGGCAAAACCTGCCAATTCAGCAATCTGGGTCGCTGGTTTGGCAATCACCGCAACAGCAGGAATGACAGCAGCAAATTCTGGCCACATGAGTTGTTTGAGCAGTGCTTTTTCATCCGCATTACATACATAAGCGCCACAACCCACCAAGGCGGCAAGCAACTGTTGATAAATTTCGGCGGCGGCCACTAAGGCATTGTCAGCGAGGCAACTGGTGGCATAGTCAAACGTCTTCGCTGCCGCGATGGACTTGGCGGCATCCGCTATGTCTGCTGTCTCGTCCACCACATGCACCGAGTTGCCCACTCCTACGCCATAAGCGGGTGTGCCCGAACTGTAAGCCGCCTTGACCATGTTTTCGCCCCCCGTCGCCACAATCAAATCGGCTTGGCGCATCAATTCTTGCGTCCTTGCCAACGAAGGTTGGGCGATCAGTTGGACGAGATCAGCCGGGACACCAACCTGCACACACGCTTCACGCATGAATCGCACAACCAGCGCTGTCGTTTTTTGGGTGCGTGGATGGGCGGCGATGATGATGGCATTGCGGCCTTTGAGCGCCAGCAAAGTCTTGAGCGGCGGAGTCGCATCCGGCCCTGTCGTGGGGATCAAGGCGGCGACAATGCCTACTGGCTTGGCGATCTTGATTATCCCTTTCTCCGGTATTTCCTCAACGACACCCACTGTCTTGACTTGGGCCATGTCGGCGAGTGTGCCCATGATGCGGTTGCGTATTTTGGTCACTTTGTCGGCGTAGTTGCCAAATCCGCCCTCATCGACCGCCAACCTTGCCAAAGCCTCGGCATGGTCTTGGCGCACCACCGACCAGGCAATGCTGGTGACCAGTTCGTCCGCTTGGGCTTGTGAATAGCATTCGATGGCTTGTTGTGCCTTTCTGGCCCGTTCGATCAATAGGCCGATTTCAGCCCCCGTATTTGATGTTTCAACGCTCATGGTTTATCCAAAAAAAATTTACTTAATTATTAGCGCAAATCCCGAAAAAATGCGAATAATTATCACTGATATTTTTCTTGACAAATGCACAGCAACAGGAGCCAAATAATAAAGTGGTACGGTTCGCTTTATAGGGCTTTCCGTAACCAAGAAGGCTTGCTGAGCGGCCTTGCCCTGCGAAAGCCACTATGGGAACGCAGTTTGGGCCATCCCGATAACTATAAAAATTGCCGGGCTTGTTTGAGAAGCCCGTGCGGGAGGGGAACCATGAAGATACGCGACCAAGAAATACTGATTCCGACCAGCATGGTCGGCAACTATCCCAACCCAAGGTGGTGGGATGCGAGCTTTGCCAGGGCTTTCACTGGCGACCAGGAACCGCCCGATGCCTTGGTGCGAGAAGCTTTGGAAGATGCCGTCGCTGCGATTGCCAAAGACCAGGAAAACGCCGGGCTTGACATCATTTCCGATGGCAGGGTCCACGGCGACAACTACGCCGACCAAGCACTCTACTACTACTACCGCCGCTTGGGTTACAACCTCAAAGGCGGCTATTTAGGCTTCCCCATTTATAGCCGACTTCATGCAGGCACATTGGATCAAGCGGTCAAACGGCATGGTTCCATCATGGTGGAGCAGGCTAGGGCACTGAAGCGGGCGACCAAAAAGCCCACTAAAATCCAATACACAGGCATTCAAGTCTTGGCCCAGGCGACCAACGACTTGCATTATCCCTCTTCGCGCGAACGTGCCATGGCCATCGCGACGGCCATCAACGAAGATTTGCGCGAAGTGGATGCCTTGGGTGTGGATTTTATCCAGCTTGACGAATTCACTTGGCCCTATGGCTTTGAGGATTGGGCCATCGAAGCCTTCAACCGAGCTGTAGAAGGTGTCAAAAACGCCCAGATCATTGTTCATGTCTGTTGGGGCAACTGGGGGGGCACACCGGCTTATCTGCCGGATGACACCGCCAAATCCGGGGAAATTTTCGATCTGACTCAGCGGCGTGGCGATGAGCCAGCAGCTACGGCATCTGTCGTGCCAAAATCCTACGAAGCTCGCATTGATGTCCTAAACTTAGAAAATTGCGGACGGCGCAGCGATGACATGAGCGGTTTGGACACTCTGCGAGCCAACCCGCTGCCGGACAACGTCTGCTTCTGGGCCGGGGTGATTGATGTCAAAAGCACGGTCACGGAGACTGCCGGACAGGTGGCGGGCCGTATCCGGCGTTTGTTGCAGGTGATCCCGGCGGATCGCCTGGGCGTCACCACTGACTGCGGTTTGATCTTGCTGCAACGCTACATTGCGATTGAGAAACTGCGGGCGCTGGTGGCAGGCACGGAGTTGGTGCGGGCGGAACTGGGCAAGTAGGCCCTCCCCCGCAACTTAAACCTCTTCCATCTCTGGCAGACGCACACCATGCCGATCCACCAATTGCAATGCCCAGACTGCGGTCATCAATTTAGCGGCATGGTGTTCGCGGGTACCCGCGAGCCTGAGAAATGGGTCTGCTCGCAGTGCGGCTGCGAACGGGCAAGGCCACGCGAGGACTGTTTGCCAGTACCGCATCCACTGGAATCCGCCCATGGTGCAGGTTGCCCGTGTTGTGGCGGCGGAGACGTGAGGCTCGATTAATCTTATGGTCAATATCAACCAAGATCATTGGACCACTAGCCGCTGGGAGCAAGAAATCCGTGTTCGACTCGGCGAGGCGACTGATGGCCAAGCCCCGCTCGTCAATATCAATGCCGACGACACCAGGGAGTTTGATGCAATCTTCCTAGGCGGCGGCGCGGGAGGGCGTTTCGGCGCGGCGTACCTGCGCGCTATGGGTGGCCGCCCCCTTATCATTGACCGCTGGCCGTTCTTAGGGGGTTCATGTCCGCACCATGCCTGCGTCCCGCACCATGTCTTTTCCGATGTCGCCGCACAGTTGATGTTGGAGCGGACGTTTTCCGGCAGACTGTGGTTTCAGGATATGCAAGGCAAGATGGTTTCCATTAGGGAGATTGTCGAGATGTTCCGGCGAGGACGCACCGGCCCCCATGCCTTTATGAACTTCCAGAGCAAGGAGCAACTCGATTTGGAATTCGTCCTAGGTTCACGCGCACGGATTGTGGATGCACATACGCTTGCCGTCGGCGGTCAGATTTACCATGCCAACAACCTAGTTCTATCGACAGGTGCCAGCCCGAAACCTTTTACAATTGACACGCAAGGAATGGAAGGCGTGTTTAACTACGCCAGCTTGGTCGATACCCTTGAATATGAACCTGGCCCTACCGTCGTAGTCGTCGGTGGCGGCAAGACCGCCATTGAGTACGGCTGCTTTTTCAACGCCACGGGCCGACGTACCATCATCGTTTCGCGGCATCAGCCGTTGACTATGATTAACGATGCAGAAACCCGCGCCTACCTGCTCGAACGCATGGCAGAACAAGGCATGGAATTTTGGGCCAACGCCGAATTGACTGCCATCGAAGGTGACGGGCGGGTCAACGCCGTGGCGATTCGCACGATCAGCGGCGGAATCAAGAAAGTCGAGACCGATTTCGTATTCCTAGGACTGGGCGAACGGCCCAATTCCCAAGAAGCGCAGGAGACGCTTGGAGTGGAGGTGGACACTAATGGCGCGGTCAAGGTCGATACCCGCATGCAAACCTCGATTCCTAATGTGTATGCGGTCGGCGATCTGGTTGGTTCGCCGATGGAGATGTTCAAGGCCCGCAAGGGCGGAATGTACGCGGCACGCAATATCATGGGCGAAGAAGCCCATTACCATTTCAAAAAATATCCCGACTTCATGCACACCCATTATGAAGTTTGCTGGCTGGGACTTGGCGAGGAGCAAGCCCGTGAACGATACCGAAATGTCGTAGTGCTCAAACTGCCGCCCGACAATCCTGACGGCCAGTCGGTCGCTCTCCCGGCTGGTGACAGGATGATGCTGTATGTGATGATGAAGCCGCATCTTTCTGGTTTCCAGAAACTGGTTATCGACGGGGATACTCGGCGGATCGTTGGTGCATTCCATGTTGGTTGTGGGGCCAAAGACGGATTCCAATACCTGGCGCCCATGGTGCGCAACGGATTGACGGTGGACGAACTCGGTGAGATGGACGAGTTGTTCCTGAATCCATCCTATTTCATCCAGCTTTGCCGCTTGCGGGCTGGCAGCAAGGTCTTACGGGGGATGTAGAAGGAGACAACCAGCATGGCCGGACGATTGACCGACAAGAATACAATTATCACGGGGGGCGGCGCGGGCATTGGCCTGGCGATAGCCCGTCTGTTTGGACTTGAAGGCGCAAGCGTGTCGATTCTGGATCGGGATGAGGCGCGGTGCAAGCAAGCCGAAGCCGGGTTGCGACAAGAAGGGATCGACGTGGTGGCCTATTGCGTCGATGTGGCCGATGCGCCAAGTGTCGCCAAGGCATTCAAACAGATCGTTGCCCACTATGCCAACATCATCCATGTGTTGGTCAACAATGCGGGCATCGCGGAGTTTGCCGGTGTTGAGGAAGCCACGCTTGCTGCTTGGGAGCGGATCATGGCGGTCAATGTCACCGGCACATTTCTTTGTTCGCAAGCCGCATTGCCCTATATGAAATCGGCAGGCGGATCCATCATCAACATGGCTTCCATCGCGGGACAGATAGGCATACCCAAGATGCCAGCCTACTGCGCATCCAAAGCAGCGGTTATCGGACTGACCCGGCAGATGGCAGTTGATTACACCGGATTGGGGATTCGAGTCAATTGCCTGTGCCCTGGAAGAATCGCCGGAACGGAACTTGACCGATGGATCATGGCGGGAGATTCCGATCAGGCAACCCAAGCCAAGATGGCCAAGTATCCCATCGGGCGTTTTGGACAACCCGAAGAAATCGCCCAGGCCGCGCTGTTCCTTGCCTCCGGTGAATCCAGCTTCGTATCCGGCGCAGCCCTTTGCATCGATGGCGGGATGACCGCGCTATGAACCCGGCGATTTACACCCAAACCGACAAATGCTGCGGCCTGACCAGTCTGATTGCCCATGTCCGCCCCGGCGATTGTGTGGTCATCGGCGGCGGCTTGTCCAGCCGTGAACCCATGGCGGCACTGCGTGAGTTGGTCCGGCAGGCAATCGGCAATCTAAAGCTGGCCGGCTCGGCCCACGGCATTGATGTGGACTTGCTGTGCGGGGCTGGGTTGGTGGCTGAGAGCGCCGAGTCTTATGTGGGCTTTGAGCAGGATTTCGGCATGGCACCTAATTATCGCCGGGCTTGTGAAGCGGGAACCGTCGCGGTGCGTGACAGTTGTTGTTACACGCTGGTGCAACAATTGCGTGCTGCCATCGCCGGTTTGCCGTTCATGCCGATGCGCTCGGTGCGTGGCACGGGCTTCATGGCGATGCACCCGGAATATAAAACGATGATTTGCCCTTACACCGGGGAGGAACTGTTGTTAGTGCCTGCGCTAAAGCCTGATGTCGCAATCATCCACGCCCAGTACGGCGATGCACACGGCAATCTGCACATCGAAGGCCCGCCCGTGGCCGACATCCTGTTCGCCAAGGCATCGAAAAAGGTCATTGCCACTGTCGAGCAAATCCTGCCTACCGGACAGCTTGCCGAAAAAGGCGTGACCATCCCTTATTTTTATATAGCCGCCTTGTCTGAAGTTCCCTACGGTGCCCACCCGACCGCCTGTTATCCGTTTTATGCCTACGACCGCAGGCACACCGCCGAGTATTACAGACTGGCAAGTGAAAGCGCGGAAGCCTTTAATGGATACTTGCAAACCTACGTCTGCGGGTGTGAATCGCAGACTGGCTATCTGGAAGCCATAGGCGGTGTTAAAACGCTGGGTCGCCTGGCTTCTTGGCGGCAAGGCGTGGAAGCTTGGCAGGCGTTGTATGCCTAATCCAAACCAGTGCAGCCTGGGCGAGGTGATGATTTACCAAATCGCCCGCACCCTCGAAGACGGCATCCTCGCCTTCCATGGCTTTGGCTCGCCCTTGGTGCAAATTGCCTTGCATCTAGCCAAGCATACCCACGCCCCCAGATTGGTTCTAGTGGCCGGGGCCACTTACGGCGTGAACCCTGGCCCTCCATTCCTCACGCCCACCAGCAATGATTGGGTGATGGACCGAGGGGCGGAGTGTCATCTGGACATTGGCGAGCTATTCGATCTAGCGGCCAGCGGACGCATGGGGCGCATGTTCCTCTCCGGCTTGCAAATCGACCGCTTTGGCAACCTGAACGTCACGCGCCTAGGGCGAGAGCGCTTGCAAATCAAATTACCGGGCGGTGGCGGGGGTTGCAATCTGTCTTGCGACGTGGCTCATGTCACGATTTGGATCGCCGCCCACCGTGCCTCGCCCGATGCCAAGGGTCGCCGCCGGTTTCGACTGGTGGCGGATTGCGATTTCATCACCAGCGTCGGACATCGCACCGCCGAAGGAAAAAGCCGATCCGAGATGGGTTATCGGGGTCAAGGGCCGGATGGCATCGTCACCGAATTGGGCGTGTTCGATTTCGATGAATCCGGCCATGCCCGCCTCGCTGCCCTATACCCGGATGTGGAGGTGGAGACTGTGCGCGAGAACACGGGCTTTGGCTTTCCAGTGCGCAAGGACTTGAGTACGATCCCCTTGCCTACACGGGAGATGGTGGAGTTTATCCGCGCCTTGGACCCGCTAAAGATTCATGAGCGCGAGTTGAAGCCCGAAGAACGGGCGCGCAGTTTCCCTTTGGCCTGAACAACCCAAACGAGGCAAACATGGGCGGCGAAGTGTTGACAGTGGGCAACCTCAAAAACCAAAAGAATTTCGTGCCTTTGCCTTATCGGCGGGTCAGCTACCAGCCTTATGCGGGGGCGATGACCGAAGCGGCCATCACCGGGCACTTGCTGGCAAGGGAAGTTTACCGGCGCACCGACATCGTTATCTTGCACAACAAGCAGGGTGAAAACGCTGTGGCCGCCGTGCAGCGAACCGAATCCGATGCTCTGTTCGTCCGGCTTGATGCCTTGGAGGTGCTGGCCTTGCCGGGGCAATGCGTTTTTTTGCATTCGCCCGCCACTGACCCGGCCAATCGTTCGGCGCTAGCCAGGCTGGCCCGTGAACACGGCATCGACACCGAACAAACCGTCATCGTGCAAGGTGCATTCGACCACATCAACCTAATCCATCATCCCGACCCTTTGCGGGTGAGGGTGGTGGAGGTCGCCCCGCCTGAACCCCCGAAGCTTTACGCCATGGCCGGGCATGTCCTAAGCTATGCCGACCTCCCCGCCATCTGCTTGGAATTGGAACGCATCAAGTTGCGCGAACTCTGCGGGCAAGTCCAGCCCGAAGCTTATCTGGTGCCTTGCCGTTCAGGCGGACTTGATGACTTAGGCGCACCGGTTTATTTTCTCGACGAGCGCCCGCCGCAGCGCCAAGCTTGGACCTTGATTGGTTGCGAGCGTAGCCTGCAATTCCACCGTCATTATTATGGCGACGAGCCGCCACGGGTTGAGATGTGTCCGCGCAAGCTCGCCTCTGCCAATGGATGTCCAACCCTGATCAAATGTTGCCTATTGGAATTCGGCATCGAACAGGAAGGTCAGACGGTGGTTGTGCCGTGGGGTGCCGACCTACCCATGGTCGAACAAGCATTGCGCCTGCTCTCGCAAGAGGTTGGCCATGCCTGATCTCGCTTGGGATGCCATCGTCGGCAACTTGATCCGCGACCGCAAGCAAAAGCCTCGCACCGCTGGGGTTACCATGGTCATCGACATCGGGATGGGCCTGGGTCAACTGCGTGACATTCTCGAAATGGCAGACCATTGCGTGGACCATTGGAAGCTCGGCTTTGGCACCTCGGTATTTCTTACCAAGCAGATGTTGCAGTACAAACTGGCGCTACTGGCCGAGCACGGGGTATTGACTTTCCCCGGCGGCACCTTGCTGGAAGTCGCACTGCTTGAGCACCATTGCCGCGATTACATGAAGCATGCCAAGGCCCTTGGCTTCAGCGCGGTGGAAATCTCCGACGGCACCATTCCCATGCCCGCTTTCCGCCGTCGCAACATCATCCATTGCGCAGCGGATGCCGGTTTGATTCCCATCACCGAAGTCGGCAAAAAAGACCCCAAGCAGCAACCCACGGCGGCGCAGATCGCCGGGCAAGCCTTGGAAGATTTGCAGCAAGGCGCACACTGGGTGGTGATGGAAGGCCGCGAGTCAGGCCGGTCGGTGGGCATCTACGACCCCTGTGGCAAAATCAACGATAAAACCTTGTCCGAGATTAGCCGCATCATGGGTGATGCCGCAGACAGGCTGATCTGGGAGGCGCCGCTGAAAGACCAGCAGGCGTATTTGATCCAACGCTTCGGCACCAATGTCGGCCTGGGCAACATACCCCCCGACCAAATTCTGGCATTGGAAGCCTTGCGTTGCCGGTTGCGCTTCGACACGCTGAACACCATCACCGAAGACATGCTGCGTTCCGGGGCTTGGAACCCCAACCAAGTCGAGCCCAAGCCTGCGGACAAAGTAGCTGTCATCCATGTCAACAAATAGCCGTCAAGACACTGTGCTGGAAGTGGGCGGGAGGTTGGCGCATGGCCCTTCCGACAAGCTCATCCAAACCGCGTTCAAGCAGGAACTCGACGACCAAGCGCCGTTGTTCGCCGCGATGGGTTGGGTGGACATCGCCCATACCTTAGTGCTGATCGATGCGGGCATCGTGCCTTCCGAACCGGGCAGGGAACTGCTTGCCGCACTATCAAAACTCCAAGACCACCCTGCCGATTTCATCCCCGACCCTGCCCTAGGCGACCTCTACACTAACCGCGAAGCCTGGCTGGCCGGACAAACCCAGGCCAGCACATGGCTAGGGGCCGGGCGGGCGCGGCGGGAGGCCACCACCACCGCATTCCTGATGAAACTGCGCGAAAGCCTGCTCGGTTTGGCCCAGGCGCTGACGGCAGCAGGTTTGGCCTTCACCGACAGGGCGGAGGAATTGCGCACTGCCTTGATGCCCGACTACACCTATTTGTTAGCGGCACAACCGACCAGCTTCGGCCATTATCTGCTCGGCTTCGTCTACCCCATGCTGCGCGATTTGGAACGTATTCGGGCGTTATACGCGCGGGTCAACTTAAGCCCCGCTGGCTGTGGCAGCACTAATGGCTCACGTCTGCCGCAAGACAGGGAAAGGCTATGCGAACTGCTTGGTTTTGATGGGCTTGTGACTCATGCCCGTGATGCGATGTGGCAAGCGGATTTGCCTATCGAAGCGGCTGCAACGCTGACGGCTATCCTAGTCAACCTCGACCGCCTCGCCGAAGATCTGCAAATCTTTTCCACCGAAGAATTCGGCTTGGTCGAACTTGATGACTGTCACGCCCGCGCCAGCAAGATCATGCCGCAGAAGAAAAACCCATTTGCCCTGACCCATGTGCGAGGCCTCGCCAACCGCATGATTGGCATTCTCGCCACCAGCGCGGCGTCGGGCCGCACATCCTCAGGCCAATCGGACAACCGTTTGGCGCCATATGGCATGATTCCCCGCGCCGTCGAGGACACGCAAGGCGCGGTGGAACTGATGGGCGAAGTCGCCAGCCTATTGTCATTTAACACTCAACGGGGACGGGCGCGGATGGACGATGGCAGCGCCCTCGCCACCGATCTCGCCGACGTTTTGGTTTTGAAATGCGGCCTAGACTTCCGCCAAGCACATCGCCTCATCGGCTATCTAACCCGCCAGATGCTAAGCCAAGGTGGCTTAAATCGGCTTACGCCCGGTCAACTGGCGGAAGCGGCGGAACGGGTGCTAAGCCGAAAGCTGGAAATTTCCCTGTCGGCTTTGCAGAACGCCCTCGACCCAGATGCCGCCCTCGCAGCCCGAATCACGCAAGGGGGTGCCGCACCGGAGCCGATGGCAACCATGCTTGAAGAATGCGAGCAAGCTTTGATGGCGACGGAAAGATGGGTCAGCACTTGCAGTGCCAGGTTACGGATATCCGAGGAATCGCTGATACGGATGACAATCGAGTATTTGCGATGACAGGATGCATTTGAGATGCGCGATTTGTCTACAGGGAATGTGCTACACTTTGTGCATCCATTTTATCAGGGGTAACGACTGATGCAACCTTTTGAGGTCTATACTGCGCGCGATCTGCGCAACCGCTCCGGCGAGTTGTTAAAACACGCAGCCGAAGGCAGTATCGGCATCATCACCAAACACGGCAAACCGTCAGTGTTGACGATCCCGTTCGATGCCCATTTGTTGCAACATGGCATCCACCGGGTATTGGCCCTGCATATGGTGCGCTCACGGCAATTGACATTGGCGCAGGCGGCCAAATTGGCGGAGATGGACTTGTCGTCTTTCATCGAGTTGCTGGGAGCCAGCGGCATAGACGCAGTCGATTACCCGCCCGAGGAACTTGGCCAAGAATTGGAGAGCGCACTTGCCGCCAGTGGTCATTGCTGATGCCAGCCCGCTGATTGGCCTGGCAAAGATCGGCAGGTTGGCTCTGCTGGGGCAGCTTTACCAAAGGGTACTGATTCCACCTGCCGTACATGCCGAATTGCAAGCCGGTAGCCAACGCCCTGGCGGCGTGGAGCTTTTACAGGCATTAGATGAAGGCTGGCTAACAGTCGCGGATTCGGCTGACATACCCGAAGCAGCCCGCGCCGAGCTTAAGCAGGTGCTGGACGCCGGCGAGGCAGAGGCCATTGTCCTTGCGCTACATCTACCCGCCCGCCTGCTGTTGATTGACGAGCAGCGCGGCAGGGCGGTCGCACAACTTAAAGGAGTGCCAATTGCCGGGACGGGGGTAGTGCTGCTGGCAGCAAAACGCTTGGGCTACATTGAAAATGTCACGTCAGAACTCGAAGCCTTGCACCAATCGGGGTATCGCCTTTCTGCGCGGCTGCGCCGAGAACTGGCGGCGATGGCGGGCGAATGAATAAGTGTGGGGTGGATTCAACCTTCCCACCACAAATGGTCCGGGACTCATCACGAAACAGCAACACGGATTGATGAAGAACATCTTGAAAGTACAGAAATCGAGAAAACAATGCCATGCCCGTCCACATCAGCGACTCCGCCATCTTTGGAAACTCCTGGGCCACACCCGAGTTACGGGTATTGTTCGACGATGCCGCGCTGGTCGCCGGTTGGATTGAAGTCATGGCCTTGCTGGCGCAGACACAGGCGGAGTTTGGCCTGATCCCGGCAGAATCGGCCCGGCAACTTGCGCAAGCATGCAATACCGTAATCCTGGACGAAGCATTTTTTGCCGAGGCGCGGGAGGATTTCGAGCGCACCAACCATTCCCTGCTCGGCCTGATCCGGGCATTGCAACGCCGTTGCCCCGGCGATAGCGGCGAGTGGCTGTGCTACGGGGCTACTGTGCAAGACATCACCGACACCCAAACGGCCCGGATATTAGTGAAGGTGCGCAGCGTTTTTCAAACCCAATTGAAAGGCGTTGCAGAGGTTTTATGCAATCTTGCCCGACTTTACCAGAATGCGCCAATGTGCGGGCGCACCCACGGCCAGCCAGGCTTGCCGATCACTTTCGGCTTCAAGGCCGCCGGTTGGCTGGATGAAATGCAACGCCACCGACAACGTCTGGACGATTTGGGTACGCGCCTAGGTGTGGGCCAACTCGCTGGCGGTGTGGGCAGCCTATCTTCTTTAGGAGCCCGAGGGCTGGCATTGCAACAGCGTTTTTTGGACAGGCTTGATCTTTCCACCCCGGCCATTTCGTGGACCGCCTCGCGTGACCGCCTAGCCGAGTGGCTCAATCTGCTGGCACTCATCACCGCGACGGCGGATCGAATCGGGCATGAGGTCTACAATCTGCAACGGCCCGAAATCGGCGAACTCGGCGAGGGCTTAACGCCGGGGACAGTCGGCAGCATCACCATGCCGCAGAAGCGAAACCCGGAAATCTCCGAGCATCTAGGCACCCTGGCCCGCCAAGTGCGCCATCAAGCCTCGCAAATGATGGAAAATCTGGTGCATGACCACGAGCGCGACGGGCGTTCCTGGAAAGGTGAATGGGTCATCCTGCCCGCAGCCTGCCTCGCTACCGGCAAGGCACTGGCGCTGCTGCACGATCTGCTGGCCCACCTTGAGGTGAATGTGGGGCGCATGAGGGGCAATCTGCTGGCGACCAAGGGCTTTGTGCAAGCCGAAGCCTTGATGTTGGCCTTGGCCCCCAAGCTGGGCAAGCAAAGCGCCCATGCCTTGGTGCATGCCATCGCAATGGATGCCGCCGAACACTGTACCCCATTGTGTGAGGCGGTGCTGGCCGAACCGAAGATTCTTGCGGTTCTTGGAAGGGAAGAAATCGAACGGCTTTTCGACACGGGCCAAGCCACGGGCTACTGTGCAGAAATGGTGGATCGTGTGCTGGGACAGGTGCATGCCTTATGAAATCCAATTTTGACTATATCATCATCGGCGCTGGCTCGGCGGGCTGTGTGTTGGCCAATCGGCTGAGTGTGGATCCGGCCTGTCGGATATTGTTGCTGGAAGCCGGTGGCGAGGGCGATACTTCCTTAATTCGGACGCCAGCATATTACGCACAACTGCAAGATGGCCCCTGTGATTGGGCTGACCGGACGGTTCCCCAAGCGTTTTTGGGCGGACGGCGTATCTTTGTACCGCAAGGCCGGACGCTGGGCGGATCAAGCGCCATCAATTACATGATCTACATGCGCGGCAACCGGGGTGATTACGACCACTGGCAGCAAGCGGGAAACGAAGGTTGGGGTTACGACGAAATCTTGCCTTATTTTATCAAAGCCGAGAACAACCATAAATTTAAAGACAGCTACCACGGCACAGCAGGCCCGCTCTCCGTGGTCAGCCATCCGGCTGGCAATGCACTGGTGGAGCGTTATTTTGCCGCCGCGCAAGAGGCTGGAATCCCGTTCAACACGGATTTCAATGGCGAAGCGCAAGAAGGCTGTGGACCGATGCAGGCCACGATGTCCAACCATGCCCGGTGTAGTGCCGCCACGGCCTATCTGCATCCGGCGCGTTCACGGCCTAACTTGACTGTATTGACCCACTCCCATGCGACCCGGCTATTGTTTGGGGGAAACCGTGCCATTGGGGTGGAATACCTGCGCTTCGGGGTGACTGAACAGGCCCACGCCGCCAGCGAGGTCATTTTGTCGAGTGGGGCGTTGCGCTCGCCGCATCTGCTGCTGTTGTCCGGCATCGGGCCCAAGCTTGACCTTGAACGGCTAGGCATCGCCGTCCGTCAAAACCTCCCCGGTGTAGGCAAGAACCTGCAAGACCACCTTCATACCCGAGTGCGTTGCGAAATCACCCAGGCATTGACTTTCGCACCACTGTCGGCTGCGCTCAAAGCCGAGGCCGTGCGGCAATACGAGGCCGGGCAAGGCAGGGCATTGGCCTCGAATTTCCTTGAAGCCGGGGCGTTCGTGAAAAGCGATCCGCAGGAGGAATACCCCGGCTTGCAGCTATTTTTCCTGATGACACTATCCCCCGACTACCCCGAAGCAGGGCAGCCCAGCCGCCACGGGCTGACGTTCACAGCTTACATTAACAGGCCAGCCAGCAGGGGAACGGTTACGCTGGCCTCTGCCGACCCCCTTGATAGGCCCATCATAGATTTCAATTATTTGAATAAACCTGAAGACTTGCACTGCTCCGTCGCCGGTGTGCGCTGGAACCTCAAGATTATGTACTCTCATGCATTCGACGACATACGTGGGTTTGAAGTTGCCCCTGGAGTCGGCCTGCGTAGCGATACTGATCTTGAATCATTCGTGCGGCGAACAGCCTCGACCACTTGGCATCCGGCAGGCACCTGCAAGATGGGCAATGACGATCTGGCAGTTGTCAATTCCCACCTACAGGTACATGGCATTGAGGCTGTGCGTATCGTGGACGCGTCCATCATGCCAACCGTCGTCAGCGGCAACACCAATGCACCGACGACCATGATCGCCGAAAAAGCGGCAGATATAATTCTGAATGGGTAGCAACAGTTCAATTAGAGACAAGGAGGAGTTGTCTTGTATTAAGCTATGTAAAAGTAACATCGATAAGTGTATCACTGATAAATATTGCCCAACGCCAAGCCGCGCACGGCCAATGCCCTACGAACCCCGCAAAACGCCGCGCAGGAAGGGGTTGCGCCGGAATTGGGCAAAAGGCCGCTGTTACCTGTTTCCGCAGCAATCCTTACGGTCCACCAACCAAAGCCTGGCCACACCGTTTGCCAATTGAAGGGGGCAAGCCTGCGCGGTTTACGGGGTGACCGAGGCCAAGGGAGCGTCGGCGGGCGGTTCGTCACCCGTTTCGGCGGCGACGGCGGGAGCGGCTTCGGCCTGCGCGTTTTTCAACTTGCGCTTGAATAGGCCCTTCAGCTTGTCTGCGTCGAAATCCAGCAAGGTGCCGCCGGACTCGAAGTGCTGGATGAACACCTCGCCCGTGGCGTAGGTCACGGAGGCGGAGGAGACCGCGATGCCGCCGCCGCCGGCCAGGGTACCCAGCACCGGCACGGCCTTGGCGAAGCTGGCCAGGCCCCTGGCCAGCAGGGTGGAGGATGCCCCGGACAGTAGCGAGGCAAGCAGCGAACGGGCGACGTTCTCTTTGAACGGCACATCGTAATGCTTGGCGAGGCTATGCACCAGCTTGACTTGCAGGACCATCAGGCCGACCAGATCGATTAGCGGTACCGGCACCAGCGCGATGCTGGCCGAGGCCAGCACATAGTTCTGGGTCAGGCGGTGGGCGCGGGCCAGCCGCTCGGCGTGGGCGGTCGCGGTTAGCTTGTCTTCGAGCGAAATTTCGGATTCGGGCGTGGACATAAGGTTTTCTCCAAGGTTTTGGTTTACGTCAAAAAGATCGTGTGTTTTCGGGGCGCATCATCGACGCGCAATCGCTCGCGCCAACTGCGGCGGCCCTGCCCCGTGCAGGCCGGTTTTAGGTTGCTCCTTAGCTTGGGTTGTGGCGCTTCGTGCGGACAGTGTCCGCCCACAGCGCTAAACGGTTTCGACGGCATATTCCAGCAGTGACAGCCAAGGGCAGTTGACCAAGGCATGGGTCTTCCGATGCTCAAGGCCCGCCGTCTTGCCGAGTTGGCGCAGTTCGTCCACGCTTCGCTCCCGGCCGCCGCTGGTCATCAACATGAACAGATCCAGGTGGCTGACAGCCTGCAGGGCCTCGTCCGTCGCGGTGGAGGCGATCCGCTCGACCAGCAGCACCCGCCCACCCGGCCCGGCGGCCTCCGCGCAGCGCCGCAATAGGCTGGCGGCGCCCTCGTCGTCCCAGTTGTGGACGACGTTGGCGACCAGATAGGCGTCGCCGCTAGTGGGCAGCGCGTCCAGGAAACTTTGTTGCACAATCGCACACCGGTCGGCCACGTCAGCCTGCGCGAAGAGGGCAGCCGCTTCGGTGGCGGGGCCGGGAAGGTCAACCAAGCTACCGCGCAAGTGCGGATGCTCGCGCAACAGGGCCGCCAGGGTACGCCCCACCCCCCCGCCCACGTCAATGACGTGCCGGACGGAAGACCAGTCGTAAGAACGAGCGATGGCGGCCCCAAACATTGCCGAATGCTGGTTCATCTGCGCGTCGTAGCCCTCGCCAAAACCGGGCTCGGCGGTCATATTGTCCCAAAACGACAACCCGTGCAAGTGTTCCCAGGCCGGGCCGCCAGTGCGCACCGCTTGCAGCAGGCCGTGGGCGCTTTGGTCCAGCCTGCTGAGAAACGGGTTGGTTTGGTCCAGGGTCGAGCGGATGCCGATGGGGTGGCCGTCCCGCAGGGCTTCGCCCATCTCCGTCACCTCGAAGCAGCCATCCGCCGTGGTGCGGAACAGTCCTAGCAGGGTCAGGTGGCGCATGAGCCGGCCGAGCCCGTCCGGGTGGGTTTCCGACCGGATCGCTAGTTCGCCGATGGTGTCGGCACCCTCGGCCACCAAGTCGGGCAGCCTGAAGGTGGCGGCGGCGCGCACGGCCCAAGGGTCGAGCAGCGAAGTTAGGCCAATCAGTTTCTGCACCGCCGCTGGACTGGTAACCGGGGGTTCGCGGGTTGGGCTGGAAGCCATGCGTTGATCTCCTTAAGAGGTTATGGGTTGGATTGCAAAGCCGCCGGGTGCGCGTTTGGCAGTGATCATACAAGTCTCAATACGCCACTGGCAAACTTGTCAACCCCCGCAAGGCCCGGTTCGTCCGCCATTCCACCGTGTCGGTCTCCAAGTGCAAACGGGGGAAGCGGCGCAGCAAGGTGCCCAGGGCGACTTCGGCTTCCAGCCGGGCCAGGGGCGCGCCTAGGCAGAAATGGATGCCGGCGCCGAAGCTGACATGCTTGTTATCGCTACGTGCAATGTCGAAGCGGTCGGGGTCCGGGAAGCGGGCGGAGTCGCGGTTGGCCGAACCCAGCAGCAGATACACAAGCTCGCCTTCCTCCAAGCGCCCGCCCGCGATTTCGACCGGCTCGGCGACGGAGCGGATGACCAGCAGCGACGGGCTTTCGTAGCGTAGCACTTCTTCGATGGCCTTGGGCAGCAATTCCGGTTTGGCCTGCAATAGCGCCAACTGATCGGGATGCCTGAGCAAGGTCAGCACTGCGTTGCCGATCAGGTTCATGGTCGATTCGTAGCCGGAGGCCAGCAGCACGAAACATGCGTTCAGTAATTCATCCTCGCTGAGCCGGTCGCCGCCTTCTTCCACGTTCAGCAAGGCACTGATGAAATCGCCGGTCGGCTTGGCCCGGCGCTGGGCGGCCAGGCTGCGGAGGTAGTCGTACAACTGGTCGATGATGCCTTCGATTTGCTCGACTGACAGCCCGGCGCTGGTGGGGTTTTCCAGCAGATAAATCCACTCGATAGCCTGCGCCTGCACGCTGCGCGGGAGGCCGACGAGTTCGCACAGCACCGTGGTGGTCAGCGGGTAGGCCAGCGCGGACACCACGTCAAAGCTTGGGCCGGCCGCTTGCGCAGCATCGAGCAGTTCGTCGGCGATGGCTTGGATGGCCGGTCGGAAGTCGCGCACCCGTCCGGCGCTGAATGCCTTGTTGACCAGCTTGCGCAGGCGGGCGTGGTCGGGCGGGTCGGTGTTGGTCATCACCCGACCAAGCTTGCGCATCAGTCGGCTCAAGGTTTCCCCGACGCCCTGCCCGCCCGCCAGACTGCGCGCCAGCCGGTCGCGGTCGTTGGACAGCCGCAGATCGCGCAGCGCCGCGTCCACGTCGGCGTAGCGGCTCAGGTGGGCGATGCCCTGGGGGCTGCGGTACAAGGGTTGCTCCTCGCGTAGCTTGGCGTAGAGTGGATACGGGTCTTGGCTGAACGCCGGTGAGGCCATGGCCTGGGCGATGGCGTCGGTTTCGGTGCTGTCGGACATAGGGTGTGGCCGCCTCTGTTAAGCACTCGCGTTCATGGCCTCGACGAGGCTTTTGGGCCGCATGTCAGTCCAAGTGCGGTTGATGAAGTCCAAGCAAGCGTCGCGGCTGTCCTTGGGATGGGCGACCGTCCAACCGGCCGGCACGTCGATGAAGGCCGGCCACAGGGAATACTGGCCTTCGTCGTTGACCAAGGCGAGGTAGCTGCCGTCTTTGTCTTCAAACGGGTTGCTCATAATAGATTCTCCATTGAGATGCCTGCAATGTTATTGCATCTTTGTGATTTTGTAAAATGATTAAATTGAGCTTTTGTTCTGTGAATCAATATTTTATATTAATTTTACAAGTTCCTCCATTATTAAAAGTTGATGCTTAAACCCGAGTCGGCAAGCCCTCCCTCTCCCGTTGTGCGCTTGGGAGAGGGTTGGGGGGCGTTTTAGGCGAACACCCCGTCGAGCCACGCATGCCAGGCTTGCTCGGTCTGTGCGGCATCGACGCCGCTGTCGAACAGGTGCAGGCACAAGGCGACCGGCACGCCCCAGTGGTTGCGGCCAAAGAAGCGGTAGAAGCCCCCGGTCCCGCGCAGCCCCAGGAATAGCGGATCCAAATAGTCCACCACCACATCCAGCGCCGGCAATCCCGCCGGCGTGATGCGGACGGCATCGCCGGCCTTCACATCTTCGGGCAGGCCCAAGGCGCGTCGCAGCGCCAAGAACGAATCCTTAGTGCGGGATGCGTCCGGCCCGATTACCTGCACAAAGGTGGCGGGCCGACCATCGAAGTGGCGTAGGTATTCGCCCAGCGTGTGGTTGTAAAAGTCGGTATGCGTTTCCGCCGCTTCAAGTTGCACTGGCAGGTCGTTGATCGGCTGATGGTAATCGCGGTGGATGTGGGTGTGCAGCACACTGCCGCCGTCCTGCGCCTCGATGCGGTAAGTCAATTTGGCGGTCAGCGCCTCCGCCTCGTGGACGCAGGCAAAATCGCTGGGCGGATTCCACACCGTCACGGTGCAGGGCCCGCGAGAGACGACCCCGCCAACCCACGGCTCGATCTCCATCGGGAACAGCCAGGCCAAATTGCCCGCGCCAGTGGCGACGGCGCTCCAAACCCGCTCCGGTGCGGCGGGCAGCACCGTTTGGCGTTGAAAATCCAAAGTTTGTGTCATTTTTCAATTTACTCCAACAGTTAAAAGGCAAGGTCGCGCAGTTTGGCCGCGATCAGCGGCCCGATTTCCGCCAACGGCCCGGCCTTGGTCATGCGGTCGTGGCGGGCAAAGATCTTATAGCTTTCCAAGACGCCGCTGAGGTAAGGCCGCCAGACCTCCGGGGTGGCGTCGCTGCCTTCGCGCTCAATGGTCGAGTTGAACAGCAAAATGTCGCCGTCGAACACCTCCGGCACGAAGTCGATGGCAATCGTCGCGTTGTTGACCATGATGTTGAACACCGCGTCGACGTGGCGCTCCTCCAGGCTGGCCAAGGCACTGCCCCGGCTGCGCAGGATCTGCACTACCTCGGCATGACTCAAGCCGCCGTCCTGCAAATCCTCCGGGTTGCAATCGAGAATGCCGACCAGGATGTCGCGCTTGGTCGGAATCGGCGGCTCGTCGAAGTGGACATCCACCACCGGATAGGCGTCGAGGATGGTCAACAAGCCGACGCGCTCGCCGCGCCTTTGCATCTCGGTGGCGATGGCGTGGGCCACCAGCCCGCCGACCGACCAGCCGAGTAGGCAATAAGGCCCGTGCGGCTGGACTTTCTGCATCTGGTCGGCGTAGTCGGCGGCCATTTCTTTGATCGAGGCCGGGCGCGGCTCGGGCCGGGCCAGGCTTCTGGCCTGCACACCGTACAAGGGCGTTTCCGGCCCCAGATGGCGCACCAGGCCGCAGTAAGACCAGCTAATGCCGCCGCCGGGGTGGATGCAGAACAGCGGCGGGCGGCTGCCCCTCGCGCGCAACGGCAAGATCACCTCGAAAGCGTCGTCCGGCTTGTCCATCGCCAGCCGCTCCGCCAGCGCGGCCACAGTCGGCGACTCGAACAAGCCGCGCAGGCCGAAATCGACGCCAAAGGTCGTCCGCACCCGGCTAGCAAGACTGGTCGCCAGCAGCGAATGCCCACCTAGCTCGAAGAAGTCGTCGTCGATGCCGACTTGGGGCAGGTGCAGCGCCTCGGCGAACAATTCGCACAGCAACTGCTCGTTGGGCGTCCTAGGGGCCCGGCCCGCACCCGCTTGGGCGAGGTCAGGGGCGGGCAGCGCTTTGCGGTCCAGTTTGCCGTTCTGGTTCAACGGCAAGGCAGCTAACGGTACGACGGCGGCGGGCACCATGTACTCGGGCAGTTGCTGCTTCAGCCAGTCGCGCAGCGCCGCCGGGTCCGGGTTGAAACCGGCGGCGGGGACGGCGTAAGCCACCAGCCGCTTGTCGCCAGGGCGGTCCTCGCGGACGACCGCCGCCGCCTGCGCCACCTCGGGATGGCCGGACAGCAAGGCTTCGATTTCGCCCGGTTCGATGCGGAAGCCGCGAATTTTGACTTGGTTGTCAGCGCGGCCGACGAACTCGATTTCGCCTTGCGCATTCCAGCGCACCCGGTCGCCCGTCCGGTACATCCGCGCACCGCTGTCGTCAAACCGGCCCCCGAACGGGTCGGCGACGAAGCGTTCGGCGCTCAAGCCCGGCAGGCCGACATAGCCACGCGCCAGGCCCGCTCCGGCCAAGTAAAGCTCGCCGGCCACGCCGACCGGCAAGGGCTGTAGCCCGTCATCCAATACATAGGTCCGCATCCCCGCCATCGGCTTGCCGATCGGCACCGTGCCATCGATGCGGTGCGGTGGGCGCAGCGCGTGGAAGGTGGCGAAAGTCGTGGTCTCGGTCGGGCCGTAGACATGGACTAAGCCTGTGTTCGGGCAGGCGTCCAACACCCGCTGCATCGTCGCCGGCGACACCGCCTCGCCGCCGGTCCACACTTCGCCGACCGTGGCAAAGCCTGCCGGGTCTTCCTCGGCCAGCAGGTTGAACAGCGCCGTAGTCAAAAACAGGCTGGTAATGTGTTCCTCGACGATCAACCGCCCCAGCGTGTGGCTGTCCAACTCGCCCGGCGGGGCCAGCACAATCTGCCCGCCGCCGAGCAACGGCACCCATAACTCGTAAGTCGATGCGTCGAAGGCTGGCGGCGAGTGTAGCAGTACCCGCCGTTGCGCACCGCTGCGCCAGCAAGGCTCCAACGCCAGTTCGATGACATCACGCTGGGTGACGGCGATGCCTTTCGGCGTGCCGGTGGAGCCGGACGTGTACATGACATAGGCCAGCCGCTCGGTGTGGTGGTTCACGTCCGGCGCGCCGGGGTCGGCCCCGCCAGGGGCCGCAGCCACGGTCAGCACCTCCACACCGGCCAAGGGCTGGGCCTGGAGCGCGACGGGCAGGACCGGGTCGGCCAGCAGGATGCGGGCGCCGTTGTCCGTCACGATGCGCTCCATCCGCGCCACCGGGTAACGCGCATCCAGCGGCACATAAACCGCCCCGGCCTTGGCAATGGCCAACACCGCAACGACACGCTCGACGGAGCGCTCCATCAGCACAGCCACGCCTTGTTCAGGCAAGGCGCCTAGGGCCAGCAGCTCATGAGCCAGCCGGTTGGCCCGGGCGTTCAACTCGGAATAGCTCAAGCGGGCCGCGCCGCAGGCCACCGCCGGGGCGTCCGGCGTCGCCTCGGCCTGCCCTTGGAACAGCGCGGGCAGGCTGGCTTCGGAGTGCAAAGCTTGCTTTACGGCGGTCGCGGCGGCGTTGAAATCCACCAGCAGCGTCTGGCGCTCCTCCGCCGTCAACAGGTCGATGCGGCTCAACGGCAGGTCGGGGTCGCCGGTCGCTTGCGCCAGCAGCCTAGCCCAACGCGCCATCAGCGTCTCGACAGTTGCTGGCTCGAACAAATCGCTGCTGTATTCGACCACGCCGGTTATGCCCTCCGCCGCGCCGTCCGCGCCGCGCTGCTCGCTGAGGCTGATCGACAGGTCGAAGCGGGCGGTGTCGGTGGCTCCGCCGCCGATGGACTCGACATGCAGGCCGGGCAGTTCAAAATCGCCCTGCGGGGCGTTCTGCAAGGCCAGCATGGTCTGGAACAGCGGATGGTGTGCCAGTGAGCGGGCCGGGTTCAGCGCCTCGACCAAATACTCGAACGGCACGTCTTGATGGGCATAGGCCGCTAGCGCGGTTTCGCGCACCCGGCCCAGCAATTGCCGGAAGCTCGGATTGCCCGAGGTGTCGGTGCGCAGCACCAAGGTGTTGACGAAAAAGCCCACCAGATCGTCCAAGGCCGGATCGGTGCGCCCGGCTATCGGGCTGCCCAGCGTGATATCGTGTCCCGCGCCCAGCCGCGACAGCAAGGCGGCGAAACCGGCTTGCAAGACCATGAACAAACTGGCCCCGCTGTGCCGCGCCAGCGCCGACAAGCCCTGATGCAATTCCGCCTCCCAAGCCACGGCCACCTGCGCCCCCCGGTAGGAGGCCACGGGTGGTCGGGGCCGGTCGATCGGCAGTTCTAATTGTTCCGGCAGATCGGCCAAGGTCTTCGACCAATAGGCCAATTGGCGGGAGAACAGGCTTTCGGGATCGGCTTGGTCGCCAAGCAATTCGCGCTGCCATAGCGTGTAATCGGCATATTGCACGGGCAGCGGGGTCCAGCCCGGCGCTTCGCCTTGGCTGCGGGCGGCGTAGGCCGAGGCCAGATCCCGCGCCAGCGGACCCATCGACCAGCCGTCGCCGGCGATGTGATGCACCAGCAGCAGCAAGATATGCGCATCGGGGGCCAGCGCGAACAACTCGGCACGCAACGGCGGCTCGGTGGACAAGTCAAAGCCATGGCGCGAGGCCGCGATCAAAGCAGTACGAACCAAGGTGGCGCCGGGGTGGCTGACGAGCAGCGTGGGCAGTGCCGCATCGGCGTCGAGAATGCGCTGATACGGGATACCCTCGACCTCCGGGAAGACGGTGCGCAGGCTTTCGTGGCGGGCGACGACATCGCCCAAGGCCGCTTGCAGCGCCGCCCGGTCTAGGTTGCCCCCCAGGCGCAACACCATCGGCATGTTGTAGGTCGCCGTGCGGCCTTCCATTTGGTGAAGGAACCACAAGCGCCGCTGCGCGTAGGACAAGGGCAACCGCTCGGGCCGGGCGTGGGCGACCAGGGCCAGTCGCGCCTGTTCGGCTTGGCCCAGTTTCGCCGCCAAGCCTTCGACGCTCGGTGTCTCAAACAGGCTTTTTAAGCCCAGTTCCACGCCGAAGCTGGCGCGGATGCGGCCGATCAGCCGCGTTGCCAGCAGCGAATGCCCGCCCAAATCGAAGAAATCCTCGTCGATGCCGACCGCAGCTAGCCCTAGCGTCTCGGCGAACAAATCGCACAGCATTTGCTCTTGCGGCGTTCGCGCCGGCCGGCCCACTCCGCCCAGATTCAATTCCGGGGCGGGCAAGGCGGCACGGTCCAGCTTGCCGTTCGGGGTCAGCGGTAGCCGCTCCAGCACCACCAAGGCCGACGGCACCATGTAATCGGGCAAGCGCTGACGGAGATGTTCGCGCAAGCTGGCAATCAACGCGCCGGTGCCGCGCGCCGCCGACGGGTTGTTGGTGAAGGCCGACAGCGGCAGCCCGTCGATGCGGGCTGGCTGATACATATCCACCGGCTGGGCCAGGGCGGCCTGTTCGGCGGGCACGAACAGCACGTCCAAGGCATCGAGGCTGCGGGCCGACCACGTGATGCCCACCCAGTAGCCCAGCCGCTCGCCCAGGGCGACGAATGCTTCGGGGTCGGGGATTTCTGTGTCCCCGTCCAGCAGCGCCCACAATTCCGCCAGTCCGGCGCCCGCTTGCAAGTTGCGCTGCGCGGCGACTTCTTGGACGATGCGGCGGTTGGGCACGCCCGCGACGCGCAGCGGCATCCGCGCGGTGGCTTCCAAATGCCCGGCCAGCCCCGCCAGCCCGTCAATGACCGCCCATTCCAGCCCAGGCACTTGCGCCAGGGACAGTGGCACCAAGGGCGGCTTGCGCAAGACGGCATCGTAGCGGTAGCGGCTGAGTTCGTTGTGGGCAAGGCCGCGTTTGAGGCGGATGTCCACCCCGGCGATCTCCGGGGTTTGCGCCGCCAGCGCCGCGAAAAACTCGGGTTCAATCAGCAGTTCCTTTTCCACCAGCAGGGCGTGTTCCACCGCCCGGCGCAATGCCGCCGTGTCCGTGCCGACTTCGGCCCGGCGCAGTTGCACCGCGCTGGCGAAGCAGCGCAGCAGCTTCAAATGCCGCACATCGCCGACGAACACCGCCCCGCCCGGTGCCAACAGAGCCATCGCCTGCCGCAGCACTTGCGCCAAATACTCGGTGTTGGGGAAATACTGCGCCACCGAGTTGATGACGATGGTGTCGAATTTACCCACCGGCAACCCGTCGATATCGTCGGCGGGCTGGGCGCGAAGCACCACGCGCCCGGCCAATTCGGGCAGTTGCTCGATTTGCTTGGACAAGGTTTCGATGACCGTTGCCGAGAAATCGGTGGCCCAGTAGCATTCGCAGTGCGGGGCGATTTGCGACAGCAGCAGCGCGTTGCCGACACCGATTTCCAGCACCCGTTTGGGACTAAGCGACAAAATGCGCGTGACGGTGGCATCGCGCCATTCGCGCATTTGCCCGACCGGGATAGCCTGACCGTCGTAGCTGCTGTTCCAGCCACTGAAATCCTGGCCGAAGGTCTCGGCATCCACGGTAGCGTAATGGGATTCGTAAATCTGCTGCCACTCGCCGACTTGGTCGCGCTCCACCGCTTCGTTGCACGATTGGCTGGTGGCGACGACATAAGCCACCAGCCGCTTGTCCTCGGCCTGGCCGTCCCGGCGCACCAGCACGATGGCTTGGCCCACTTCAGGATGGCTGTTGAGAATGTTTTCAATCTCGCCCAGTTCGATGCGGAAGCCGCGAATCTTGATCTGGTCGTCCACGCGTCCGATGAATTCCAGTTCGCCCAAGGCGTTCCAGCGGACTCGGTCGCCGGTGCGGTACATGCGCCTGCCTGCGGCATAGGGATTGGCGACGAAGCGCTCCGCCGTCAGACCCGGTCGGCCCAGATAGCCCCGCGCCAAACCGACACCTGCGACATACAACTCACCGGCCACACCTGGCGGCACCGGCTGCAAACCGCCGTCGAGGAGGTAAACCTGGGTGTTGGCGATGGGCTGGCCGATGGGTGGCGTCTGCGCTAGCGCGGGCAGGGCTTCGCTCATCGTCGCGCAGACCGTGGTTTCGGTCGGGCCGTAGGCGTTAATCATCCGCCGACCCTTGGCCCAGGTGGCGACCATGTCCGGCGGACAGGCTTCGCCGGCGACGATCAAGGTCATGTCTTGCGGCAAGCCGTCCCTTGGCGACATCGCCACCAGTGCGGCCGGCGGCAAAGTCGCGTGAGTCACGCGCTGGCGGGCCGCGAACTCGGCCAAGGCTACACCCGGCAAAAGCTGGTCTTTCGGGGCCGACACCAGCGCAGCCCCGGCCAGCAAGGTGACGCACAACTCGGCGAAAGAGGCATCGAAGCTCGGCGAGGCGAATTGCAACACGCGGCTTGCGGCGTCGATGCCGAAACGCTCGCGCTGCGCCACCGCCAAGCTAGACAGGCCAGCGTGGCTAACCAACACGCCCTTGGGCGTGCCGGTCGAACCGGAGGTGTAGATCACATAGGCCGGTTGCTGTGGCAGCAAGGCCAGATTCGGGTTCTCCGCCGAGCGGTGGACTAGCTCGGCCCGCATGGCTGGCTCGTCCACGACAAGCCTGTGGAGACCCGCAATTTCGGGCAGTGCGGCCAGCGTGGCGCGGTTCGCCAGCAGCAACACCGGCTGGGCATCGGCTAGCATGAAACGGATACGCGCCGCCGGGTAGTCCGGGTCCACCGGCAGATACACCGCCCCAGCCTTCATCACCGCCACAATGGCGACGACCATATCCGGTGAGCGTGGTAGGGCCAACGCGACGATTTGCTCACGCCCCACGCCCTCGGCTATCAGCCGGTGCGCCAGCCGGTTGGCCTGCGCGTTCAGTTCGGCATAGCTCAGTTCCACACCTTCAAAGGCCACGGCCAGCGCGTCCGGTGAGGCTTCGACCTGGGCCTGAAACAAATCTGGGAACGGCGCGACCGGCAATGGGCGGACGGTGTCGTTGCGGACGGTCAAGAGCGTATGCCGTTCCTCGGGTGTCAGCAAGTCGATGCGGCTGATCTGCTGGTCGGGCTGGGCCACCGCCTGTTCCAACAGGCGCAGCCAGCGGGCGTACAGCGCCGCGACTGTCGCAGGGTCGAAGCGGTCGGTGGTGTATTCGACATAGCCGCCGAGTCCTTGCGGACTGCCGTCCGGCCCCCGCAACTCGGTCAGACTTAGCCCCAAATCGAATTTCGCTGTGCCGGTGCAGGTCGGTAACTCCGACAGGCGCAGCCCCGGCAGTTCAAACACGCCTTCCGGCGCGTTCTGCACCGCCAGCAGCACTTGGAACAACGCATGGTGGGCCAGCGAGCGGGTCGGGTTCAGCGCTTCGACCAGATACTCGAACGGCATGTCTTGGTGTGCATAGGCCGCCAAGGCGGTTTCACGCACCCGGCCCAGCAATTGCCTAAAGCTCGGATCGCCTCGCGTGTCAGTGCGCAACACCAGTGTGTTGACAAAGAAACCGACCAGATCGTCCAGCGCCTGGTCGGTGCGGCCGGCGATGGGGCTGCCGATGGGAATGTCGTTGCCAGCGCCCAAGCGCGACAGCAGTGCCGCCAAGCCGGCTTGCAGCACCATGAACAGGCTGGCCCCGGTTTGCCGGGCCAGCCGCGCCAAGCCTTGGTGCAGCTCGGCGTCGATCCGCACCGCCAAATAATCGCCCTGGTAGGATGCCACCGCCGGGCAAGGCCGGTCGGATGGCAGGTCGATTTGTCCGGGCAAATCGGCCAGGGTCTCTGTCCAATACTGCAACTGCTGGATAAACAGGCTGCCCGGGTCGGAGGACTCGCCCAGCAATTCTCGCTGCCACAGCGTGTAATCGGCATATTGCACCGGCAGCGGCATCCAGGCCGGTGCCTTGCCCTGGCAGCGGGCGGTGTAAGCGCTGGCCAAATCGCGGGACAGCGGTGCCATGGACCAGCCGTCGCCGGCGATGTGATGCACCAGCAGCAGCAAGACATGCTCGCTCGGCCCCAAGACGAACAACTCGATCCGCAAGGGCGGCTCGCTGGACAGATCAATGCTGTACTGCGAGGCTGCGGCCAAGGCATCGGCCAAGGCGGTTTCGGTGGTTTCGCTGACCACCAGAGCCGGCTTGCCCACTTCAGGGCTTAAGATCAACTGGTGCGGTGTGCCTTCGCGCTGGGAGAAAACCGTGCGCAGGCTTTCGTGGCGGGTCGCCACATCGGCCAGCGCCGACTCCAACGCCGCCCGATCCAGCGTTCCCGACAGGCGCATCGCCAGCGGGATATTGTAGGTGGCGCTCGGGCCTTCAAACTGGTGCAGGAACCACAGCCGCTGCTGGGCGAAGGACAGCGGAATGAAATCAGGCCGCGCCTGCGCCGTCAAAGCCAGACGCACCGGTCCGGCATCCTCGCGCTGCAATTGCGCCGCCAGCCCGGCGACGGTCGGGTGCTCGAACAAACTGCGCAGAGCCAGTTCCACGCCCAAGTTCGCTCGCACCCGGCTGACCAGTCGGGTCGCCAACAGCGAATGCCCACCCAGTTCAAAGAAGTCGTCGTCGATGCCGACGCGGGGCAGATCCAGCACCTCGGCGAACAAATCGCACAACAGTGCCTCGCGGGGTGTCCGGGGCTGTCGGCCTGCGACCGTCGCGGCTAGATCCGGCGCAGGTAGCGCTTTGCGGTCCAGCTTGCCGTTCGTCGTCAACGGCAAGCTTTCCATTACCATGACCGCCGTCGGCACCATGTACTCCGGCAGTTGCTGTTTCAGCCATTCGCGCAGTGCCGATGCTTCCACGGCAAGGCACGTAGCGGGGACGGCGTAGGCCACCAGACGCTTTTCGCCCGGCCTGTCTTCGCGGACGACCACCGCCGCCTGCGCCACTTCGGGATGGACGGACAACATTGCCTCGATTTCGCCCGGCTCGATGCGGAAGCCCCGTATCTTCACCTGGCTGTCGGCCCGGCCCACGAACTCGATCTCGCCCTGCGCATTCCATAGCACCCTATCGCCGGTGCGGTACATACGGCTCCCGACCCCGCCAAACTGGTCCGCGAACGGATCGGCGACGAAGCGCTCGGCGGTCAGGCCCGGCTGACCGACATAGCCCCGTGCCAAGCCCACCCCGGCCAAGTACAGCTCGCCGGCCACGCTCTCGGGCAACGGTTGCAAGCCTTCGTCCAGGATGTAAGCCCGCACCCCCGGCATCGGCCGGCCGATGGGTACCGTGCCGCCCAGCGCCGAATGCGGCGGGCGCAAGGCGTGGAAGCTGGCAATCGTGGTGGCTTCGGCTGGGCCATAGGCGTTGACAAGGACGATGCCGGGGCAGGCGTCCAACACGCGCTGCATTGAGGTGGGCGCCGCCGCCTCGCCGCCGGTCCAAACCTCGCTTAACGGGGCGAAGCGGGCGGGATCGTCCTCGACGATCAGATTGAGCAGCGCGGCGGTGAAGAACGCCGCCGTCAAACCGGTTTCGGCGGCGAGCCGGCCGAGAACCTCGCCGTCCATGTCGCCCACCGGGGCGGCGACAACCTGCCGGCCGCCGAGCAAGGTTACCCAAAATTCGTAGACCGAGGCGTCGAAGGCTATCGGCGAGTTCCACAACACCCGCTGGTGATGGCCGTTGCGCCAACAGGCGTCGGCGGCGAAATCAAGTAGCCCGCGATGGGTGATGGCGATGCCCTTGGGCGTCCCGGTCGAGCCTGAGGTGTACATGACATACGCCGCCTGGTCGGCATGGCAGACGATACCGGGATTGCCGGGGTCTTCGAGCGGTCCGGGTTCGACCACCAACACCGCAGCACCTTGCGGCAACGCCTCGTTGGCATGGCGGGCATCCACCAGCAGCACTGCCACGCCGGTTTCCCGCAGGATGAATTCCATGCGGGACAACGGATAGCGCTCATCCAACGGCACATACACGCCGCCGGCCTTGACCACCGCCAGTAGGGCGACGGCCAGTTCCGCCGAGCGTTCCAGCAGCAGCGCGACGCCGCTTTCCGGGCGGACACCAGATATCAGCAAGCGCCGGGCCAAGTGGTTGGCGCGGGCGTTCAGCTCCGCATAGCTCAACACCTCGCCACCAGCCCACAAGGCCGGGGCCTGGGGCGTGGCCTGGACTTGCGCCTCGAACCGGGCGGAGGCGCTAGAGCGATGCGCTAAGACCGACTCGGTTTTTGAAACCGAGTCGGTCTGGGATATGGCTGCGTTGTACTCGACCAGCACCCGTCGGCGCTCGGCCGGCGTCAGCAAATCGACCCGGCTCAAGGGTACATCAGGGTTGGCGGCGGCGGCTTGCAGCAACCGACCCCAACGCGCCATCAGCCCCTCGACCGTGGCCGCGTCGAACAAATCGCTGCTGTATTCGACACCGCCACTGATGCCGAGCGGCGTGCCGTCCGCGCCGCGCCGCTCACTGAGGCTGATCGACAGGTCGAAACGGGAGGTGGCAGTGTCGCCGGCCTCCACACCCTCGACCGCCAAGCCGGGCAGTTCGAGGGTACTTTCCAAGCTACTATATAAGGCCAACATGACTTGAAACAGCGGATGGTGCGACAGCGAACGGGTCGGGTTTAGCACTTCAACCAGATACTCGAACGGCACATCCTGGTGGCTATAAGCGCCCAGTGCGGTTTCGCGCACCCGGCCCAGCAATTGCCGGAAGCTGGGGTCGCCCGAGGTGTCGGTGCGCAGCACCAGGGTGTTGATGAAAAAGCCCACCAAACCGTCCAGGGCGTGGTCAGTGCGCCCTGCTATCGGGCTACCCAGCGCGATGTCATGGCCCGCACCGAGGCGGCTGAACAGTGCCGCGAGACCGGCCTGCAAGACCATGAACAGGCTGGCCCCGCCTTGGCGGGCCAGGCCGGCCAGTTGCCGGTGCGACTCGGCATCCCATTCCACCAAGACCATGCCGCCCCGGTAGGAGGCCACGGGTGGGCGTGGGCGGTCGGTGGGCAGTTCGATTTGCTCGGGCAGGCCAGCTAGGGTGTGCGACCAATAGGCCAATTGGCGCGAGAATACGCTGCCGGGGTCAGACTCATCGCCCAGCCATTCACGCTGCCACAGGGTGTAGTCGGCATATTGCACCGGCAAAGCTTGCCAGTTGGGCGTCTCGCCTTGGCGGCGGGCCGTGTAGGCGGCGGCGATATCCCGCGCCAGCGGCCCCATCGACCAGCCGTCGCCGACGATATGGTGCAGCAACAGCAGCAAGACGTGTTCTTCCGCGCCGAGCGCGAACAACTCGGCCCGCAACGGTGGCTCGGCCGCCAGCTCGAAGCCATAGCGTACCGCCTGCGCCAGCGCCTCGGCCAGCCCGTCTTCGGCGACTGGTGTGACGGTCAACTTAAGACCTGCCGCCTCGGGGCTGAGGATCAACTGATACGGTGTGCCTTCGGTCTCCGGGAACAGGGTGCGCAGGCTTTCATGTCGGACGACGACATCGCCCAAGGCCGCTTGCAAGGCATCAACGTCCAGCACCCCGGTCAAGCGCAACGCCATCGGCATGTTGTAGGTGGCTGCGCGGCCTTCCATTTGATAGAGGAACCACAGCCGCTGCTGCGCGTAGGACAAGGGCAGCACCGCCGGACGGTCTTGGGTGTGCAGGGCCAGTCGTGCCGTTTCCGCCACGCCCACCGCTTCCGCCAAACCGGCCACGGTGGGGGTCTCGAACAGGCTGCGCAAGGGCAGTTCGATGCCGAAGCTGGCACGGATGCGCCCGACCAGCTTGGTTGCCAGCAGCGAATGGCCGCCGAGTTCAAAGAAATCCTCGTCAATGCCGACCTGTGCTCGGCCCAGCACGTCGGCGAACACATCGCACAGCATCTGCTCTTGCGGCGTCCGCGCCTTGCGGCTGGCCGCGCCTAGGCCAAATGCCGGCTCGGGCAGTGCGGTGCGGTCGAGCTTGCCGTTTTGGGTCAACGGCAGGCGATCCAAAACCACCACCGCCGTCGGCACCATGTATTCCGGCAGGCGGTGGCGCAGCCAGTCGCGCAGCGCCTCGGCCTGCGGCACACCGTGCGCGATAGGCACGGCATAGGCCACCAGCCGCTTTTCGCCGGGGCGGTATGCATGGGCGACGACCACCGCCTGCGCCAGTTCGGGATGCTGGGTCAAGGCCGCCTCGATGTCGCCCAGTTCGATGCGGAAGCCGCGAATCTTCACTTGGTCGTCCACGCGGCCAAGGAACTCCAACGCGCCATCATTGCGCCAGCGCACGTTGTCGCCGGTGCGGTACATGCGTGCGCCGCTTTCGCCGAACACACTCCCAAACGGGTCGGCGACGAAGCGCTCGGCGGAGAGGCCGGGGCGGTTGAGATAGCCCCGCGCCAAACCCGCCCCGGCGATATAAAGCTCGCCCGCCACGCCGGACGGAGTCAGCCCCAGCGCGTCGTCGAGGACGTAGACCCTGAGATTGTCGATGGGCCTGCCGATGGAGGGCGGCAGCGGACAGGTGTCCAAGTCGGTTGGCAAGGTGCAGCCAGTGGCGACATGGGTCTCGGTCGGGCCGTAGTGATTGTGCAGCCGTCGGCCCGGCATGAGATGATAGAACTCGCGCACCGGGCGGGTCAGGGTCAGCGCCTCGCCGGCTTGGGCGATGTCTTTGAGGAAGGGAAGCGCCAGGCCCTGCTCCAGCGCGGCCTCGGCCAAGGCTTCCACGACGAGATTCGGTGCGAACAACTCCGCCACCCGATGCCGGTCCAGCCACACCGCCAGTTGATCGGCGCTGCGGCGGACCTCGTCGGCGGGCACCACCAAGGTCTTGCCGAAGGCGAGCGTGGAGAGTATCTCCTGCGCCGACACGTCGAAGCTCAAGGCGGTGAATTGGGCGATGCGGGTGCCGGGTCCGCTGGGCAGGACGCGGTTGTGCCACAGCAACAAATTCACCAAGGCCCCGGCCGGCATCACCACGCCTTTAGGCATACCGGTCGAACCCGACGTGTAGATCACATAAGCCGGATGTTCCGCTTGCAGCGGCGCGGTGCGCTGACCGTCGCTCGGGTTGGTGGCGGCATAGCCGTCCAACCAAACGAGGGCCGTTGGCTCGTCCACCACCAGCCTAGGCGCATCCACCGCCTCGGGGATCAGCGCCACAGTCTGTCGGCTCGCCAGCACCACGGCAGGGTGGGCATCGCCCAGCATGGCACTGATCCGCGCAGCCGGGTAGTCTGGGTCCACCGGCAGATAGGCCGCCCCCGCTTTCAGTACCGCCAGCAAGGCGACGATCAAATCCGGGGTGCGCGGCAGCAGCAAGGCGACGACGCGCTCCGGGCCGACACCATGGGCGATCAGCGCATGGGCCAGCCGGTTGGCTTTGGCATTCAACTCGGCGTAGCTCAACTCCGCCTCGTCGAACACCACCGCCACCGCGTCAGGCGCGATGGCGACCTGTGCCTCGAACAAAGCGGGCAGGCTGGAGGAGTGCGAAGCTTGTTTGGCAATAGCTGGCTGGTCCGCGCAAGGCCAGCCTTGCACCCCGCCGTTGTAGTCCACCAGCAACATATGCCGCTCCCCGGCGGTCAGCAGGTCAATCCGGCTGATCGGCTGGTCGGGTTGGGCCAAGGCTGCGGTCAGCAGGCTTTGCCAGCGTTCCGCCAGGGCGGCAACCGTCGCCACGTCGAACAAGTCGCTGGCGTACTCGACCGCGCCTTGGATGCCCGCTGCGCTACCGTCTGCGCCGCGTTGCTCGGCGAGGGCAAACAGCAGGTCGAATTTGGCGGTGCCGGTCGCCACTGGCAGGTTGGAAACGTCCAGGCCCGGCAACGCAAACGTGCTGTCGGCATTGTTCTGCCACACCAGCATGACTTGGAACAGCGGATGGTGGGACAGCGAGCGAGCCGGGTTCAAAGCCTCGACCAGATATTCAAACGGTAGGTCTTGGTGCGCATAGGCCGCCAAGTCCGCCTCCCTCGTCCGCAAGATCAATTCGCGGAAGCTCGGGTCGCCTGCGGTGTCGGTGCGCAACACTAGGGTGTTGACGAAGAAGCCGACCAAGGTATCCAATGCGTGGTCGGTGCGGCCCGCTATCGGGCTACCCAAGGGTATGTCCGTCCCCGCGCCCAGCCGCGACAGCAGTGCCGCCAAACTGGCTTGCAACACCATGAACAGACTGGCCCCGGCCTCGCGGGCCAGCCGAACCAGCCCTTGATGCAGCTCCGGATCCAGCGCGAAGGGCACATGCCCGCCGCGATACGAGGCCACCGCCGGGCGCGGACGGTCCACCGGCAATTGCAATTGCTCCGGCAGGCCGGCCAGCGCGTCGGTCCAATAGGCCAGTTGGCGGGCGAACAGGCTGTCGGGGTCGGTCTGCTCGCCGAGCAACTGGTTCTGCCACAACGTGTAGTCGGCATATTGCACCGGTAGGGGCGTCCAGGCCGGGGCCGCGCCTTGCAGGCGGGCGGCGTAGGCCAGGCCCAAATCGTGCGCCAGCGGCCCGACCGACCAGCCATCGCCGGCGATATGGTGGATTAGCAGCAACAGCACCTGCTCATCACCGCCGAGTGCAAACAACTCGGCCCGCAACGGCGGCTCGGCGGCGAGGTCGAAACCGCGTTCCGCCGCCTCGGTCAGAAGCTTTGGCAAATCGGCCTCGTTGGCCGGGGTCACGGCCAGTTTAGGATAAGCCGCTTCGGGCGACAACACCCGCTGATAGGGCGTGCCCTCGATTTGCGGGAACACCGTGCGCAGGCTCTCATGCCGTGTGACCACATCGGCCAGCGCGGCTTGTAGGGCCGTCACGTCGAGCGCGCCCGACAAGCGCAGCGCGAATGGCATGTGGTAGCTGGAGCGCATCTCCTCCATTTGCTGCAAGAACCATAGCCGCCGCTGGGCAAACGACAGCGGCACCTGCGTTGGGCGCGGGCCGGCAGTCAAGGCCAGCCGCGCCGTTCCCGCCCGCTCCAGCCGCGCCGCCAAACCGGCCACGGTCGGCGTTTCAAACAGCGTGCGCAGCTCCAGTTCCACACCCAAGATGGCGCGGACACGGGCCACCAAGCGCGTCGCCAGCAGCGAATGCCCGCCCAGCTCGAAGAAATTGTCATCCACGCCGACCGCGGCCAAGCCCAGCACCTCGGCGAACACTTCGCACAACACCTGCTCTTGTGGCGAACTCGGCGCCCGGCCCGCCTGGGTTGGGGTTTGGTCAGGCACGGGTAGCGCTTTGCGATCCAGCTTGCCGTTGGGCGTCAACGGCAAGGCGTCCAGCATGACGAACGCGGCCGGCATCATGTAGTCGGGCAGTCTCTCGCTCAACCATTCGCGGAGAGCAGTGGTTAGTGAGGAGTGGTTGGTGTTTTCCCCTCTCGCCACTAACCACTTGCCACTCGCCACCACATAAGACACCAGGCGCTTATCGCCTTGGCGGTCTTCACGGACGATAGCCACAGCCTGCTCCACATCGGCATGGCCGGCCAGCACGGTCTCGATCTCGCCAAGTTCGATGCGGAAGCCGCGCAGTTTGACTTGATGGTCGATGCGGCCTAAGTATTGCAAATTGCCGTCGGGCAGCCAGCGCACCAAGTCGCCGGTTTGATAGACCCACTCGCGCAGGCCGAGCAGTTCCAATTCGACGAATTTCTCCGCCGTCAGCGCCGGCTTGCCCAGATAGCCCCGCGCCAAGCCCACGCCGGCGATGGCCAGTTCCCCCGGAATGCCGACCGGTTGTGGCTGCCGGTGTCGGTCCAGCACATAGACGCGGGTGTTCGCCAAGGGCTTGCCTATCGGCACCCATGCGGCATTGTCCGTCGTCAGGCGGCAGGCCGTGGCGACAACGGTGTCCTCGGTTGGGCCGTAGGTGTTGAGCAGCACCGGATAGTCGGGGAAATGGCGCAGCCAGCGCCGCACACTCTCTTCAGGCAAGGCTTCGCCGCCCACTAGCACCAAGCGGACGGTTTCCGGCCAGTGTCGGCGCAGAACCTCGCCGTCGGTCAGCAGGCTTTGCCAATACGCCGTCGGCAAGCCCAGCACGCTCACCCGCGTCTCGCGGCAGAAGTTAAAAAAGTCCAAGGGGCTGTTGATCGCCGCGTCCGTGCGCAACACCAGCGTCGCGCCGTGCAGCAGCGTGGGGAAGATTTCCTCCACCGAGGCGTCAAAACAGACCGAGGCGAATTGCAATATGCGGTCAGCGGCACTGATTTGGTAGCGTTCCCGCAGCGCATAGGCGAAGTTCAGCAGCGAACGGTGGGCGATCTGCACACCTTTGGGCTGACCGGTGGAGCCTGAAGTGTAGATGACATAGGCCAGATTCGCAGGCCCGGCCTGCGCTTTCGGGTTGGCATTGGAAACTGCGGACAGATCTGCATCCAATAGCAGCACCTCCGCCGCCGTCGGCGGCAGGCGGTCGAACAGGCCGGGCTGGGTCAGCAATAGCCGCGCCCCACTGTCGTCCAGCATGTAACGCAGCCTCGCGGCGGGGTACAGCGGGTCCAGCGGCACATACGCCCCGCCGGCCTTGAGGATGCCCAGCAGTCCTGTGACCATCTCCAGCGAACGCTCCACGCACAAGGCCACCAGCGGATTTTCGCCGTCGGCAAACGCGGGGTGTTGCAACAAGCGGTGCGCGACGCGGTTGGCCTGGGCATTCAGTTCGGCATAACTCAAAGCCTGTCCGGAGAATTCCACCGCGATGGCGTCGGGGTTCTGCGTGGCCTGCGCCTCGAACAGGCTGACGAAGGTTTTATCGTCGGGGTAGTCGGCTTCGGTGGCGTTCCAAGCCTGCAACTGCCGCCGCCCGGCCTCGTCCAACAACAACAGGCTATGCAGCGGGGCATCAGGATGGGCAATGATGCCGCGCAGCAAGGTCTCGAACTGCCCGCCCATCCGGGCAATCGTCGCCTCGTCGAACAAGTCGGTGGCGTATTCCCAGGTGGCCTGCAATTGCCCGGCCTGGTCCGTCACCGACAAGCTCAGGTCGAATTTGGCGACTGGATAGGCTTGCTCCTGCAAGGACACGTCCAGCCCCGGCAAGTCCAGAAGGCTGTCCACCCCGTCCTGCACCGAGAACATGACTTGGAACAGCGGGCTGTGGCTGAGGCTGCGCTCAGGCTTGAGCTGCTCGACCAGATGCTCGAACGGGATGTCCTGGTGGGCGTAGGCATCCAGGCAGGTTTGCCGCGTTTGCTGCAACAAATCGGCAAAACTGGTCGCGGCGTCGATCTGGGCGCGTAGCACCAGGGTGTTGACGAACAAACCAATCAGCTCCTCGCTGTCGCGGAGGGTGCGGCCGGCGATGGGGCTGCCGACTAGGATGTCGTCTTGGCGGCTGTAGCGGGCCAGCAGCACGTCGAACGCCGCCAGCAAGGCCATGAACAAAGTCGCCCCCTGCCGTCGCACCAAGCCACGCAGGTCGGCGGCAAGTTCGTCGCCAAAGACGCACTGGTGGTGCGCACCGCGGAAACTTTGCTCCGGTGGGCGCGGCCTGTCGGTGGGCAGTTCCAGCAACGTCGGCCCACCGGCCAACTGGCCCGCCCAGTAAGCGCGTTGGCGCTCCAATGCGTCGCCGTGCAGCCAGCCGCGCTGCCAGGCGGCGTAATCGCTGTACTGCACGGCCAGAGCCGGGCGGTTGGGGAATTCGTGGGCGGCGAAGGCGGCGTAGGCATGCGCCCAGTCGTCCAAAAACACTTGCATCGACCAGCCGTCGCCGATGATGTGGTGCATGTTGAACAGCAGCACATGGCGCTGCTCGGCCAGCCTCAGCAGGCCGACCCGCAACAGGGGCCCAAGCGCCAAATCGAACGGCGCGACGGCGTGGGCATCGGCGCGGCGGCAGACTTCGGCGGACTGCGTGGCTTCCGGCAGGCCGGACAGGTCATGCAACGGCCAGTCAAAGGCGTCCGCCGCCAACAACGCAACGCCCGGCTCGCCCTCGTGCAGCGGGAACACCGTACGCAGGCTGTCGTGCCGGTTGACCAGCCAGTCCAAGCTGGCCCACAGCGCGTCCACGTCCAACGGCCCGTCCAGCCGCAGCGTGGCAGGCATGTTGTAGGTGGCGCTGGTTCCCTCGAACTGCTGGATGAACCACAGCCGCTGCTGCGCGAACGACAGCACCTTCGGCGCGTCCGCCGACTGCGGCAGCAACGGCGGCAGTATCTCGCCTCCGCGCACGGCCATCACCGCCGCCGCCAAGTCAGCAAGCCGCGGATGCTCGAATACCGCCCGCACCGGCAACTCGACGCCAAAGCTGTCGCGGATGCGCGCCGCCAGCTTGGTCGCCAGCAGCGAGTGTCCGCCCAGGTCGAAGAAATTGTCGTCCGCGCCAACCGACTCCACGCCCAGCACGGCGGCGAACACCTCGGCCAGCAGTTGCTCCTGCGGCGTCTGCGGCGCCCGGCCAGCGTCAGTGCCGCCCAGTTCCGGGACGGGCAGGGCTTTGCGATCAAGCTTGCCGTTGGCGGTCAGCGGGATGGTATCCAGCGCCACGAACGCGACCGGCACCATGTAGTCCGGCAGGCTGCGGCGCAAGGCATCGCGCAGGTCTTCCGGGCGCGGCCCGGACCCGGCGGCAGGGACGAAATAGGCCACCAGCCGCGCATCGTCGGCGCGGTCCTGGCGGGCGATGACCGCCGCCTGCGCCACGCCCGGCAGCGCCAGAAGAGCCGCCTCGATCTCGCCGAGTTCGATGCGGAAGCCGCGGACCTTCACCTGGTCATCGGCGCGGCCAAAGAATTCGAGTTCGCCGTCCTCGCGCCAGCGCGCCAAGTCGCCAGCCCGGTACATGCGCGTCCCCGCCTCGCCAAACAGACTGGCGAACGGATCGGCGACGAAGCGTTCGGCGGTCAGGCCCGGACGGTTCAGATAGCCCCGCGCCAGGCCCTCCCCACTGATGTAAAGCTCGCCGACCACGCCGGTCGGGGTCGGTTGCAAACCGTCATCAAGGACATAAACGCGCAAATCCGGGAGCCCCAAGCCAATCAGGCTGGCAGGGTTGGCGGCGGCGCGGGCTTGGTCCAGGGCGACATAGGTGACATGCACCGTGGTCTCAGTGATGCCGTACATGTTCACCAGCACAGGCGCGTCGTCGGCGTGGCGCTCGTACCACTCGCCCAGCCGCCCCAGATCCAGCGCCTCGCCACCAAAAATCACTTTGCGCAAGGCTAGGTTTTGACCGGGGCTGTCGCGGTCGGCCTGCATTAATTGATAAAACGCCGAGGGCGTCTGGTTCAGCACGGTGACGCCTTCTTGCGCCAGCAATTCCAACAATTGCGCGGGCGAGCGGCTGACCGGGTGCGGCACCACCACCAACCTGCCGCCGTACAGCAGCGGCCCCCACAACTCCCACACCGAGAAGTCGAAGGCATAGGAGTGGAACAGCGTCCACACATCGGCAGGGCCAAAGTGGAACCAAGGCTGCGTCGCCGTGAACAGGCGCACGACATTCTGATGCGGAATCCCTACGCCCTTAGGCTTGCCGGTGGAGCCGGAAGTGTAGATCACATAGGCCAGATCGTCGGGCCTGGCCTGCGGGGCCGGGTTTTCCGCCGGCAGCCCGGCCAAGCCGTCCCCGTCCAGCAACACGACTGCCGCCGCCGAGGCAGGCAGGCGGTTTTGTAGGCAAGGCTGGGTCAGCAGCAGCGCCGCCGCGCTGTCTTCCAGCATGTAAGCCAAGCGGTCGGGCGGATAGAGCGGGTCCAGCGGCACATACGCCCCGCCGGCCTTGAGGATGCCGAGCAGCCCTACGACCATCTCCAGCGAGCGCTCCGCGCACAGCGCCACCAACGGATTTTGGCCCCGGGTGAAGGCCGGATGCCGCAGCAGGCGGTGCGCGACGCGGTTGGCCTGGGCGTTCAATTCGGCGTAGCTCAAGCGTTCCTCGCCGAATGTCAGCGCGACGGCCTCGGGCGTGGCTTGGGCCTGCGACTCGAACCACTCGGCCAAAGTTCTATCGCTGGGATATTCCACCGTCGGGGCGTCGGCTTGCAACAGTCGGCGGCGCTCCGTCTCGTCCAACAACGGTAGGTTATGCAACGGGGCATCGGGGTGGGCGGCGATGCCGCGCAACAATACCTCGAAATGCCCGCTCATCCGGGCTATCGCCGCCGCGTCGAACAAGTCGGTGGCGTATTCCCAGTCAGTATGCAACTGCCCGTCTTTTTCCAGCACTGACAGGCTGAGGTCGAACTTGGCGACGGCGCGGGACTGCTCCCGCAAAGCCACCTCCAGCCCCGGCAAGTCCAGACGGCTGTCCACCCCGTCCTGCACCGAGAACATGACTTGGAACAGTGGGCTGTGGCTGAGGCTGCGCTCAGGCTTGAGCTGCTCGACCAGATGTTCGAACGGAATGTCTTGATGGTCGTAGGCGTCCAGGCAGGTTTGCCGCACTTGCTTCAGCAATTGGGTGAAGCTGGCTTTGGTGTCGACCTGGGCGCGCAGCACCAGGGTATTGACGAAAAAGCCGATCAGCCCCTCGCTGTCGCGGTGGGTGCGACCGGCGATGGGGCTGCCGACCAAGATGTCATCTTGGCGGCTGTAGCGGGCCAGCAGCACGTCGAACGCCGCCAGCAAGGCCATGAACAAAGTCGCCCCCTGCCGTCGCGCCAAGCCGCGCAGGTCGGCGGCAAGTTCGCCGCCAAAGACGCGTGGGTAGTGCGCACCCCGGAAACTTTGCTGCGGCGGACGCGGCCGGTCGGTGGGCAGTTCCAGCAAGATCGGCGCACCGGCCAGTTGCCCTGCCCAGTAAGCGCGTTGGCGCTCCAATGCGTCGCCGTGCAGCCAGCCGCGCTGCCACGCGGCGTAATCGCTGTATTGCACGGCCAGGGCCGGGCGTTCAGGCGACCGCCCTGCGGCAAAACATTGATACGCCTCGGCGAGATCCGCCAACAACACGGCGATGGACCAGCCGTCGCTGATGATGTGGTGCATATTAAACAGCATGATATGCCTGCCCTCGCAGAGCTTCAGCAGGCTGACCCGCAACAGCGGCCCATGCGCCAAATCGAACGGCGCGACGGCGTGGGCGTCGGCGCGGCGGCGGACTTCGCCGGCCTGCGCGGCTTCCGGCAGGCCGGACAAGTCGTCAAGCGGCCAGGCGAAGGCGTCTGCCGCCAACAACGCAACGCCCGGCTCGCCCTCGCGCAGCGGGAACGCCGTGCGCAGGCTGTCGTGCCGGTTGACCAGCCAATCCAGGCTGGCCCGCAGCGCGACCACGTCCAACGGTCCGTCCAAGCTGAGCGTGGCAGGCATGTTGTAGGTGGCGCTGGTTCCCTCGAACTGCTGGATGAACCACAGCCGCTGCTGCGCGAACGACAGCACCTTCGGCGCGTCCGCCGGCTGCGGCAGCAAGGGCGGCAACATATCGGCCCCGCGCACGGCCATCACCGCCGCCGCCAAGTCCGCAAGCCGCGGATGCTCGAATACCGCCCGCACCGGCAACTCGACGCCGAAGCTGTCGCGGATGCGCGCCGCCAGCTTGGTCGCCAGCAGCGAGTGTCCGCCCAGGTCGAAGAAATTGTCGTCCGCGCCAACCGACTCCACGCCCAGCACGGCGGCGAACACCTCGGCCAGCAGTTGCTCCTGCGGCGTCTGCGGCGCCCGGCCAGCGTCAGTGCCGCCCAGTTCCGGGACGGGCAGGGCTTTGCGATCAAGCTTGCCGTTGGCGGTCAGCGGGATGGCGTCCAGCGCCACGAACGCGGCCGGCACCATGTAGTCCGGCAGGCTGCGGCGCAAGGCATCGCGCAGTTCTTCCGGGCGCGGCAGGGACCCGGCGGCGGGGACGAGGTAAGCCACCAGCCGCACGTCGTCGGCGCGGTCCTGGCGGGCGATGACCGCCGTCTGCGCCACGCCTGGCAGCGCCAGCAGCGCCGCCTCGATCTCGCCGAGTTCGATGCGGAAGCCGCGAATCTTCACCTGGTCGTCGGCGCGGCCAATGAATTCGAGTTCGCCGTCCGCACGCCAGCGCGCCAAGTCGCCAGCCCGGTACATGCGCGATCCCGCCTCGCCAAACAGGCTGGCGAACGGGTCGGCGACGAAGCGCTCGGCGGACAGGCCCGGACGGCTCAGATAGCCCCGCGCCAGCCCCGCCCCGCTGATGTAAAGCTCGCCGACCACGCCAACCGGGACTGGTTGCAGACCGGCGTCCAATACATAGGTGCGGAGGTTGGCAATAGGCTGGCCGATGGGGACGCCGGCCACCTCGTCGCCATCCCGGCAGGCGTGGAAAGTGGCGTCGATGCAGGTTTCGGTGGGGCCGTAAAGGTTGTAAACGGCGGTGTTCGGCAGCCGCTCGCGGCACTGCGCCCATAGGACCCCGGAAAATGCCTCGCCGCCGCAGAACAGCCGCCGCAGGCTGCGCCATTCTCCGACTTCCGGCTGTTGCAGCAGCGTCGGCAACAGCGAGGGCACCAGTTGCAGCACCGTCACCTTGTGCTTGCTTGCCAGCAGGCGAGACAGCTCGGCCGGTTCGCGGTGGGCGTCCGGCGGGGCCAGCAGCAGCCGCGCCCCGGCGATCAGCGGCGAAAACAACTCCCACACCGATGCGTCGAAGCTGATCGGCGTTTTTTGCAACACCGTGTCGTCGGGTGTCAAAGGCAGCGCCTGCTGCATCCACAGCATATGGTTGACCGCCGCCCGGTGCGGCATCGCCACGCCCTTGGGCCGGCCAGTGGAGCCGGAGGTGTAAATGGCATAGGCCAGGTCGGCGGGCCGAGCCTGCGAGGCCGGGTTTTCCGCAGGCAGCCCGGCCAAGCCGTCCCCGTCCAGCAATACGACTGCCGCCGCCGAGGCGGGCAGGCGGTTTTGCACCTGCGCTTGGGTCAGCAGCAACGCCGCCGCGCTGTCGTCCAGCATGTAAGCCAGGCGGTCGAGCGGATACAGCGGGTCCAGCGGCACATACGCCCCGCCGGCCTTGAGGATGCCGAACAGCCCTACGACCATCTCCAGCGAGCGCTCCGCGCACAGCGCCACCAACGGATTTTGGCCCCGGGCGAAAGCGGGATGCCCAATCAGGCGGTGCGCGACGCGGTTGGCTTGGGCGTTCAATTCGGCGTAGCTCAAACTTTTCCCGCCACAAGTGAGTGCGACGGCCTCGGGCGTGGCCTGGGCCTGGGCTTCGAACAGGCCGGTCAAAGTGTTATCGGCGGGATAAGCCACCTTCGGGGCGTCGGCTCGCAACAATCGGCGGCGCTCATCGGCGGTCAACACAGTTACCCGATGCACCGGCAGCTCGGGCTCGGTGGCCAGTTGCGCCAAGATCAATTGCAAGCGCCCGACTAGGGCTGCGGCGTATTCTAGGCTAAACAGGTCGGGCCGGTAGGACAGGCTTAGCGACAGGCGCACACCGGGTGTCAGGATCAGGGTCAGTGGATAGTGGGTGGAACTGCGTATTTCCACATCGCGGACGCAAAGGCCGATGCCGGGTTCGCCGGGGCGGCGGCGCTCGAAGGGGTAGTTTTGGTAAACCACCAGCGTGTCGAACAACTGGCCTAGGTCGGCGATCTGCTGGACATCAATCAGGCTGAGATGCTGGTGGCCTAGCAAGCGGCCTTGCTCGGTTTGCAACCGGGCCAACAATTGCTCCACCGACTCCTCGGGCGGCAGCTTAAGCCGCACTGGCAACGAATTGACGAACATGCCGATCATCGACTCCGCGCCATCGAGTTCAGGCGGGCGACCTGATAGCGTAGTGCCAAACACGATATCGTTCTGGCCGGTCAGTCGTCCGAGCAAGATGCCCCAAGCGGCTTGCATTAGGGTGTTCACTGTCACGCCTTGCCGCCGCGCCGCGGAGGCCAGCGTGGCGGTCAGTTCTTCCGACAGTTCGGCGACGAGCTTGTCGGGTACCAACGCGCCTCGCCGCCAGTCTTCGCCCGTCAGCAGGGTGGGCGCTTCCAACCCCGCTAGGGCCTTGCGCCAGGCGGCTTCGGCGGTGGCCCGGTCTTGCGCCCCCAGCCACGCCAAGTATTTGCGGTAAGGGGTCAGCGGCGGCAGGACAGACGGATCCCCATCGCTGGCGTACAAGGCCGACAGCTCCTTCACCATGATGGACAGGCACCAGCCGTCGGCGAGGATGTGGTGGTTGACTATCGACAGGCGGTGGCGGCCTTCGCCCAGCCGGAGCAGAGCCATCCGCAGCAGCGGCGGGTGGGCAAGGTCGAAACGGTGGCCATGCTCCTCGTTCAGCACCCGACCGGCCTCGGCCTGTTGGGCCTGTGGGTCCAGGCCAGACAGATCGACAATCCGCCAAGGCAATTGCGCCCGGCGCGGAATCAGCGCCACCGGGCGGCCCTCGGCGGTGCGGCGGAACGCCGCCCGCAAATTGGGGTGGCGGTTCAGCAGGGCTTGGGCGGCAGTTTGCAAGCGGGCCGAATCCACCGCGCCCTCCAAGTCCAACACGGTTTGGATGATATAAACATCCGGCCCGTCTCCGTCGAGCTGGGTCAGAAACAGAAATCCTTCCTGCAGCGGCGACAGCGGGAGTATGTCTTCAAGTTCGGCTTGGTTGAGCATGGGACTTTGTTACCTTCAATGAAATTCGGTGGTTGGCTTGCTGCGGCAGCGGTTGATCGTCAGGAAATTAACACTTGACGGCAAGGTTAGCCCGAGAAAAGGCTGTCCATTTCTTCCTGCGACAGTTGCGCCAGCGGAAAATCCGAGGCGGTGTGCCCGCCCGCGCCGGGGCGGACGGCATGGTCGGCCAGCGCCTCCAAGGCACGGAACCAAGCCTCGGCCAGCTCGCGCACTGCCGCCTCGGACAGCAGCCCGGCGGGCCACAGCCAGCGGGCGTGCAATTGCGGCCCGCCGGGACGGTCCTCGGTCCAGGCAGCAATGTTCAGTGCGTGGGCCACCGGCAGGGCGGCATCGCCCCGGCCTTCCAGCAGCAACGTGGAGGCGGGCACCACCGCCCAGTCACTGGCCGTGGGGACGAGGAAGCGGCCCAGATAGTTGAAGGTGATTTGCGGTCGGACCAAGGCGGCGAGGATCGCTTCGGTCTCCGGGTTAAGATAGCGCAGCAGGCCGTAGCCGAGCCCATGGTCGGGGGCGGCGCGCAATTGTTCCTTGACCCGTTTCAGCGCCTGCCCCGCCGCCTGCCCGCCCGCCAACGCCTCGGCTAGGTCGATCCCGGCCAGGTCCAGCAACACCGGGAAGCGGGCGGTGAACCAGCCGATGGTGCGCGATAAATCCGCGCCTTCCACCAAATGCTCTTGGCGGCCATGGCCTTCCATTTCCACCAAGAGGCTAGTGCGCCCGTCGGCGCAGCCGTGACGCCGGTGCCAAGCCAGCATCGCCAAGGCGAGGCCGCACAGCAGCACATCTTCCATGCCGGCGTGGAAAGCCGCAGGCACGGTAGTCAGCAAGGGTTCGGCGGGCGAAGCCAAGGTCAATCTGAAGGTTTGGCAGGCACCGACAGTATCTCGCGCCGGATCCAACCCGCGCCCGCCCAGCGGCGGCTCGACGCTGCCCAGCGTCTTTGTCCAAAAGGCCATTTCGCCGACTCGCGCCGCCGTCAGCGCCTGGGCCGCCAATTGCCGTGCCCAGCGCCGGAATGGCGTGGCGCAAGGTTCCAGCGCCAGTTTCCGTCCCGCCGCCAACTGCCTTGCCCCTGCTGCCAAGTCCTCGGTCAGGATGCGCAGCGACACGCCGTCCACGACGAGATGGTTGACGACCAACACCAAGCGGCCGGGGCGGACCGGGCCGCGATCCAACCAAGTGGCCTGCAGCATCAAGCCAGCTTGCGGGGCCAGGCGGGCAATGACCGCCGTCGCCTCACGGTCCACGATGGCCTGCCGTGCGGTCTCGTCGTCCCAACCGACCGCATCCAACCGCGCCAGGCACCGGGACGCCGCCACCGCGCCGACCGGCTCCACCTGCATGGTCCACTGGCCGTTGACCAAGACCAAGCGGGCGCGGAGCATATCGTGACGGTCAAGCAAGGCTTGGAGTAAACGGGCCAAATCATCCCAGGCGAAGCCGGCCGGGGTTTGCACCACCACACCTTGGCTGTAGGTATCCAGCAAACCGCCGCGTTCGCATAGCCGCCGCATGATCGGCGTCAACACCACCTCGCCGACGCCGCCCGCGCCGGTTTCCTGCCGCGCACCGGACACCGCCCGCGCCACCGCCGCCAACCCTGCCGCAGTCTTGTGTTCAAACACGTCGCGGGAACTGATGACCCAACCAGCTTTCCGCGTCCGGCTGACCAATTGAATGGCGATGATGCTGTCGCCGCCCATCGCGAAGAAACTGTCGTCCACCCCCACCCGCTCCAAGCCCAGCACTTCGGCGAACAATTGGCATAGCAGCCGCTCTTGCGGCGACTGCGGTGCGCGGCCCGGCGCGACGGGGTTGAAGTCGGGCACCGGCAAGCCCTTCCGGTTGAGCTTACCGTTCGGGGTCAGCGGCAGGGCATCCAGCGCGACGAAGGCGGCGGGGAGCATGTACTCGGGCAGGGATAATTCAAGGTGTTGGCGCAGCGCCCCGACTGGGTAGGGTTCGCCCTCGGCGACCACATAAGCCACTAACCGCTTGTCGCCGGGCCGGTCTTCGCGGACGATCACCGCAGCCTGCGCCACGCCCGGGTGGCGGGCCAGCGCCGCCTCGATCTCGCCGAGTTCGATGCGAAAGCCACGCACCTTGACCTGCTCGTCCACGCGGCCCAGAAATTCCAGGTTGCCGCAGTCCAGCCAGCGCGCCCGGTCGCCGGTGCGGTACATCCGTGCGCCCGGCTCGCCGAATAGGCCGCCGAACGGGTCGGCGACAAAGCACTTGGCGGTCAGGCCGGGGCGGTCGAGATAGCCCCGCGCCAGGCCGGCCCCGGCGATGTACAGTTCCCCCGGCACCTCGGGCGGCACCGGCTGCAAGGCGGCATCCAGCACATACAGTCTGGCGTTGGCCTGCGGTCGGCCTATCGGCACCGGGCCGGGGGGGACGGGCTGGCCGGGTGCTATGCGGTATTCGGCGCAGTTCACCGTAGCCTCGGTCGGGCCGTAGACATTCAACAGCACGGCCTCGGGGCGCAAGCGACGCCATTCGGCCAGCGCCTCGCCGAACAGCGCCTCGCCGCCGAACAGGAATTCGGCATCGGGCGCAAAATCCAGCTCGCCGGACAACGCGGCCAGCAGCGGCAAGTGGCTGGGCGTGGCTTTGAGGAAGCGGTGCGGCGGCAGGCCGGGGGCCGGGGCGTCTTCCAACGCGGCGACGCGGACGCAGCCGCCGGCCACCAGCGGCGTCCACAAGGCTGTCACGGTCAAGTCGAACGACAGCGGAGAATGCAGCAGCGCCATGCCCTGGGCGGCGGGGTAGGCGTTGGCGGTCCAGGCCAGATAGTCGGACACCGAACGATGCTCGACCACCACACCCTTGGGCTGACCGGTGGACCCGGAGGTATAGATCACATAAGCCGGGTGGCTTAGCCGCAGGGGCGCGAGCCGGTCGGCCTCGGTCGGGTTGGCATCGGGCCGGCGGGCCAGTTCGGCCGGGAGGGACACAGCGTCCAAGCGCAGGATGGGCGGGGACTCCAGCCCCGCCAGCCGCGCCACGGTATCGCCATGGGCCAACAGCAGCACCGGCTTGGCATCGGCCAGCATGAAGCCGATGCGGTCCGCCGGATAGTCCGGGTCTATCGGCACATAGGCCGCGCCGGTCTTCAGCACTGCCATTAGCGCGACGACGCCCACGCCCGAGCGCGGCAGCATCAACGCGACGCGCCGCTCCGGCCCCGCGCCCAGCGCAATGAGATGGTGGGCGAGGCGGTTTGCCTGAAGGTTGAACTCGGCGTAACTCAGCGCGAGGTCGCCGTGGATCAGCGCGGAGCGGTGCGGGGTCAGGGCCGCTTGCGCCTCGAACAGTGCGGGCAGGTGCAGCGGCGGCACGGCCTGAACCGGGCCGCTGGCATAGGCCAGCCACTGGCGGTGCTCGGTGGGCAGCAGCAGGTCGATCAGCCCGATAGGCTGCGCCGGGTCGACAGAGGAAAGCGTGTCCAACAGGGCAATGAAGCGTTCTTGGTGGGCGGCCAGTTCTGCCGCCGCGAAGACTTCCGGGTGTGCATGCCAGTCGATGGACAGCCCCGCGCCGTCGCGGCGGTCGCAAACGACAATGGACCAGTCGCTGGCCTGTCCGACCGTGAGGTTCCGCGCCGTGGCAGGGGCTTCCGCGAAGCGCAGGTCATGGTCGAAGGTCATGATGTTGACGGTCGGCGAAAACCAGGACCGGGCGCCGCCGGACAGGCCCAGGTCACGCTGGATGTCCTCGCCCCGGTAGCGCTGGTGCGCCAAGGCTTCGCGGACCGCCTGCGCCACCTCGGCGACGAAGGCCGACCACGTCAAATCCGGGCGGGCCGACAGGTGCAACGGCACGGCGTTGGACAGCATGCCCGGTGTCCGTTTCAGCGTGGCGTCGGTGCGGGCGCTGACGGGCAGGCCGAGAACCACGTCCTCCGCCCCGCTCAGGCGCTGCGTGTAGAGCGCCGCCGCCGCGAGCAGCAGCACCGACCACGGCACCCTGGCCCGGCGGGCCGCCGCCCGCAAGGCATCCAGCTTGGCGGGGGGGAAATGCGCACCACGCCGCAGCAGGTGCGCGGCGGCCCGGCCCGGCCTGCCGCCGAGCCGGCCCGGTTCCGGCTGGTCGGCGAAGCGGCCCGTCCAGTAGTCGCGGTCTTGCGCGAATGCCGCCGAGGCGCGGTAGGCGGCATCGCTGTCCAGCAATTGGCGCAGCGAGCCGAAGCCGCTCTTTCCGCATTCTCGCCCCGTCGCCAGCGCCGTGTAAACCTCGGCCACCCGCCGGACTAACAGGGACGCGCCAAAGCCGTCCAGCACGATGTGGTGGTAGCTTTGCAACCAGAAAAACAATGCGGGGGTGACTTTGATGAAGGCGTAGCCGAACAGTGGGCCTTGCGCCAGAGCGAAAGGGCGGCTTATGTAGGCCGCCATCCAAGCTTGCGCGGCGGCCTGCGGGTCAGGCTCCGCGCTGACATCGACTACCGGCAGCGGCCAATCCGCAAACCGTCCGGTCAGTTGCGCAGGACCCTCGCTGTCTTCTGCGAAACGGGCATGCAGGCAATCCGCCTCGGCGACGACGTGCCGCAACGCCGACTCGAACCATGCCGCGTCCACCGGACCCTGCATCTCGATGTAATCGGCAATGGTATATGCTTGGTTTTCCGAGTCCAATTGTTGCTCGGCAATCCATATTTCACACTGAGCCGCCGACAGTGGCAAGGAATCTAGGTCGGAGCCCAACAGAGGCTCCATCCAGCCTTTAGCGTTATTTGCCAAGTAGTTTGCCATATTAAATTTCTATAGGAATAATTTTATGCTTAGGCCATGCTCTTCACCGATGGGCCATATCCATCTGGCAACCCTAATTAATAAGATTGCAAACCCAATAAATGGGGGGTAGTTATTTATTACTGTACGTTTGGCTTGCCAAGGGTGATAAATGTTCGCGGCATTCGACACTCAGCATACCGCCAACGCGAAGTCAAACGGGTGCATGTCAGTAGATTCACCACGAACGGCGATACACGGCGGAATCCCTTATAAATGCAATATGAAGCCGATTCGCATTGGACTTCTGCGTATGCTCGTTGCGGTTGCGGTTGCGGTTGCGGTTGGCATGGTAGAGGGTTTATGCCCTATTGTCAATGGCAAAATGTTGTGGGCTTGCCTATGCCCTTATATTATGTCGGGAAGCCTTGTTTTTTTATATTACAACATCCCGTTAGGCCACGCTTCAAATAGGTTATGAGGATATTCTGAATTATCCTAATGCTTAGCGTCGGCTGGCAACAGCGCCTACCCGATAAAAGACCGGCCCACATCGGCTAAGTCAAGACCGGTCTGCCGCGTTGCCGTAAGCTTGCCAAGGATTGGCCCCGTTTATATGGGCCGCGTTAAGTATCGTTTCCCGCCACCGTGGGCAGGGCTTCATCGGTGGCGAGGTCATCCAGCAACGGCCGACCGGCGCTGGCTATGCCGATGGCGAGCTGGGCCACCCATAGCAAAGGCACAATTTGGAACTGCCGCTTGGGCAGCAACAGCACCCCGGCCCCGGCCGCTAGGCTAAAGCCTTTCGCCCGGCGGACAGTGCCTTGAACCCTGCCGTTATAGGCGGCGGCCAATTCCAACAAGACCTGGATTTGCTCCAAATGGTCTTCCATTAGCACGATCTGCGCGGCATCGCTGGCGACGGTGGTGCCGCCCCGGAAGGAAATGGAGACATTGGCCTGGAGCAAGGCCACGGCATCGTTGATGCCGTCGCCGACGAAGCAGACCCGCCGGCCTTGGGCCTGCAATTCTTCGACTTTCCGGGCTTTTTCCGTTGGCATCGTGTTGGCGAAATAGCCGTCCATGCCTAACTCGGCGGCCAGCTTGGCGGTCGGGGCTTCCTGGTCGCCGGACAGGATGTACAGCGCGTAGCCGCGGCTTTTCAGCCATTCCACCACCGCTTGCGCCTCCGGGCGTAGCGCCGCCGCCAACTCGATGCCGCCGACCGCCGCGCCGTCCACCGCGACGAATACCAGCGCGTGGCCTTCGCGCTGCGCCGCGTCCAGCACCGTGCGCAGCCCCGGCGGCAGCGCGACGCCCTCCGCCTCCAAAAAGCGCTGGCTGCCGACCCGCACCAAGCTGCCATCCAGCTTGACCGTGAGGCCGGCGCCGAGCGCGTAATGGGCCTCGTCGATGCGCGGCACCGCAAGCCGCCGCGCCGCCGCTGCTTCCACGATGGCATGGGCGATGGGGTGGCTCTGGCGATGCTCCGCCGCCGCGGCGATCCGCAACACGTCCGCTTCGCCGAAGCCGGGGACGGCATGGACTTGCACCACTTGCTGGCGCTCCAGCGTCAAGGTGCCGGTCTTGTCGAAGATAAAGGTGTTCACCTCGCCCAGGGTTTCCAGGGCTTGGCCGTCCTTCACCAAGATGCCCCGCTCGGCGGCGAGGCTGAGGCCGTTCAGCAGCGGCAGCAGTCGCAGGGAGACCGTGCCGGCCAGGAAGTTGCAGCCCAGCAGGGCCGTGGCGGTCTGCGGGCCGCGCAACAGCCAGCCGAACGCGCTGGCGGCCAGCATCGGCATCAGCGTGTACTCCACATCCTTGAAATAGTCGGCCAGCCGCAGTTCCTGGCGATCCACCGTGCGGTTGAGAATCTCGCCGATGCGGGCCGCGGCAGTTTCCTGCCCGGCCTTCTCGACCCGCACTTGGATGCGACCGCCCAGCACCACAGTGGCGGCCAGCACTGTGTCGCCCACCGTCTTTTCCACTGGTTGCGACTCGCCGGTCAGCCGGTGCTGGTCTAGCGTGGCCGCACCTTGCACCACCACGCCATCGACCGGCACTGGCTGGCCGGCATCCAGCACGAGGATATCGCCGATGCGCAGTTGTTCGAACGGGACTTGCATCTCGACGCCCTCGACAACCACCCACACCTGCGCGGGTTGCTCGCCGAACAGGTGGCTCAGCGAATGGCGCGTGACGATGCGGGTCAATAGCTGGACCTTGGAACCTAGGGTCGTGACCAACATGCCAGTGATGGCCGCCCAGTAGGTGCCGCTAAACCACTGCGCCACCGAGTACCCGGTCAAGAGGTGCAAGATGCTCAGCCGCCGCTCATCGACAGCGATGCGGTAAACCTCCTTGACCGCGGGCCAGGACGTGAACAGGCCGAAGGCCATGATAAACGGCGTGGCGCTGAACCCCGCCAGCGCCTCCGCGCCGATCAAGCCAAGCGCGGCTACGGAGCTAATCAGGCTTCGGTTCAAGTCTTTCTCCAACTCGCCAAGCTGTCTGAGGTGGTCTTGGGTCAACGCCCGCATGTGCTGGTCACGCAGGCTGCTCGCCAGCCAGGGGTCGAGATGGATTTGGACGAAAGCCTGGTACTGGTCGTCCAACCCGGCGAGGTGGGCGCAAATCGCCTCCTGCTTTCCTTGGCGCGGCTCGGTCTGCGGCGGGTTGGGCGGCAAGGCCGGCATATCTAAATAATCGATTAGCGGGGTCGGCCGGCGCCGCGCCAGCGCAATCGCGGCGATGCCGCCCATCGCCAGCCCAGGGAAAATGACCATTCGTGTCTCCTTGCGCAGTGTAAATAGGTTATTGAGTCAGGGAAGCTTGGGACGGGGCTTTCTGGGGATTAGGTAGCGTGGGCGTGGCGTTTAAAATGGATGCCGTATCGGGGGGGCTTGTTTAAATCCATGGCGGCACATCACTCTAAGGCACAGTTGCGGGCCAAGTCAAGCAATGCCTAGATGCCCAATTGCGCAGAACGCGATGTTATGTCAAATTGCGGCGAACTTCGCCGAAAACACGGGAAACAGCGCCGATCCCCGCGCACCCGCACACTTATAGGCTTATTGCACAATTTAACCCTTACCCTGCCCCGTTACCGGTTGGCAAACCACACCATATATTCTCTCACAGGCCAATAGTTTGCGTTTTTGCGTGGGGTTACTTCCAATTCGCAGAGCGGCACATACCCGATTCTTCTCCCTTCCCGCACTTTCACAATGATCCCATGGGTCTCGTCCTCATCTTGGATGGAGAGGACTTTCATAGAATGCCCCACCCCAAACAATGCTTCTTCCCTAAGGACATCACTCTCCAAATCCTCGGTCCTGTCCGCCACGAATGGAAAGGAGAGCCGCTCCGATAGCCACTCTTCCCAATCCCTCTTTTTCCATCCCGCATATATTTCATTCCACGCCGCCTCGTTGCCTTCCCGGTCCCACGAGGAATCGTAGGTGTTGCTATTCGCCATGCCTGTGTTTCTCACTGTGCCTGATGTTGACTGCCTAAAAAACTACCCAATCTTAGCGAAGGCTGCTTGACGGTCAATCACGGACTGCGTCCACCCGTTCCCTGAGTTGCTTCCCAGGCTTGAAGTGGACGGCGAAACGCGCTGCCACATTAACAGCCTCCCCGGTTCTCGGATTGCGGCCAACCCTCGGCGGGCGGCGGTGCAGCGAAAACCCGCCGAACCCGCGAATTTCCACCCGTTCCCCGTTCTGCAAAGCGAGGCCAATCCGGTCGGTGATCGCCAGCACCGCCGCCTTGACTTCGCCGGCTGGCAGGTGGCCGAGCCTGTCGGCAAGCCTGGAAATGAATTCTGCCCTAGTCATCGGCTGTTTCCAATGTGGCGTTTGGGTCCATAGACAGCGTATTCAACATCAAATGGTTGCTGGATAAATCTTTTGAATTTGCAAAGACTTTCATTAAATCATAGTCTTATTCTATTGCCTATCATTTTTTATAGTGACTTCCAATGCACAAGCTCTTTCAACTGAGAATGTGCCTTCAGTTCAAGAAGTTACAAGAAAAGTATTACAGGCAGTCAACGGTTACGCCTCTGCAATATCCTGCGTTGAGTCGTCGGCCAAAGCGAAAGATATCGCCGCGCTAAAGCCATATAAGACAATTGATAATGCCTACGATGCCCAATATTTGGTGTTTTGGGATGGAGACATAGGATGTGCTGGTGGTTCAGGGACAACAAGTTTCAACGCCGCGCTAGTTCATACCGGGGCAGGTGGCACCTTTATCGTAGATCCGCTTCGGTCATCTCCGGTGATTGACTTAGAGTTTAACACCCGTCTTTTTGAACGATTGGTTGGCAATACAGAAAACACTCTTGTTGTGGAAGCTGGTGAATTCGCAGAGAATGATAGTAATTGCTGCCCTACTTTACATTTCAGATACACGCTTCGTATTGATGATAAAGGAAACTGGAAGCTAGTAGAAAAAAAGCCCGTGCAACCAAAACAGGATAAGACACAATAGTGCCAAGTGCGCAATACGCTTCTCTATTGTGCCCTAATAGATGGGGACCGGTTCGTCTCCCGCACCGGCTTGGCTGGCTGCGATTGTCGTTCCGTGTAGGGGCAATCCTACAGAATAATAAGCCACTGCCGACATGACGAAGCGTTATACTTGTGGCAAGATTCAACCATTGCCACTCCAGACTGACCACGTGTGGTGGCGCAAAATGCGTAAAGGGCCAAGGGCGCAATATCGGCTTGCCGCGTATTACGCCGGATGGAAAAAAGCCAAGAGCGAAGGGCAAAGAGCAAGAGCCACTCTTTATCTAGTCCGCCGCCCAACCCGGCGCTCAAGGGGACGCGGGGTTGCGCCTTGGCCAGTTTCCCCCAAGTTTAGTCCGCCCGCGCCCCTTAGCTCGGGCGTTGGGCGGCATCACTTTTTAGGAGAAAAATATGTCCAATATTATTTGGGACAAAGACAAAATTCTCGGCATTGATGCCGATTGTTTACAAAATATCATGTCCAATATGGAAAGTTATAATCGTCCTGATGCTCGGATAGGTGTACGGCTCGGCACAACAGGGGAAGGAGTGAGGCCGAATTATGAAATAGTGCTGTCTTTTGCATATTCAAGCAGTTGCAAACCACACGAACTCATCGAAGATAAATATAATGATGAAAACCTTTCCCCCGTGTTTTCGCTTGAAAAAATCAAACAAATTTTGAATGGTGTTGCGGCATAGTTTGGGTTGTGGCTTTATCGCAACCGGAGCAGCTTCTGGACGCAGACGTTAGGCGAGGTTTGTAGCAGTTCTGTTTTAAGAGTATGATCCTTAAACTGTTACTTGCAACGCATTTTAGAAAAAGTTCTTTCGCTTTAGTGGCAACGGGGGGTTCGTTCGTATGAGAAGTTACACGGCAATTGTTGAGCGATGTAGGGATACGGGATTTTATGTTGCCTTTATTCCTGGATTCAAGGGTGCGCATACTCAAGCAGAAACATTGGATGAACTAAATCAAAATCTCCGAGAAGTCGTTGAAATGTTGCTTGAGGACGGTGAGCCAATATTTGAAGCAGAATTTATCGGCACTCAAAATGTCGTTGTTGCTTGAGCATGGGCCGATTGCCTGTTCTTAAGCCTCGCGAGGTTGTTGCATTGCTTGAGGTATTAGGGTTTAGCGAACTTAGACAACGTGGTTCTCACAAGCAGTTTCGCCACCCGGATGGCAGGTGTACAACAGTCCCATTTCATGCTGGGCGTGATGTATCGCCGATATTGCTACGACAAATTGCGAAAGATATCGGTTTAACGGTCGAGGAACTGATAAGAGGGTCTAGGGTGCAATAATGCAGTAGGCGCAGCGGCTTGCCGCGTATTGCGCCGGATGCTTAAAAGCCAAGAGCGAAAAGCAAAGAGCAAAGGCCACTCTTTTCTAGTCCGCCGCCCAACCCGGCGCTCAAGGGGACGCGGGGTTGCGCCTTGGCCAGTTTCCCCCAAGTTTAGTCCGCCCGCGCCCCTTAGCTCGGGCGTTGGGCATCCTTTTTCCAGCATCTGCTGGGGTGTTCAATACAAAAGTGAACCGACGCACAATTTTCCCATCCAATCTTTAGAAATATCTGGAGTCTTCAAAATGACTAAATATAGAGTTACTCTGAAATACGGCAATCCTGGTGAGTACAAGCACAGCTCGCAAACTGTTACAGTTGAAGCAAATAGCGACACAGTAGCTAAGGAGTTGGCGGTCAATAAGTTTAAAAACAGCAACGCTGCTTATAAAAACAAAGAAGTTGATGTGGTTGATATAGATGAGGTTTAATGTGCATTCAGCATTCACATCGCTAACGTGGTAAGGTGCAATCGGTAACATGTTAAAGCATACTTCATACAATAGTGGCTTCCCCGTGTATTGCAAGCACCCTTTGAAATCAATCGGGGTATAATCGAACCGTGAAATTTGAATGGGACACGAAGAAAGCTACTGACAACGAGCGCAAACATAAAGGTGTTTCATTTCACGAGGCCACCACAGTGTTTGGAGACCCTTTGGCAATTTCTTTCCCCGATCCCGATCATTCCACTGATGAATTTCGTTTTTTGGCATTCGGCGTATCGCGTTCCAATCGTTTGTTGGTGGTCTCATACACCCACCGACAAGGCATGATACGAATTATTAGCGCCAGAGAGGCGACACGCCCCGAACGGAGAATTTACGAAGATGGCTAATCAACATGATGAATTGCGACCTGAATACAAGCGGGAGGATTTGGGGCAGGGCGTTCGTGGAAAGCACTATGAAGAGTATCAAAAAGGCACAAATTTAGTACTATTAAGTCCAGACGTGGCAGCAGCGTTCCCCACAGAGGAAGTTGTGAACGAAACGCTTAGGTCCCTAATTAAGATTGCCCAACGCTCCAAGCCCTTGAGTGGCTCTCCGAGTTCAGGTACGCTTTAAATTAAAGAGCAAAAGTCATGCAACCCCGGCTTCCTCTCCCGAAGCGGCCGCCCAACCCGGCGCTCAAGGGGACGAGGGGTTACGCTTTGCCTCTTTCCCCCTGGTTTAGTCCGCCCGCGCCCCTTAGCTCGGGCGTTGGTGCGTCAAGCGAAGCTTGACGCTTCTTGCGGGGTGAAAGTCCCTGTCGGGCAAGGGCTAGCCACCCACCCGTATCGAGTCTTGCGCGGCTGGCGGAGCGGTATTTGCGGGGTGTG
>Ga0209083_1000253_pt1 | contig 84930 bp, 78 predicted proteins | sample AM7aDNAmetaG_FD_184132 | JGI IMG/M metagenome (GOLD analysis project Ga0209083, IMG submission 184132) | Freshwater microbial communities from Finland to study Microbial Dark Matter (Phase II) - AM7a DNA metaG (SPAdes) (version 3) | ecosystem: Environmental > Aquatic > Freshwater > Lake ... | reverse complement strand
CATCCGACCCGCTGACCGAATAGTCGATGCTTGTTTGGATAAGTGTGCCAAGGGTAAAATCCCTTAACGAATTGAACCATTGGTTCTGCTTTAAGCCCTGTCCCCCGAAATACTGGGAATTTAAGTTTGCGACAAGGTTTGTATTGTCCATTGTACCCCCGGAAAGCGGAAGGTAACCATGGGTATGGGTTGCAATGGATCCGGTCAGTACACTTTCCACCTGGGCTTTTGTGACCGCGGTAAGGTAAGTACTTGTATCGAGTGACCATGCACCGGCTGCCGTTTTTTTCAGCAGGCCCGATGTTCCCGCAATTGCGGCTATAGCCGCAAGGTCGGAACTTTTTGCCTGATATTTTGTGTTCAGGTAGGTTTCCACAACAGAAACCGAAGCACGTTTTAGCAGCCCCGACGTGGAGTCCTTGACGACAAACTCATCGGAAACGTCCAATGTTGTTTCTGTCAGGGACAACACGATATCCGATTCTGTTATCGAGCCGTCCCTGACGTCAATACCTTTTACCTTTGTGACCCCCATACAAGATTTATATTAAGACTATGCTGAATAATCGACCAGAATAACGTCCGGGTATGTCCCCGCGATTGGGATGTTGCCGGTCAAAAAGGTGATGACCGCAGGGTTGGCAGCCGTGTTTACGGTGTAGTCGTTGCCTGCCCCGGGGTTCTGGCGCAGCCCGTTCTTGTACACCACCACCGATCCTGTCGCACAAAGCGCGGCAATGTTGAAATTGGCATTAACGCCATCGATGGTCCCGGTAGGTACTGCGTTATAGGTCCGTGTCTGCCCGGCTTGTGCCGTCAGCCCCAACATAGTTTTTACCTGTACAACGGTAAGGTCGGCTGGGTTGGCGGCTCCTCCCGTATTGTTGCCCTTGATGGTCATGGTGGCCATTTGGGCCAACTTGGTGTTATCGACTGCATTGGCTGCGATCATACCGGTGGCAACTTTTAAGGCCCCGATTGTGGCAACACCTGCCGCAGAGATGGTCACGTCACCAGTAATTGCAGCCCACCAAAGCGATTTGAGATTGGCAAACGACATCTTTTTCACCACATTGCTGGCCGCGGAATCCATGACTGCGATCATGTCGGTATCGACCGGTGTTGCCTTTTGTGCCGCAGCGTTGATCAGGTTGCCGATGGTGGTTGCCGTTTCTGCAGGTGCCGCAGCAAGGGCAGAAGCGTTAAAGTCGGAGATAGTTGACGCGAGCTGCGTCCCGGTGTGGTTGGCACGTGCCTTTGCACCAGTAATGTCGGTATCATCGGCGATGGTGCCCGTCCTGTCGGGGAAGGTGTAAGTCCTTGCCGCAGTGTTGCTGTTGGTAAAGAACGAAGTGAAGGTGTTTGCAACGTTCTTGAAGTTGATCTTGAATAAGGTAAGACCCGCATACCCGCCCGAAGCATCTTTGTTGGCTACGTTTTCGGCAGTGTAGCCCAAGGCAGCCTGGTAAATCGGGTCAAAATAGGTTTTTAAAGTTGCCTTGATGGATGCCCAGGTAATGGACTTTAACGACCATGACGCTGCGGAATCGACCATTGCAATCTCGTCGGCATCGACCGGGGCCGCTTTTGTTGGGGCACCGGCGATGGCAGCACCTACATTTCCAGCATCTGTGACGTCGGCACCTGCCTCGATGCCCGTCAGTTTGTCGCGTTCGGCCAGCGACAGGTGGTAGCCACCGTTCCCTAAAATGTTGTCCAGCAGGGAGTGGTCGGTGAGGATACTGCTCATTTTTAGCCACCTACCGGCTGCGGCATCCGAGGCCACATCGGTCGGGCGGATCACGGACCCATCGTTCGAGACGGCCAGGCTTTCGGCATCGAAACGGTAAAGCCCCAATGCTTCCACGAGCAGGATCATCTTGTCCGTCCTGCCCCCAACGGTCACCACACCGTTCACCAAAGTATCGGTCACCGTGATGGCCTTAATGGCGGTGAGGTCCGCCACCGGCTCGTGTATCGAGTTGCCCGCGCCAGCTATCGCGTTGTTGATGGCGGCGTTCATCTGGGCATATTCCACCGCATTGCCCGCAACGGTACCTGCGGCCAGGTTCACAATTTTTTGGGCGTTGACATCCAAACTTGTATCGACATACAGTTGGTTGCTCGACCTGATCTTTGTAGCCATAATCTTACTTTTTTAAATTAAACTTGAGTTATTGTTTTATGAAAATTGCCTCCACGATATCCGAGAACCCACGGTTCAACGGGGCTTCGTCCAAGGTGACCTCCGTACTGCCCGTTTCTGTGTACCCCCTATCTTTCAGTCCGTTCACATAAAGCATGACCGAGCCAGGGGCGTAAGCGACCGATGTATTGAAAGTTTTGTTGGTCCCGTTGACTGCCCCCATGAGCTGTTCCTTGTTCAGGGCGGTATAGACCTCTTCGATTTTTGTGATCTTTCCCAAAGGGTCGATTGTGATAATGGCATGTTTTGTCGGGCTGCCATAAACCCCTTGTTTGGGGACATCGACCGTCTGGGCAACATCGTGCTGGATACGGACCTTGTCGATCCCCAATACAATATTGTTTGGCCAACTGTTGAGCGGAGAGATTTTCAGGATATTGATCATTTTGCCCGTTGGGGAAAACATGGAGGCTTGTAAAGCAACATGTTGCCAGGTGGGGCTTGCTGGATTGAACCCAAACAAACCGGCCATCTTCGACACGACCACAAACCCTATCCTTGTGCCACCATTGTACATTTCGACCAAAAGGGAGGTATTGGCCATCCAGTCGGACGAGCTTTTCAGGTAAAAGGAGAGTATCCCCGATGTGATATCGACAGGTTGTGGGGCGGTGAAGACCAGGACCGTGGATACCGGCGAACAGGCTTCCACAGGCACATTGGCGGTGGCCGTTGTGTCGTCAAATTTTCGGACAGGTACCACATTGTAACTGTTGTTTTTGAGCCTTTCATAGGTCACGCCATTGTCAAAGCTGACACAATAGGCTTTGTTCCAGGCCGTTTCAGTCGAGGCCCAAAACGTCCCGGTAAGGTTGGGGAACAGGCTTTTCCTGAAGGCGAGCTGCTCCATTTCCTGCTGGGACCCAAGGAACCAATCATGGTACCCATCTTTGGAACAATTGGACGCGACCTTTGCCGCACAATCCTTAGCAAGTTGGTGCGCCAATAAGAGCAATGTATTTGTCCCACCTGCCCCTATGTTTGCGCCTGTTGCCCCAGTGCCATAAGGCCCTGAACCGCCCAAGGATTCGTAAAGGTCGGTACCGGCGATGGTTTCAGCGGCTATCAGCCCCGATTTCCCACCTGGGTCGAGGTAGAAAATAATACCTCCCTGGTACCGTTCCCCAACAAAATGGGTCGGCGAGGCCAATGCCGTGTCGGGGATGGCAATTCCAATTTCGATGTGCCTGTTCCCCGAAAAGGGGCTGGCAGTTGCGGCAAAATCTATGTTGATGTTTGGGTCATGGGTTTGTGAAGTGGCCCATTCGCAATTTTCGTCATAGACCAGTTCAACCGAGACCTCTGGCTGGGTGGCATTGGCAGGGACATAGACCTGGGTCACCTCCAGTTGGCCGGCCGCGGCCATTGGTTTTAAGGGATTTGCCGCCGGGGCACCTTTTAGCACGCTCAGGACACTTGATGCGTCGGCTACAAAGATGTCTATCCTTGGCAGAATTGTATCGGCAGTGTCGATGGTGAGGGTTTGGGGGGCAACCTGATAATCCTGGCCAAGGATCTTGTAAACCAGTTTTGTTGACCTGTAACCCATCCCGCTTTCCCATGTGACCGCACCCGTCAGGAGCATTGTCCTGGTATCGGGTACCGTATTGCCAGATAAAGTTGATGTGCCCCCGGTAACTGTCAGCTTTCCATCGACAATCCCAAGCGTTTTGGTGTCGAACTGGAGCTTTAGGGTCGTATCATCTGGCTTGAACAGTGGCAGTTCCGCCGAAATGTTCGACCTGTAAGCCGACAGCAACTGTGCAATTGTCAGTTTTTGCCAGCCCCCGACAAACGGGCTTTGGACTGCCAAAAGCAAGCTGTCGGAAAATTGGGCCGATGTAAGCCCCGACAGCAGCTCAGCCAAAAAAAAATCCCCTGGAGCCTCCGGTACCGGCAACGGCCCATAAGTGCGGTCAAGGTTCAGGAGCTGGCTTTCGGTCGCCAAGCGGTAGGTAAACTCAAAATCGAACATGTCCTCCACCGAGGATCTGACCACCTTCGAATCGGTGAGGACAATCGGGCTTACCGACCCGTCCTCCATAATCACGTACCTCTTTTTCGAATAGAAAAAATCCTCCATCCATAAACTTTCGCGCAAGGTCAAATAACCGGTCGATTGTTTGGTACCTGAATTTTTGTTGACCTGATATTCCGTAAACGACCCGTCGCCACCTTGGGCGACCTGGTGTTCAAGCTTCCGGTCATATTCTGCCGCGCCACTGAGCGATACCGTGTCCCATCCACCCAAGGTATTGGCCCAAACAAATACTTTTTCCGTTTCTTTTGGGTTGCGCAGCCTATACCGCTGGATGTAGCTCAAACGGTTGCCCGAAATATCTTCGAACCACAGGTCCCAGGCCACGGGGTTTTTCATGGTACATGCCGAGTTCACCGCGCCCCAGCACACATCGACGGTTGAAAGTTTGTTGGCCGGGAGCGTTTGCAGCAACTGGTCAACAGGTGCGTTGTTGACGTAGTAAACCCTGGCCTTCAATTTTCGTGTTTCTTTGGCATAAACCGTCAGCCATTCGGGTTGGTACTGTGTGGTTTCTTTGTCCTGGGCCTGCCAGCTCAAAATGTGGGAATCGACAAATACAATTGCCGTTTCCTGCAATTTGTCCACGCCGCCTTTGATTACACGAAAAACTATTGTGGTACCGTCAATGACTGCGGTAAAATTGCCAACGGCTGATACCTGGTCGGTGAGGCCGGAGGAAGGAAAAGTTGTGCTTAGGAGCCTTTCGACAACTTCCCTTACATCGATGGAGACGGCACCGCCTGTTGGCTGGTACTTTTCGTCAAGTACCAAACCTTGGGCGTTCGAAAGCCCGAAATTCACCACGGCCCCTGATGTGACCTCGAAGGTTTTCAGGTTGCCCGAGAAAGAGAATGGATCTGGTTGCTGAAGGATAATGCTCATCCGCTTAATTATTTTTGGCGAATGTAGGGTAGGGGCCGATCAGGGTAAAGGACAATTTTTTTTGGAAATGCAAAAATGGTGGACGGTCAACAGCACCTGCCGATTGACCGTCCACATTTAAAAGGAATGACAATTGGGGATCACACGGTATAAAGTTCTGCCTCCACAAGGCTGATCCCTTTTGTGGTAATGTCGAACTTGAGCGAGTTCACCAGGTAGTTCACGCTTTCAATGTTGTATGTGTCCTCCCAGGCAAAGGTTGCACATTCTGGTACCGACAGCGGGAACCGTTCCCTTTTTTGTTTCCTTACCAGCATCCAATCCTGCTCGTGCTTTACCATTTGTGTAAATATGCTTTCCTCCCCTTGTGTCCGCATCGAAACGGTCCCCATTTTCGATTCCCCCCTATCATAACAATCTCCAGAAATACAAGGGTATGAAACTGTTATCCTGCTGTCTTCGCTATTTGCATAGAACTTCAACCCCCAATTGAACAAAAATATCAACGGTGGGTCTTCATATTTCCTCCCTTTTGTCCATATCATGTTATAATCGTTCACTTTGTGGTTAAAGGCAGGCATCTCTATTTGGATGTCCCATGATTTGGTTATGGTTTCTTCGTCCCGTATCTGCACGGTCTTGGTCACGTTGATTGTTTCCCATCTTTGCCCAACCGCCACGGCCTCAAATTCCACCTCGTTTTCCCCCATGCCCGTGACCAATGGCCTGCACGTTCCAACGGCCTGCCAGCCATATACATTTGGGCCGTTGTCGTTATCTTTTGGCAAAACGAACGTGCTGTAATACAGCCCCGAAGCTGCCGAAAGGTACAAATACCCCTGGGAGAACTCGTTTGCTGTCTGCAAATCCCCAACATCTTCTATTGTATATATTGTTGCACCGCTTTCAATGGGTGCCGTAATAGGGTCGTTGTCGAATTCCGAATTCTTGAACTTGACCTTGTACCCGTCTTTCGGCATTGCCATCACAATTGTCGCGTTCGAAGCAAATTTATTGTCCAACAAACTGTTAATTGAAGGCGATGTAAAAATTGTGCTGGCCTTTTTTATCGAAACGGTTTTTTTCCTGTCGTCGACCACGAGCACGATCCCGAACTGCCTTATCGCCTTGAGGAAATCCCTCACCGTTATTGCATTGAAGCAATACTTATATTGTATGTTATAGTCCCTCCATACCCTGCTCATTGAAAGGAGGAACCATTTGTCAAAATCGCTGTTTGCCAGGTCGTCAACACCGGGGGCATATCCAAATATTTCAATGGTCCTTTTCAAAATATACCTGACATAAAAGCTGTAAACGATCATGTTCGTGTTGCCGTCCGTGTCCATATCGATCAGCACCCCTTTGACAGGGTCATATTTGTTGATATAATCTGCGATCAACCAGTCGGCTTTTGCATCGCTGATGGCATCCGTGTTGTATATCGGGGCGCAGACATAATCCCTTGACGGGTAATGTTCGTTCAGAGTGTTTGTCTGCAACCCCCTCACGTCCGCAATTGTCGGGCGGGAAGTGTTCGGTTCTGTCCCGAATTCCATCTCGTTCATTTTCACTATCTCCGACTGTTTGGCAAACGAAGTCTTGCCGCTTCTGAGCACAATTGGGAACGAACCCTCCCTGACCGCGAAATCCCCTTCAGCAACGGCCTCCCCGATAAGGAACTGTATCCCGTCAACTTCAAGTATGGCGTCCCAGATAAAATTCCTGGCCAAAATGGTGCTTTGTATCCTCGCTGCATGTAGCAAAACCGCCTCGTTCGGTTTATAGGGTATCGCAAATGGGTAACTGTAAGACCCAATCTCGTTAAAGTAGGGGTTCATCGCCGTTATCCCAATGTTCGTGTCCGTGTACAAACTCACCGCTTTCCCGTTCAAATACAATTTTATCATATCAATTGATCCTTTATTTTTTTTATGATTTCCCTATTATTCTCTTGCTACCCGGTCCGTGCGACAAGCCGAAGGGTAGCCACTGGAGGATAATGAAGGGTTACTTGATCGAAGCCGAAGGGTTATTTCGTCAACCTGTCAAATCTCCCAATATCCCCAATCGCTTCCTGTATCCCATTGTGGCCGTATTTGTTCACATACGCCGGTATCCCCTTGTCCATGTGTGCGTTGAGCTTTTCAATGGCCATCATCATGCGCTGTTCCTGTTCCCTTCCTTTCCCGCTATCGCTTTGTTGACTTGCCGTAACACTTAGTTCTGGATAACTTCCTTCGGCCCTTTGTACTGTCCCAGAGGTGTTCCTGTTTTCCATGTACCTTCCTTTTCCCGCATAGGCATAAATATCCCTTAAAAGCTGCGGGGCGTTGACCTGTATCCTTCGGAAAGTGTCACCGTCCACCACCAGTTCTGGCGCCCGTTCACCGACAAGGCTTTGCCCGTCGTTCATGTTCAGCAACGTTGGGCCGGTGTAAACACCTGTTACCGGCCTTCCTCCATAGGCGGCCTGGTACAGCCGTCCATCGTCCTTGCCGATCACGGGGTACCTCCCTTCGGCATTTTGAGGAGCGGTCGCAGTCTTTTCTTTTGATGTATTGATCTTACCGACCAGCCCCTCTGCCACGGCAAAGGCAGCTTCGATCAGCCCAATCTCGACCAGGGAGACGGCCACCCCAACTGGCCCCATCTGGGCAACGTTGCGGGCCATCAGCTTCACATATTGCAGCCTGACAAAAGCCCTGGTCTCTTCAATGGCAATCTTGAGCATCCCTTTGGCAAAAACGGCTGCCGCTTCCTGGCTTTTGTCGAACATGGAGACAAACATTTCGCCCAACGATTGCCCGACCTTCTGGGCTATGTCGATCTTTTTCTGGCCCTCTTCGAGAAGGATCAACTGCTCTTCGGTCATCGATTCCTTGATGTCGTTCAGCTCGTCGTCCAGGGTCTTTTTCAGGTTCTTTGCCCTGATCCGCCCATGCTTGACCTTTATGTTGTCGATCAGTTTTTCCTGTTCTTCTACGGTAAGGGCCTTGAACTACTCGCTTTTCTTCAGTTCGGTAATTTCAAGGGCGGCCAGTTGGTCGGCACTGTACAGCCCGGCCTGTTTTTTGTATTCCACCATCGCCTCGGCCTCCTGTTTCTCAAGGGCGGCCTTGGTCGTTTGGTACTGCACTTCCGAAATCCGTTCGTTGGCCCGGTATTGTTCGAGCAGGTTTTTCTTTTGGGCAAAATCTACTGCTTTGTCCGCCAATTGTTTGTCAAGGTATTTTAGGTTGATATCGGCCATGTTTTGCAGGTGAGCAGTCTCTTCGTATTCGATTGCCTCATCGTTTTGCCAGTATTTCCCGATCTCCTGTTGGTGGCGCAGGTTCTCTTCAGCGACCGCCTTTTCCCTCTCGTCCGCAATGGCCGAGATCCTGAGCTTCTCCACGTTGATCAGCTCTTCCCCAAACTCCTTGACGTCCTTGATCCGTCCCTTGGCATCTTTCTTTTCATCTTTGTCGCCTTCCTTGCGGCCCTCTTTTTGTTGTGCCAGCAGCTCGTCCGTAAGGGCCACCTGTGCGGACCGGTAATTGTCCTCAAATTCCCCTTCTGTACGGTACTTGTCCACCATATCCTGCAACTGTGCCCTGAGGTATTTTATTTTCGCGCTGCGCAGGTTTTCGTTCAGTTGTTCGTCCGTTGCTTTTGTCTTTAGGGCATGTTGCTTGATCAGCAGCTCCGTCTGTTCAAAATTCCGTTTGAGGGCTTCCTGGCTGTCTTTAAACGATTCCTCTGTTGGAAAGTCCACGATCTTGTTGTCGATCTCGATCGTTTGTTTTCGTGGCGCAACGGCGGTGAATTCGCTCTGGAGCCTTGTGTATTCCGAAGCATAATCTGCATAGCTTTTCTCAAGCTTCTTGATCTTTGCCCCCATCTGGTCCATTGCATACATTGCCGGGACGTTTGCTTCTGGGTTCATCATGGCCATTTGCGCGGCTTTGGTCAGCTTATAGGCTTCCATTTCCTCTTTTGCCAGTTTTATCTTTTCCCTTGTCCTGTCCATCTCGATCTTGATGTCGGCACCGGCCTTGCTTGTTTTTTCATAGGTTATTTTCCTGGCCAGCGCCTCCACAACCAAATCGTACGATTTGGCAAGGTCTTCGGCGGATGCCCCTTCGTCGATCAGCCTTGGCAGGTATTCCCCATACTCCGAATTTATTTTTTTGATCAGCATCAGCCTCTCTTCCTGTGAGATATTGGCATCCTTCAGCCTGTCCATCATCACTTCCAAGTTGGCTTTTTCTGTGAAGAAACCGTCCCGTACCTCTTTTTGCAGGTCCATGTGCCTTTTCTCCGCTTCGGTCAGGTCATTTTTTCGCAATACCAACATATAAAATGCCCCGGCCAATGCAGCTATTGTTGCAACTGCCGCAACTCCAGGAAGGGCGTACATGCTTACCGCCAGGGCACGGATTGCGGCTATTGCCGGCCCGATCCCCTGTGTCAGGGCGATATGGGCAATGGTCAGGAATTTTGATTGGTTCATCAACACGATCTGTGCCCCGGTCAGGTTGCGCGTCCACAATATCTCCGCTTGCATCCAGACGATCCTGGCCCGCATCAGCAACAGGTTGGCCTTTGTCCATACCGACTCCAGTACCAGGTTGCTGATCCGCCAGATGGCCGGTGTCTTTAAAAGGAGATAGGCGAAAGTCATGGTTTTTATTGCCGTCCAATGTTTTGCGATCCAATCTGTTGAATTTCGGATTCCCACCACGAAACTTGCCCATATTGTCACCAGGCGCAATACTGCGGGTTCTGCCTCGCGGTTCATATGGTCGGTCTGGGCACGGATCACCTTTTGTTGTTTCAGGACATTGGCCGTGAAGTTGTTGTTCATGATGTTGTACTCGTCCAGGACGGACTGTTGCTTGTCCCATGCCGTTGCCGCGACTTCCTGCTGTTGTGCCAGCACGTCAAGGTTTTGGGCCATCGTACCGACAACAGCGGTCATGTACATCCCTTTGGCCCCGAAATCCTTTAGCCCGCCGGTCAGCTCCACCAGGCCGTTCTTGGTCGTCACAAATTTGTGCAGCAGCCGGGTCATGGCCTGGTTTGGGTCTTTTTTCAACATATCGACATAACCCTCGGCAGTCAGGCCCAGGGCATCGGCAAATTCCTGGATCTTTTTGGGGTTGGCCAGGGCGAGCATGATCCTTTGCATGGCAGTCGCCCCACGTTCGGCAGGTACGTTCATCGCATCGAGGGTCGAGCCGATACCGCCGATCTGGGCAATGGTAAACCCGGCGAGTTCGCCTACTGCACTGAGGCGGGTCATGTAGTTCAGGATCGTCCCGGCAGAGGCCGCGCTGCTCTTGGCCAGTTCGTTCAGTACCGATCCGGTGGCCATCATGGCCTCGTCAAGGGTGAAGTCCTTCCCCGTCTTTTTGTTCTCCTTGGTAAGGACACGGTAAGCATTGGTCAGTTTCCCGATGCTGTTGACCGTATCTTCCACCGTGCCGTCAAGGTCGTCGCCGAGTGCGACCTGTATCATATTGGCCGCTTCGGTGAACTTCAAGATGTCGTCCTTCCCCTGGATACCGAGCTTGCCTGCCACGATTGCAAGTTTCAACAGGTCGTCCGTTTTGGTGCGTGTGTCCCACTGGTCAAAAGCCTCTTTCATCTCCCATACCTGGCCAACGGTCAGTTCGGTGTTTTTGCGTACAACGCCCATCAGGTCTTCAAGTTCCTTCATCCGGGTGATCACGTTGCCTACCAACCTTACCACCCCAAAAACCGCCATCGCGAACCATCCGACCACAGTCCCGGCCTTGTTGATAGTTTGCTCCATGCGGCTCCATGCCTGGCTCAAACGGCTGGCACCGGTCACCAGGGTGTTCAGCCTGATCTGGGTCTCCCTGAGCTCGCGCTGCAACGCCTGGAAAAGGGGCGTCCCCTGGCTGCCCGACATGTTGAAAAGCTTGATCTGCAACTCTTTTATATGGTTTCGCAGTTGTTGGACGGTCATCCCCAATAGCCCGACTTTTTGCCTTTGCTGTTCCAATGCCAGGGCGTGTGCCCTTATGGTCTGGGTCAACTGGGCATATTCGGCCCTTTCGGTGGCCAGTTTTGATGCGTTGGCAACGGCGTTTTTCTCAAGGTTCTTGATCGAGAGGGCGAGCTTTTTTGCCTTGTTTTCGAGCGCGATCATCTCATGTTCCATCTTTCCCAGTTCGGCCACCATCTTTGCGCTACCGCTAGCGAGCCCCTGGCCATTGAGGATCAGGTTCAGCCTCAAATCTTCGTCATAGATCTTGCGTCCCATAGTACACTTTTTAGTAGGTTAAAAGTTGATGTTGACCTGCCGTTTGGCAATTTTGCTGCTTTTCACAAACCGGATCACCTCGCCCCGAAGGTCGTTCATGCACCTGAAGGCAATGGTATTCATCCGGCCCCAGACCAGCCGGTTGTGGATCCCCTTGCCCCTTGTTTTTGTCGTTTTTGGGGTGTGCAGGGCCGATTTTGTCCTTTGGTGCTTGATCCGTTTGATGTCCTGGTACCTTTCGTAATCGGGGTGGAGCAAGCTGGCGATGATCTCGACCTTGTTGGTGGAGACCGAATACCTCCTTCCGGAACCACCGGCATGGAGCAGGCCGGTATCGCGGTTCAACCGCTTGTCAATTGCAATATCCTGGCTCTTTTTGAATTTTCGCCACTCCTCGTAAGCAATCCTGCGGCAAAGGGTGACGTCTATCGGGTTTGTGTTTGCCATATCAAATGATTGTTAGCGGTTTGTTTGTTTCATTTTCGATCCGGCTTTTGATGATGGGGATGTATTCCGGTTCATTTTCGATCCCTATAAAGCCGAACCCCGATTGTTGCGCTGCCAGCAGCGTGGTGCCGCTGCCTGCAAAAAGGTCAAGTGTTGTGCCATGGGGAGGGGTGACAAGGCCGATCAGGTATTTCATCAACGACAACGGTTTTACGGTGGGGTGGTGGTTCTTGCCATGTTTGCTGTTCATCCTGTTCTTTAAAACGGACAGGTCGCAATTCTCTCCGGCAAAAGGGCGCATGTTGAAATATTTGTCGTTTAGGCCGTTGCACCCTTTGTTGCGTTCGCTTTTGCTGGCTTTTGCACAGTAGAACAATGGGAACAGGTCGTTTTCCGACCAAGGGCAGACTTTGAAGAACCTTGCAGCCGTTCCGTTATCGGCATAGAAGGTGGCACCATCGTCCCCTTTGGTGGCGTAATCCCCATAGATCCCGTTGCTGCTGCCATCGTGCCCTTTTCTGACCGGTGAAGCTGCCCCAGCGTTTGTTGGGAACATGGCCACAACCTCTGCCGACCCGTCATGGATCATATTTGCGGGGAACCTCCCCAAAGTACCATGGTGGTACTCTTCGAGCAAAAGAAAATGACCATCTGACCCGGAAGGGTCAAAGTGATTGTTGGTCTGGTATGCTAAACAACCGTTCGGCGAAATCCGGCCCTTGTCGATATTGATCCCACCGGTCCTCCATTTGAGCAGGTTTTCGCAGACCGTTTTCCCGGTCAGGGGCTTACGGGCGACCACAATGGGTTCGTGTGCAGGTTTTAGGGCGGTGCCCCAACCGTTCCATTGGTGGGCATGGGCAGTAGCAGGACCAGTGATCTGGTTCCCCATATAACCCCTTGTGTTCCCATCGCTCGAAGCGTGCATCCTTCCACTACGGATGTCCTGGCGCGGCGAAGCGGCCCTTCCCTGGGTGACGATACCAACGACCTTCCTTTTTGCACCAGCCTGTTTATCAAATGCTTTGCCAATGTCCATGCTTTTGGGGAAACCGCTGCCATAGACCCATTCGATCATATCGCGTATCTCGAACCCTGCATCCTCAATGGCAACCACCATACGGTGATAGGTGCGTGTCGCACCGAAACTTAAAAGGTGGCCACCGGGCTTCAATACCCTCAATACATCCTTCCACAATTTGACATTATAGGCGATCCCGGTATTGTCCCATTTTTTGCCCATGAACCCAAGCTCGTAAGGTGGGTCCGTAACAACAGAGTCGATACTGTTGTCTGCCAGCTCCTTGATCCTGGTCCTTGAATCACCGACCATCAATACCGATGGCCCATTGTTTGTTCCGAAAATCGTTTTTTCATTTTTCATTTAGCAAGGTTAGCTTTGCTAAATGGGGTGATAAAGGACACAAAAAAAGGTCCATGCAAATGCACAAGGCTCAATCATTAATCAGGATATTCTTTCTTTATTTGTTGAATAAAAACAATTTGGATAGAATAATATATTTTCTATATTATTGAATATTAAATATATATGTGTATATTCCGCAAAGTAAACGGGATGCTCCGAAAAGACAACATCCCATTCAAAAATCCCATAAAGTTCTTTGATATGAGCAAAATTACTAAAATTAGCCCTGTTTAAAGTGGAATGGGTGAAAAAATAGTAATCATCACATTATAAATAACATAAAGAGCTATATTTACTGCTATGAGCGAAAGCTCCCTTTTTTTGATCGTGGAGGAAAAATAACATGATGATTAAATTGTAATTAAAAATTCTGTTTCAAAGTTAAACAATAATAAAACTTTATATTTGCATATTATTCATTTATTTGGAGATACACTTGAAAACCATATAATTGAAAAATGTTAAATTAGTAGTTTCAAGTGTGATTGACAATATGGAAGGAATAAGAAATACAATACAAAAAAATAAACCACGGTGGGTTACCGTGGTTAGCGTTTCAAATGAGTCACTCTTATGCGGATTTTCCGTTTGTATAAACGAGTTAGCCGTCAGTTTAGAACGCACCGCAACAGACAACAGAACCAAAAATAAAAATACGAGAAGAAATGACCGAAGAACAAAATAATTGGTTTGACAAACTATACCAAAAAAGACACAATACTGCGACCTCACTAATGGACGACTTTGCTATTAGTAATATGTGGAATAGTGTTATTGAAAAATATAGCGACCAAGCTCATTTTATTTACGAACTTTTGCAAAATGCAAATGACGCAAAAGCGACAAAATCTTCGTTTCAATTAACAAACAACGGACTTTATTTTAAGCATAACGGCACAAAAAACTTTTGGGTTTCAAATCCCGACAATGAAAAACAAGACCAACAAAACAATCAACTTGGCGACATAAACTCAATTTCAGCTGTTGCTCAATCCAACAAAAAAGACCAATCTACTATCGGAAAATTTGGAGTTGGTTTTAAAGCAGTTTTCCAATACACCCAAACGCCACACATTTACGACCCCAACTTTCAATTCAAAATTTGCAAATTCATTGTTCCCATAAAATTGGTCGAAGATTTAACAGACCGACATAAGAACGAAACCATTTTTTACTTTCCTTTTGACAAGCAAGAAACTGACGAAAACGGCAATTTAAAAATGTCAAAGGAACAGGCATATTCAGATATTTTGGAAAAATTTAAAAGATTAGTCTATCCGACATTGTTTCTATCTGACTTACAAGAAGTAAAATGGCAAGCAGAAAACAACGAAGTGGGCAAATACACTAAAAAAAGAATTAAACATGAACAAATAGACGACATTATTTGCGTAAGAATTGAACTCAATCAACAAGTTGGATTAAAACAATCAAAAGAAAATTTATACTTATTCTCACGTTTAACAGAAGAACATAATCTCAACTATTCTATTGGCTACTTTCTTGATGAGAAAGATAAATTAATACCAAAACAATTTTCTGCGTTTTGTTTTTTCCCGACAAAGGAAACAACAAATCTGAATTTTATTCTTCACGCACCATTTTTACTAACTGAAAGCCGAGAAGGAATACACCGTTCTAAAGAACACAATACCGAAATGGTTAAGTTACTTGCGCAACTTTCAGCCGACAGTTTGCTTATTTTAAAAGAGTTGAAACTGATTAGTGATGATATTATAGAAATACTTCCTTATAAGAATATTGATTATGGAAATGGAGGTTTTTTTGATGATTTCTATTTTAAAATAAAAGAGAAATTACAAACCAAAGAAATACTACCCGCAAAAGGCGAAACTTTTGCCAATAAGCGAAACGCTTATTGGGCTGATTCGCCTGATTTGGCAAACTTGTTTTCTAACGAGCAACTTGCCGAATTAGTCAAAAATCAAAATGCAAAATGGGTTTTTTCAACGATTGGCAGAACAAAAGACAAAGAAATTACAGATTATATTGATGGAGGTTCCGAAAGGTCTTGGGACAGAAAAGAACCTAATTTGATCAAATCAAATATGGACTTTGAAAATAAAATTGCTGATTTAATAACAAGCAATTTCATAAAATGCCAACCAAATGAATGGCTTCATAAGTTTTACGAATATTTGTCTGAAAGGAAATCATACCAAGACAAATTCAAAACAAAGCCCATTTTGAAAGATACACAAGGTAATGCAGTTGCCGCATTTGAAAAAAATGGTGGAGAATTACACGGTATTTTGTTTTTGCCATTAGACGAAGCGAGTTCAACTTACAAAACCATTGACCCCGAATTACTGAAAAACAAAAAGACAAAGGAATTTATTGAAAACTTCGGTATTAAAAAGCCCAGTTTGAAAGATGAAATCTACAATAATATTTTGCCTTTGTATGAAAAAGACGGAGAGATTGATACAGAATCACACTTCCAGAAGTTTTTCACTTATTGGAAGAATGCAGGACGACCAGAAGAATTTATTTCATTGTTAGAAGATAAAGAATTCGTTTCATATAAAACAAAAGAAGACGAAACAACCTATCGTGGAGTGGCAAGCGAAATCTATTATCCAACTTGTGATATAGAAAAGTATTTTGAATCAAAACCCGATACAAAATTTGTCGATTTATCTGATTACTACACTTTTATTACAGAAGAAAAAGAGCAACAAATTTTGAAAGAGTTTCTTTTAAAATTAGGCGTTAGTCTATTGCCAAGAATAGTCGAAATAGAAATAACAGATGCATCCATAAAAGAAAAATTGAAACTTCGTCCATCAACTTATGGTTATGGTGACAGAAATACAACAACTGATAGAATTATAGACGGTTGTAAAGAATTTACAAAAAATATAGATAATGAAACGTCATTTATATTATGGCGTTTCTTGAAAAAAATATCAAGCTATGAATATTCGCAAGGGAGTCATAGTTATTTTTATTATTCCCAACAATATCAATCTTTTGAATCTACTTCACTAACTCTATTAAAAAGAAGAAAATGGCTTTTGTCCAATAGTGGTGAGTTTGTAGCTCCATATGAAATTACCTCAAATGAATTAGCTGACGGCTACGAAAGTAATTTAGAATTAGAACGTTTACTAGGTTTTAAGCCAACTGTTATTTTAACTGAAACCGAAAGAATTGCCTCTAAATTTGAAAGCGAAGAAGAAGCGGAAGAAGCAAGAAAAGCATTAGAAGAAAAAAGAGAAAAAGAAAAACGAAAAGCAGAACGAAAAATATCAGGAGCAAATACAGAGGTTGATACAGACGATTTAGAGGGTGCGATTGAAAGTTTAGAAAATCTTTCAGAATCTGTATCAAAACCGAAAACGGAAAAGGAAAAAACAAATACATTACCTGACTTTGACGAAGATGAAGAACTTGCAAAAGGAATTGAAGATTTAAAAAAGCAACTTGAAATCAAAAAAAATCGAGTTGATTTAGCAGAAAACATCAATAACAGCGTAAAATACTCTTACGATTGGTTTAAGGCATATTTGCAGTTGCTTACTACTTACGGAGAAAAACAAGACGCACAGAAACAAAAATCAATTTCATTCCAAGATATTAAGCCATACAAAGCCGATAATAAATACTTTCTACTTTGCGGTGCAAGTATCTACATTTCGCCTGAAATTGAAAATGCAGACGATTTTAAAGTTTCACTTGTTTTTGGAAATGGCAGAAGAGAAAACATAACAGTTGAAGGCGTTTCTAAAAAAGGGCAAGATTTGTTGATTTATTGCCGTGAACCATTGTCAAGTAATACGCTTTCCCGACTTTCAAACATCTTTAAAGTTGAAATCAATTTTACACCTGTTATTGATTTGCTCGATAGGTTATTCAAAGCGTTCACGAATGAAAATTATATTGATGAATGGCAAGATATTCAAAAAGCGATGCCTTCTTTGGCTTTCATTTATGGACCACCAGGAACAGGTAAAACAACAACACTTTGCAATAGAATAAACGACATGGTAGCTGAAAATCCAAATGCGAAATTTTTGGTGCTTACGCCAACCAACAAAGCAGCGGACGTAGTTTGTAAAAAACTAAAGGACATAAATACTGATATTTACGCTGTTCGTTTAAGTCGCCCCACAGACCCTGAGTTAGAGGAAAGCGGTATTTATGTAGATTCATTAGACAATAAATACTTACACAATATAGACGTTGTAACTTCAACAATTCATCGTTTGCCTTATTTTGCAATCAATGGAGAAAAAGACGGAGAAAATTTTGAATACAGACTTTTTAAACACAGAAATTTTGATTATGTAATTTTTGATGAAGCATCAATGACGGGATTGCATTACATAACATTTGCAATAATGGCTTTATTCAAAACAAATCCGAACACAAATTTCATAGTTGCAGGCGACCCGAAACAAATTCCACCTATTATTGAAATTGACGAAAAAGAATTGGAAAATTTTGACTTTCAAGACGAAAACATTTACAAAATGATGAATCTTGAAAGTTTTAATCTCGATGAACAGATAATTAGAGAGATTGACACAATACAGAACCTTGATACGCAATATCGCAGTATTCCAAAAATCGGACAACTTTTTAGCGAACTTTCCTATTCAAGTCTGTTAATTCACGACAGAGCAACGAATAGAAAAGAAACCAAGAAATTGCCCGAAAAATTCAAAAAATTGATTTCGTCAAACGTAACGTTTATTGATATTCCGCTAAACCAAGACAATTCTATTTACAAAGTAAATAAGTTGTTTTACAGTTCATATCATACATATTGCGCCATTTTAGTTTCTGAAATTATCAAATATTTTGACACAATTAACGAAAGCGAGCAGTGGACAATCGGACTAATTGCACCATACAAAGCACAAGCAATTTTGCTCAATAAATTGATAACATCCTACGGTATTTCTGAAAATGTAAAAGTGTTTTCCGACACGGTTCACGGTTTTCAAGGCGATGAGTGTGATATTGTCTTTTTTGTTTGCAACCCGAACAACTATTTTTATTCAGGACACGAAAAAGCGTTACTTTCAAAAGAATACATTTACAATGTTGCCATAAGCAGAGCAAAAGACTATTTGATTGTTTTGCATCCATATACAGCTATTCAAAACAACAACTTCATCAACAAAATTGGACTTTCATATAAAAACAACTTTGGCAACACAAAAATTTTAAACACAAAAGACATTGAAAAAGCACTATTCAATGACGAAAACTACATAGAAAACAACAGCTATGTTTCAGGACACGACAACATAAACGTTTTTGGTCTTTCTGATATGAAATATTTTATTAAAGCCAATGACAATGCAATAGACATTCAATTAAGAGATTTAAAAGAATACAAAACAAACGGCTTGACAGAGGAAAGCAATTTGGAACAAACAGAAATTGTGAGACAGAACGGAGGACTGAAAATAGTTGGGAAAATAGATGAGTAAACTTTTAAAGTATAAAAAATGAAAACCGAACGGCTAACAGGCGTTTGGCAGCAATGGCGGGTGAAGTGGTTAATTGAACATTCTACCTTGCATCAGCTTTTGTGGTATATTGACAGGGATGTGCTCCGAAATCCGCCACTGCGCCAAGCGCCAAAACGTTACCGCCAAGTGTAAAAGATTAGCACCGACTGACAAAATTGAAAAGTAAACCATTGTGACAGTAAGGAATGTGAACAAAATATTGGCACTATTAATAAGCGGACTCTCAAATGCACATATTTGAAATTGAAGTATGAACAAAAAAGATTTCATTGAAAATTTAAATAAGAAACGGTCAATTTATAATGATTCAGACCAAGCTGAAATGGCAGCAAGTTTGCTTGATACTGTTTCGAGCGACATTTATTCAGAAAGTCAACGCTTTGTTTTTGAATTAATACAAAATGCCGATGATGCGGCTAAGGACACGAATAATGAAGTTCATTTTGATTTTCTTCCTAACTGTTTAATTGTTTCTCACAATGGAAAACCATTTGATGAAAATGATATCATTTCTTTAACAGGTGCGGGAGCAAGCACAAAAAGAGCAGACTCGACAAAGACTGGTTATAAGGGAATTGGTTTTAAATCGGTTTTTGGAAAATCTGAGCGAGTTACGATTTTTTCAGATGGATATCAGTTTCGATTTGATAAGGCAGAACATAAATTAAAACTTCCTTGGCAGATTATTCCTTTATGGACTGAGCTAAGTGAATTAGCTACAGACGTTCAATCGAGTATTACAAAAAGGGCATTTGCAGTTTCAACCATTTTAGAGATTAAAAAAGCTGAGTTGCTTCAAAATGACTTGAACGATTTATTAAAAAATGGTCAAATTCTATTATTTCTCAGAAGGGTTTCAAAAATTTCAGTTTCCAAAAATGGAGATAGGTTTTACTGCATTGAAAAAAAAGTAACCAATCAACAAGCCGTTTTTAATGAAGTGACTTTATTGAAAGATGGGAAAGAAATAAGTTCGTGGATAACCAAAACATTTGATTCAATTCCAGTCCCAGAGAGAACCAAAATAGAATTGAAGCAAGATGACAATAAGACACCTGATAAGCTTAAAGAATCTGAAATTACTGAAATATCTTTTTCGGCAAAAATTGACGGCCAGAAAATCAAACCACTGAAGAAAGATGAGAGTTTAATTTTCACTTACCTTCCAACCAAAGTTTCAGATTTTGAGTTTCCGTTTTTAGTGAATGGAAGTTTTATAACGAATGCCGCAAGAGAAGGGCTGCACCAAGACAGAGTTTGGAATCAATGGCTATTTGAACTAATTGCAGAAAAAATACTTGATTGGTTAGTTTCTCTCTCAACCAGCAAATTCAAGTTTCAGTTACTTCATTTACTTCCACATAAATTCAATAACCCACAGAATGAACTTAAGAGATATTTTGATGGGAGTTTCTCCAAACATTGCTCAAATAAGGCATTTATCATTACAGAAGGCGAAAGTACTAAAAAACCTTCTGAAGTTGTTTTAGACAAGACAGGACTATCCATTCAAAAATTCATTGATCCAAAATCAATAACAGAATTTCTACAAACAGAAAAGAAACTCACTTATTTGGAGGACTGTTTTGTAAACTCAAAAGTAGAAGAATCCAATAAACTCAAATCAATCGGTGTGGAAACCTTTGAACTTGAAAACTTTGAAACATTCTTTATTTCAAAATCCTTCACCAGTAGACACAAAGTTTCTGAGAACTTTAATTTGATAAAGTATTTCAACTTTAAATCTGAGAATGACAAACAAGGTATTTGGTTTCAAACATTAAAATCACTCCCATTTATTTTTGACGAGAAAGAACTTCTCTACAATCCTTCAAATGGAATTTGCTTTCCTACTGGAGTTAGTTCCACTGAATTAGGTCATATTCCTATCATTCATCCTGATGTATTTGACAAAATCCAAAAAGATAAGCCTATTTATGAATGGTTAAAAACTCTTGGAGTAAAAGAACCATCGCAAGTTGCATATGTCACCAATGTTATTATTCCTAATCTTAAAACAACTGACTTCATTAATCAAACAAACTTTCTTCAAATTACACACTATTTATTTAGATTGTTCAAGGAAAATTCGCTAGATGAGGAAATTTTTGAGTCCTTAAGAGAGCTTAAATTGAAAACAAAGAAGCTTGATATGACATTTAAGGAAGCTCAGCATTGCTTTCTATCAAACAAATATCAACCACAGTTGAAAATTGAAGGATTAATTAATGAGGTTCCTTATGTTTCTGAAGAATACTTATTCTCTGGCAGTAGCGAATTGGAATGGAATCTTTTCTTTAAAGCTATTAAAGTCAAAGATAGAGTAGAAATTGAAGTAATCAATAAGAATAATTCTTTACCAACATTAAGAAATCTTACTGATAGAGCATGGGTTGAAAAGTGTGCCCAAAAAGCAAGAGAAACTCCAGGTGCATTTGGTTTTGGAGATCACAATATTATTAGTGATTTAAGGATTCCTTCTTTTCTTAATACAGTTTCCGTTAACTATGACTATTGTAAACTTTTCTGGGGGAATCTTATTCATGGAAATTCGATATCAGAAGTTATTTCTACTGCGAAATTTTTTTATGGTGTTGGATATGGTACAAATTCTTATAGCATAAAAGTCGAGAATTATTTCCCTTGGTTCATCAAAAATAAAAACTGTATACCTACAACAACAGAAGAGATACTAAAACCTGAATCTGTTTTCGTTAATGACAAGGAGATTAAGCAAATCGCAGGAAATTATTTACCTATTTTTGAATATGACGAACCGCTTCCTGATGACTGGAAGGAGTTTCTTCAATTAAAAAGCAAATTAGAATTAATTGATTATCTTTCTATTCTAACAATAATAGCAGATCAGTCAGAGAAAGATGATTCAAAAATTAAAATTCCGCTTCGAAGAATTGGTTTGATTTACAATAAACTTTCTGCTTTACTTCCTGACATGACAGAAACAAGCAAGCAAGTCATTTCTGAATGGGCTTCACAAAACAAGTTACTTAGTGTGAACGGTAAATATGAACCATCTGATGAGTTGAAATGGATTACAGTTGAAGGATTTTCATCGGAATCGGAAAAGCTAAAAGTCATTCAGCTTCCCGAAAACTCCAACAAGAGTTCAGAAACTTTTAAAGAGTTAATGTCTTTATTGCAAGTTCAGACAATAGATGAATTCATTCCAACATTTGATAAACCAAGCTCCGATGACTCTTTGAAAAATAAACTTGAGTTAATTCTCCCATACTTTGTGGCATTGATTGAGAAGAAAAAGTTAGAGGAAAGTTCTCAGGAGTTTGAGAGATTATACTCAATACTGAACACAACATTTTTTTTTACTGCAAATGAAATTAAACTTTCATTTAACTATCAATCTGAAACTTTTGACGGACCATCTTTGACGGTTTACAAGGGAGAAAATAAGTTCTATTATAAAGGAAAGTGGAGAAGCGAAAGAACCTTGCTGAGTTTAATAAAAGAACTTTCAACTTTGTTAGGGGTAGTTGGTCTTAATGAAGAGCTGCGGTTTCTTTTGTTGGAATCCGAAAAAAATGAAATTCAGGAATGGTTAATCGAACAAGGAATTAGCTTATCAGGCATTAAACCTGTACGAGCATTTTCAAGACGAGTTTTAGTTGTAACAGAGAGTGAACCCAAAGAAACTCCTTTAGAAGAAAATGGAGTTGAAGAAAGTGTTGAAAATTATGATTTAGAAATTCTTTTACCTGAGAGTTTTGAACCCGTGATAGATCCAAAAGGTTTTGATGTTACTAAAATCTCAGCGAGGACAAAGGTATTCACCAATGCAACAGAGAAAGCAGTGGCAAATTATTCTAAAATTCAAAGTCAAGAAGTCCGTGAAGATGTTGGAAGATGGTGTGAAGAATTTGTCAATGAATATATGACTAAGCAAAAAAACAATTTCACAGAAGTTATATGGGAAAATAAGGAAGGAGAAAGTGGAAAACCATATGACTTTAAAGTCCGAGAAAACGGGAAAGAAAAATTCATTGATGTTAAAGGAACTCCATCGGGTATTAAAGACCTCATTTATCTCTCACCAAACGAATGGGTTTTTATGTTTGATAAAGGTGAGGACTATTCTATTTACAGAGTTTATAATGCTGGTAATGATGCACGAATTGAGATAATTGAAAATCCAAGTGGTTTATTACAGCATGGCAAAATATTCCCGAATCCAATTACACTGCAAGTGTGAGCCAAAACAGGTAAACAAGAAAGCAAAATTGCATTGAAACAGAAACTCAATATTGACAATGGTTTACAAGGCTGGCAAAAAGAACACCAGGCGGTAATCGAGTAGACCGCCGATAGGCTACAAGCCTATCTAAGAGCCTCTCACACTACTGTACATACGGTCCTCGATACAGCTGTTCATTAAGATTGGTGCAATTTTCTCTAAGTAAAAAAAGTTTTTTAAAGCAAGTTTTTCAGATGTGTTCATGTTTATTAGGTTCTTAATATATGCTAAAATTACTTCGGATAAATCTGCCATTTTCCTTTTCAGATACACTTCAAAATTTTTGCCGACACCCTTAATTCGGTACTCCTGTTGAAGGATGCAGCCGATAATGAGTTCAAGACATCGAATTCGCCGGTGATTGCATCGGTGATCGACGAGATGAAACGGATCCTCGATTCAAAAGTCCGTGATATTGAAAACCAAATTTATGGAAAGGAAATGATTATGCGAAGCTTTCCATAACCAAATCAGTCTTTAAAGAAAAGGGGAAGGAAAGCATCCCCTTTTTTGATCGTGGGGGAGAAAAAATGTTATATAACATGTTACAATTCAAATTTGACTTCAAATAATCTAAGTTCCTTAGTTTATTTTTACACTATAGATCGAAAGTATGAAGTACTTTACTAAATATAAAAAATTATTGACTTTAATAAAGCAGAACAATGAAAACAAAATCTACTATTTACAGATTAATTCTGATAGGAGCATTTTTGGTATTTTTTATATGTGGCAAGATCGAAAACATAGAAAAATTTACCAAAAGTTCAATTATGGCAGAGTTTAATAGTATAGAAACTTCAGAATCGTCAAGTGGAACTGTTATTGATATCGATGGCAATATCTATCATACAGTTACCATTGGTAATCAAGTCTGGATGACTGAAAACCTGAAAACAACTCGATACCGCAATGGTGATGCCATTTTCAATGTTAAAGACAGTAAAGAATGGAGTGCATTGGCTGTGGGCGCCTATTGCTGGTACAACAATATTTCTCGAACTTATAAAACAGATTATGGTGCTTTGTACAACTGGTATGTAGTAAACGATATTCGTAATATAGCCCCCCTTGGTTGGCATGTGCCAACTGATACCGAGTGGAATACCTTAGCAGATTTTCTTGGGGGATGGGAAGAAGCTGGCTGCAAACTAAAAGAAACGGGTACCACTCATTGGCTTACACCAAATACCGGTGCCACCAATAGCACTGGTTTTACTTCCATACCTGGTGGCCTTCGTAACTTCGATGGAACGTTCTTCGACATTGGCAGCACCGGCGGCTACTGGTCCTCTACGGAGTACTCTTATACGTATGCCTGGAGCCGGGACATGTTCTTCGATGATGGTCGTGCATCTGGGGACTGCAATCTCAAGGTACTCGGTTTTTCTGTACGTTGTTTACGGGATTGATTGTTACAAAAAATAGAAGGTGTTTCATCATTCCTTTGAACGTAAGTATGAAAATCTGTGTGATAGAAAAATGAAAATAATAATTTCAATTTCGTTTAGTATTTTAAAAGGAATAAATCGTTTAATACAGAAAAAGACAACCGCTTTTACTGTACAATATGGCCATTATAAGTGAAAATTTGTGCAGTTCTACTATTCTGATAATCGATTTGGATTTATAAAAAAATGGTGTCAAGAATCAGTTGATACCAAAATTAATATAGAAAAAGTATTCTAAAACGAAACATTATGGTAAAATTAAGAATAATTGTGATAATTTTTTTATTTCTGTTTCAACATGGAATAGAAATAAAGGCTCAAACAGACACTAAAGCTGAAAAGTTAATTGGTTTGCTGAAAGCGCAAGATTGTACTAACGCCAAAATAACAGCACTATCAGTTAAATCTGTTGATTATTACAAAGATGGCTTAAGCCTGTTGATGATGAGCTCATTATATGGTTGCATAGATGTTGTAAAAATATTATTGGATAAAGGGGCAATGGTAGATTTCATGGGTAGTGATGGAGATACAGTTTTGTATTTGGCTTCAATATTGGGAAACACAGAATTGGTAAAACTTCTATTGGATAATGGGGCAAAGGTAGATCTACAGGGGCCTGATGGAATTACTGCCTTGTATTTGGCTGCAACAGTTGGACACACAGACGTAGTGAAGCTTCTATTGGAAAAAGGGGCAAAGGTAGATTTACAGGGAACAGACGGAGTTACCGCCTTAATGATAGCTTCACGAAATGGACATACAGAAGTGATAAAGCTTCTATTGGATTATGGGGCAAAGGTAGATTTATATGATACTATTGGACGTACTGCATTGATTCATGCTTCAATAGAGGGACATGTTGAAGCTGTAAAGCTTTTGTTGGATAAAGGCGCAAAGGTAGATGTACAAGAATCTGATGGAGTTTCAGCTTTGATGATGGCTTCACAAGAGGGACAATTGATAAAGCTTCCATTGGACAATGGTGCAAATACCGGTTTTTTGACATTGACTACTTATGGAAAACTTGCCTTAATTCCAGCCTCACAAGAGGGACATGTACAAGTGGTAAAGCTTCTGTTGGATAAGGGGGCTAATATTGATTTACAGAGACCTGATGGAGTTACTGCCTTATTTATGGCTTCTCAAGTTGGACATGAAGAAATAGTAAAGCTTTTATTGGAAAAAGGTGCAAAAGCAGATTTACAAAGATTTGATGGAGCTACAGCCTTGTTTATTGCTTCACAAGAAGGACATATAGAAGTGGTTAAGTTTTTATTGGAAAAAGGTGCAAAACCAAATTTAAAGACCAATAATGGCAAAACAGCTTTGGATTTTGCTGCGAATTCAGAAATAGAAAAATTGTTAAATACATTTATAAAAATTAATAATGCACGTAATGCGAATTGAGATCCAGCCTTTCAATACAAAGAAAATAGTTATTTATTTTCTTTGTACATTTGTTATTCAAGTCTTATTTGAAGTCATTAGCGATCCTTAGTGTATTCTAACCAATAGTTTTGAATGGGAAAAAGTACTGTGTAATTTAACTTCTTTAAAATTCAACTATGTGTGACAATGCAATTGAACATGTTTCTCTAGGACTTTCGATGAGATCTTTGATTTTAACGTCAAAAAAGTGATTTAGAATGGTAGAAATCCTTTTCATGTGTTCCAAACGAATCTTAAGGGTTGTAAAAAAATAATATTGATCCTGATTACGGATAACACCGTCAGCAAGTTCAAAACTTCCAATTCGGCAATGATTGTTGCGGTGATTGAAATAGAAGCCAAAAATCATATAGAATTTGTAATTAAAACAAAACAGAATGGAAAATTTAAAAATAATAGCAATGATTGTTTTTTTTCTGTTATTACTTAAAACAGAAATTAAGGCTCAAACAGACACTCAAGCTGAAAAGTTAATGATTTTACTTAAAGAACATGATTGTAGTAAAGCTAAAATAATTGTAACATCAGTTAAATCTGTTGACTACAAGGATGAATTTGGCAACAGCAATTTGATATTGGGTTCGTTTTTGAATTGTATAGATGTGGTGAAAATATTATTGGATAAAGGGGCAAAGCCAGATTTACAGGGACCTGATGGAGTTACTGCTTTGTATTTGGCTTCAACTGTCGGACATGCAGAAGTGGTAAAGCTTCTGTTAGAAAAAGAGGCTAAAGTTGATTTACAGGCAACTGATGGATTTACTGCGTTGATTAAATCTTCACTAAATGGACATACAGAAGTAGTAAAGCTTCTATTGGATAAAGGGGCAAAGATAGATTTACAGGGACATGACGGAAATACAGCCTTGTTAGTAGCATCACAAAAAGGATATACAGAAGTGGTAAAGCTTCTGTTGGATAAAGGGGCTAAGGTTGATTTACAGAGAAATGATGGAGTTACCGCGTTAATAATGGCTTCGCAGGAGGGACATACAGAAGTTGTAAAACTTTTATTGGGAAATGGGGCAAAAGTTGATTTAAGAAGAAAAGATGGAGCAACAGCCTTGATTATTGCTTCCCAAAATGGATTTACAGAAATGGTAAAGCTTCTATTAGACAGTGGGGCAAAGCCAGACTTACATGAAGGTATTGTGGCTAATGCCTTGTTTTTGGCTTCACAAAACGGTCATATTGAGGTGGTAAAGCTTCTATTGGATAATGGGGCAAAGGTTGATTTAGTTGGGCCTACTGGAGGTACTGCCTTGATGACAGCTTCGCAAAATGGACATACAGATGTGTTAAAGATTCTATTGGCTAAGGGAGCTAAGTTAGATTTACAGGCATCAAATGGAGTTACTGCTTTATATTTGGCTTCATTAGTCGGACATACAGAAAGTGTAAAGCTTTTATTGGATAAGGGGGCAAAAATAGATTTACAGGAATATGATGGATATACTGCCTTGATGACGGCTTCACGAGAGGGACATATATCAGTGGTAAAGCTTTTGTTGGATAAAGGAGCACTGATAGATTTACAGGAACCTAATGGAGCTAATGCTTTGTTCATGGCTTCAGAAAATGGACATACCGAAGTGATAAAGCTACTATTGGATAAAGGGGCAAAGATAGATTTACTTGGGCCTGACGGAGCTACGGCCTTGATAGTAGCTTCACAAAATGGACATACAGAAGTTTTAAAGCTTTTATTGGAAAAGGGAGCAAATGTAGATTCACCGGCATCTGATGGACGTACCTCCTTGATGATGGCTTCACTAAAAGGACAAATAGAAGCGGTAAAGCTTCTATTGGATAAAGGGGCAAAGGTAGACCTGCATGGGCCTGAGGGATCTACTGCCTTGATGATAGCTTCTCTAAACGGACAGACAGAAGTGATAAAGCTTCTATTGGATAAAGGGGCAAAGATAGATTTACGTGGGGGGTCTCAGGAAGATACTGCATTGATGATATCTTCACTGTCAGGCCAAAATGAAGTTGTCAAAATTCTAATGGAAAAAGGAGCAAAGGTTGATTTACAGGCTACTAATGGATTTACTGCTTTGATTAAATCTTCACTAAATGGACATACGGAAGTGGTAAAGCTTCTTTTGGATAATGGGGCAAAGGTAGATTTGCAGGGTAATAACGGAGTTACCGCTTTGTTTGTGGCTTCACAAAACGGACATAAAGAAGTAGTAAAGCTTCTATTGGATAAAGGGGCTAAGGTAGATTTACCACTATCAGATGGAGTTACCGCTTTGATTATAGCTTCACAGGCAGGACATACTGAAGTAGTCAATATTCTATTGGATAAAGGAGCAAAGGTAGATTTACAGTCAACTAATGGAGGTACAGCATTGATTGTGGCTTCAGAAATTGGTAATATAGAAGTGGTTAAGCTTTTATTGGAAAAGGGGGCAAAGGTAAATTTACCACTATCTGATGGATTTACCGCCTTGATGATTTCTTCACAGGTAGGAAATTCTGAAGTAGTTAATATTCTATTGGATAATGGGGCAAAGATTGATTTACAGGCAACTGATGGAGCAAATGCCTTGTTAATGGCCTCGGTAAACGGACATATTGAAGTAGTAAAACTTCTATTGGATAAGGGGGCAAATCCAGATTTAAAGACTATTAAGGGTGGAACAGCTATTGATTATGCTGAAAATTCAGAAATAAAGGTTCTCTTAAATACTTATAGGAAAAAGTATAAATGAATTAAGGGAGGTTCTAAAAATTAAATATCAGTAAATCAGTCGATAATGTTTGTAATATCAAATAATATTTATTATCTTTGTCATTAATTATAGCAAAAATGTTAGTCGATGGGCAAAAGATATCAGGCGCAAGGAAAAATAGGACTATTTGATAAGGAATTTGCTATCAAGCAATTGTCGGAAATGGGAAACCCATTGGAAGCCATAAGTAAAGTTATTGATTTTGAGTATTTTAGGTCTTTATTGGAATCTAAGATGCTCAACACGAACAAGAAAAACAATGCAGGTGCAAAAACTTTCGATGTTGTAGTCATGTTCAAGATCATGTTGCTCCAACGCTATTACAACCTTGGGGACCATCAAGTTGAATACCAAATTATTGACAGGAATAGCTTTAAGGATTTTTTGGGGCTTGAGACCGGTGATAAGGTGCCAGACGAAAAGACTATCTGGTTGTTCCGCGAGAAACTTACTCAGATGGCCGTTGTAGAAGACCTGTTCGACAAGTTCAAGGTTTACCTGAATGATAAAGGTTTGATATTCCACGAAGGAAAAATTGTTGATGCCAGTTTTACGGAAGTACCGCGCCAACGCAACACCAGGGAAGAAAACAAACAGATCAAGGAAGGCAACGGGGACGACCTTTGGAACGACAATCCCCACAAGAAGTACCATAAAGATATTGATGCCATGTGGATGAAGAAAAATGACGAAACTTTTTATGGATATAAGAACCATGTGAAGATCGATGACATAAGCAAGTTGATCGACACGTACATGGTTTCGGACGCATCTGTCCACGATTCAAAGGTCCTTGACCTTCTTATTTCTGAAAGCGATGAAAATCAACCACTTTACACCGACAGTGCTTACACTGGGTCAAATAATGAGCAGTCAATATCGGATTGTAATATGACCAACCAGGTATGCGAAAAAGGGAAAAAGAACCAGCCTTTAACAGCAGAACAGCAAGCCAGTAACAGGACAAAATCAAAAACAAGGGTACGGGTCGAACATATTTTCGGTTTTATGGAACAAAGCATGAGGGGGTTGTATATCTGGTCAATCGGAATGGCACGGGTGACTGGCATCATTGGGTTGATCAACCTCACCTACAATATCTTCCGCTATGAACAACTCGTAAGGAAAATAGCTTAATATCAGTATGTCAAACAGTTACAATTACACATAATGAACAAATAGGGAAATTACAGTAAAAAAAGCGCATAATTTGATGTTTTTAGTGCAGTTTTACGAATATTACGCTAAAAAAAATCAGGTTGTATTTTATCTGGTAAAAATATTTTTGAGGCAATTTTCAAAAAATGAATTTTTAGAACCTCCTTTCATTAAATAGTTGGTTTTGTTAGTTGTAAATAAAATGAATTTTTTATTAATTATGATAAAAAATTTAATTTTTCGGTCAGAGCAGAAGTGTATTTAAAAGTGTTTCCAATATTATGATCATTAATTTATTGTATAGCAAATCGGAAAAATATAGACTTAATTAAGTTTTCTCTTAGTGAATTCTGGTTTGCATCCTTGGATTTTCCCTGTGCAATTAGTTTATGTTATTGTTTTAGGCAGTCATAAAGCTTAGATGGGTTTGACTTGAGTACTAATCGTCCAATAAATGACCAATTATGCGCTTAAAGACTGAAATATTTATTTCTCATAGTTCAAATATCAGGTTTAACCTGATTGAAATGACATGATGATGGATTTAGTACTTATCAATTTAGGAATGATTCTGTAAACTACTTTCCAATAAAACTTTTTTTTGCTGCCAATAAGGTTACCACGATCAACCAAAAGCTTTAATGTTTCGATGGCGGATCCACATGTGTCATTTCGAAGCCCAGGCTCCAGCCCATGCAGCCCCAGACGTTGTATTCCGGGTCAATATGGAAGGTGTCCACCTTAATGTCATAAAATTCAGGCCATTCGGCACTGTCCCTGTTTTTATTGACCGCTTCCTCAATTGCAGCCACATAATTTAAGGTCAGTTCCCAGGCTTCATCGATCTCGTCATCGCTGCTGTTTTTTAGGGGTACAAGGCAATAATAAAAGATCGGAGAGGTATGTCCCCATGAATCAAAATTATAACCTGTCCCGTTCAGGGTCGGCAATATCCCCACCAAAACAGGATAATCACCGGGCCCAAGCTTCTCCACCTTTGCCAAAATATCCTCATCGGCTGCTCCATAGATAAACCTGCCGCTCAAAGGGAAACTCCTCGCAAAGAACTTCCCCATCTCCCTCCACCTTGATAATGTGATCATTGCTTCTGCCCCTTAATTTGTTGATGGATCTGGTACAACCTTAAAAATACGTCCCACATGTTTACCCGGCTTGTTTGTTCCATATTGCCAAATACACCGCTCTCTGCCATTTGGAACAAGATACCAGCCATCCCTGTTTTGTCCTCCAAAACACTTTCCTTTTCCTTGGTTGGTTGTTTTGCAGAGGGGAACAGGCACCCAAAACAAATCTCCTGACCGTCCACCTCAATGGATTCCTCGCGTATCCAGTTCATGCACCCCAGAAAAAAAAGATAGGCCATAAATTTTGTCCCCTGTGGAACCTTGCCAACTATCCTTTGCCTCCGGCGTTCCCCTTTCTCCGGGTCCCTTTCGTCCGTTTTCAGGTAGAGTACCGAAAATATCCCGTCCAGGTATTGTTGGTTTTTGGTCAGTGCATATTTGCCGACCCTCCAGCTCGCCTCCTTAAATTGCCAGATGGTCAGGTCGGAGAGCAAGTCCCTTGGCCCCTTGAATTTGCGCCACCCGACCTTTACAACAGGCAGCAGGTTCGTGCAAAATTTGGGGTTAATTTCGATGGATTCCGATCTGTCCCGGTGACTGTCTTGTTGAACAGGAAGTTGACCGAATCGGCCAGAACTACCTCGTTGGCCCAGTAGTTGGCCGATTCCTCGTTGTATGCGGGCTTTTTGGCACTGTTTACCCTGTTGATGAACACATCGACTGCCATTTTCCTGGCCAGGTCGTAATCGAATTCGAGCATAAACGCCCTGTACATAATGGTACCGATCTTTTCGGCACAAGCTGCGTTGATCTCGTCCCACTCTGAAGGATAGTCCACCTCAATTTTACGTTCCGGTATCGTCAATTTGTTCATGCGCTAAAGTATTTGTTGGTATCAATGTTCCGGTCTGCAAGCGTTGAAACAGGCACAACAACTGTCACCGATATTGTTGAAACAATTATTTTCAACTGGTTTTCAAGCATTTCGGTGGCTTCCTGTGCATCGCGGATCAGCCCGGCAATGATCATGTCCTTTTCGCTGCTCTTCACCGGGAAGGAGGAGTTCCGGCTTTGTACGGAGCTCTTAAATTGTTGCACCAAACCTTCTGGCAGCAACTTAATGGACAGCCGCTTGATCCCGGTCGCCATTGTCCAAAGTGCAAGGGCAGGCCCTGCATAATCGAGGAGCAGCCCCAACTGGTCCCCGTCATAACCTGCACCGCTCGATCCTTCGTTTTGACCTGCCTGATAGGCAAGCATCTTCGACAATAGGTCTTTTCCGAGCAAAGGGGAAATGTGTTTGCGCTGCATCTCCATTTGTATCGGGAGCAATTGGTTGAACAACGCCAGGCTGTTGTCGATGGGGTAGTATTGGGTAAAGACATGAAGGTCGGAAAGCAATACTTCGTGCTTGATCCTGTAAGCCGTGGAACTGGTCCATTCCACGATTTTTTCCGTATCGAGAAAGTCGATCAACCGGTTCAGGGACTTCTGGACCTTGAAGTTCAGCCCTTCGTTGTCCTTGTCGATCAGGAATTCCCAAGCCTGTTTTTCGTTTGCAGGGTTTACCGATGCCTTCCGTCCGGTAAGGGAATGTCGCAAGTCGTTGTTTACGGTATAATCCCTGAAGGCGATATTGGCCACTGCCGATTGGACATGTTTCACGATGTTATCCCCCAAACCGTTGGGACCGGCATAGGTGGCCAATGCTTTTTCAAAAGTTTCCTTGCCGATAATTTTCTGAAGTTCATACTCCGCATTTTCAATGTCAGGTACCAACAGCTCAAAGTCGGTCCTTTTGTCGAGAATGGGGACGTGGAGCCTAAATTCGTCTATGGCCAGGGAACTTACCCCGTTTTTGTTAAATATCATATTTACAATATTATATGTGATTTATACATCTACATTTTCAGTTTAACCTATCGGATACTAAATGTTCCCGTTGACCATCCTGTCGTTGGGTGAAACATTCTGTTCTTTCATCACCGCTTCGCTGTAAAACCCAAGTTGGACCTCTTTATCTGGCCAGTTGTAGCCGATCACATCGTTGATGATCCCAAATACGGCATACTCTATTTTAAACACTGAGGAAGTCCGGAACAGTTTGTAACTGTAAAGCGACTCGCTACCGGAACCTTGCCTTCCATCGGCCACGATATTGGACAGGGAAGGGGCAAGTCCGATCCCGCTCGCAATGGCAACATCGGCACGTTTGCTGATCTCGATCTGCGATTTAATAAAATTGTCCATTTTCATATCGAGCGGGATAAACTCCCATTTGTCGAGGTCGCCTTTGCCAAAATCGAGTTCTATCCGTTTTGATTGGGTATGGATAAACTTCCCGACGTTCTTTTTTCCGGCCAGTACCGAAGCCAACGACTGTAAAAACGATTCCTTGTAGTTTTCGAGAAAATCCTGTTTCCAAACCGACCCTTCGCCTTCGACCTTGTTTTTGAGCCGCTCTTCCACCGCGTCCCAATAACTGGAAGGTGAAATAATGTGCCACTTTACCCCAAGGGTATTCTCGCTCAGGTTGTTCAGGATGTCTGGCACATCGGTGCTGCGCCCCATCCAATTTCTCACGCCCCAATAATTTGGGAGCACTGGCTGCTTTAGTCCCCGGCCAAACCTGTACAGACTCCTGAACCCCATCATGGTCGGTCGCAATGTTGCAGTTTGTTTTGTCCAGACCGGATAGACCTCCTTTTCCAGGGCCGTATCGCTCCAGTCACCGACCAAGACCCTGTTGATAGCCCCTTTGTTGTCGGGCCACTCCCTCCGGCAATCTGATGCACAAACGTGTTGCAGTTCGTTGATCCTTCCCGTGGCCCCGCTGCCGGCCCTTCCCCCAACATTTCGCAACAATTTGGAATAGAGGATTCCCCCTTTTACAAGGTCCTCAAGCGAATTGATAATGTAGGTCCGGTAGTCCCAAAATTTCAGCCATTCGGTTATCTCCTTGTCCTTTGTCCATTGCCTGATGATCAGGTTGTCCTGAACAACTTCCGTAAATTGCCCTACCCCTTGTGCCAGGATAAGGCCGATCATCTTGTCCAGGACGCTGCCGCCAAGATGGTTGTTGTCGAGCAAATCCCTCAGATAGGTCGGGATATTGTTGTTTACCCCTTCCGGGATTACCGAATAGCTGCCAACACTTACAGGATCGGGCTTTGTAGAGGACAGCAAGGACGAAGCAGAAGTCGAGCCACTCGATGTGCTGCCCCCATATTCGTCCTTCACCGAAAAGTAAAAAGCTTCATTGGCCACCTCTACAATTGTGCCACCTGGCAATGCGATCTGTCTCATAAAGTTACCCTCATCCCATTAAAATACATCAACAATATTTGGTAGAACCTACCTGGAATGTTTGTTTCAACGTTCAGGTAGTTAATAATATACTTGCTGTTCTTGAACGCATCTTCGTTTGCACCGCTTCGCAATTTAACTTTGGGAAGTTCTATCAGGCCGGCACTTGTTTCGCGGCTCGTATCGCAGGACATAAACGCTATCGAAAAGTGTTCCCCATCAGATGACCGCTTTCTCATTAGAGAAATAGCATCGTAGATATTTATCGTCAGTTGTTCCATGGTCCAATATTAGTTAGGGATAAATGGTAAATAAAGGACACAAATCCTGATGGTGTATTGCTGAAAACAATCAACATGGGTACTTGCTTCCTGTCACATTGGCCCTCCATTTAAAAAAATGGACTTCGCAAACAGCAAAAATTCAAAAGGATAGGTCTTTTTTCAGGTTTTTTTTCAAATTTTTCATATAGCGGAGGCCGAGCCGCCCTGCTTGGACTTTCTCTTTACATTACATTTTGTTAATATGATATATGATTACTACTAAATGAATAGTTTAAACTGTTATTCATTTAGTTTTATTAAGGTTGTTTGTTCTGGTTGTTCGTTCTGGTTGTTTCGTTCTGGTTGTTTGTTCTGGTTGTTTCGTTCTGGTTGTTCGTTCTGGTTGTTCGTTCTGGTTGTTTTGTTCTGGTTGTTTCGTTCTGGTTGTTTCGTTCTGGTTGTTTCGTTCTGGTTGTTTGTTCTGGTTGTTTCGATCTGGTTGTTTCGTTCTGGTTGTTTCGTTCTGGTTGTTTGTTCTGGTTGTTTGTTCTGGTTGTTTCGTTCTGGTTGTTTCGTTCTGGTTGTTTGTTCTGGTTGTTTGTTCTGGTTGTTTAATTGCTTCGCTAATTAACTTATTAATTCTTTAAGTATTTGATATTTAAATACATAACTATTTTTTCAATTTTGCGCGTTTTTTTCTTAATTATTACTATTTAATTTTGAATTGATCATTTAAGATTATTATTAAAAAAACAACTTAAAAGAACTTAATATATTGATATACAAGTTTATACAAATATTAGTTTATCATATAAAATAAATACATAATAATATAATATGTTAAATATCTAAGCTGTTCATTATCAATTAGATATAATTAGAATGTTTCTAAATAGATGGTTTTACATCATTTTATTTGCATTTTGATATTTCGTTGTTATATCTTTGCAACGTCAAACGGTTGAAAAGTCAACCAAATTTTATTTAACATTTTAAAATACTTACATTATGGAAACGATTAAGATCAATTCTCAAAAAATTAAGAGTGACGCAAACTTCGCACACAAAGAGGCAAATTTATCACTTTTTGCAGTTTTAAACTATTTAATGAAAAGCAATGAAAAAAATTTAGTAGCCTACTGTAAAGCCAAAGAGATAAACAGAAAAAACCTAACTATTGATTTTTTAAAATCTAAAATGACAGTAAAGGAACTAAACAAAGTTAATAAAGCTGGTGAAATTTTGGAACCAAGGAAATTATTTTCCCTTTACACTGTTTTAACAGCCATTTGCAGAAAATAACCGGATAGGTTTTATCCGGTCAAAAATCGGATAAAATTAATGGACTGCAAAAAAAACGTTTTTTGCAGCGGTCTAAAGTCCGCAAAATATTTAAGTAAGCTGTAAACTTATTACAGTAAGTGCCTATAAGATAAACAGATAAAAACTACGCGCTTGCGTGGGCTGGGATATCTACGTCCGCTTGGGTCGTTTCGATATAGGTGTTTGATCTTTGACATATCTAAAAAATGGCTAAAAAGTCTTACTGTAAAGGTTTAATTGTGACAATATAGACCGGCTGCAATGGCTAAACAAGTGGGCCAAAATTATGCTTATAATTCCACTTATTTTTAATGCTTGTTAGACAAATGGGATAATTTCCCGTTTGGGCCCAAATATAAAGAGTGACCAATTAGCGATTTGATCAACCCCCAAAATAAGCCCAAAAAGGATTTGGCAACAAAATTGGGGAGTCCGGTATAAATAGTCCAGTACACTATTTAGGCAATATAGGGATAAAATACCTATAAAGTCGCCCACTATAGGGGTCACGCCGGGTCCTAAGTTTGCCGTAACTGCCAATGAACAAGGCATAGCGAACAAAGTTCAAAACCACCTGTACACACATTCCCGACGGGTACAATATCGGGTCATGGCAGGTAGGTATATACCGTCAATCCAATAAACTATCTTTTCCAACCCCCCGAACATCGGGGTCCGGAAAAGATAGTTTTTTTTTCTAATTGGCACACGGTAAAAGCCGTCATTATAGGAGCATTGCCTATCTGCCAACTAACCAGTCGCCCGATGGGCGGCACAAAACAAAAAGTAATGGATAATTATATCGTTGTAAATGCCCTGACCAATGTGGAGATATTTTGGTCGGTTGTCGCCCTGTTCGGAATATTGGCCGTATTGGCAATACTGCCTTCATCATCTAAAAAATCAACAAAATGAAAACTTTTGACAAAATCATGCTCGGCCTTGTTGGCCTGATGTTCGTTGGCATCCTAACGTTCACAATTGGTATTGCTGCCCAATGCCGCCCACTGGAGGGAACTGGACTGGCAGCCTTTGTTGCCGCATTTTTGGGAATATGCCTGATGTTCTGCATAGATGCTCAGAAAGACCTCAATAAGTACAAAACCAAATAAAGCAAGCCATGAAAAAATCATATAAAATAGCCCTGGCCATCATCCTATTGGCCGAAATGGCAATGACCATCAGGATCGTCACCGACCCTTACCGCAAAGCACAACACCGGTACGAAGATATTGTTGCCGTTGGGATAGACAGCCAAACGGCCCTTCGGACAGCTTTGTACGAAGTTGGTATCACAAATTGGAGCGACAATGCACAGGAAGAGGATTACGACAATATCCATAACTATCAACCATGAGAACTATCATTTGCGATCTCCTCCAAACCACTGCAATGCCTATTCTTATAGGTTTGCCAATTGTCCCAATCCGGTGCTTTTTTTTCCAATATAGATAAACAACATATAAATTAAGAGAAATGGGTTCAAATCATTATGTTATCACCCAGTCCAGTGAGGATACTTATATCGCTACTATACAGGCCAATTCAGATACGGAACTCAACACAAAAATCAACCGGTTCTTTTGCGGGTATTTGAGTTTGGAGAAAATGGAAATAGGACCACTATCCTGCAACGACCCTGAAATTCTGGGTTTTGGGCGTTGGTTCAGCGTAATAACAGGATATTCCAACAGGTTTAAGATCCGCAAAACGGTGATTTATTGATCCCCTATTCAAATTGACCTTTTTAGGGCACTTGGTCAAAAGCCATCATAGGCGGTGCAATGCCGCCTTGCCCACAAACCCTGATTGGCAAGGGACACAATGCCATACAAACCAATTTTTAAAAAAGCAATATTATGAAAGCTCAAATCGTAAACGGAAACATCGTGGTAACAATCGAAATGCAGGAACCAACCCCAAGCGCATCTGGCAAGACCCTTGTAGTGGCCACCACACGGGGAAATGTCACAACCGAGGTCATGGTGGACGGCAAACCGGTAACCATTGGGATGAACGCCTATGTCTCGGCAGACAACAGGCCGTACCAGAAAAACGAAGAAAAAGCAGCAGTGGTGAAGGGCAACGAGCTGATCGTGACCATTCCCATGCAAGCCGCAGCACCGTCGGCAAGCGGCAAGACAATGGTCGTGGGGACAACCCGTGGCAATATCGTGACCAATGCCAACGTAACGGGAAAAAACATCGTGCTTGGTTTCAATGCCTATTACCACAAGTAATCATAGGTGGCCAAAGACTCTTTTTCGTTCCAAATATCCGGTAAAGGCCGGCAAAGGGGGTTCAATGCCCCCTTTATTCTCCAACCGTTGCATGAAATACGGCAACACAAAACAAAACCACAATGAAACGTCCACGCATCAAAACAAAACCGGCACTTGTATATAGTGTCCGCAGAACAGACCTTGAGAATATCCAGGTATTGACAATTGTCAGTCCCAGCGAATCGGCCCGCCAGAAGTTGGAGGCATTGTTCCGCCCCCAAGTATCAATGGCCTAAAAGTATATGGCGAGTTCCATATGGCCAATAAAAAACAAATTCTCTACATATGAAACAACTATCGGAACCGCTCCTGAAGGAGATCGAAGGTTACATCAACGACCATCAGCCAGAATTTTTCTGGGACTATCGGGACTCCCTGTCGCATGACCAGATAGCCAAGCTTGCGACCGGCAATGCGGATGCCCTTGGCGAAATCGAAGACGGCATCCTGTCCCACAACCATGGGGATGGGCACCGGTTGATCCGCGAAGCTGAAAAAGACATAAGGCACAGGTTCAAGCCAAGGCTCAAGGCAGAAATGGGCAAAGGGTGGAAGAAAGCTTTTAAGCAATGGATATCAGGGGCCGGGCTTATTTGTGTCGGCACAAACATCAGGGACCTGATCAAAAACACACATGACCAGGTGTTCTTTTATGATACTGGAACAGAATGTAGCGGTGATGGAAATACAGGGGCACAATACCGGCTCGACAGGTACAAGATCAAAAAAACACTTTCGATAACAGGCGAAAAGTACGACAAAACCATCGGGGACATGCAGTGCAACGCCTCCTACGGTGGGCGGCTTGTTGTCTATTTTTATATCGGGATAGATGCCCTTTTGGACATGCTCCAGAACGAAAATGCCAACACCATTAAATTTGTCAATGCCTCGGTCGCCATTATCGACACCTGTGGCGGCAGCGGGTCCGATGCGTTTCTCCACAAGCATACTTTCTCCCTGCCGTTTATCAGGGAAAACCTGTTTTTTGAGAGGTCGGTCCATTACAACTATACCTACGAAGTATGCGGGATGTCTTCCGACTGGTGCGACAGTACGTTGCCGGAAGTGCTTTTTGTAGAAGGGACAGCCCCCATCAATGTAACTGTAAGCCCGATCAATGCCCAACTGGGGGAGCAGGCAAAGTTCGATGCCACCTTCAGGTCGGGGAAATGTACGTTCGGCGACATGGACATCAAAAGGCACCGCAATGTCAACTATGATAACAACTTCCCATGCGGGAACAGGTGCCGTGATTGTTCAACGTTCTGGATAGACTAATACCAAACATTATGAAAACACAAAAAAAGTATGCCAATATCGTATTTGTAAGGGATTCGGAAGCAGATGAACCGCTCGAAATTCTCAACAACCTCGGGGTGGGGGCAGCAGTTGAATATTTGGCACAATGGGACTTCAACGAATACTGGGACATCAGTGACGGGCCAGCAATGGGCACGAGCGACAGGAGCGCCGAGCACAACGGCTACCTGTTGACCTACAATACGCGGCTTGGCTATATTGGGCTGGAAAAAATTATAGACCAGGGCCATGCAGAGCAATGAGTTCATGAAAAGGAACGCGGACCGGCGGATCTGTGAAATCAAGAAAAAATACCAAAAACAGTTCGTCCATCCGTTCTATGGCATAACGTTCCACTCCAGCAGTTACCAAAAACTGCCCAATGGCTATTATGCCATTTATGACAACCCTGGCCAAATGGGGTTCACCATCGGAAAGCCAATTTGAGCCTATGGCAATGTCCCAAAAAATATCCCAACAAATGCCACCACAAATGCTGTCTCAAATGCCGCAGCAAATGGCCCCACTTATTATTGTTCCCTAAAAATCAATTTATTATGAAATTCACGGTATCAAAAACCCCAAACGGCCATATCCACCTGTGTATTGCCGGAAGGAACTTTTATTTGAACAGGACCGAAATGGAGGGTATCCTATCGGGAAAGAAAACCTGTGCCGATGATGGGGCAATCCTCAAGACAGACCCGTCCACAATGGTTTTTTATCCAAATATTTACTGCTACCACAGGCCAACCCAATCGGCCTATGAGTTCGAGGCAAAAATCCTTGTTGTTTATTGCGATACCCAGAAGATGTTCCGCCGGATCGAAGAGAACACAAACAGGTTGGGAACGGACAAGCGTATTGAAATGGACACCGAAAGGTTCAGGTCCAAGTACGATGCCCCTGTTGAATTGTCCTACTCGCAGATCGTCCGGCATCCAGGCTTCCATGCCCCGGACGCCCTTTCGGTTGCCATCAAGACCGTCAAGCCAGAGCTGATGAAGCTCCGTAAAATATTGTCGGACAAGCTGAACACTGGTTTCCAGGTCTGGGAAGATTGGGTGGGGACGCCCAATTTCTATTTTAATGGCGGTGCCTACAATGGCGGCATCATTTACCACAAGGGCCACGGCTATTCGGTACACACCTAAAATAGGGACATGAAAACAATAAAACTGTCAAATGCCTGTTCCCAATATGGGGCAAACATGGGCCGTTCGGACCAACCGGTAACTGGCCGGTGCCACTTGCAGCGCATCCGGTTCGTGGACGGCGACTACGACAATGGCGGTGCTTATTGGGGCGGTGGAAGGGGCACAACTCCCTTGTATGTCTGCCAGGATGCCAATATGAACCAATGCTTTGTCAGGGCAAAGTCCCGCGAAGATGCCAAGGAACAGGTCAAGGAAAAATTCGGTAACAAAATCACCTTTTACAATTAGAAAAATGGCAACAAAAATCGTATTCCGTAAATACCCCAACTCAAAAGACATCATCGCATTGTTCCCCTCAGAGCTGTGGGGGACCTCCGGTAAGCTTGTCACGTCCTATATGCACATAGGGCAGCACTGTTCAGCCGACTATAAAGGCACAATAAAGTCCACTGTCCCGGCAACACACGATGAATATCTCCCGCTCCTTGACGAGCTTTCATCAATGGGCTACAACTGCCAACCCATACAATGTTATAAAACCGATCCACATGAAACCTCGCACCCCACATGCAATTAACCAGTTCGTTGCCGCAAACCGGACAATCCAATTCTATCTCGAACTCTGCAACAAGTACGAAGAGCGGATATACAATTGGCGCAGCAGGCACTTTCTGTTCAATTTTGGCGACGGTATAAAATACGAAGTTACCCCCGCCGGAAATTTCATCTATGGGGCAGCCCACCGTTACCTTGAAAGGTTCCTGGGCCATGAACCCTGTTCCTATTATTCAAAAGAGCCGATAGAGATCGGGTCCCGTTATTTTACCACGGAGCTGTCCGATTTTGCCCGTGTCGAGACCGGCCTCTCCGGTGTTTGGTGTGTCATTGGCGACTGTCCGTTTATCGAAAACGGGCGAAGGTCCTACCGGTTTAAGGTAAACACCCACGAACAGCTCTCTACCGGCCAGGTCGTGCCCATTGCCAAGGCCGGTATCGAGAGGCTCCTTTATCCCGAAGGTATTTTGCGCGATATACAGGTCCGCAAGCGTTGCCCCAAAAGCGATGTGGCAAGATGGTACAAAATATTGAAGCCAGATATCCACAAGGCACAGGCTTTTAGTTGGACAAAATGCCACAAGGCCATGCTGCGCAGGCTCCGCAAAAAACACAACATCATCCTTGTCAACAGTTACGAAGGGGACCTAAAAGCCGACTATTCCCAAGCCATCCGTTGTGGCAGGTACAACAAACCAACAAAGGTCAATGCCAGGGCGTGGCACATCACCTATTCCGACATCGAACAGTGGTGCGATGGCGAAGGTGTCGAAGTTGACGAGGACACGATCCTTGAAGCCTATGACGAGCTGTGCAGGGTCCCATCACAAATATCTTAACATCAGACAAATAATCAACCGCCATGTCAACTGTCACATTTTTTCTTGCAATAAGGGACGAATTCCAGTGGGACCAAAACCCACAAACAGAACATGTTGTCGATGACCAGAAAGAAGTTGTCGCAATTGCCAATGCCGTTTCGCTCATCCATAAAAAAGAGGTCCGTGTAAGCAATTCGGCAGGGTACAACAACCAGGGATATTATTACTGGTACAATCTTGGAAAATATTATTTGGCAAAATCAAAAAAATAAATTTAGAACCATGTCATCATTTATTACAGAAATCGAAAAAACATCCATCCGCAAAAAACATTATGGATGGTGCGGCGAAACTTACATGAAGATCAACGGCCTGTCGTACGAAATTACCACCATGAAACGGCACAATGGCGAAATTGCATCAATCGCCCAAAAACTCCGCACCAACAAAGAAGAAAACGGTATGCGGGTTGTCTCCTTTATGATGTTTGCCGACAAATCCATTGTCATCCTCCGCGAAAGGTCCAACGCCACCGAGGCTAAGGTCAAAGAACTGCATTACAAGGCACTGGCCTTGATCGACACGATGCCCGACCAGTTCCCAAATGCACCTGCTTATAAAGTCGAAGTCGGCCAGCTCTTTTTTATGGACGGGTATGGCAAAGAAGATGAAAAGCTCGCCATTTACAGCATTGACCAGGACAACGACCGAGTTTGGTATGTCAACACCAAGACATTGAAGCTCAACCACAACGAGTTCAGCCATATCCGCCCATGGTCGGAAAAGTTTGGGATAGGCTACTATTACCAAGAAGGGGAGACGATGGACCTTGACGAACTCTCCAATATGGTCATCGAAGCCAGGGCAAAAGCCGAACTCGAAGAAGCAGGGCGTCCGGCCAAAGAGGCAGCCGAAAAAGCAGAAATTGAAAGGCAGAAGGCAGAAATTGAGGCGCAATACCCTTATTTGCAGAAACCTTCCTCTCAATCTGGTGGTGGCAAAAATGTAGCGGTCAACCTTCGCATCGAATTGAAGCGCATGTTCCCAAATGTAAAGTTCTCCGTTGTTTCCGAATACAGCCGTGTCGAGGTCACCTGGACAGATGGGCCAACCACCGACCAGATAAAAGAAATTACCGACAAATGGGAGGACCACAAAACCGATTGTTCGGGCGATTACCGCGACTATGCACCCTCACTGTTCAACAATGTCTTTGGGGGCTGCAATTACATGTCCGAAAGCCGCAAAATGTCGGGTGCCACCGAAGCAAAAATCAATGCTGTTTTGGATGTCCAGGTGGTCGAATTCGACCCGAATGTCCCATGGCGGATATTTTGCGAAAACGAAATCCCCACCCAAGAATGGGAAATAATCCCCAAGCCCAACTTCCGAGGCCCAACTTATGAAGCCTATGAAATAAAGCCAGTAGTAAAAATACCAGTCCCCGAAATTGCCGAATCTGTGGCCCATGAATTCCCTCCTGCTTCAGCTAGCGGAGTTATCCTTGTCACCCACAACACCGACAAAAACGGCATCGAAATCCGGTTTCCCTCAAAACCCACAGAATTGGTCATCAACGATTTAAAAGCCCATGGTTTCCGTTGGTCGGGATTTGGCAAGTGCTGGTGGGCACGTTACTCCGGCTCCCTTTGGCTATTCGCTAACACCATCAAATAGCATCGCACAATCACTGACAGCAGGCAAGGCCTTGGCTGCGATTCCGGTCAATCGGTGAAGTAGAAGTGCCGACCTTCCCAACCAAATAACACGACCATCTTTTTTTACTCATTCTTTAACCCTTCAAAATGAAACTATTTGTCTATGCCAGAGTTGGGATGAGGTTGGTCCTCGATTGCGACCCAACTCCCCAATCAATCACAAGTGCCCTAAAAACCGAAGTTTTAAAGCTCCCAACGTCGAAGGTAAAACCTATGTCCCATGTGAAGGTGAAAAATTTGACATTTTCGATGATAATGGTAACCAGATCGGATCTCCAGGATCCGGCGAAGAAATTAAGTTTTATATTTAAAATCCCCCTCAAAATGGAAAAAGTTTATAAAGATTTTATCCCCGAAATCTCCATCACCCTAAAACGCGGTGCCGAGCATAAATGTAAAATAACGAGAAGCAGGGATGCCGCAGATTTGTTCCGCATGTTTATTGACGAAGAGACCATTGAATGTTACGAACAATCGGTCGTATTGTATTTAAACCGTGCCAACAATACAATTGGTTGGTTCAAAGTATCACAGGGCGGTTTGGCAGGGACCGTTATCGACGTCCGCCTTATTTTCGCGACAGGTTTGGGAATGCTTTCCACGGGCGTGATCTTGTGCCATAACCACCCATCGGGGAACTTAAACCCGTCAGAACAGGATGCCAAGATAACCCGTCAGGTCAAAGAAGCAGGTAAAATTCTGGACATGCCCATATTGGACCACATCATTATTGCCCCCAACACCAAGGATTATTTTTCCTTCGCCGATGAAGGATATTTGTAAAGCTCAATGATCCAAAACCATGCAAAAATATCTGGTCACATTCCAAGACCTGTTTTCCTTCGCCACGGTCAAGCGCGAAGTGCCCCTGTCAGATGCCCAATACGGCACGGCATTGCGCCAAATGTCAAACAACGAAATCGTTGTCAACCGCTTCGATCCCAAACAGGCTATCCATTGGCTCCTGGTAATTAAATCCATAAAACCAAGTAACGAAAATACCCCATTATTATGACCGCTCATTTCAACCATTCACCGGCCCAGGTCCAGGCCGCGTCCCTCCTGTTGGCCACTATGGCAATCCGGAACATCGCCAAAGCGTCCTTCGACAAATTTGAGGCAGAAATCCTCGAAAGTGGCAATTACCACTACGATGAAAAATATTTGCAGCCCAAATATGCCGAACTGTTGGATATTCCCTCCGACAAGGCGATCCGCAGTGCCGCCGACATCCACATGTTGTCAGGGCTTTGTATGCTCAACACGGACCAATATGCTTACACCGAAGCTGCAAAGTACTATTCAGAGTTGGGTTTAAGGGCCAGCAATGCAGGTTGGGTCCATGCCGAAAATGCCTATGCGACAATATCCCACGATGTTACGGTGCTCGAATCCTCTTTTATACAGATTACCGAAAATATCCACCTTATCGACAGTGACAGCTTGTCTGGGTTCAGCTTGTCAGGTAGGGCCGCATTTGTCAAGGACCTTCTCGAAATTTTTTGCCCCCTGGTCACACAAGATCAAAACCTCGATGCGACAACCAGAAAAGTCTATCATCAATATGTAAACCATAAGGCATTGGCCTTCAAAGAATTCTCATTGTGGTTAAACAATAAATACAAATAATGTACTACGAATCTGTTATCCACACCCTGCGTCCGGTAGCCAATGCTGTCGAAGCCGCAACACTCGCCTGCTCAGGCAGTGCAATGTCCCACGAAGCCATCCAATGGGAAGCCAACGGCAAAACTTATTACGCTGTCAGCGATACGCACATAGACAATCCTGCATTTTCTGAAACGGCCATCATCCGTACCGATGGTGAAAAATTCACACAGTTGGAATCCATCACAGTTGCCTGGTGCAAACCGGAAGAGGTACTTGGATACTTCAAGGGGTGCGAAACCCAGGATTGGCAAATGCGCCAAACGCAACTGATAATCGGCCAGCCCAAACCCGAACAAAGGGCTTGGTTTACCTGCGGCTGTTGCGGCAACGGTTTCAAGGATTTTGTGGCTGTCCAGTTGAAGTTCGACCAGGACGCATCCTATGGCATTTGCCCAAGGTGCCAATGAGTTCCCCACGGTTTCATCCATGGGTTTCTCTTAATTCTCTCATTTTAAATTTTTTAATTAATTTATGTCTTCTCCTCCAGTCCACATCCTTCTTGAAATCCGTGGTGGCAACATCCAACGGATTACCTCCACTGTCGATATTGTTGTCTCGATCATTGACCGTGACAACAATGACCCCGCCGAAATGGCAAAGTCCTACGGACCCGACCAGGTCCTCACTTACGAACAAATCCGTGAAACCATTGAATCCGAAATTAAATCCATCGTCCCATGAAACCCTCAAAGTATTTTGTCCTGAACGAACAGGAAGGCGATCTCCGCCACATTGCAACAATCAAGGCCAGTAACGACAAGCAATTGACCCAAAAAATCAAAGAAGCGGTCACGGACCATTTTTCCTGCACGACGGTAGAGATTGACAACCTTTCAATGTCTGAAATTTCACATACCCACTCAGGTTCTTTTGGGTTCATTGCCACCCTGTCCGATCCGGATGGGGACTTGGAATTCCAGAACGTCGAGATCATCGAGACAGTACTATATTGATATATTGTACAACTTACTAATAATCAACAATATGCCGTTATTAAAATCCGTTACGCTCAACAAGTCCATAGCGTTCATAAGCAATGGGAACGACATGGCCCCCACTTTGGCAACCCTTGAATTCACACCGGACACGCTGACACGCATAGCCAGGGTCCAATGTTTGGTGAAGGAAAACAACCTTTTCTCCGCCAAGATAGAGATCCCCGATAATGTCGAATTGTTCGACGAAGTTGACGGTCTGGCCCAAATATCAGAATGGAGGTACGATTTTGCAACTTTTTCCATTTTTGACGACACGTTCTACTTCTATGCCCAGAACAAATGGGACTCCTCTTGTCAGATCGAATCGGAGGCCATCACCCTCGATGAAATCTATCCACTTTTTAACCACCAGCCATGAACACCCTCACATTTGTCCCGGAAGGCGAATGGCACCGTTATCGCATCAAAGAGACCGGCGATTTGGTCTCCATTCCAAGCCTGGATCCGGTAGTGACCATCCAAAACCACTCAGCCGGTATTCTCCACTCGGCCCACCCCAACATCTCGGTAACCGGCTCCATCGCCGGTATGCGCAAGTATGGTTGGCGCAAAACCGACCTTGTCCATCGTCAGGGTGCCTATCATTACAATGTATCCATGGTAGTTACTTCCCACTTGCTCGACAAGCTTTGCCTTGCACTCGAAGACCCCGAATTGAAATGTTTCCTCTCTATCCGGTTCCTTGAAGATGGCTCCCAAGTATTCACGTTTTAAAAACATCAGCATTATGCCACTCAAAGAAATCCTCTTCCATCAATTTAAAAGGTTGCTTCACCTAAAAGTTGATCCGGTTTCACCGCAATATCCGCGCTATCTGGAATTGTTGCAAAAAATTGACCTTCAGTACAAAACAAGTATCAATAGCCCATATTTAAAATCAATTCCATATGCCAACAATCAATCAAACCGCAATGCGGTCAATAGGGGAGGCGATCAAAAAGCTCGACAGCTTCTCCCATTTAAACAATGATCAATTGGGCCCGCAAGAAAACGTCCAACGGATCGACACAGCCCGCAAGAACCTGGTCAACGTCCTATTCTCCTGCGGCTACGAACTTCAGGAATTTTCCTCTACTGTAATCAAATCAAAACATCAACGAACTCTAATTTAAAAGCAATGCCAAAATTCCATTTCCGTCCCCAATTGGTACTCACGGAAAAACAAAAAGAGTTGGCCAGAGAGTTGCGCCATGGTGAAACCCTTACCCTTCTCGACAGCCATGCAAAAACTTTTGTTCACTTCCAGATGAACAGGAAGGAAAAATTGATCTGCTGGATGCGCCATGTAAGCAGCGACCGCCGAAATTGGGCCCTGTGGAACAATTGCATGTCGCTAAAGGAGGTCATGGCAGAAATCGTAAAAATTCACGTCCGGAATGTCGAATACCGCAAAAACGGTGACAGGTGCAACCTTGTCAACCCCTATAAACCCAGTATTGAACAAATAAAATTTATCTGAATGGCAAAACTAAAAGACCTCAAAAAGTTGGAAAAGGCAATCAATAAGTTGAAAGAAATTGCCGAAGAAGTAAAGGAAACGCTCGAAGAGAAACGCTCCTGGCTCGACGAAAAGTCCTATTCTTATCAGGAAAGCGACAAAGGGCAGGAGTGGGACGAACACCTCTGTGGTATCGAATCCCTGCTCGACGAAATCGACGCCCTCGAAATCCCCGAATAGCAACATGAATTCCCCACGGGTCCATCTGTGGGACAACACCTTAATCAATAAATATTTAACTTATGGACTCAAAAAAAATCCATTCCCCCTACTATGAACGAAAGTGCCGTGACCGCCTGGAGCACCATCGGGGGTTTAAAGCACAGTTGGCCGCAAATATTGGCGCAATAATAGCCGAAGCCTCCAAACTCCCCGTAAAATCCCAGAAGGCTGGACTAACATTTACCCTCCCCGAATACATCAAATTTGAGGGGGCAAAATCCCCGCGCAAAATTGCCGAAGCGACAAGCGAATTTATCCGCATGTCCGAAAATGAAAGGTTGTTTATGTCCGGTGATGCCACAGACAGTGTGGCCGCACTTATCAATGGTGCCGAACCCAACGTAAATTGCAATATGCGCCGTGACGAAGATGGGACAATCAATTTTTTTACCTTCAATGGCAAATACTCCATTATTGGCCCCGGTTATCTCCCCCTTCTGCTCGACGGCCTAAGGTCATGGGGCGATGGTGTCCCCCGCAACCCAAGCGACAGTGCTTTCCACGATCCATGTGGTTGCCTCCGCCGCAAAAAGTGGCAGGAAGAAATAAACCAAAAACGTGCCTGGCTACGTTCACAAATCTCAGATACCAAGAAGGTTGCCGAACGGGACAAATGGCTGCAATGGCTCATTGGTTGCACTGACACCACCGATATTTATTACCAGAACCGCAACTATATCCTTGACCCCATCGACCGGCCAGGTGTCCACATCCACGATCCCACGGCCCCCATCTGGGAACCGTGGTCGGAATCAAACCCAGTCCCCAAAAACATGGTCCCCACAAACGGCAAAGGCGAACCATGTAAAGGGTTCCAGCACTTCTCCAAAGCTGACTTCCCTACTGCTGAATTCCCTACTGCTTTAGCCGTAGGAACAGTACAAATTATCGAATTCCAACATAAGTTTCAATTGTCCAATAATTTAACAATCAACAAAATGAAAACAAATCCCGCAAACGTCCGTCTTTTCCAGTCATTTGTCAACAACCGTAAAAACACGATCCCGATCCTTGATTTTGTAAAGGTGCAATCTGGCATGGCAACCATTTCGAACCTCGAAACATGGGTACAATTCCCCATCGAAGCAGAAGACGGGTTCTATCGCATCCTCAATAACCAACTCTTTAAGGTCCACGGCCCCGACCATTTTGAAGCCGAAGACTGTCCTGCCCTTCCGGCAATGGTCCCTGCCTCCCGTGCAGTTTTTGAAGGTTCTTACCTGCTGAAATTTGCCACATGTGCCGCAAAAGACGAATTGCGCCCTGTTTACAGTTCCATTTACATCAACGGCAGTACCAACACGATCGTTGCGACCGATACCCATCTGGTCAGGTGGGAAACGCTTTTTACCTCCGACATCGAAAAAAACTTCGAGGCACTTATCCCGCCAGTTGCCCCATTGCTTGCAAAGTGCCGTGTCGATCCTTTCCAACCCATCAAGGTTACCCTTTTGAAAGACGAAGAAACAAAACATGGGGAACAAGCTGGGGACAAACCAGACGTTCCTGTTTTTCGGTACGCTACCTTTGAGTTCCCCGACTGCCTGTTTACGGTCCGTCTTGTTGAAGGCCGGTTCCCAAATTACAAATCCGTTATCCCGCAATGTTACCAATCCACGACATCGGAAGAGTCCGAGCAACCGCCGGTACGCTATTTTACGTTGCCATTGGCCACTGTCCTTGAAATAGACAAAACCGCAAAATCCTTCAAGCGGGAACTCCTGCGCATATCCGAAAATGGGATGGTCATCGAAAATGACGAAACCAACCTTTATAAATCATGGCCGGCACCCGTATTTTGCAGCCGCCCGTTACGGCAGCCCGATGCCATTGTGATGCCGATGCTTGTCAAGGATACGCCTGAAACGGAGGGGGGCGGTCCAATTTGTCCCACCTTGCTTGGGATCAACGCACATTTTCTCCCAAGGCTCGCGACCATGTTCAAGGGCAACATCACCATTGGAGTTTCAGACCCCAACCTTGCGGTCGCCGTCTGGCTCGAACCATCAGATAACGAAACAATTGCAGTTGCCAACAAAGGCGCAAAAGCAGTCCGGCCAAAACCGGCTGCCGTTACATTTGCCAAACCGTCCGGTAATGGCAAACGGCAAATTGGTCCCAAATACACAATCGTCCATTATTCCGAAAAGGCCATTGCCCTGTTTGGCGACACAAAAGCGATCAAGGAACACCTTCGGACTTTGGGGGGCCGTTTCAACCCACGGCTCCAACACAACAGCCAGCGTACCGCAGGTTGGGTATTCCCGTTAAAATATGAAAGCGATCTTCTTAAATTAATTGCCTCATAATCAGAAAATACCATGCCTGAATTATCGGACGGTCAAATTGAACTGCTTTTAAAACTTGCCGGGATGAAATACTGTCCCGGCAAGTATTCCCCCGAAGAATGGACGGGGATCGCCAAAGTCGATCCGGCCCAGTTCCAACCCCTTATTGGCATCAAAAACAACCGCTGTTTTTGGTCCAAAGAAGCCGAAAAGATCTACCAAAATTGGTCATGTTCAGTTGCCCAAAACTGGACAGCAATCGGGGCGTAACGTCCCAACATCGAATCCCCATGGTTTCAACCATGGGTTTCAATTATTTCATTCCTTAATTTTTCATCCTTAATCCATTCACCATGCATGTCGAAGTGAAAGTATCCGTATGGAAACGCATCGAACTTCCCGAAAGCACGACCAAAGAGGAGATAATAAAAATGCTCCGTTTAGGGGAAGAAGGCATCAATGACCTTTTTGATACCTACGAAGATCTCGAATACAACGAAGTCGAAAACTCAGAAGAGGCCCTGGCCCCCGAAGATAATGGGGGTTGCCATACCATTGAACTTTATTGTCCCGAAGAAAAAGGCGATGGTCCAGTCTGGACAAACGGGCCAAATCAAATTAACCCCTTGACCGGTCTTGAATATGAAAACAATTAAATTTCCATCAAACACATGGTTCACAGGCCGTAATGGGATGTCCAACGCATCAGGGATCCAGATAACCGAGTCATTTGAAGGGCACCTTACACTTGTCCCGGTCACTTCAAAGGGCAAATTGGCAAACTGCTTTATCGTTGTCCACAAAGGTTCGGTCCCCGAATTTATCGCCTCCATTGGACCAACAGTCCCTGACAATAAGGAACCAGTCCTTCCGACCAAAGCCGAAGGGCAACCTTCCACTTATGTCCTTTTTGGGAAAGAAGCGGTAAATATCTTACAAACCGAAGGGTTCAAAAGGCTCAACAGAACCATCAAGGCCGATAAAACATCCATTGGCTTTGCCCTCAAAGAGTTTACCCAAGGCGATACTGTTGCCGACATCCTTTCCGCTGCTGACGGATGGGACGACTGGGCCATCCTCACCCCAGATCAATACAAAAAACTCTCTGTTCTTTGACACCCACTTGGGATCAAAGCTGCCATCCAATTAATTGTCCATACCATCCAATTTGTAAAAGTTTAATTTTTATTGCCATGAAACTATTTAAGCTACAGGCGGTTAACAGGCCACCTGTTTTTATTCATCCAGATTCGATCATCCGTTTCAAGCCAGTGGATATCAAGGCGGTGAACCCGATTTTTAAGGATTGTAAATCAATAGTCGAATTGCGCTTCGCATTGGTTGCTTCCGAATTCGACAACCGTGCCCCTGAAGAATTGGCCGAACAGATCAACCGTGAATGTTACAATGTCAAACAAAACCCCATTAAACGTTAATATTATGGACCCAAAAACCCCAAAAGCAATTATCATCATGGAAGATGGCAATATTTTCAAAGTATTGTGTTCCGAAAATATCGACATTGCAATTATCGACTATGATACGGAATCCGGTGAAAAAGAGGATTATATCCCCATCCCGCAACCCGATGGCAATACGACCGAAGCCTATGTATATCAAGGGGAATATTTGGAGCTAAACCCATCCCGTGTCGATGAGATAATGAGGGCCATAAAATCCTACGTTCCACCTGTTCGGCTTATTCCTGTAATTGCATGTAGCTCACATGGTTCAATTACTTTCGATTCCCTAACCGGAAATGTAATATCCATCAACCTCGATAATAGTCCAGAAAGTCCGCAAGTGGCAAGGTTTGATGTCGAAGAGTTCAATGCCCATTATGGTGATTATCCAAAAACTGAAACCGATATTCTTGACCTTGGCTATTGGCAAAATGATGGGGGCTATGAGCCACCTTGCCATGATTGGCGGCGGGAAGTTGCCATTCTCCGCACAGGGGCAGGACCAGAAGAATTGAGCTCACTTGGCCAGCAAAATGCTGTGCCACAGGTCTTGATAAATGCAATTGCCGATAATTATGCCAATGCAGAACTAATCATCCCCAACGTAAACCTTCACCTGCTTGAAGCACAACGTAGGGCATTTCTCAAATATACCTCGCATATCGGCTCGTTTCAAGGCGAAAGGGACGGGTTGGAAAACTTCCTGAATACCATTTGCGATGCCTATTATGACAAATCAAATGGGGCCAATGAATTTTCCTCCAATTCCGGTAACCCGCTTTCTTTCGAGGGCTCACTCCAAACCAAAATTGGCACCATTGATGAAGCAAAATCATTTATCCGGATGCTGCACCGAACTGGGAACATGTTCCATCTCGAAGACGATCCCCATGATGTCGATTTTGCAAAACCGCTATCGGACAATCAATTGGACGATCTCGAAATCCGTGTGAACGAAATATACGGCTTAGACTGGACAGAAGGTGGTTATGGATGTCCATTGGGTTATTATCTTCAGGAAGTCGATCCAAATTTCTTTGATGCCTTTGATACCGGTTATGAACCCATCCCAGCCTCCGAACTCCTTTCCTCCATTGAAGCAGTCCCACCGGTCGAACTTGCGCCACATGTTCCCGATCTCTCCGAAGTCTCCGAAATCGCCGTCATCATGGGATATTCTATTGCAGAAACAATGGTCCAGGCCAACGCGGACCGCAATATTGGAACCGTTGAGACGATAGCCATTATTGCAGAATGGGCTATCGAGTTTGAAAAGAAGTTTGCAACGGTTTGTGAATGGTCGGAGGAAGTTTTTGACAAACCATCCAAATGGGGCTTGCCCGATGGTACCTGCGATTGGGAAGACGCAATCTGCGAATTTGCCGAACAAAAATTCAAAGCTTATTGTCAAAATCAACATTGAGCTATCAGTTCCCACACTCTTGAATTCCCACACTCCTGAATTGCCCACGGCTGAGTTCCTCACGGTTTCAGCCGTGGTACTATAATTCTTTATTCTTCATTTTTAATTCTTCAATCCCATGTTTTCATCCGATTTCTATCCCACCCCAAGCCCCGTAATTGAGCAAATGTGTTCAGGTATCAACCTGCATGACAGGCATATCCTTGAACCGTCTGCCGGAAAGGGGAACATTGTCGATTACCTACTCCGTTACGGGGCAAAGGTTGTCGCTTGTGAAAAAGAACCAAACCTTGCAGCGATAGTGGCCGCAAAGTGCAGTTTTTTAAAGCACGATTTCCTTCAGGTCACACCAACAGAAGTGAGCCATATCGACTGTATTATTATGAACCCACCATTTTCAGCCGATGAAAAGCATATCCTCCATGCCTGGTCCATTGCTCCCGAAGGTTGCGAGATTGTTGCCTTGTGCAATTACGAAACAATCCGCAATCCGTACACCTCCAACAGGTTGAAGTTGGAAAATGTTATAAAGCAGTTTGGCAGCAGCCAAAATCTTGGGGATGCGTTTTCCACAGCCGAACGCAAAACCGGTACCGCCATTGGCATGGTTCACCTCTTCAAGCCAAGGGTCACTCCCGAAACCGAGTTTGAGGGGTATTTCGATCTAAACGAAGAAGATGAAGACCAGGAAAACGGCATTATGGCATATAGCGAAATCCGGAACATTGTCAACCGGTATGTCGGGGCCGTCAAAATGTTCAACGATGTCATTAACGCTTCAACAACAATGAACGAACTGATAAATCCCATCAGTAACGGTCTTGGTATCCGGTTTGGGGCATATAACGACAGCTACAATGGGGGCCAAGCAACAATAAGCCGTGATGATTTTAAAACCCGGCTTCAAAAGTCAGCGTGGAAATCGGTCTTTAACCGGATGAATATGAAAAAGTATGTCACCCAAACTGTTATAGGCGAGTTAAATGCGTTTGTAGAGAAGCAATCCAATGTACCGTTCACCCAGACAAATGTTTACAAAATGATCGAAATGATTGTCGGGACCCATCAAGACCGGATGAACCGCGTGTTGGTCGAGGCATTTGAGAAGATCTGTGGCTATTCGGATCAAAACAGTACTGCCCAAGAACGGTGGAAAACCAACAGCGATTACAAAATTAATCGCCGTTTCATCCATCCGAACATTTGTAAATACGACAGCCGGTGGCCCAAGTCAACCGTCGATATCGACTATTGTGCCGATTCCCGTTTTGACGATATTATCAAGGCACTTTGCTTTCTGACCGGAAAGGATTACGAAAAACAGATAGCCCTAAGCCCATTTTTCAGCTATAAGTACAAATTGGCAATAGATGGCGAGATATTGGTGGGTTACGATAATTGGGACTCCGATCATTCAAGGATAATCCACCGCAAATCCGACCTCGAAAAAAATGGCAACAAATACGAAATCGTGACGGTTGAAGGCGAATGGGGACAATGGTACGACTGGGGTTTCTTCCGTGTCAGAGGTTACAAAAAAGGCACGATGCACTTTGAGTTCATTGATGAAAAAGTATGGGAACTTTTCAACCGGCGCGTTGCCGAAATCAAAGGTTGGTCTCTTCCACGGAAAACCGACAGCAAGCAGAAAGGGAATAACCGGACTAAAGCAGAAAGTTTGGTGCTTTTCTAAAATTCATAATGAAAAAGTACTAAATTGCATCATTTTATTGTCATTTTTTACAGATTATAAAGGGCTTTAATTTAACACATTAGGTTATGAATCGAATAAGCATCCGTTTAGAAACTCCTGAAATTGAATCGTCACTTGCAGAAATCAATGACAAACCTGCTACGGCTGCGCAGACAGTTATTGAACTTTTCACTTACATGCGCCAGGCTACGATCAGGGAAATTCGCGGATTATTTACACCCAATGAACTCACTTCGATTGCGTATTTTATTAAATCGACAAAACCAGCAGTGCAAGTAATGTGTGCCCCCTCTTTTTTAATTACTGGTTTGGAGGAAGCTGAAAAAAGCAAATCTGTAGTATCAAATTATGATGTTGACCTCAAAGCACTTATTTCTAAGATTGAAAGGCTGACAACAGCTCAATCTGCAATTCTTCAGCTTGAAATCTCCTCTTATTGGGAACTCAAAAGGATTAAACCTGTAAATCCAAATTTTATGAATAGTCCGGTACCTGCAAGTGAAATTATTTCCTCCAGGAACAGACAAAAGGCATCAGATCTTGACAAGTTGATCAAAATATTTTCATAATCACTAAGGTTAAGAAAATTATTTTGGGAAAATCATTTCTGGGAAATATTGTTCTTATCTAATTGATATGGAAATTTTTATAAAAAAACCAATTAATTATTTTTAAGTAACGCTAAAATCAAGTCCATCCTTATCAGGTTAATATTTGCAAGTCCAAATAATAAAATGGATTGGGTTTGGCCAATTTATTCTTTGGCTATGTTAATAAAAAAGGTTACTAATCACAACATCGAATATTGTTTCGTATCTCAAATTTTGATTTTTGTTTTAATTCAGTTATGTTATGAGCAAAAAGAGGGCTTATTTCAACTTTTTTCATTTCTGGAGTTGATATTTCCACTTCTTTCAACCAAGACAAATATAAAGAATTAAGGGCTTCTTTCGCTTTTTGTAATGAATTTATACCACTTAATGATTTTACACAAGCATATTCTTCGTTCTTATTCACGGCAAGAATGGTAATAGATTGCGTAAAATCCATTAGATCAAAGATATGTTGTTCTATTTTAAGGATATTCCTGTCATCATGTAGTGGAATAATACGATATGGTAATTCAATATTTTGATCAATAACTCTTTCTATTAAATCTAAGCTAATTACGTGTGAACCTATATTTGCTGGTAACCTTTCCCATAATTCTTGTTTGATTTCATCTTTATTGTAATACTCAATTAACTTAAGATGCCCGTTATATTCTATTATTTTGCCTAATTTCTCTGATTCCTGATAATCATTTATGGTTTTTATTGTAAACTCAGCTAGAGAAAAATCATGAAATCCTATCATTACCGGATCACAGACTTGTTCCAAAATATTTGGATATTGAAAATAGAATAAGTGCTGAATTCCTATTTCTCTAAGTTTTTTCAATAAGCCAGAATTATTTAAAGCATTAATTAATCCGCCATGACCCGTTGGATGTTCTTCGATCACATTATCTTTTGACAAAACACATTGAAGATTGGAATCTAAAATAGGCAATGTCTCTTGTTGAATGAAATAAATATTATCTCTTGATAATCCATAAAAATCTTGCCTTTTGAAGGATTCTATGGTTCTATTATGGACAGATGGACTAGTCAGAATTATTATGGGAATATCTGAATGATATTTTTTTTGTATTGCCAATATTTTTTCAGCTTGCAACTGATAGATTGTGCGATTGGTAACAGGGCCAATCGGCAAATTACCTCTTAAATCTGAAATTCCCATTCGGGATGAGATTCCTCCGGCAACCATAACGATGGCTATTTTCCCCTGCTGTAACAAATGCATTCCATGATTATAAATTTCTCCTTCTATATTTTTTTTATAAAAAATCTTAGAAGGTAAATGCATTTCAACATTTTTGAGCAATATATCTTCTGTTTTACCAGCGATGATTCGATGAACAAATTCGATTTTATCCTTAATTCCCATTTGGTTTTTTGCAGTAAAAATTTGCCCAATATATTGATTTGGGATCATTATATAGATTATTCTTATTCCATCTGAATGTGATCTCTTCAATGCTAAATCCGGCAGCTTCAATTTTTCTCTGAGGGATTAGATGACTATTGTAATATTCGAAAAACCTATCCCCAACCGAAATTATTGTATGATCTCCAATTTTATAATTTACAAATAACAAGCCACCGGGTTTAAGTAAGTCGAATAATTTGTGATAAATGCTCGCTGATTCCTCTTTTGGTATATGAATCATCATGGCACATGCAAATATTAAATCGAATGGTTTGTCTATAAATGGGCAATTATCAATATTATAAATATCCCATTGATGTATTTTATTAATTCCGGTTGCTTTTTGTGCCTCATTTAGCATAACATGAGAAGCATCAAATAACGTCACATCAAATCCAATATCTTGTAACAATTTTGCATATTGGCCGGGGCCACATCCTAAATCCAAAGCGGTTTTCACTTCATTAAAATCCCAATCTGTAACATCCCTCAATCTTGTTACAATGGTTGTTATTGGTGTTCCTTTGTATCTTTCTGAATATAAATTATTATTATCGTAAAATGCAATAGTGGAAGTTTTTAAATTGTTATTTATAAAAGTTTTCCAACCATTCGGATTTAAACAATATTGCATATGTTCTCCGGACTCTAATTTGTTTACTAACATATCTTTGACTGATCGAACGTCAATGTCGATCGATCTATCATTAATTAATAATTCTGTCAGCATAGTTTGTAAACCGCTTTCAGTAACAATATTATTATGAACATTTAAAACAGTATTTATTTTATTTTCAATATTATTGAATTCGGATGGAAACCTACTTAAATCTGATGAATTCAAATATCTGAAAAAAGAGACACTAGTAGTATATTTGAATATTTCAGCCAATTTATGATATTTATCGAAAGTGAACAATAAAGCATTTTCAAGAGCCTCTTTCTTTTGTTTTAATTCTTCTTTTGAAATAAAGCCTAAGGTTATTACCATCCTTTGAATTAAAGGAATATTTAAAATGGATAATAGTTCCGCAGAAAGACCCCAATCTCTATATCTGAAGATATTATCATTATTAGGATCCCTATGGTAATAAACTAAACTATTTTCTGGTTTAGTTTGGTTAAATGGTAAACCTATTCCTCCGTTATTCAATAATTCAAATAATGCTGCAATTAGTCTGTTCTTAAATCCATCTCTAATATTGGAATTATATTCATTCTCATCTTCTTTAATGAAATAAGGTAAGTTCATTAAAAGATTTGATGTTTCCATTCGCCAGAAATTACCATATGGTCGGAAATGAAGCAAATTATTATTGCCATAGAAAGTATTTTCAGGTTTTAAATCTAAAATATTAGGGTTAGTTACTCTATTTTCAATTCCTAATAATTCATTCTTAATAATAGTATTTAACCTATCTAATGAACTTAATAAATCAGGCTTTAAACCATCCACAAATCCATTAGTTTCAAGTAATTCATTCAATTTGATCAATGCTGCATAAAGTGCTAGATCATGTGCTGTATCTTGTCTCCATAAATTAATATGGTTTATTAAATAGTCACTGGTTAGCTTTAATTCATCTTCAATATTTACAATTCTCATTGTTGCATTTCTGCAGAGGAGGAAAGTTATTATTCCCATAGCTGTATGTCTAATTTTAACTGGTACAGCTGCTCTTTCAGATTGAGAAAGGCCCACTGCTCCATCAAATCCAATTTGACTTGAAATATTAGAAAATACTAATCTTGCAATAGGTTGAATTTCATTGGAAAGTCTTCCTGCATTATTGTTATGGATTTTCTTTAAAAATTTGTAATAATGATAGAAAGCATATGTCGTTAAATCAACTCCACCATAATACCGCATTCCAGGATTACGAGGTATATTACCCAAATCTCCTTCCCATATTGCCTCCATCCAATTTGCCAAAGTTTTTCCCCATCCTCCTTTAGGTAACTGGTCTAATTTGAAGAAAGCATATGCTATTCGATTTAAGTATAGTTTCTTCTCCTCAAGAATAGCTTGTTCATTTAATGTAATATTAAGACCATTAGAATTTAATTTTTCTTTTATTTGTTTAACAATATTTACTGCATTTTGTCTGATATTAATATTCAATTCTTCGTTGCAAGCTGCAAAAATAAACTGGTATAGAAGGGCTACATTATAATTAAATTCCCAATCTATATCATTTACAATTGCGAACCTTCTTATACATTTAATAGTTTCAAATGCCTTTTTTAAATTGATATTATTATCATTATAGGTATTATCGATATTTTCCAATAATACATTTAGTTTATTTGAATCTTCATCAGGATTTTGGCAGTTAGTTAAGTAAAGGAATAATCGAATTTCACGCTCAAGTTTAGCAATATCTCGCCATAAATGCTGTACACCTGTCAGGCCAAAATCAATAATAAATGGTATTTTGTTCGAAATAATTAAATTTCTGGAATGCAAGTCGCCATGTACAAGCATTTTTTTAGAATGATTCCACCTAGGATCTTGATCGCATTTGTTTTTTGCTTCATTAATCCAATGAATTGTTCCTGGGAGATCATCTCCAAGTCGGATTAGCTCGTTGTTTATTTTCGATGGGTTATCAAATTCATAAAGTTTAAAAGCATTCAAATTTGTTGTTCTTGGATTAAGATTATTTATGTTAAGGGAATTCTCAAATATTATATTTATTATTTCTGTTATATTTTCATAATTGTCTGTTTTTAAATAATAATTTTCAAATGTTATTCCTTCCCTACCTCCTGTTAATTCCATAACAATACATCGTATGGCACCTTCAGATATATCTAAACGTATTATAGGTTTGTTATTGAAAAAATTACCTGCATGTATGGAGCCATCAATATCTTTTCCTATTTGAAAAGCATTGCCAATTTTAATCACAATCATATTTGGCGTTCCAACAGCAGATTCAGGAATTGCAAGATAAGTTTTTGCCCCCGAACGACCACTTACGTGCTTATCTAAATGAATAGCATTATAACCTAGTTCCAGGCATATTCTTGAAATTAGTGACCTGATTTCTTCTGGCCATTTTTCTAACCAAACTTCTATTTTTTCTTTCTGATTATTCATAGTTTCTATTTTAATAAGGTTACTTAACTGAAATATACAGTGGTTCTTGCTGCATTTTAACGAAATAATCTTTTATTCCATGCGAAAAGTAAGAGAATTGGGTAAACCGTTCACTAGCAATGTAATTCAATTCACCAGACTCATCCTTATCTTTAAACCAAACTTTTCCCGTACCGCTTTCAACTTTGCCTAAACAATATACCGGGCAGTTTATTTCATTCATTAATTTCTGCAGTTTTGGCAAATTTTCTGGTAATATAGTACAAACCAATTCCCAATCCCCCCAGGATAGCATCACTTTTCTGTAATCAATATCAATACTATCCGATATCTTTTTTACAATTGGATCCGGTTCAATATTTGAAAGATCAATATGAATGTCAACATTGTGACTGCTTTTAGCAATTCCATAAAACGTTGATATTAAACCATCAGAACTATCCATTGCGCAATATGACAAATTATTGGAAGCTATTATCATTCCTTCTTTAATCCTTGGAATGGGCCGTTTTAAGTTTTTTTGTATTTTATCATAATCTTCCTTTTTAATATTTAATACAAGATTTGGAAACAACTTACTGATTGTTCCGGACCAAAATAATCCCATATCGCCTAAAACAATTACTAATTCACCAGCTTTTGCCATGTCTCTTCGAAGTACTTTTTCAGGATGAACACTTCCAAAAGCTGTACAAACGCTATTAAAATTTTGTGAATCTTTGATGTTTCCTCCAATAATCGGACAGCTAAATTGAATAGATGCTTCAATTATTCCTGCATAAAATCGGTCAAAATCATTTATGCTCATATCATTATTGGCTTCCAATGCTAAAAGAATACCGGTAGGTTTAGCACCCATCGCCCCTAAATCGCTGATATTTATAATCATAGAAAACCAGCCGTAATACCAGTAATCAATTTCTTCAAAATAAGTAATGACAGGTTTGGGGCAAGGATCAGAAGTAACAACAACAATTTCATCTTTTATTGGTTTAAACCCGGCACAATCGTCACCTATTCCGACAATAATGTCCTGATCAGTTTCTTTTGGAATCAGTTTAAAAATATGTTCTAAAATATTTCTTTCGCCTAAATCTTTTAGTGTCACTACTTCTTTCTTAACAATAAATTGTCTCCATATTTTATCTGTATCATCACCAAAAGTCCCCGTAGAAACGACATTATCCCACTGCTCAATAATTGTGAAGCCAATTTTTTTGAATAAATCTGTTAATTCTTCTTTAGAGTAATAAATATACATTCTTCCCTCAGGACGTACGATCGAATCACCCCCACTCTGAGCGGATAAATATAAAATTCCGTTCGGTTTAAGTATCGAATAAAATTTTTTTAATGTTTCAAGAACTTTGATCTTAGGTAAATGGACAAAGACAGCACTACACCAGATCCCATCAAAAATATTTGGCGGGAAATCAGACTGAACGATATTCATTTTATAAAGCTGAGGAAAGGTATCCTGCAAATAATGAACCTTGTAATCGTCCTTTTTATGGGGTTCGGATGAAATCAATTCGCTTGAAATTTTAAGCATCTCTTCTGAAATGTCAATTCCGATACATTTCAATCCCAGATCATTAAATACCCTTAAATAAGTACCAGGTCCACAACCGGCATCAAGAATTAGGGGTCGGATAGGATCTTTATCACTTATTGAGTATTCGGGTAAACGGTTTAAAAACCGGCCAATCACATTGTATTGCTCCAGGCCTTTCCATTTATTAAAATAAGTAGAAGCTACAGAATTGTTACCAATAATATTAGTTTTGATTATGGATTCTACAAAATCAATATTATATAAGCCATTTTCATTTTGCTTAATGGCGTATTTTTTTGAATTTTTCTCAAACCAATTTTTAAAATCAGTGACTAATTTGTCAACTGAGCCTTTTTGGGGATATCTAGCCCAATCCCATAAATCCTCTGAACCAATTTTCCTTGCTAATAATCTTCTAAGGAATTGAGATGGTATTTCATCGTTTTCGTTCAATACAACTATTCTTGCTTCCCATTTTTCCCGCTTGGTGGAATTCTCTTTTTCTTTTTCATTAACAATAGAATTCTGAATAAATAAATAAGAGGAATCTTGAACAGATGAAGCCAAATCCGAAAATCCGTTTATCTGTTTTACTTTTAAATTTTCGATGTTATCCCAGATCGATTCGCTTTGTGGAAAGCAACATAAGTGTGCATGATGACAGTGTTTAGTGAATAATGAGTCCATTATACACATAGGAGTTCTTCCATGTTCAAAGTGCATTCCCCCGCCTTTTGATTTATAATTGTCTTTATAAAAACGAGAAATAATTTCCCTAAGAAATATTACCTCATCAATAAGTTCCGGTTTCATATCAGCAAAGGAATGAAAAAGGCCATTTTCACCTTCGCAAGAGTATGGTGTAATAATAATGTATCCGTCAACAATCGGTCCTAATCCTGCAAACAAATAAAAGTTGTCGGATTTAAGCAGTATTTGATTTCCTTGTTTAAATTTAGATGGTTCACAAAATAAACAGTGCTTTTGAAATTTCTCTTCATTATTTTCCATTATTTTATTTAATTTAAGGTTACTTTAATTCAGCTATTATTTTAATCGCTTGTTTTAAACTACTTATGCAAGTCACATAAAATATCAATTTATCAGATATTGGTTTAGTGAAAAAGGAAGGTTTTTGCAAGTTATTGTTCAAGTGTAAGCTCTATCTGTTTGCTAAAAATTTGCTGGAATGTAGTTTTGTTTTGCCATTTTCTTCTTTCTTTTTTGAGATTGGGAAAAAAACAAAATAAGTTCCTCCAATTTTCATCAACCTATCAAAGAACTAAATGTTATTTAAATATTGTATTTATTTATCTGGGGTGCAATTTTTTAAACTTACAACTATTTATATTTAAGTATCGAAAAACAACACAAAATCTTCCATTTTAGGAATATATTCCGTTCCCCAGTTTCTTATTATCAAAACTATTCAAGGAAAAAAAATCCAAATTATTAGGCAAAGTTAAAAAATAACTTTCAACATTCAAAATATTTAATTAATTATTCTTTATTGATTGATTATTTTTTCAGCCTAATATAACCTTTGTTTTCTGATAAATAGGCTTATTTTAATCGGAAATTCGTTGCAATATTGGCAATAATGAAGAGGTTTGTCCTACTTATATTATTTCAATTTTATTAAATACTCAAATTATGAAAGACCGAATCCAAAAACTTCGTGAAACAATCGATCACCACAACCACCAATACTATGTGTTGGGATCACCGGAAATACCGGATGCTGTTTTTGACAGGATGTTCCAAAAACTGATCGAACTTGAAGCCCAATACCCGGAATTTTATGTGGCCAACTCGCCTTCATCGCGCATCGGTTCCGACCTTTGCAATTCGTTCAACATGGCCAGCCATATCACGCCAATGCATTCGATTAATGCTGTCCAAACAGTGACCGAAATCGAAAAATTCATTGCCAAGGGTGAAATAATTGTACAGCTTAAATATGATGGTGTAGGGGTAAACCTCATATATAAAAACGGAAAGCTCCATCGGGCGATCACCAGGGGCGATGGGGGCAAGGGAATTGACGTTACCGCCAATATCCGTACAATCGGAAATATACCTTATGCAATTAATACAAATGAAACAATAGAAATACGTGGCGAGGTCTGGTGCCCATGGTCGGAGTTAAAGCGTTTGCAAAACCTTGGGGAGAATGTCCGATCCCCGGTCGCAGTGGCCATCAATTCGATAAAGGTAAAACAGAGCAGCCTCTGCGCGGCCCGCAACCTGAGTTTTACAGCATACCACCTGACCGAAGGTATTGCAGGGACAAGCCATTTAGAAAACATCAAGTGGCTTAAAGACAACCATTTTGAGGTGCCGATAGCCTTTAAGTTGGATGCTACATTAAAGGCAATACGGCACAGTATCCTTTCGATCCAGGGCATCCTTAAACAGGCACAGGTCAAGGACATTCCTGCCGATGGGATCGTGTTCAAGCACAATGACCTATTGACATGCAAGACAGAAGGCAATACGTCACGTGCGGTGAATTGGGCAATCTCCTGGAAATTTGACAAGGAGACCTATACTGCGAAAGTGGCCGGGATCGGGGGAAAGTAGCCGCAAATGGACGTGTTACCCCTTTAGTATTTATTGACCCAATTATGGCCAACAACGAAACAATCTCCAAAATTCCTGTTACGCCAGCCGATCTCGATACGGGAATCCAGGTAGGTCAAACCATCACCATCCGAAGGGCAGGGACACGCGTGGCACAAATTGTTATAAATTCAAGTGCAACCGCCCCATCGGAATTCAGGTGCCCGCAATGTTCTTCAATACTGGTCCGCCATAAAAATGTATTCTATTGTCCCATAAATTGTTACAATTTGGAAACCCCTCCTGTTGGCGAGGAATATGCTTTGGTACACGCACCCAATATTTCAAGCTACTGCATCGACCCTGCAATGGCCCAATACATTGCCCATCAAAACAATTGCAGGTTGGTCCCGGTTTCTGGTAAATTTCATGGGTGCAAGCTCTATTACAACGACCTGAAGCAACTTGCCGACATCGGATTTGCCCTTGGCGGTTATGCCAAAAAATTCCAGGCAACTGTTCCTGTTTGACCAGAAAAGGCCAAATACCTTGGCCGGCAACTTTCCCATTTTCTTCAAATTCAAATTACTAACAACTTAATCTTGGTACTATGGCACCACAACAGGATTGCTGTGTCAAATATTTCAGGTTTGACCCCAAAGACTATAACACGACGTTCCGGATCGTGAAAAACATCTCCTCCGATAAAGTTGTGCTCATGGCCAATGGGGACATTTTTATCGAGTATTACCTGGATGCTTCCATTGTCAACCTGTTTTACCTCCTTCAATTGCATACCCCTTCACCGGAGGATATTGACCCCCCGGCGACCCCGAAGGAATTGCGCCGGAAGCGGCAAACCGAAAGGGCCCACCTTGCGCTGTTAGCCTTTCAAATCATTGGATTTTTGGCACTTGCGGCCTATCTGTTGGTCCAAGCAATAGGCCCAAATTAAAAGGGCAGCCCATCCGGACAGCCCTTTTAACAAGAATTCAAACTTTAAAAAAATGTATTCCTACTTAACCCACACAACGTGCCATCTATCCATAAACCTTTGCCTCATAACCAGATAGACCGGTTGTTTTCCCACTTACCGATGTGAGCCACTCCCTGCGGCACAACAAATACTTCATCGCATCGCTCATGTTGGTGCTTTCCATAGGCAGCCGGGCCATCGCCAGTTTTTCGCTCGTCTTTTTCTTTTTCAGTTTTCCCATCATGTAGGTGCATTGCGCCCCTTCCAACGACCCCTTGAGTTCCCTGCAATTGAACTGGTCGATCAGCAGTTTTGGCAATTTGGGGCTGTTGCCGCCCATCAACTGGATCATAAAATCATATTCAGTGGCATGTTCGATGTTGCCTCCCCCAACGTTCATCAGCTCGACCTTCCAGCCGGTCTTGTTCCCGGACTTGTCAAACTCGATTGCCTTTTTCAGTGCCGATGCCTGGTCCTTTTTCACCTTCCCATATTGGTTGGTCGCCCTGTCGTGGTAGAGGTGCAACAATTTTCGCTTGTGGCCACAGAAATAGTCCACGAACATAACGCCCAGTTCCTCGATATGCTCAGGTGGCAAAGTATGCAGGTTTTTCACGATCCGGTAATCTTTCCCGGTCTCCTGGCCCATGACCAGCGAACACATGTTACCTGCATCAAAACCTGCATCAATGGCCTCATTTTTATCCAAATAGCGGAGCATCCTTCCCGAATCGCGCATCCCGTCCAACAGCCCGAACTTATCGACCTCGTCAAAATCGGTCCCATCGCCATAGAAATGGAAATCCTTCAATGCTGGATAGAACATTTTGCCGCGTTCCGTAAAGGTAGGTATCCCCAAAACCGCGGTGTTGAATTCTTCTTTGGTCAGGGTGGCAGCCAGGTTGATAAAATATTCCATGGTCAGGATGTCCACATTGCAATAGCTCGAAGCCGAATAATAAAATGTGGTCCCGAACCTGGTCTTTAGGTGCCTCTCTTTCCACCGCTTCAGCTTGTTCCGGCAATTTTCGATCTCCCGGCTTTTGTCCAGATTGTCGTTCGATGCCGTGGCAGCAAGCTCCATCAGCTCTGTCAGTATCTCGTTGACCACGATCCCTGCCTGTAAAGCCTGGACAATCTTTGTTTTGTCCATGTTCCCGGCCATTTCCATCATCCATGTGTCCTCGCCGATCATCGGGTTGGCCATGTCGGAGGTGAACGTCTTCCCAAGGTAATAGGGCGAATGGCCAAATACCGCAGGGTCGCCCCTTAGGGTCGGGAACAATTTGTTCAGTTTGGATATTTTCAAATACTTTGCCTCGTCCCCAAACACATGAACCACCGAAAGTCCCGCGTTTGACGATGGCCTGTCAAGGGAGGTCAGGTAAAAAAAGCATCCGTTGTGGGTGCTGATCGTATGCTTGTAATCGAATACCCTTGGATAAAACGGGGGTTCCCAACTTTTCAGCCCCGGTTGGTCAACGACAAAATGGCTCCCTTCATAAAAGCCGTACCTGTCCGAAAGCCCCTTGACCACGCCGGGGATAATATTTGTCATCAGGTCCATATAGGTGTTCGATGTAAACACCATCGGTGCCCGTGGCATTTCGTAGATACAGTCATAGACACGGCTGGCCATGATATCGGTCGTTTTGCTGATCCCCCTTCCGCCAAAGAAATACAGGTCCTTTGGCTTCATCAAATCTATGGCGGCCTTTATCCAGCTTGCCTTCTCGATCCTGTGTAAGTTGCTGTCTATCTTCATGTTTTATTCAGCTTCAACATCGACAACATCCATGTTGTCGAACAACTTTCTTGGCAGCACCCCTGCCTCACGTTTTACCCTGACCTTCAGGCTCTCCCTGATGTCGTAACCGTCGATCAGTTTTGCCAGTTCCTTCCTGTCCACTTCCGGGACGCCCAGTTCCTTCCCGGAAACGACATAGACAAAAGTCCGCTTGTCGAGCAGTTTTGGGTCCACCGAACCATCGTCCTTTTCGTTCAGCCGCATCACCCTTTCGACAGCCTCCAAAAATTTCCTCTGCCCATCGAGGTCGTCCTTGTCGAAACACAATTGGGCCGACAGCAGATACTTCTCAGCGAGCATGTTGCGCCAGCTCTCCTTGCGGATCTTCCGGTCGGCATAGTAATAGTTCATGGCATTGTCGTAAACCTGCCGGGCCAGATAGTCGCTCAGTTCTTCGCCATTTTTGGCATAATGGGCCAGCTTTAGCTGCTTGACTACATACAAACGGCTTTTCATCTGGTAATGCCAGTCCCTTGCTTTCTCCATCAAACCAAGGTATTCGATTATCTCCGGTGGCAACGACTTGCAGTCCATCGTTGCCGCCATCTCCCTGATCTGTTCCGCCGTAATGTCCATCACCTCAATTTTCGCCCTCGCCATGGTTTTCAGGTTTTCTTTGGAATCGTTTGTCCGGTCCGTCAGGCTTCACCGTTGAGCAACTGCTCCTTGAACTGCCCGTGCCTGATCTTTTCCTCCAGGTCACCGATAACCGACAATAGCTTTATCTTGTCGGGATCTTCCGTTCCGGTCGATTTATAGAGCTTTTTGGCTTTTTTCTTCAACGCCCTGAGCCCAGCCAAATTGCTGCAGCCTACCTTTCCGTGATCAATGTCCATTTCTACACTAGGGTTTATCGTGAACCATTAGTCCGGCTTTTTCTTTGTTCAAAAATTCATCGTACCCCTTTGGGTACCTCCACTCTTTGTGGTAACAACGGTATTTCATCAGGACATCGGGCAAATTGGCAATTGTCCCATTGCCCTTTAGTATCTTGCACCAGAGGTGATAGTCCTCGGCATAACCGGTTTTCGTATTGCCATAGCCACCAACTTTCATCAACACCTGTTTCCTGATGGCAACCCCCGGATGGTTGACAAACCAGGTGCCTGGCATCTCAAGAGCGGATCTTCTTGTGACCAGTGGCGGATGGTTGGTAACCATCGATTTTGCCCCAAAGAACTGGAGCTGGACACCACAAACGTCAATATCCTTGTTGCCCATCAGGAACCCGACCAGTTTGCTTACCAGTTTGGGTTCCGCAATGTCGTCACAATCCATCCTGACAATGATATCCCCGGCACAATGCGCAATCCCAAAATCGAGCACCCCTGAGAACTCCAGGGTATCGTCCTTGACCTCCAATAATTTGAATTTGAAATGGCCTGGTCCTATTTGTCCAGTAAACTTTTCGACCATCGCTTTAAGGTTTTCAGATAAGCCCAACCGGCAGTCGTGGTTGACAATGACCAGCTCGATCTCCCCGTCATAATCTTGACCGACAATGCTTTCGATGGCCTCCACGATCCACTCCAGTTTGCCGTCCCTGACCGGCATCAGCACCGAGACGATGGACAGGTTATCCTCTATTTTTTCATTTTGTACCGGTCCCAAATCTTGGATTTCAAGACTGACCGCCTTTTTAGCTTCAACCGTTTTCTTTGCCATATTGATAAATTTTATGAATTCCTTTTCCTGGAACTTGATGCCACGGTATTTGCGGACAAACCCGGCAGCTTCGTTTCCCAAACGTTCAAGTTCCGGTCTGTTGCCATGCAGTTGGACAATGGCATTTACGAACTTGCCGATCTCGTCCATTGAATAGCAGGGTACCGCCTTGATCTCCTTGATGTCCATTCGTTGTCTGATCGGGACAACAATTCCCCTTCCGGTCAGTACTTCAGGGATATCGCCGATTCCTGGCATCACACAAGGGATACCGGCACCCATCATTTCAAGAAGGGCAATGGGGAGCCCTTCGCTCGGCGAACAGTTCAGGCCAATGTCAAAAGCCTGCATTTTTTGGTAAACCTCTTCCATAGGAAGGTTGCCAGTGATCACCACCTTCTTGGAGAACTTTCCCGATCCGATTGTACGGACCAGCCGGTTTACCCGGTCCAAATATGCGGCACTGGTAGGGTTTGCCGCAGCCCCACCGATAATGAGGAGCCTGGCGTTCATAGCATCCGGTAACATCGATAAAATTTTCACTGCATCGAGGATGTTTTTATCGGCAGCAACACGTGTGACCATCCCCACCACAAAATCGTTTTGATCAAACCCAAATTCCTTCCGTAAAACGGTTTGATCATGTAAAGAATCAGAAGATCCAGTTTTTTGGGAAAAGGCCAAAATCCTGTCAATGTCCACACAATTGGGGACTACCGTAAATTTCCGCCTGTCCATAATGCCCTTGTTGACAAACGAATCCACGATCTTTAAGTGGATGGCATAATAGCCGTCCGTATCCTTGTCATATTTCACCAATTGGTTATATACCCAGTCAATGTCGCTGTGGATGGCCGTCAGGTAACGGAACCCGATTTCAGGTTTGAGGCGCAATACCGTTTGTGTTATCCCGAACGAATTGCAGTTGAACACAACATCCGCTCCCTTGAGCAACCTGGCCACAACCTCCAATGAGGGGGCCATCCCGACAACTTCGATATTAATACCGGCTGCCTTTATCAGGTCATAGAATTTTCCTGTCGTGCCACTTAGAACAATTATATCATATTTATTGCGTTGTGCCATAAGCACATGGTGGTAAGAAACAAATTCCGCACCGCCCACATCGTTCACCCCGATCAAAAATGCTACTTTCATGTTTTAAATTTCCCCACGTTCAATTAAAATTGCCCTGATCAACGAGAGTTCTTCCTCCTGGCTGGCCATTTTCTTGCGTATTTCCATTTTGTTCTTGGTGCCGCTGCTGGCGAGCTGCTTTTTATAGTACGACATCTTTCTTGGTATATTGTTGCCGATTATTTTCACGAGGTTGACAGTGCCAATCGCCCCATATTTTTCTTTCAACACCCTGGCCCTGAACTCTGGACGGTTTCCCAAGACCTTGCCGTGCAGCTTGTAATGGTTCAGCTCCTCCCAAATTTCCCTGTTCAGGATATGGGCGTCCAAAACTTCCCTGGCAGTTTGGTAGCACAATTCCAGGTTGTTCGGGTCGGCATCAAAAAGCTTTTCGTGGCCGCTCCGGTAATTGTCATAGGCAGTCAGCATCTTGTTCACAAGGAGAGCCAGTTCTTCGGGGCAATCCTTGCTGCCCAAAAATGGGAACTCTTCCCTGAGCTTGACGGTCTTTTTGTGCTGCCCCTTATTTGTATGTCCAACATTTATTGGGGAGCAATCCAGGTTTTCGTTGCCGGTTTGGTCTGCTTCCGGTTTTGAAGGCAGGGCAGTCCCTGAGATCATTGCCCAGATTTCGTTGGCCGGTATTTTTGTTTTGTTCGAGAACTCGCAAACCAAGGTCGCCGTCCCTTTTTCTGTCCCTTTTGCCCCGATATTCCTGGCATAAAACACATTGCGGTTGTACGATCCGAACAGTGCCAATCCGGCATTAAAATCCCCGCCCGACCTTGCCCAGTTTTCCACCCGATCTTTTATCCCGATTTCCATGTTTCAAAATTGTAATTACAAAACCGGAACATAAAGGACAGGCACAAATACATTACTCAGGATGGCCTATTTTTCAAACCTGGATTTCTGTGGGAACATCTTGCAGATATATTTTTTTAGGTCATTATCCAGACCTAAATCGTTATGGTTCAGAAAGTATTTCCCTTTTAGGATTTGATCCATTTGGCTCCCACTCAAATTTCCATATGAAAAGTCGTTTTCCTGTCCATAAAACAATGCCCTTTCGGTTTTTCTGTCCTTCAGCAACCTGCCAAAGGGAAAAACATTATAATAAAGGGTCGAAGTCAACAGCCGGTTTTCCAATGGGCCGAACAGCGCGAAAACCTTTTGCATCTTCTTCTTTTCAAATACTTCCGGGCAGTGCGTTTCGGTCATATATCCGGGATACCCAATCTGCCTAACCGCTTCAACGCTTTTGCGGACCTGGTCCTGCCAGATCAAACTTCCCGACCTGCACCCACCACTGGAAAATTCTTCATAAGAAAACAGGTACCTGGTCACTTCAAGGTCGGCCAAGGTCCTTTCAGCGATAAAGTAAATATCGTCGTACATCCTGACAAACCTTTCTGGACTGTCCTTATTGTCAATGTACTGTGACAATTTTGAAACCGCATCATAAGTGGCAGAGGAGGTGATCCGTTCGGTTTTCTTGTGGGGGATATGCCTGACACCCTTGATCCAGGAAGGAAGGTCACCAACGATCCAGACTTCAAAATCTTCTCCAAAGAACCGGTCAAGGCCCCTTAGCGAATACTTTAGCTCTTCCCACTTTTTGGCACTTTCCAAGTAGGGATAATAAACTCCGATCATGGTTTTTGAATGTAACAGTGAATTGAAAACGAGAAAGGCACAATCCTGTTGGTCCAGAACTGTGCCTTTGGTCAATTTAACAATGGAAACCCTTCCTAAGCGTTGTAAAAACCGCCACCGGCACCACTGCTCAAATCGGTGACCGGCAATGTGGCGTTGTAGTGCAGTATCTTGTCCCCGGCAAAAAGGCTCTCCAATTTGATCGTGTTGGAATCCTCCTTTTCGTCGTCTTTTTGCTCGTGGTTCAATTGGAGCGGGTTGCCAGGCCAACCGGCCAATTTGTCAAAATCAAGGTCCGGATAGACAACAATGGCCATCAGGTTCTCGTTCACGTTGTCGTTCACAAATTGCGAATACTCGATACTTGACCCAGGGTGCTCAAATTCAATGGAATGGATAAACCCTTTTTTGTCTGCCTCGCCGCTTGATTTGTCGCTTACTTTGATCGAAGAAGGGGTGGCGTATATCTCAATGGCAGTTTTCCCGGCCTTGAACGCCAGGGGGACGGCAACACTCACACCATCGGCAGACTTGACCGGCTTGGTAGCCAGGTCGGCGGCCTTGAACAAAATAATGTAAGGGCTCTTTGGGTTCGGGCGACCGGGGTTGCCGTTTTTCAAATCGGACTTCTTTACGGTAATAAATCTCATAATATATTGTAAATTAATCAATTATTGGCAAATTCACGCAATATGGGAAAATGCTATGCGCCACTTTCCTGGTCAGGTATGATACCGGCAAAGACCCATTCTGCCACTGCAAACCCCACGGCCAGCCAGAACTCCCCGAATACCCTTACCTCATAGTTCTGCAACTGTAGGAAAAGGTTTGTCGAGCCGCTTGCTTCGTTGATGTGGTGCAGCTCGATAAAGTTTTCTTTCGGTGTCGAGAATATGATCCCCGACCCCCTCATGTTTTCGAGCGGGACAATGGTGAGGTTGCTAAAATCAATTTTTACCCTGTTCATGTCCGAATCCTTTGTGAGGGGGAACATTTCCCTGTACTTTTTGCGCCGTGTCTCGTCCATGTCCGGGTCGCAGAATACGTTCATCCCGACCTTCGCCAAAGTAGGGCTGAGTTTTTTGATCCATTTTGCATACTCTTCAAAGTAGTTGACCGAATTGTCCTCGCTCCAACCAAGTGACGGGGACCAGAAATTCATCGCGGTACCTGTTTTGGCGAACTCTTCTTTGAGGATCGTCAAAAAGCCGTCCATACTCTTTTCGGGGACCTGTCCCGTGCCACCTTCGGCAACCGATGATGGGTCAAGCTCGACAAATTTACCTGTCGCGATCATTTTGTATTCGATATCGTCCGATACTCTGGGACGGAGCAATTCGTCGATTACATATTTGGTGACCGGCATCTGGTCTGGGGTCAGTTCCTCATTGTACAGATAGGTAAGGTACCCACCTGTAATGTCGTCGGGAACAATCGGAAGGTTGATCTTGTGCCTCCGGTTCACAATTTTCAGCGGCGTCACCTTGACCTTTCCAAGTGGTGTCCATTTGGCAATAAACTGTTGCACAACCGATTCGATCCTTGCCTTGGTGTCCCGCCATTCGTTGATGGCCAGTACTTTGGTCATGTACAACCTGCTCTCGGTCGGTTTTAGGATGTCCTTGTAGATTTTCATCCTCCGTGCCGGGTCATTGAGGTACGTCCCGAACTCCTCGTTGATTTCCGAAACGTCGATCGTATCGGTGGGCCCACCGCCCATTGTTTTGTTCCCGAAAGTGCCGTTTGTCATGGCAACGATGGCCGTGCTCGAATTCCCATGGATATAGTCCAGGGCCATGCGGTTGTGAAAATGTTTCTGGTTCACCTTAAACGGAAATTCCGCTACCTTCGCTACCGCACCTATGGTCCGGTCTTCAGGTTGGTCGGTTTCACTTTTGGCAGACAGGATGGCGTTTTCTTTTTCGAGCCTTGATTTCTCCGCTTCAAGGTCGGCAAACCGCTGGTCGATTGCTTTTTCGTTCAAGGCTGCATCGAGCTTTTGCTTGAACTCTTTTTCAAGTTCTGTTTTAATGGCCTCTTTGTTCGCATTTAGCTCGGCAAACACATCCTGCCTGATGGCACCGACCAATGCTTTGGCGATCAGGTCGTGTTGCCCCAGTTCCCCATCGGTGTTGCTGTCCGCCAGTTCGTCAAACGACTGTTTGAACCTGTTGGCAAACTCCCCACCGGCATACTTCATTTTTGCATTTAGCTTTTCGCCCTCTTCGGTGCTCAAGACCAAATGCCCTTCCTTGTCTGTGCTGAACTCTTTTTTGCCAAGAATCCCAAGCACGATTAACCCCAACGTTTTAAATGGATCCATCTTTACATTATTAAGTTGATTAAAAATTCTATGCTGTTTTAATTATCCGGTACTTTATGCCGGAAATTGCCATGCAACATTATCACCTTGAAATAATGTTGCATTATAAGAAGGTTACTGATTTATCCGAAGTGCCGGAGGTTTGCCATTCCGGCGGCCACGTCCAGGGCATCGAACAACGTCCCAAACCCATCGGCCAGTCCCACTTTCACAATGTCCTCGCCTTCATATAGTTTCCCCCGGTAAACATCAGAGCCTTCGTCTATTTTCCCCTTGCGGTTGGCCTTTACCGTATTGATGAACCTGGTTGCAGATGGGACAAGGATATTGTTGACCAGTGGCCCTTCATTGTTGTTGTCCACAAGTTCACGGTATTCATGGTTTTTCAGGTCGCTTTGGGGCGCGTAGATTGTCTTGTGCTTGATCCCTTTCTTTTCGAGTTTTTCCTTATAGTCCATATAGGAAACATAGACCCCGATACTGCCAAAAGCCGAACTGATGTGGTTGTCGGCCATAAGGTAGTCGCAGAACGAACCGATATAATAGGCCGCACTTGCCACCATGTCACCATGCAGCACCACCGGCTTCCCTTTCGACTGCACATATTTGATGGCCTCGATGAACGGTGGTACCGCGCCTTCCGAACCACCGCCAGAATCGACATCCAGGACCAATGCCACAATATTTTTGAGCTCGGCTGCTTTGTAGATCGCCGGGACGATCTCATTGGCACCATAGGAACACTGCGTCCCATACTTTAAAAACTCCCCGATAATCGGCACAATGGCCACCGATCCCTGTGTGGCCCCATCCATTGCCATAGCCGCTGACCGGCCACCAATGGCAAAGGATTGCTTTGAAAAAGAATAGGCAGTGGGGGAGAGTTCCTTTTTCTGGTTCAGGAGCGACCCCGGTTTCAGGTCCCCGTTCATTACCGACATCAACCAGGGCAGGTAAACGTTCTCTACCAATCCCCGGTCGATCATCATCCGCTCCCGCATTACCTCCAACAATAGATTCGCCATTTGACTTGAATTCATTTTAACGGTACAATTTTAGTCCCCCCTTTTTGAATGGCATAGGACGATATCAATTGATAAGTAGCGGCATAGCTTTGGGAATACCGCCTGACAGGTCCGGGCGGGTCAGATATTTATTGTGTTTGCATAAAACCATTACAGATAATAGGGAGCTGCCGGAAACAACAAGGACAGGAAACCTTCCGGTTCCTGTCCCCACATTTTGGAAGGATGCCAAAGCCACAGATATTACCATAACATAGCACCCAAATTCAATTGGTCTTACATGTCTTGACGGTCTTTGAAAATCTTTAAAATCTCAGGGTTGAAATTTTGTGCCATTATGCTGATGTGAATTTAACGTTTATTAACACATTAATTTATTTTGAAGGGCTTCAGTTGGTCAAGCTGATTTCGAAAGTTCCTTCTCGCCCTTCTTTTTCACTGTGAACCTCCTGTTGACCTCTTTCTTTTTGTACCGGGTAAAAAGCTTGTAAAGGCGGTCGAACGAGTCACGGTCGTTGGCGTCAAAGCCAAATTCATCGATCAGGACAAGGGTGCATTGTTGCCGGTCGAGGGTGATCATGTTCCCGTCCTCCCGTTTCTCAGGGCGTTTCATCAGTTTGCTGATCCGCTCCTGGATGATCCAGTCATAGAATTCTTTGATCTTTGATTTGAAAACAGCTTCCTTCACGGTGGAGAGGTACCTGAAGTGGGCAGGGTTCTTGTATTCAAAATTGGGAAGGGCAATCTTGAACAGGCTGGTTTCTTCTTCTGGCGCAACGTACCCATGCGGCTTGGTGATGACAAAGTGTTCGAGCATTGTATTGAAACGGTGCCTGGACGGGAACTCAAAAACTTCCGATTCGCATACGAACTGGCTCCGTAAGAACCGCTGGTAGTGGGGATCGAGGTTGATCGAAACGTAATATTGTGATGCCATGTTTTTTTCTTGATTGGGGATTGTAGTTAATGCAGCCTATTTTTAGTTTGACCACCTGAAATCTTTGCCGCTTTTATAGACAAAACCAACGACATTCCCTTTTTGGGGGCCAATAGTCGAGGAGGTGGACAACCTTAATTTGCACTCCTTTCCGCCACAGATGATGGCTTCGCCACTCTCAAAAATAAGCTTGAGGACAATTGCCCGGCCACAAATACGTTCAAGCTCAGCGGTGAGGTCGGCAGAACTTCCTGGGATTTTCATTTCGAATTTGCTTTCGATCAGCCTTCCGGCGAAGGGCGTACTTTCCTGGGTGGTCAATATTGCGCTTCCAGGAGTAAAATAAACCGGGTTCCAGGCTTTACCGGCAACAGGCGTCACCGATATTTTATTTGATCCGACCAAACTTTCCGATTCGATATCGACCGGAAACAGGTACACGCACCCAACAATCGGATCGTTGGCGCGTTGCTTTTCATTAATAATCATTGAATTAAGGTTTTAGATATTACATTAAAATGTCTAAAACCCCAGTGGCGATGGGAAGGTCAAAGATAATATTATTGTAATTTGAAAATCAAAAGTTGCAATATTAAAATGATGATCATATTAATGCTGCTGCTGATGAACAGCATTAATAAGGAATTGTTACAAATTCAGATAGAACATGAAAATACAAAATTTGTTTTTTCCTGACCTATATAGATTGTATGCACCTCTTAAATTACAGAATAAGGATCAATTCTTAAAACTAATGCACCAGTTTTCGGCTACTAATTGTTGATCTCCTTTATAATAATCAGCATGGGCTTTAATCGCATTGTAAACATATTCTGTACGATCATAAGCTTTTCCATCTACAAAATGATAAAGCTTCCAATTTTCGGCCTTTTGTTCTGCGAAATAAAGAATTTTTAGTCGTTCGTTTTCTGAGAGGTATATAGACTGATTATTTTGCGATGATTTAATTTCAACAGTATTAAAACGCTTTAACCTTCCCTCTTCAATAATTGGTTCTAAAATATCATAACCCAAGCCATCACCTAAGGCTTCTGAAACGTGTAGCAGTTTGGCCAATGATTCAATATCGACTTTGTCTGGAATTTTTAATCTCTTTAACTCCTCAATATTATGAATATGTTCATTTAAAAAGGGTACCAATTCATGATTTAGCAATTCTTGAGCATATTTTGTTGCTAAAATTTTCTCCATACAAATGCCCCTATTATGTTGATCCTTAATTATTTTTTCACGTTCTTGATAAGTTCTTTTAACTGTATGTGTTTCCGATTTCCCAAACGAGGAAACAGACTGAAGTTTTACTTCTGTTGAAATTGTCGGTACTAATTCTAAATTTTCCGGTAATCCAAGGTTCTTTTTTAAATCTAAAATATTAAGTTCTGCTTTGGCCTTATCAATTGAAAATGAATCTAATTCAGATGTAATTCCCAAAATGGAATAGCATTGAGAAAGACCAAAATTAAAATTATGAAATTCTAATGGAATTACTTTCGATTTTATTAATTTGTCGAATGATTCATTTGCAAGTACTTTGTTATGAAAAGCATAGTAACAAATCTGGAGATAATCTCTATGTTCGATAAAAAATTTAAGATTTGCTTCGTAAGGATTTATTAAATTTAGCAATGCTTCAAATTTGGATGTATTTTCGTATTTCATTTCTAAATTTTCAATTACCTTACTTGTAAGAAAGGGAAATGACAAGTCATAATAATTGTATTTTTCTTTCCAGTTTTCCTTGTTAACATTTTCACAAATGAAAGAAATGGCATTTAGAAACGATTCCATTTCTTTACTATTAATAACTGAGGCTTTTATAAAATTCTTTGATTGGTTTAATTCATTTTCTCCTATACCTTTTTCTTTTAAATATTCACTTGCACTCAATAGATCAAATTGTTTTTTTTGAATGTAGTTCGAAATTATATCTCCAAAATTTTGATTTCTGAAAACTGAATCAGCAATAGCATACCCAAACTTTGAAAGGTTAGGATCATTCTCGTAATCTTCTAAATCATAAGCTAATAAGCCTACTGATTCCTTTATGGATCCTCGCAAGTTCTTACTTAAGGGTTTATATAAAACCTCCTTTCGAACATCTTTATAAAGTTGTATTATATTGTTGTTAAATGAAACCTCCAGCCATACGTCATTTGCTTTGTAGATATTAAGATTTTGCCAACGAAATATACAATCTTCTTTGTCAAAATCAATTGTAGAAATGGCGATTTCTGCTAAAGCAAAGAAGTCCGGAATATAATTGGTTTCCAAAAAAAGCTTTATTTCAGAATCGATTTCCAATTGATCCATTTCAGGCTTAATCTTAAATTCCGGTTCAAAACGTTTGACAAAACTTAAGTTATCAATAAAACTCAATGCAGTATTTACGTCGAAATTCACAAAATTATAGTTAGGGAAATGATGGATGTATTTTCTATGATCAAACGGAACGAACCAACAGTTCTCTTCCAAATATTTACCTTGAGTTGTTAATAAAGGAATTTCTTTAATGTTGGCATCTTTTAATCTTGAGATCCTAAGAACTAATTGTTTATAAACCGTTTTGTGATTCTCACCTACCTCTAAATTCTTCATCATTTCTAGTTGGGTGATTATTTTCCCTATATTTTCAGTTTCATCAATAGATTGAATATTTAAAAAATGATACAATTCTTTTAGTTCATTTGACTTTTGTTCTTGAGCAATACATTTTCTAGGACGTAAATCATTAAAAAGAAAAACTTTTGATGGAGCAACAACCGATTTATTTGCCTCGTCATAAAACCAGGATTCAGATTTTAGGATTTTTATTAACTCCTCTTTCCCAACTAAATTTTGCCAATCCGGAATTGAATTATTAATCAGTATTTTTAATTGATTATTATTAAGTTGCGGAAAGTTTATAAATGGCAATTTTAATTTATTATTTTCATACTGAATAGGAAGGGAGGCTTGCCAAACCCCAAGTTTTTTCAAAATTAATTTGAATTCTCCTGGATCCGATTTATCATTTTCAATTAATTTCCTGAAGGCGTCAATATCTAATTCAAAAAATAAATCACTATTTAAATATCCCTTAATTTCAGAGGGTATTTCTGTATAACATCGTATTGCTTCATTCCATTTTCCGTTTTTACAGGGAAGCTTAATTCTGGCCAATTGACGTTCAATTTTGTCATCTGTTAAATAGAATTGTTTTTCTGTTTTATTCCCAAAATCTGATATCAGGTTGAGAACAAATATTAATATTCTTTGATTGAAATTTGTTATATCTGTTTCATTATTAATTTTTTCATTATTGATGGCTCTTATAATTTCAATTTTATTATATTTCCGTACAACTTTAGTATAATCAAAATATTCCCGTTCGATTGGATCGAAATTAGTTATGGAAACGTTTTTTAGTTCACTAATTATGTTGCTTTCGAATATTGAACCATCATCTTTGCGAAAAAATAATTTTTTGGATGACTCTCTGCGGGGTAAATAATCGATATAGCTTATCGTATCCCCTTCAAAGGTAGGCACGATGAAAATAGAGGGATCACAAAAATGCCGAATCGTATCATTATATATCTTATTATAGTAAGAATCCCATTTCTCATTGGAGTTGTGGTTTCGTTTCCAACAATCAATTACATCGAAAATAAGCATGTAAGAGTCCTTTCCCCATTTTCTATCTTTAGTATAAACCTTTTTTAGAATTGAACTTATTAATAAGGAATTGAAAAGCTCTTCACTAAAAATCTTTTCAATTTTTTCTTCTCGGTTAAGGGGCAGTAAAAATTTACCAAAATATGGCAATTCGTGTAACTCTGTTTTATTTAAAAGCGTTTCAACAAATAGTTTTGCCAAATGCGTAAGAAGTTTCTTATTGTAAGGATTATTTTCAAAATCAATCTGTTTGCGGGATACATCCAATAAAAAATCACCATGCATCAGCACATTAAATCCACATTTTACTTCTGTTGGTAGATAACAATAAAAATTGGAACGGAAAGTCGTATCAAGACTTATGTTTTGCTTTAATGGGAAAGCTATAGCTATTTTGGGATTTTCAATCCTATAATTTAATTTGGAAGAAAGTTCTTGAAGTTCCACAAGTTCTTCTTTACTAAATTCTTTACTTTCGATGGACCAATCTGCAAAATCGACCTGAGTGTTTAAGGTCTTTCTAAAGGAATCATTTACAAGAAGTTCTAGTTTTACGTTCGAGTGTTTCAATTTATCAAGTTGTTGTACAAAAAAGATCTGATGTTCAGAAAATTCTATAATCTTGTTGCTTAATAACACAATGTTTTCGTCAGTTAAATCTTGAAACTGTATTACTGTTTTTGCATCATTCAATGATTCAAAAAAATCATTGGCATTTTCAATGGGTAAAGGGAAATAAAAGGATGGAATTTGATTGGCATTATTTTTAAAAACTTGGGAATAGTCATTATTTGATTTCCACTTTTCTATCAAGTCCATTCCAAAAGGTGAGACGATATTATCTATTGTAAGTGGATTATGCAATTCAAAGCCCCATTTTGTGTTTTCAAATACTGAACACACCGTGACTTTTTTTGTATATTCCCAGCACGATTTAAACCCAACACCTTTGTTGCCAATTGATTCATTTTGGTTCTTACTACTGGTATTAATTGAGCATAAGGATTCTAAATCAGAGTAGTTTCTGTTTCCTCGTTCAATGGAAAATACTTCTCCATCATTAGCAATAGTAAGTGTACGTTGCAATTTATTGAGATGAATCCAAATTTTGTTTTCAGCCCGATCAATGGCATTCTGGAAAAATTCATAGATAGCCCTACCACGGTAGTCATTGGTAATTCCATTCTCATTTTTGATATGGCCATCTAAGGTCTTAGGTGGATTTTTGACCGATTCAGAATATATATCTAGCAAGGCGGCTTCGATTTTAGGATTCATATTTAAAGATATTAATAGTTGGCTTTATTTATTCTTATTTCAATTTTAATTCATTTTTAGCGTAGCTATTCAGTTTTTTAATTGGTTCTTTAATAGCGTTTGCCAGTCTTTCGGAATGATCAACCAGAAAAGCTGACATTTTGGGCCAGTCGCTTTTATTGAATATATCCACATCTTCAACTCTTGAATAAATCCGGCAGGATATTTTATCGGTCATTTTGGTCCAAATAAGAGGTTCTCCATATTTAGTTTCAATTTCTGATTGCATCGCATGCATAAAGTCGAAAAGCGCCTCATTTTCAGTTTTGTCACCTCTATTAAAATAAATTTCAACCCCTGCATACTTTTGGGTAACTGTTAAGTTCAAGTTGACCCCGCTCATTCCGATTCCAAGGCCTATCCAATTGTCTTTTGATGGACTGATGTTTGCGAAAAGAATGTTCTTCTTATTCGATTCAGCGAGAAAATAAGTCCAAAATTCCAATCGTAAATAATGCCTTGCTTTTAGGCCTTCTTGAGTTGCGATTTCATCCTGGGCTTTAGTTGCCATGCTGATTGTGAACTCCTCCGTATCTTTTAATGGTAAAATCTGTTCAATATCGAGCATCAGATTATCATCATGAGCGATGGGAGTCACTTTGATACATTGAATTCTGAGCATAAAACTTCTGAGCCATAAAACTGCTGATGTTACCTCTTTCCGGAAACTACCTGCAACCATAATTATGCGTTGGGTACTTCCTTGATTAAGTAATATATCATCAAATTCTTTATTGTCCATGAATTCCGAAATCTTCTCTTCAGCTGTACATCCAATACTTTGTTTCTTTAAATATGCTTGGTATATATTACAGATTTGCTCCTTACTTAAGCTGGCACAATACGAGGCATATTTTATTACCTGCCATGTTACATCTTTTCCGCTAGTATCGAGTTTGTTTTCAATAATAACAAGGTTGCCAAGTTTATCGATTGCAAGTAAATCCAAACGTTCACTGGTATCGAAAAAACCATCGAATTCTTTTTGAATGATCAATAATTCCTCTCCCAGGCAGGAAGGATTTTTGGCTATCCATTCCTGGAGATGCTTACGTTCAACAAAGCCAAGTTCTGAAAATGATTTTTCCGGAAGGAGACTGATCGAGTTGTTTTTTTTGTCAATTAAATACATTCTGTAATCTTTGTTACGTTAGAATCAATAAGCGGTCTTTAAACTATTTTTATTATAATGTTTTATGCCGACTCCTTAAAAATAGGAAAAGCAAGTTCTTTGGAAAGGTAGTCTTCAATCTTGAAATCCCGTTTCTCAGCTGCTTCTGTAAATTTCTGAATCCATTCCAAAAGACTCGTATTTAAGCCTCTGGTGCGCATTGCATAATTTTGGATTATTTTGTAATCTTCTTGATGACTTAAAATGTCTGTAATTACATTAAAGGCAGAATAAGCATTTTCTCCAAGCTTTTCAACATATTTAATAACCAGCCTATTTGAAAGATCCCTGAGATTGCAGCCTTCTTCAAGTATCCCTGCTTGATTCGGCAATTTATACTCTGGAAACAATAATCCTTCTGAAGTTTTTGACTCATAATTCAACTTCAATGCTTTACATACTAAAGGGAAAATATATTTTTTTGGTAAAAAGAATCTCTTCAGGTTAAGCATGTGACTAATAAATTCGTTTTCAAGCCCCTTCAATTTTTGAATATCTGCCTTTATCTCCCAGTCTTGTTTTCGCTTAGTATGGTTTATTTTCACTGTAACTGTCTTTTTGTCAAAAATCATCCCATTACTACATAATTTTCGCACAAATCCGATTTCAAACAATAAAGCATACATTTTATTATAACTATTTGTAACTCGGATAATGGGGTACCAAGTGTCTTGATCAAAAACATTAAAATTTATATCCTTGTGAATTAAATCGATATGGCAAAATGTTTTTCTTTTTGGAGCAATCACCTTGAAAGGAATCAAATCTTTTGCTTTGATACTTGGAAAAAGATGAACAAACACCTGTTTACCAATATTTAACGCATCAGAATTATGAATTAGCCTATAATCTTTGGAAACAACGCTTAGGCATTCCCTGTTCATTTTGTTGATAACTGACAGATATTCAGTTATATTTAATGACTCTTTTTGAGGATAATTTTCTGAACTGAACGGTTTTGTTATTATTGAAATCAACTCAACATCAAACATTAAATCATTAAGCTCGTGCGTCGCTGGAGAAAAATCAAGTTCTTTCATAAGAGCATATTGTTAATTGGTTATTATTAAAGTTGATCGTTATTTTATTTTGTTGCTTTGTTACTTTGATACGAACAATATAGTTTGCACCGCCTTTTATCAAAATCCGTTAACTCCAATACCGTTGCTCCAGGTATTGAATTGCAGCCATAGCACCTGGAATATACCTGGCAGGTTCCAAAAAATCTTTTGGGTCAATAGCGCGGTATTTCACCGGTGATTTCAGCAAATTCGACCAGGTTTCCTGGAGTGTTAAACCTGGTAGGATTCCCCTTGAAGGATTTACTAGCTTTAGTTCCTTATTGTCAGTAGGAATAAGATGCAAATGGATATAGTCTGTTGCTCCGAAGTCATTTGCCTTTATCATTTCGTTTGCCAAAAGTGTTTGCCGCATTAATTGATAAAATGGTTCATAAAAAATACCCTCAATAAACTGATCGCTCATTTCCGGAATATTGATTGGGCAATCTTCTTTTGTTAAGAGGGGTATATAGGTTGCCTTTCGTCTTTGGCCACTTTCGTCATTAAATTTTGATGGCTTACCAGCATAGTTCTCAACGTATTTCCACTCAATAAAGAATAATTTCCGTGAACCATCTTCCATCTCTGCAAGCATAACTGCATCTACTGATGTTGAATGTGCTCCACGAGAATGTCTTTTCTCCTTCAAATAGTTTTCCTTACCGATTACTTCAAGGGAAACAAATCCCTGGTAAGTTTTGTCGTTGTCTAATCGGAGCGCAATTTTCACGTTCTTGTCAACGCTCTTAAGGATGGCTGTGGCAATTTCTTGATCATGTCTGAAGAATAACAGATGATTTATACATGCAACTTGTGACGACAGCATGTGACCCGAAGGTTTGTTAATGCCACTGGGTCGTGTTTCACCAGTATTCCAGAATGGAATCTTGTTGTCAGAGAAATAAATTTCAGCTTCATTTCTGACTTCTTCCATTAAGTTTAATTCAGGATTCTTTAGAACGAATTCCCTTGGAATATTAAAGAATAGTCCATGTCCCGGATCACCTGTTATTTTGTCCCGAAGCCTGATGCATTTATCTCGTTGTTGGTTGTAGAAGGTCATAATGTATAAATAAATAATTAATAATCAATTAAAAGTATTATAAGTGAAATATTCAAAATTCTTATTATTCAGTTCAGAAATTTCTTTGTTATTCATTCCAATTCTTGCGCTTATTTCATTAGCCTAAATGCCATCACTTAAATAGCAAATACAATTTATTTCTTAATAGTAGTGACTATTCAATTTCTTTAAAATGATAATAGATGTTCGAATTTTCTTCTAAACCATTCTGTAGAGGTTAGCATTTCAGTTGTGACTTGAAACTTCTCAAGGTATTTCCTATCAAAAAATGGATTTTTTAGGCTATACGATTTTAGAAATATCTCAACATCCTCAGAAGATAAATATTCGCAAATTATTTCTTCATTGCTATCCCGAAATTTATTGTCCGGAGTCTTAAACTCTTGATAACCATTGCGGTCATTTTTAAAGTTCATTACAATTTTATTATACTTCATCCTTTTCTGATTCTTTATATCACGAACATAAATTTCGTAATCAAATCCTTGAAGATTTAGTTCTTGTATATTATCCGGATGATAGATATAGTTTTCAAAACAATAATATTCCAGAATGATATAATTTTTGATTTCCTTTTTTAGTTTTTTAATTTCATTATCTGTTAAAAAATCCCTATCTCGCAATCCGAAAGCCGTTGGATTTGCAACAGTCTTAATATAAACACCTGCACTATTATTTTCTGCAATAAAATGAATATTTCTAAATTTTAACTTATTGAAATAAATTGAATTTTGATTTTCGCAATAGATAATAATTTTCTCTTCAATTGTAGGAATAATTACTAATGTTTCGCACATAAAAAAAGTGCTTAAAACATTGTGTTTTAGATAAAAAAAGTAGCATGGAAATTTTGTTAAGACCTTAAAATGTAGTAATTTAAGGGCGAATCCAAAACAATACTGCCATG